>ERZ869936.16-NODE-16-length-358246-cov-12.632305_pt1 | contig 358246 bp, 381 predicted proteins | sample MGYA00520876_ERZ869936 | MGnify/ENA primary metagenome ERZ869936 (study PRJEB32218, sample SAMN09650985) | biofilter metagenome | isolation source: enrty point of leading RO module | place: Saudi Arabia: Thuwal, RO plant located on Red Sea | collected 2016-02-17 ...
ACCTCACGCCGAGAATCTGGGCATACAGCTCTGTGTCTCGCATCCAGACAGACTACGAGATCTCCACCACGATTCCCGAAGAGCCTACAAAAGAAGACAGCTGTCTGCAAGACGCCGCGGCAAGAGACCGGATCGCTCACTCCAAAGAAGCCGGGTGAGCCGCGCCGGGCGCAGATCCCTGAAGCTCCTAGCCTCTTTCGGAGGCCTCTATAGAATCCGCGCCACCCCGTCCGCTTGAGCCACTGCCAGACAAGATTCTCCGCAGGTGAACGAGATCTCTACTACACAGCACCCGGATAGCAACGGGACACTAGAAACGAGGCAGAGGATCAACCGACGTCACCGTGACGCCCGCGCCACACTTCTGTCGAGAAGCGCTTCTGAGCAACGCAGTTTCGACGACGACTCGCGTGGTTCACGCGGACAAAGTGGAACGAAGCCCACCCGGGAGGCTCCGACGACCCTCTCACCGACCAGAATCTCTGTGCCCGAGTCAGCGAATATGTACTATCTAGGCCGAGAGCGCGTTCTCTTCAGAAGAGGAAGGACAGGATGTCTCGCAACGACTACGAAGAGTGCCCTTCCACGGAAAAGCTAGTCGTACCGAATCCGAAGGCCCGACACCCTATTCTCCTCCAATAGAACTTCCAGCAAGTACAAGGAAGAGAAACTCCACGTGCCATCAACCATTCCAATGTGATATATAAGCCCTCCGGGGCTATGGCTCGATGGCTCCCCGAGAAGCGCTACAACTTCTCCCTTCGTCTTCCCGTCAAGCACCTCTGATCTTACCAGCGACTTATAGAAGACGTAGCGCTGCTCCGGTGGTGCCTCCTCCCAAGCCTTCGGAGAGAAGGAGACGTTTGGCCAGGCCGCAACTTTCGCTTCCGCGCAAGCCAAGAAGCTACAGACGCATAGCCCCAAGATCGTCTGCCACCGCATACTACCTTCCTCCGTTCACTGGGCCATTCTGGCCAGGGTACAAGTCCTGGTAGCAACCTATTGGCTGTCTGCAGGTCTGCGCCAGAGCCGGATCAAGTACTCGCAGCGGCACCGATGAGCAGTGACTCCTGCAGTCTCGGGAGGGTCCATTCGGACCTGACCCTCTACCTGCAGCGTTGTTGGAGAGGTCCATCATCGCTTCGCACAAGGGATTTTCCTTGAAGCTCTCATGGCCAGTGCCTGCCCTCTCCGCTGTCTTGGCGCCGAGCTCCTTCGCCATACAACAAGACCAGTAGCAATGTCGGAAGGCATCTCCCGGGCCATTGTGCTGACCCGGCATGCCAGCAGCCGCCCGCTCCGCATCACGACGGCAGCCTATGACCTTCCGACACGCGAGAGGGCGCGTGATACAGAAGATCACGTCGTCGGGAGTCATCGACTCTTGCCCGACTAGATCTGCAAGGAAACTCGGCCTACCCTCAACGTAGCCATAGGCTTGAATCAAAGAGAATCCATCGTAGGCGGTGGCGACACCCCCTCTCGAGAGCAGCGGATCCACTCTTCCATACCGTCCCGTTCCACTCTCGTACCACCTGTGCACGTTGTAGAAGGGGTTCATCCCCGCCAACCCGTCCGCCCAGGCCTCGTGTTCCCACTGACCTGGGAGACGGAGGAAGACACCGGCGGCGCGGGCTCCATCCCAGTCCCACCCGAACGGTTCGAAGCCACCCTGCCAGAGCTCGGCTCCTGCGCCGCTGGTCAGCGCCATTGGAGTGCCCAGGTGATCGGTGTGCAGGTACTCGAAGTCGCTTGAGGGGACGCCGTCCTCGAACTCCAGCTGTGCAACGGGCCGGCCCGCAAAGTAGAAGACGAAGTGGCGATCGCCGATCGCGCTCTCGTCCTCTCGTTCGAGGAAGCTGTGCAGCACCCCTTCGTTGCTGTAGGTCGCTTCTAGGGCCCGGAAGGAGACGCAGCTCTGGTTGGGACCCGCGTCGGGCTCCTCCTCGCTCCAGCACGACGTGGATCCGAGCTCGAACCCGTCCATGAAGATCTCGTCCACGCCTACCGACATGCCGGCCTGGAGGCTATCGACCCACCGCAGATAGCCCCGGCTGTCGTAGGTGAAGGTGCTGCGGACCTGATTACTGCGGAACCCCATGATCATCCGGCCGGCGCCGTTGTAGGTGAGCTGTAGCGAGTTGCCGACGCGATCGAGCTGATCGAGGTTGCCGGAGGGTCCGTAGGTGTAAGTCGCGTCGGTGCCCGCACCCTGCATGATCGTTTGCAGGATGGCCGTGTTGCCGGTGCCATTCGACTGATAGGTGTAGTCGAACGGCGTGCCGCCATCCTCCGTCTCCGAAAGGCGATTGCCGATCGTGTCGTAGGTGTAGTCCCTCGTGCCCCAGGGGCCGTCGCCTTCTGTGAGGAAGTACTGGTGCGGGTCATAGCCGTAGGTGCGGTTGCCGACGGCAGGGTCGACGATAGAGGTGGGATTGCCCACCGCGTCGAGTGTGTAGTCCCAGTCGACGAGTGTCGAGGTGCCTTCGACGCGCAGCCGGTCGACGAAGTAGCGCTCGTCGAACTCGCGGTTCTCGTCGGTGCCATTGCCAAGCCCTATCCCGCGCAACGGCCCGCCTGGGTAGTACTCGGTGTCAGTACCGTCGACCACGGTCCCGGCGCCGCTTCCCGGATCCACCACCAGGGACTGCTGGCGGTCGGCGAAGTCGTAGGTGTAGGTGGCGGTCACTCCACCAGGATACGTCACCTCTTCGCGGTTGCCGTTGTCGTCGTAACCGTAGCCAAGTTCGCCATCAGTGGCGAGCCGACCGAACTCGTCGTAGCCGTAGTCGGTGAAGCCGATCGGATCGGGATCGCCGTTCTGGAAGGTCGAACGCGAGAGGCGACCGATGGCGTTGGGTCCCTGGTCGTACTCGAAGCTCCATGCCGGACCCCCGAAGAGCGATCCCGTGTGAGTGATGGCGGTCACTCGGTCGAGTTCGTCGAGAGTCCGCATCGCGATCACTCCCCGCGCGTCGGTAGTGTGCACGAGTTCGCCGTGGTCGTTGTAGGCGTGCGTGGTGGTGCCAGCAACCGGTGAGACCTCCTCGACCAGGAGATCCCGATCACCGTACTCGTAGCTCGTGACGTTCCCTTCGGAGTCGGTCACGGAGATCAGGTGATCCTGGTCGTCGTAGGAGTACGACGTCGTGATGCTGCCGGGAGTCGTGACCGATTCGAGTCGGTCGATCTCGTCATAGGCGTAGACCGCGCTCGCTACCCCGCCACCGAACGGATGGTTGGGATCGTAGACCTCGGTTAGGTTGCCGACACAGTCGTAGCGGTACTCGGTGACGCTGGGCGACGCTGAGCCGAAGCCTAGGGTCATCGACTCGAGCCGGCAGCCGTCGTAGGTCCACCGCGTGTGGCTCCTGTCGTCAAACGACGAGCCGTTCCACTCCTGCTGCACCTCGTCGGTCCTCTGTCCCGCCTCGTCGTACTGGTATTGGGTGCGCTCCGTCTCGGTAGTCGCGTCAGGCTGCAGATCGACGGTCGCGAGACGGCCGGCTACGTCGTAGCCGTACTCGCGGACGTTCCCCTCAGGAAGCGTGACGAGCTCTGCATCGCCGTAGAAGTTGCGCGCCGTCACAGTGGTCAAGACCGCGGAGACCGCCGCGGTACAGTCGTCGGTCGTCGGGTTGGCCACCTTGCAGCGCCGTGACTCCACCACCCTGTCAAGGGAGTCGTAGTCGGTCTCAACGCGCATGCCGTTGGGGTCGACACTCGCCGTTCGGCGGTTAAACCCGTCGTATTCGAAGTAGGTCGTGCCGATGATCGGCTCAGTGCGCGAGGTCATGACCAGGCCACCTCGAGACGCGTCCCAGGTCATCGTGGTGACGTCCGCGGTGCCGTACCCCGGCGGGTCAGTCGTGGCGAGTTCCCCCGAGCCACTGACGTCATAGGTGAAGAACGTCGTGCACTCGAACTCTCCGGCCGTCCCGGAGTCGCACTCAGGGGCGTGGACTGGATCGAAGGTGCTCTCGGCCCCAGTCTCGATACGGCTGGTGACATCGCCGTTGGTGGCACGAATGTAAGTCGTCACGCGGTCGACGCCGATCGTGGTGCCCGGTCGCGTAACCGTTGTGACCAGATTGGTGTCGAGTCCGTTGATGTCGTGGTCGTACGCCCACTGCGTCGTGCGGGCCACCCCGGAACCTGCTCCTTCAGTCTTCGAGAGCATGAGGCCGGTGCCGGCTTCGTACGTGTAAGTCGTCGAGTGAGTGTTCCCGTCGATGATGGTCGTCGCACGCATCGGGTTGGATGCATCGCCGTAGGTCATCGTGCTCTTGTCGGCGTAGCCACAGACTCCGCAGTCTCCGTCGATCTCATCGATGCGCTGCTTGTTGCTGCTCGGGTCGCGGCCTACGGTGAAGTCCGTGGTCTTGCCCAATGGGTCAGTCATGGTCGCACTCGTCGGGCTCTTCGGATCGTCCCAGGTCATCGAGTACTGGTCGTAGGAGTCGGCGTCGCCAGGAGCCATGCCGCCCTTCCAGCTGCCACTGGTGTTGCCGTAGTCGTCGAATGATCGACCGAGCACGATCCGTTCTTCGAGCAATCCCGCATCCCGTACGACTACGTGGCTCACGTAGAACGGGAATCGCCTGTCCTCGTAGAGATACTCCACGATTGAGGTGTCCGGGCGGATGACGCGACCGAGAGAGTCTCCACCCCATTCGTACGTCCACACCCGATCGGGATCGCTCGAGCCCGAAACCGGGTGTTCGGTGATCGTCTCGAGCTTCCCGGTTCCCGGGTAGTAGGTGAAGCTCTCGCTCCTGCCATCGGGGAAGTCCACCGACGTGATCCGCTCCATGTCGGAGACGTCATCGTAGTTGCCTTGGGTGACGTTGTTGTTGCGGTCTGTCGAAGACTCCCAGCGGCCACTCTCGCCGAAGTGGTGCACGGTGCCATCCAGGTCCTGCAGATCCCAGCCCATGCCTGCGGAAAGACGACTCAGGGTGACGTAGGAGTCGCTCGGCCGTACGGTTGCGTACACGCCGCCGACGAGGTTCTCGAACTCGACGAAGGCCCCCTCCTTCGTGATGAGCCAGACATGACTGTCGTTGCCGGTCGTCGGATCGAGCTCGATCCGCTGGGCGTAGTCGTGAGACCAGTAGATCCCGAGATCGTCGTTCCAATCGGGGCTTCCGGGGAATCCCGGATGGCCAACGCCACCGGCCGTGTGGCGCAACATCGCGCCCGGTCCGTTCTGTTCACCCGCCGGTGGCGGCGCTCCGCCAGGCGCCCCACCGCCCGGGCTCGCGGTACCGGGTCCAGCCGGCGCGCAGCCACATTCGCTGCAGGGCTCCGGGGGTTCGCGGCAGAAGGACTGGTGAACCGCGCCAGGACCCAAGGAGATCTCGGGACTGATCGAGCTTTCCTGACAACCTCCTCCGCCGAGACACGAGTAGACCCGAAACGAGTAGGTCGGAGGCAGTGGCTGCGCCGAGCAGCTCACGCCTTCGACTTGAATGAAGGTCTCGTTGATGTCGGTCGCGACGGATCCGGTCAAGTTGCACTGAGAGATGCCGCAGCCAGTGCCTGGCGCGCTACACGTGCCTGGTGGGTAATCGTCGAACCAGAAGAGCTTGAACCGGGCAGACAACCATGCACCGACATTTTCGTGGCTGCCAGGCACGTCGAAGGGCACCACGGCGCGTACCGTGCAACTGGAAGTCTTCGGATCACACCCGCCGAGGGTCTCGAGGCGAGGGGATCCGATCTCTGGATCAGGGCAGTAGGGACTGGGATCGGGCTGCGGAAAGAAGCAACCCTCCGAGTTGGGTACATCTACCGGCGTTCCGGGAATGATGTCGGTGTCGTCGTTGGTGCAGAAGACGCCCTGCGCCCAGACCGCGTCGGCGGCGGTCATCGCTAGGACCATCGCCAGGGCAACAGCGGTCCATCTCATTTGTAAGTCCTCTCTCTATCACTGTGCCGCGGTTCTGGATCCCTTGACACGATTCGACTCCGCGCGGCGGTTCTAGTTCCTCGCCTCACCATCAGCTACCTCAGACTCCTCGCCCCATAGGCTGCCGCTCGGCCTTCTCGAGTATTCGCAGGCCTGCCAATTCGACTCGTGTGTCAACGACCTCGAGCACGGCACTGTGCACGGACTTCTCGTACATGAGGCGCGTGTCGGAGTTGTAGTAGCTGTCTGGTGCAAATAGCATCCGGTACAGCCAGCCGAAGCCGGGGATCCGGAGCATCGTCGACTCGGGGAAGACTCCCGTCTTCGTGAGTACGAAGGCGGCGATCGTCACCATGGGGATCGCCATCGGCAGCCAGAAGAAGCCGAGGCACGAGTCGCGTAGGAAGATGAGGGGCAGGCCGGCCACGACCGTGATCGCGAGCCCGAGGCCCACACTCCAGAGGATCGGGAAGGGCAGCGGTGGGATGGCCATCCACCAACTGAAGAAGAAGGACTTCCCGAAGGGCGCCGCGCAGATGTCGAAGGCGAGCTCCTTGCGCTGCACGCGCAGGTACTCGCGCTTCGCTGATGCGGGACCGCTCTCGAAGTACTCGACGCGGGAGATCGCGGTCTCAGGGATCTCCCTGTCCTTGAGCGCCTTGGCGATCTCGGCGTAGATCTCCTGGCTCGAGCACGACAAGTCCTCGACCAGTGTCGCCCAGTGCGACAGCACTCCCCAGCTCTTCTGTGCTTCCACTTACCCTCTATAGACGGACACCACTCCAGAATTGAACGGGATTTCTCGGAGAAAGTGACCTCCGCGGCAGGAATCGTCCTCTCGTGAGGGCGAAACGGCTCCTCCATGCTGAGCAGTGGACCTTGTTCACGGCTGACGCAAAGGAGGATCGAATGGTCCGCGTCCCCCTTAGTTAGCTAGAGAGAGGGAGGCTCGTCGCAACGCCGGGTGCCTTGGCGGCGCTCGAGCGCTCCGGTGAATCTCCCATCCCGCAATTGCGGCGGCACCAGCGAGGCGACTGGGGCGAGGTCGACCACGACGACGCTCGCACCAACGATCGCTCGCTCGATGCCGGCATGCGCATCCTCTCTGCCTACACGACGGGTGCTGGCGATCGGCTCTGGATCATCACCGAGGCCGATCGCAGCAGCACCTGTCTGCTGCTTCCCGAGGAGTACTGAACTCCTCCATCGACCCGAGGTCACCTCGGGTCCTTCTCTATCCGCAGGGGAAGGCTTCGGTGTCCGTCACGGCGTTCGCGGCCATGCCGACCTCGTTCTCGTAGCTCGCGCTCGCTCCGGAGGAGCCATCGGTCACCGTGAGCTCGAAGCCGACATCGGTCGTGGCCGCGAAGAACACCCAGTAGTGCCCATTGATGTCGCATCCAGCGAGGACCTTGAGGAGCATCTCTTCGTTGTCGGGCGAGAAGAACCAGAGGCGGGCCGACGCCTGGCTGTCAGTCGGCAGCACGTGACCTTCGCCGGTCGCGCCGTCGGGAGTCTCGAAGCCCACCTCGGCCGTGAACCGCCCCGCATGGAAGCGCGCCACGGTGTCGTCCGGCGTGCACGACAGGCTCCGGAACCGCTCGAAGGTCGTGAAGCCCGGCGGCAGGCTGATCCTCGAGTGCTCCACACCGCTGCCGGCGTCAAAGCCCACGACCTCATCGCCACTCCTCACCCAGATGGACTCCTCGCTTGCCTCAAGGAGGCGGAAGGCCGTGGGCGTGTCCTTCGCGACGACATCGCCGAGCGCGGCACCACCCTCTGTAAAGGCCCTGACGACGAGACCATCTCGAGCGCCGTTCTCGCGCACGTAACCGAGGACGTAGATCGTCCCGTTGAGGTAGCGCAGGACATTGGGCTCGAAGTCCGGGATGTCGACCTGGAAGCGGACCGAGCTCGTCGCGACGTCGTAGCCGTAGATGGTTCCGACCTCGGGCTGGTAGTACAGGGCGAGAACGAGGTCGCCGACTACCTGCGCATCGCGAAACCCGAGTGCAAGCCCGGGATGGATGCGCAGTCCCCGCTCGCCATTGACGAGATCGCGCCGCTCGACATGGAGACTCGGATCGACGCCCGGAGCGATGTCGACGATCGAGACGGCGTCATCCTCGACCGACAGGAAGCGGAGCGTGCTCGGGAGCAGGGTGTCATCGCGGGAGAGCACGGGCTCTGCGTACGGCATCCCAGTCGTGATCTGGAGCCGCTGCACGGATGAGCGGAAGCTCGCGCCGTAGAAGAGCTCACAGGCGGGTCCACCAATCCCGAAGTCTGCCTGGCTCTGGTGGAGCGAGGCGCCGTCGATCGGCAGCGCCGAGAGCGCGTCGGTGTTGGTGTCGTAGGCGAAGAACTGCACTCGACGGGTGGTCTCATCCGCAGGATCGAGGCTCTGCGGCCCTGAGGCCTCCAGGATGAGGACTTCAGCGGTGGTTGCCGCGGCACCGGCGGCGAGGATGAGGATGGCGAGGACGGCGATGCGCATTCGGCTGGCTCCTTGGTCGAAGGTGGTGAGGACGAGGCACACGAAGATATTGTACAAGTACTTCTTGTGCAAGCCCGCAGCCAGACACCATTGGTCGCGATGGCGACCCGACACCCGGAGCGCTACCGGGAGATGCTCAACCGCCTCAAGGCTGCCCGCCTCGAGCGTGGTCTCACCCAGTCCGACGTGGCGACGGTCCTCGGCGAGAGCCAGCAGTGGTTCTCGCTGGTTGAAATCGGCTCACGCAGACTCGATCCGCTCGAACTCGCGGAACTCGCCGAGATCTACCAGTACCCGATCGAGCACTTCATCCCGCCAGAGCCGAAGCGGCGCCGTTGACCTTCGGCCGCCCTCACCCTGGAAGGCAGTAGCCGAAGGCCCGGAAAACTCGCAGCCAGTCGCTCCGCAGGCACCGGCCCCACGTCCTGCGGCCTCCAAGACTCGTTCCGCCGGTCACGCGACGCGCCCTGAATCAGAAGCGCGCGTCTTCGGGTGAGGTCAATGGGATGGCACCGAGTGCCTCTGCAGGACCCAAGACGTCCGCAGCGACCAGCTCACCTGGCAGCGGCACCCCTTGCCCGACCAAGCGCGCGATCGACACTTGGTACGTCCGGAAGGCACCGAACGCGAACTCGGTCGGCATGTCCTCGATGAGGTGCGACTGGTCCATGAGGTAGCCACTCGCACGCAACTCGCCCTCGTGGTCGCTCCCCCCGGCGCCAACGAACGCCACGACCTTCCAGAACTGCCTCGGGATCTGCACCCCGCGATGGGTCGGGTCACCAGGATCGAAGATGCACCCCGTGAAGACCGACACTCGGAGGTCTCGGGCGTCCGCGTTGTCGAGGATGTAGTCCTCGAGTCCGAGCCACACTCGCTGATTCAGCCGTTTGTGCTGCGGCGCTGCGTTCGTGTAGACGAACGTGTCTTCGTTCGCCTCCGCCGCGATCTCGCGCGATCCCCACACCGGATCGAGGCGACGCACGAGGTGTCCTCGATCGTAGTCGTTCCGCTGGTAGAGCTCGTTGCCGTGCTGGTCTCCTAGCTCGATGCGAGCGTCGAGCTTCCAGGTCCCCGATCGCGGTATCCGTCGCAGCTCGTTGCCATCGATGTTGCAGGCGGCGCAGATCGCGAGCTTGCGCGTTTGGTGGAGCACCACCGAGAAGTGCCGGTACCGAAGCTCCTCCACGGCATTGGCGGCACCGTCTCCAGGCAGCGGTACCGTCAGTTCGTCGCCGAGAAAGTCCCGCTGGTAGCCGTCGCGATCCCCGAGGGCCGTCGCGTCCTCACCGTTCTCGCGGGGCGGCGCTGGCGGCGCCGGCACTGCCGGGACGGCGATGGACTTCGAAGCCAGGAGGTCGAGCAGCACATCTGAGTGGACCGCCGAGTTCGCGACATCGAAGACGCCCGCGAAATGAAGCCCCACGGCGCTGCCGGACTCGAGCGAGACCACGACGGATCCGGAACTCCCCTTGAGGGTCGACGCATCGTGCCGAAAGCCCCACGCGGGCATCGCGTTGTCCTGGTCCATGACCTGCCCTGGGGCGAGTCGCTTGACGGCGAACCCGCCCATGAAGACGGTTTGCAGCAAGTGCAGCGGCACACGAGGGTCCTGGCCAGGGTAGCCGACGGTGGCGATGTACTCGTCCTCGTGCGCCCGCTTCGCCGCCAGCGCGATCGGCTGGGGCAGCGGCCCGTCCGGCCGCACCCTGAAGAACGCCATGTCTGGCCCGGCCGGCGCCTCGATGTGCAGGACTTCGAGGAAGGCCACATCCCGCGATCCCGTGCGGCTCGCCTCCTCCTTGAGATCGAGGCGCACCTCGGTCGCTCGGCCCGTGTCCGGATTGAAGTGGAAGAAGAAGCCGTGCTGCCCGGAACCCGCGAAGACCTCGGCGACGTGCCGGTTGGTGACGATCACGTCTTCGGTCACGAACCACCCAGTGCCGATGAAGGGCGCCATCGCCGTCAGCGGATGGTCCACCAGCTCGATGCGGCCCGTCGCCCGGATCGCGAGCTGGAGCGCACTCTCCGCGCTCGCGAGGCGCGACCGCCACTCCGGCGCCGCAGGAAGTGCGAATCCGTCGTCCTGCACCAAGAGCGATGGACGCCCGTCCCAGAGCACTACCGCCTCGGCGACGAAGAGGCCAGGAGGCATCTCCACAGCGCCCTCATCGGGCTGCTGGCTCAAGACTCGGCTTACGTCCTCGGAACTGACAATCGGGCTCGATTCCAGTCGTTCGGCAGTGGACGCGAAGACTTCGCGGTCGCGTCGGAGTACCTGTGGCAGCAATCGGTCCATGGCTGGTTGTCCTCCCGGTTGTCGGTCATTCCTGCCCGATCAGAGAGACGGACGCGCTGCCAGTTCTCGCCAAGAGCCTGCGATCTTCTCGGGTTCCACAGAGAGCGATCCGCCAATGGCGGGAGCGGGGATGGCACGACAGCCCGGAGGGCAGGCGCGCTCAGTGGGGTCGCGATCCGGGAGTTCGTCAGCTCCGAGGATTCTCACGGCACCTGCGAACAGTGCGTCCCAACCTCATCGCAGACTTCGAGCTCTAGGCCGCCCTCGGGACACGCACCGTCCTCCCACTGAACCCCTGACTCGGCTGCCCGTCGATCATCAGGCGGACGCAGAAGTGGTGGTTCGGGAGCCGCACAAGGTCATCGGCGTCGAGTTTGGACTGGAGTTCGGGCGCGAGGCGAACCGCGTCCCGCACCCCGACCCGAAACACGATCAGCGTCCCCGCGTTTCCCAGGACAGCGGTCCGGATCTCCGGCCGGAGCTGATCGAGGTACTGGTTGGCGAGGAAGAACGACACCCCGTACTTCCGCAGCTCCGAGAGCGCAGTCACCACCGAGGTCGTGACGAAGCTCTGGCACTCGTCGACGATGACGTGGAAGGGGCGCCGGTCGCCAGAACGCGCCAGGCCATGCCGCACCACTTCCGCGATGAGGAGAGATCCGAGGAGCGACGCCCCCACCTCCCCGATCTCACCTTTGCGGAGGTTCACGATGAGCGACGTACCCTCCTCCATCGCCTGAGGGAGGTCGACGCTCTCACCAGCCCCGGAGAGGATCGCCGCAAGGCGGGGATCCGTCAGCAAGGCGCCGAGCTTGTTCTGGAGCGGCGCCACGACGACCGCCCGGAAGCGCCCGCTGTAGCCCTCGAACTCGTTCTCCCAGAAGCTCCGCACCTCAGGGTTCGTGACGTGCACGAGGCACTCGCGCTGCAGCCCCCGATCGACCAAGAGTCGCGAGCAGGTCGCGAGCGTCCCCTTCGGCGAGGCGCCGGCGAGGAAGAGGGCGTTCCGGAGTAGATGCTCGAGCCGCGGGCCCCAGTCCTCATCGAAGAGGTGCCGGAACACCGAGACGAGGCCTGCGACCGTAGCCGGGTCTGCGTCTGTGAGTGGATTCAGCGACCAGACCGGATCGTTGGCGTCGAGGTAGCGGACACTGGGGAGCGCGTCGCGGAGCTCTTCGGCCGCGTCCCCGTGAGCATCGATGAAGATGCCGCCCTCGCCGCGCTCGACGTCATTCGCGAAGACTCCCTGCAGGAGGGTCGTCTTGCCGACGCCAGTCATCCCGACCGCGTACATGTGGAGGGCGCGGTCAGCGCTCTTCAGTCCGAAGCGCCGGACCTTCCCACGCGCCGTGGTCTCTCCGAGGTACGTTGTGCTCATCCACTCACGGTACGTGGAAGCGGGCCGAGAGACGAGCCCCACTGCTCTGCCTTCGAGGATGTCTCTCGTCCCGGGATCTCGACGCTCCTCAGTCGCCGCCGGGCCTGCGGGAAGGGTGGGAAGGTCGCGATCCCCACCTCACCAAGCTGGGACTTTCCACGCTTTCCGCAGGCCATCTCCCGCTCCTGCTCCCCGTGGTACCTCGAGGACCCTCCCGGCTCTGCACGACCGGAGGCAGAGAGAAGGCCTCGAGGAGAGTCCTCGAGGCCAGTGATCACCAGGCGCCTTCGCTGCGAAGCGACACCCACCGCTCGGGACCACCGATGATGAGATGGTCGCAGAGATGGAGCCCGACGAGGCTCGCACCTTCGGCCAGACGGCGGGTGAAGGCGAGGTCCTCTGCACTCGGCGTCGGATCGCCACTCGGGTGCGTGTGGAAGACGAGGAACGAAGGCGTGCCTCGCGCGAGGGCAGCGCGCAGGACGACCGACGGACACACCGCCGCTCTGCTGGCCACGCCACGGAAGTGCTCCGCTTCGGCCACAATCCGTGATCGGGCGTCGACGTAGAGCGCGCCCATCACCTCCTGCGTCCGTGAGAGGTACCGCTGCGTCAGGTAGCGGGCTGCGCGATCCGGTCGATGGACCGCGAGTCCAAACGCCTGCTCCCTGGTCAAGCGACAGGTGAGCTCGAGGACGGCAGCAACGGCAAGCGCACTCCGCTCCGGCACGTGGACGGCGAGTCCGTGGATCGTCTCGCCAATGAGCTGCGGCAGTGGTCGCTCGGCCAAGATCTTCTCAGCGTGCGCGATCGCATACCGCGGGGGCAGGAGGATTGAGAGCAGCTCGGCGTCGCGGAGTGACCGCACTCCGCCATCGAGCGCTCGTTCGCGGACTTCTCCGACATGCATACGTGGTCTCCTTCAGGCTGGTGGAACGAACAGGGTCTCGTTCCAGCGTGCCCGAAGCGCTAGTCGTTCGGCACCGGGCCGAACTTGCCAGGCCGGCAGTTGGTTCGCTCGAAGATCTCTGTCACATGGAGTGCCCTCCCGAGGGCGACGAAGACGTCGAGGTTCGGAGGATCGGCATGCCACGACGCGCGGTTCTTTGGCCGGACGCGGCGAAGCTCCGGATACGTCGCAACCAGTTCGTCGGTCAGTGCGAATCGCTTGCGCGGCATCCACTCGACCGCCACGACCGGAACCTCGAGGTCGCGAGCGACACGAGCTGCCTTCGAGATGCCCCGCGTGGCCCTCGCTCCCTTCTTGGAGCGCATCGGATCTTCGAGGACCAAGCAGTCCGGACGGGCCTCGAGGATGAGGCGCTCGAGGTCGAGGTCGCGGGTGCTTCGTCGAATGCCCCAGTCCACGACCCGACGAGCGCCCTCAGTGAGGACGTAGGAGACTCCCCGCGTCGTGACTTCGAAACTGAGCACCCTCATAGAGCCAGCGACGTGATGAGCTGCTCAAGGAAGAGGCGCTTGGCGGCCAAGTCGGCGCCGAGGCGCCCGGGCGGTAGCGACTCGAGGAGCTCTTCCGCTCGCTCGAGCATCGCCCGCTCGGTCTCCTCCACCATGCCTGCGAAGAGTTCTCGCGGATCCACCTGGAACAGGACCGCGTAGGCCATCGCGGTCGGGAGACCAGGTTGGCGACGAAACCGCTCGTGACGGAGCACGGCGGTTTCAGTCACGCCACCGACGAGCCGAGCAACTTCGGCCTGCGACAGGGCATGCTTCCTTCGATGCATTCGAATGTAGTTCGGCAGCATTCTCATATCTACTGCCTCTCATGGTACGCGGTGCGTGGAGACTCACCAAGGGTGACTCGCCTGCCAGACCGGCAACCACCTTATATCTCTTCTTATCTATTGGTATTCATATTATCTGTCTGCCAAGTTGGCACTTCAACGACATCGCCCCGTGACCTCACGCCAGAGCGGTGTCGTTTGGATGAGAGCACCCTCACGAACGATGAGGCCCACCGCTTCGAGCTCGGTCAGGTCGCGATGGATGCTCCGCACGGACACGCGGAAGATCCGGGCGAGATACGCCTTCGAGGCGTAGCACGACCCCGTTCTCCGAGAGAGCGTGAAGATGACGTCGGAGAGCAGACAGGCGGAGAGCGAGACGTCGAACCGGTGGCGGAGCACGAAGTACACGCGGCCGTAGAGCAGCGGCCCCGTCATGCGCGCGGAAGGTTGAAGAAGTCCTCGCGCGAGCGCCCTTCGCGGACAAAGAACCTGCTGACTCCGTCATGCCGCTGGTAGTTCTCGGGCCACTCCACGATCTCGCTCTGCGGCACGTGGAGCTTCAGGATCTCGCGAATCCGATGGCGACTCGGGACGTACTTCCTCCGGCTCGCGAGATCTCCTTTCGGCATCGCGACGACGACGGGCACGCCCTTGAGGAGCGGCGCCCACTCCCGCCGGTTGAAGGCTCGACCGTCACCCGTCGCTGCGAGAGCGCGGAGACCAGCGGACTCGGCGATCAGGGCCTCGAGGATGCCCTCGACCCAGACGACGGGCTCCTCGCCCTGGTCCTCTAGCGTCGCGCGATTCCACAGAAGCACTATGGGAGGATCGGCCGGGACGCCGAGCTCTTCCGGACACCATCGCTCGAAGCAGGTGACGTGACCACGGGTCCCCACGATGGGCACGATGAAGTGCTGTCCGTCCCACCCGATCCGGTGCCGATCGATCACGCTCGAGGCGACGCCAGCATCGTTGAGCTGGGCTCGACCGAGCCCTGGGAGTCGTTCGTGGTACTCGTCGATGAGGCGATCGAAGGCGTAGGAGTTCATCTCTCCACGGTACGGACCCATCGACTCTCGTGGTACTCCCCGCGACCTGCCTCCCGGTTACGACGGCGGCCGCTGCGCCCGGAACTGCCTCCTATACCCTCGACCTCTCGACAACCACCAGCCAGGAGTAGCCATGCCGACCACGGAACGCACACTCTCCCTCCCCAATGACGTCGTCGCTCGTCTCGATCACCTCACCGACTGCCTGGAGAGCAGACCCGAGGACGTAGTCTCGACGGCCATCCGGTTTCTCTCAAGTGCCCTCGGGGAGCCGCGGCCGCCGCTTGCGACCGGCCTCGACCAGGCCATCAAGATTCTCGGTCTCGAATCGGCCTCCGGACTTCGGGCACTCTGGGTGCACAATCAGACGTTCCACATCGAACTGCGCGACGGCGAAGTCCGCAGCGTCGAAGTCGCTGCGGACTGCTTCATCGAGCTCTGGCAGCGCCTGCATGAGATGCCGTCTGAAGTCGAGATCGAGCGACACCCGCACCTCACCTTCAACCACCTGGCGCGATACCTCGACTACGCCGGCTCGACCTTCGATGGTGCTCCGCCCGACAACGTGACCCCGGAGGAAGGAGTCGCGGGCACGTCTCCAGGCGCGTAGGGCCCGCCCAACCGGCAGCAAAGGCGCTCTTCGCTGAACCGACTCGTGTCTGTACCCTGGTGGTCACATGGATCCGCACGTCGAGCGTCTCATCACTGCAGTGGTTCGTCACCTCGCGGACCAGCTGGAGGCCGAGGTTGACAGGGAGCTAGCCCGAGCGCATGATGAGGACATATCACATGAGGTATGACGCACTACTTCGCGTACATCCGAATATCCAGCGAGAGGCAAGCAGAGGGGGTTTCGCTGAAAGAGCAGCGCGCTGCGATCGAGGACTTCGCCAAGCGCAACGGGCTCAGAATCGCTGAGTGGTTTGAGGAGCATCAGACGGCTGCGAAGAGCGGCCGACCAGTGTTCACCAGCATGCTCAAGCGACTGCGCCGCGGGGGCGCGTGCGGTCTCCTCATGCACAAGATCGATCGGTCCGCGCGGAACCTGCGCGACTGGGCCGACGTCAGCGATCTCATCGACGACGGAGTGGACGTCCGCTTCGTCCACGACAATCTCGATCTTGGCTCTCGCGGCGGACGAATTACCGCGGACATCCAGGCGGTCATCGCCGCGGACTACATCCGGAACCTCCGCGAGGAGGCACTAAAGGGCATCTACGGACGCTACCGCGAGGGACTCCTCCCTCACGGGGCTCCCACTGGATACCGGAACCACGGTAAGGGCAAGCCGAAGACTGTCGACCCTGCCCAAGGACCGAAGGTCCGGGAGGCGTTCGAGCTCTATGCCACCGGCGACTACAGCCTCGTGACGCTACTAGCGCACGTCCACGCGGCTGGGCTTCTCAACACTCGCGGCCGGCCGCTAAACCGCGCGACGCTGGCCTCAGTTCTCCGGAACCGCTTCTACGTCGGCGAGCTCCTGTACCGCCGGACTGGCGAGATCTTCAAAGGTCAGCACGAGGCCCTCATAGATAGGCGCCTCTTCGACCAGGTACAGCGCGTGCTCGACGGCCGGACTTCCTTGTGTCGGTCGCGTCACGACTTCCTCTTCCGGAGGCTTATCACCTGCGGTCTCTGTTCCCGCTCCCTCGTAGCCGAGCGCCAGAAGGGACATGTGTACTACAGATGCCACAACCAAGACTGCCCGACGACCACCGTACGCGAGGAGTGGGTCGATGCCTTGGTCCTCGAGAGGCTTCAGGAGATTGAGATCACCCCCGAACTAGACGAAGAGCTGCGGCGGAGGCTTGAGGCCGAGGTGTACCGGCGCTTTGAGCGACGCGAACAAACCGTGAACGCTGCGAGGGCATCGCTCGCCCACCTCGACACCCGGCTCGCGCGCCTCACGACACTGCACCTCGACGGAAGCCTTGATCGCCATACCTTCGACGTCACCAAGGAAGAGCTGCTTGCACGGCGCCACACCCTCGAAGCAAAGGCTACCCACCGGGCGGAACCCGACCGATTCCTCGAACGTGCGATCGGAGTCCTCGAACTAGCAACGGAGGCTCCGCTGAGCTACCAAGCCGGAAATCCGGCCACGAAACGCGAGATTCTGAGATCGGTATGTTCGAACCTCCGAGCAGAAGGGAGAGAGCCCTTCGTTGAGCTGCGCAGCCCTTTCAACACCCTCGCTAATTCGAAGTGCGTCTTGAATGGTGCGCAGAAGAGGACTTGAACCTCCAAGCTCGTAATGAGCACTAGCCCCTCAAGCTAGCGTGTTTACCAGTTTCACCACCTGCGCATTGAGGACGCTGATCACTATACCGTAAAAAATGCCAAGAAAAAACCCCGCAAGCGGGATTTTTTTATTCTTCCGTTGATTCTTCTTTCGGTGGAGTTTCCTCTTGTGCTTCTTTCTGCTCCTCCGTCGCAGCTACTGCTGCCTTCTCTGCTTCTGCTTTTGCCTTTGCTTCCGCTTCTTGTGCTGCTTTCTCTTCTGCTTCCTTGGCTGCTTGTTCTTCGGCTGCTTTTGCTTCCATCTCGCTACCAGTTGTAATGTCGACAAACATCATGTTTCGCATTTGGCGACGAATTGCACGAGCTGCCTTATCACGAATGTGATAGAGTTTTGCGCGTCGTACTTTTGCTCGCTTCACAATCTCGATTTTGTCGATGCTTGGCGAGTAGAGCGGAAAGATTTTCTCGACACCAAAACCACCTGCAACTCGTCGAACTGTAAATGTTGCCCCTGGTTCGTCGCCGTGCTTACGCGCAATCACCACACCTTCAAATGCCTGAAGGCGGGTCTTTCCTTTTTCTTCAACTTTTTGGTACACACGAACAGTGTCACCGGCTTTGATGCCGATCTCGCGTCGCGCTTCCATGTTGACTGGTGAAATAGCAATAGCCATAGCGAGAAGTACTGTAGCACAGCGCCTTTTAAATGGCAATATTTTTGAGAAAAATGCTTGGAAGCGGTGCTTCGACCTCTACCCGTTCCCCTGAAACCGAAACAAAGCCGATTTTTCGAGCGTGGAGCGCAAGCCGATCAAAATCTAAAATGCATGGTTGTTTGGGGGCGTAGAGAAGATCGCACACGATCGGATGGTGAATCGCTTTCATATGAACACGAATCTGGTGCGTGCGCCCTGTTCGCAAACTAACTTCAAGAAAACTCGCCTCGGGTAATTCGGCAACAACTGTATAGTCGGTGATAGCGTCTCGCATCGTTCCGCGGGCACCACGCTGCGCTGACCACAGTCGAAAATCTTTCGCGCTCTTACCGATCGGTCGATCAATCGTACCCTCTTTTGTGGGTAAATGTCCGTATACAAAACAATTGTAGATTTTTTCGACCGTGCGATCTTTGAATTGTTGTTTTAGGTTTTGAAAGCCATCGTTTGTCTTTGCCACAACCATAACGCCGCTCGTTTCGCGGTCGAGTCGGTGCACAATTCCTGATCGATGAATAACCGTGCCGTCTTCACGCTCCCATGGTTCACCGACATCGCTGCTATCTGGATAGTGTTCAATAATCCAATCGACAAGTGTTGGTTCATTACTTGTCTGAGATCTTCCTGTAGGATGCACCAATAATCCCGACGGCTTGTCGATCACGAGTTCGTGGTCTGTTTCAAAAAGAATAGTCGGGGTCATGGTTAATATTCAATAGTGAAATCGGTAAACTCTTCGGTTGCGTCGCTTCGCGCAGTTTCAACATTGCGTACTGATGCATTAAATGGACCTTTGCGAATGTGTTCGAGCAGCTGATTGAGTTTCTGCTCTGATCCTTCTGCAACAACGTGTACGTCGAACTGTCCGACATTAGCAACGTAGCCAGTCAGCCACAATGCACGCGCCTTCTTTTGGATGAACATACGATATCCAACACCAGTCACCTTTCCAGATACTGTCGCGGTCAACCGTTGCATAGTACTTGGAGTATACGTGTGGGAATACATTTTGGAAACAGGGAACCTCGCGGCGCGGCGCGAGGTGTGTGGAAGAGCTCACTGTGGCAGGAGTCCCTTCTCTTGTGCGAGCCGTAGAATCGTCCACGTGAGTTCACTAACTGGAAGCGCTTCTGCTTCTTTGAGTGATACACGCCGAATGTCCACGATCTCGTTCTGAGCTACCAACTCTCCGAGAGCTCGTCCAAGAAACACCCTGGTTGTCATTCGCCGCCTCGAGTTCGGAGTAATTCCCGTAACATCGCCAAGGCAAACGAGTGCCGAGTGTAATGTTACTCCGACTTCTTCACTTGCTTCACGGCGCAATGCCGCTTGGGGACTTTCTCTTTGGTGATCACGTTTTCCTCCAGGGAGAATGTACGTGAGCACTTCACCTCCTCGTTGCTTGCCAACAAGCAAAATCTTGTTGTGCTCATCGATATCAAGCAAGTGAGCCGCAGGGGGCCACTTATCGTCTCTCATGATACTCCTTCTGTTGTGCTGTTGTACCTACCTATACGACAGACTACTTATTTTAGTGTGCGAGTCAACAGACAAACCCAACCAATCGTAACGAACGCAAAGCACAAACGGGTCTAGTCTGGTTTATTGTGATGCATTACTTCTTCTAATGTGTACCAGCCAGCTACCATGAGTAATGTTTGTAGCGAACCAAGATGTCGACCCGTTTTGCCGACTTTGTCTGGGTTCCCTGCATATTCAAGAATGCCATCAGTTAGATAATGTGCGTGTGCGAGCATGTCGTCGCGCGACACAAATGGAGCAGTGAGATTGGTGCGACGCTTTAGAATACCTTCAGCACGAAAGCGTTGCTGGTAGAGTGCAATAACGTGTCGTATTTTTTCAGTACGCAAACTGGTTTAGTGTAGCATTAATCCAAAGAGAAAAGGCCGGCTACGTGTTGGTAACCGAACCTTTGAAAACGACGGACACTTTGGTCAAACAGGAAGCGAGCCTCTCGGTCGTGCGTTCGAAGCAGTATCGTGCGATGCTGGGTCCGTGTATATTCGAGCGCACTGTGCAACAGGTTTCTTCCTGGTTTGAAGAGATGCTGGAGCGACCAGCTCTCGTCAATCGGCATTCCACCGATCCGAGCAGACAATAGCATTAGCGGTTAGTACATGCAAGAGATGTGTTGAGAACGAAAGAAGCCCCGACCCTCTCGATAAATTCTTTTCTGCGTGGGCGTTGAGGGACTCGAACCCCCGACCCTCTCGGTGTAAACGAGATGCTCTAGCCAACTGAGCTAAACGCCCACGCAAAAAACAATTTGTGTACACTTGAGAAAATTTTCGCACTTCGTGACTCAATTTCCTCCTCCATCCAACTGAGCTAAGCGCCCATTTGATTTTTGGAATGGTGCAGAGCACCTTCCAAAATTCAAAATGGAAGCGATCAGGGATCATGTTTTGTCCCGGCAAGCCGGGACAGCTAAGCGCCCTTCACGCATCAAAAAGAATATAGCAAAAGCAGGTGACAGGCAAGCGAAAAGCCGCACCGGTCAGCCGGTGCGGCTTCATTTCTCAACACTGTCGGAATGTACAGAAGTGCTCTTCTGCATTCAACGACATTGTTCTCGGACGCCAGCATGGGATTGTACTTGAAATATCAAACAATCAACCACGCATCGTGCCCGTTTATCGTCAGCGCACGAAGAAGCTGCGAATGTTCTCGACGTTTGCTTGCCTGGAACTCTCGGAGTCTTCAGGGTCCTTCAGTCGAACGCCGAGTTCTTCACGAAGACCATGACCATCTTCCCGCTTCAATCGAGCGAGAAAGCTCCTTCCATTGCGAGCACTCCACTGCCCAACTTCTTCACCGCGGAGAAGCACTTTTCCTTTGAGCACGAGAATGGGTAGCTCTTCGCGAGCGGGATCTTCAACGTGCTCCAGGCCGAGCTTCTTCAGATCGACGTAGCAAACATTGACTCCGCTTCGCGCGAGTGTTTTTTCATTCTCTTTTTGTTTTTCTGTTTCCGTTCTCCAGTCTTTTTTGAGATGCCTCATTTCTATTTTCAGAGTTTCGATCTGATTTTTCGAGTCTTTTGCCTCTAGCAAAGTCCGATCACGATAGTCCAAATGGTAAACAGCGAACGCGAGAAGGCCGATGAAGAGCACTACAAACAGTGCCCACGGAAGCCCCGAAGTGCCAGCTCCCTCTTCGAGTTCCAGAACCGCACGAGCTTGCACTGCGCGCGCCTGTTTCAGTTGACCGCGGAGATCGGCGGCTTGTTCTTTGAGCTCACTGACCTCGGCTGTCGTGTGCTCGCGCATCTTGTCGAGACCGACACGCAGACTTTCGTTTTCGAGTGACAGTCTCCTGTTCTCGGTCTCGAGTCGAATCACGCGTGGATCGTACGGCAAGCGAAGTGGTTCGCCTTCGTAGATTTTGTTCGCGTCGGCGATGTTGTTCACCTCAGCGATCTGATCCACCCGCTCGCCGAGCGTAAGCCCGGAATTCTGCCAAAGAATGGCGAGGTCACCGAGCGTGTCGCCCGACTCGACAGTGTAGTTCTGCCAGCAGTCGGTCTGACCGAATACGGGAACCACGAACCCGAGGAGTGCGATGAGTACGATGATGAAATGCTTCATTGTGAAGTCCTTTCTCTTGTGTTTTGAAATGTTGAAGAGCAGCCACCGCCTGGCGTCTGCCTTTGACGGTGCGCCACAGGTGTGGCAATCTGATGACCATACTACGTATGAATACAGATCTGTCAACACTTCGATTCATCGACAAACCTAAAGGAATCACCTCGCACAATGTCATTCGCAAACTCAAAAAAGAATACCCCAAAGGTACGAAGCTTGGTCATGCAGGAACGCTCGATCCAAATGCAACCGGCCTCATGATTGTTGGTGTTGATGCCGGAACAAAATTGCTCAGACATTTTTTGGGAAGTGACAAAGAATACGTTGCGGAGATCATGCTTGGCACTAAAACTGACAGTGGTGACAGTACTGGAGTTATTGTAGAAACTAGCACACCAAAACCACACACAGGCGAAGAAATTCAAAAAGTACTTGATGATATGATCGGACCACTTCGACTATCAGTTTCAAAATTTTCAGCAAAAAAGATTGGTGGCAAGCGTGCGTACGAACTCGCTCGACGCGGTGTCGATATGCCCACTATTTTACAAGACATGGATGTTCGAGAAGCAGAACTACTTGAAACACATTCCGTCTCAGAAAATCCCAAACTCACCGTGCGTTTTGTTGTTTCAAGTGGAAGTTATATTCGAAGCATTGCTGAAGAACTCGCAAAACGACTTGGTACAATCGGTACACTCACTGAACTTCGCCGCACCAAAATTGGCGACATAACTATCGACCAAGCAGAAATGCTTTAAGTTGTTTATTCTGTGCTCTCGCCTGGACTCGAACCAGGATTGGAAGGATAGAAGCCTTCTGACTTCTAAATATTTAATTGTTTAAACTGTGTTCCCGCCAGGACTCGAACCTGGATCAAAAGGATAGAAGCCTTTCGTTTTATCCATTAAACTACGGGAACAATAAAATATTTAGTCCATTAAACTACGAGAGCAGTTTTGAATGTCAGTCCATTACACCTATCTACCGACAGGCAGGCCTGTCTGCAGCAAGCCAGTGCTCGCAATGGATGGTCCTATACTACTCGCTTGTAACCGGACCATCAACCGACGTGGTCACATTCTCGTTTTGTGCAGCAACGCTTGGCGACGGAATTGATGGTGGATTGGTGCGAAGGTCGTCGTGTTCAATTCGTCGTTGTTCAATTTGTTTGATGGTTGCATCAAGCTCTTCACGGTTGATTGTCTCGGCACGATCAGTAGTTTCAGCACCAGTGCCAGCATACTCATTACTTGTCACACTCAAGTATTGGAAAAATGCCCACACAATTCCTGCTACTGTAAGTAGAACACCTGATGCAAAAATAATTACCCACACCGACGTCACAGATAGTGCTGCTGGACGAAACCGAAAGCGTCGCGCACGCTTCGTCTTCTCCTGTTTCTCTGGTTGTTGTGGTTGTTCTGTTGCCATACGTTATTGTGTGGTGCGTGTCAGTGTTGTAATGGTAAAGTTGCTCACCCACCCATTCTCGCTCCCAGTCAGCGAAACACTCCCCAATCGTGTTGCAACTGGCAGTGTCTCAATAAGCGCAATCGCTTGCAACACTGACTGCCATGACCCCGCTACACGCAACTGCATACTAATACTTCCGATGCCGTCTGCGCTTGGTTGTTGTTCGGTTACTGAACTAATCGCAATATCTGCTGCAATGTCTCGATTTAAGGCTTCGACACGATCAATAAAACTGACAACATTTTCTGCCGAAACAAACTGTGCCTCGATTGCAGCACGTTCATCGCTCACATCACCCACCAGCTTTTCAATCGATCGCAATTGCGCCTCACGCGCCACTTCTCGATCAAGATCTGCCGCCAATTGTTGTGTCGCCTGCATGTGTGAACTGATGATATACACCAAGACTCCAACTCCGGTGAGCACGGCAAGGCACACGACCGACGCAATAATCAATCGAACATTGGTCGTTGTACCACGCGCACTATGTTGTGTGTGTTGTTGTGTACTCATGTTCCTTGTATTTCAGGTCGACTTGTTTCTTCAGTACGTGCAGTTTCTTGTGGTGGAGCGGCGTCTGTTGTTACCGGTACTTTCAAACTAAACGCAATATCAAATTGTTGTGCCAGTGTACTGATCTCGATTGGAATGTTTCCAAACCGCGGCAGTGCTTCGAGTGATCGTCGGTACGCAAGCAAGCTGTCGCGTGTTCCGGCAACTCCATCAATTTGCACAGTTTCAGATCCGCTAATAATTTGCACCAAACGAACATTCGGAGGAAGTGCCCCTTGTACGTCAGCAATCACATCAATCACTGATTCATTGCCAAAATATGATTGCACCGCACTCAGTTCAGTACGAAGCTGTCGTGCTTCAGACGCCGCATCCCCTTGTTCGCGCTTTTCAAGCACTTTTTGTAGTACCGCAATCTCGTCTGCCCGACTCACTTCATTGCTGCGTGCGACAAAGTACGACGGCAACAATAACAATCCGACAACAACCAATGCTCCGGTCAGCGTCAACACCGACACAACTGCAATTCGCATGATCCGCTCTCGCTTCAGTGATGCAATGTATTGTTCGGGAAGTAAGTTTGCCATAGATTAATTAAAGAAAAGTGGGTCAGTGTTTGAAACGCTCCGAAGTGCAAGACCAATTGCTGGCGCAAATCCAAGCGAGTCTCGAAAATGAATTGGCGGGATCTCAGTGTCAAGCGACAAAATATTCCGCCACACATTTGCGCGTGATGTCGGCACTTTTAATTGTTGTGCGAGCATTTCTGGCAATCCAGCAATGTTTGCATTCCCGCCACACAAAATCACCTTACTAACCGGCGCCCGATGTCCCGCAACTGTGTCATCATGCGTGTTCCAATATGTAATGTATCGTAAAATTTCGCCGGCAAGTGTCGTCACTGGTTCGAGCGCGTCAGTGCCGTGCTGCTTAAGATAGGAAACTCCTTTGTCGTTTTTGATCGCAACAATTTCTTCCGGAGTTGCCTCGGGAGTCGCCGCTTGAATTGCTTCCGTCACCGCATCTCCACCTGTTGAAAGTGTTGTTGCAAATCGAACAAACCGACCCGACGCAAGTGCAAGTCCCGAACGACCACGCCCGATGTCGACAATGCATGTCGATCCTGTCGCTGCTGGATCAAGTACTGCGCGTGCAATTGCTTGTGGCTCGATCTCAAGTGAGAGCGGCACCAAACCAGCACGATGAAACAATCCCGCATATCGGTCAGCAGACTCATACGGAAAGACCGACACAACCGCGCGTCGATCGCCACGCTTTTTCGGAGCACCAACAAGATCGTATCCGATCACCGCTTCGCTCGGCGTCAGTGGCACATTTTCTTCAAGCACAAATTCGATCGCCGTCTTCACATCGTCAGCATCACTTGAAATGGTTGTTTCAAACAAATACCCTTGCTCTTCGGGAAGTGTTGCCCGAACAAATCGAATGTTGTGCTCTTGGCGCAATTGCGTAAGGACTGCAACCAATCCATCAGGATCAGTAATTTTTCCCGACGTGACCACACCTTCAGGGATCGACATTTCTCCAAACCGACCAACTTCGGTTCCTTTTTTGCCGTGAATAAGTTCTACAAATTTTACCGATGTGTCAGATACATCGATGCCGACCGACGGCATTGCAAGAAATCGTGGTGGTGGAAATAGTTGTGCAAACGAAACGCGCATGTACTTCAATAGTAGCAGACTCGTCGACGCTCCCAAACACTACAGAAGAACAAGTGCGAGGATAATTGCGATTGCAGCAAGTGTGCCAACTGTTGCGTAGATGGTGAAGTATCGCATGAAGTGTTCGTGCAGTATGTCACCAAAAAAGGCAACGATGAAAAAACGAGTACCGCGTCCGATAATCGATGCCAGCACAAATGGCACGAGACTGATTGCAAAAAATCCTGACGCAATAGTGAATGCTTTGTATGGAATTGGTGTAAATGCAGCGATCAGGTTTGCAAGAAAGGCATGCGATTCAAACATCTCACCAATGCGCACTACGTCGTCGGCAAGGTTGTACGTATCGATCACCCACACGCCGACGGTGTCAAACAACACACTTCCAATAATGTATCCGAAAATACCCCCCAAGACTGATGCGAGCGTGGTCAGTGTTGCAAGATAGACCCACCGCGTGCGCCCACCAAATCCAACCATACCGAGCAACACAATTGATGGTGGAACAGGAAATACAGACGCTTCGAGAAACGCAATAATGAAGAGCACAACTTGCGCCATCCACGAGTCAGCATTGTGTTCGAGCCACCGTTTTAGTTGTGCTTCGAGCTGCTTCATTAGATTGCGATAGTTCCTGCTGGTACGGTACTTTCAGGTCGAAGCAAGACCAAGCCTGCGTCGTCTTCTGTTTCAGTCGGCACACCGAGCGCAAATAACATGCCATTACTTTCAAGCCCACGGATCGTTCGCGGTTCGAGATTACAGACAAATGTTGTTTGTGTGCCAACGAGCGCGTTCGGATCATCAACACGTTCACGAATGCCTGAAACAATCTGTCGCGGTTCTTCTTCACCAAGATCAACCATGAGTCGAAGGAGTTTGTCTGCATCGGGAACAACTTCAGCAGACACAATCGTGCCAACGCGAATATCGAGCTTACTAAATGTATCGTAATTAATCAGTTCCTTTGTCATAGCTGTCCAAAAATGATTGCAGAATAATAGTAGCAGCTCCGGCATCGAGCTCAAATTGTTGTCGTTCTTTTCGTCCACGATTAGCGTTCAATTGATTGAGGTGCGTTGCTGCTTCCGCGCTTGAAAATCGTTCGTCGTGGAAGAGAACAGGTACCTGAAGCGCAGTTGCAACTTCGTCACTCGCAACTCGTACCGACTCCATAATCGGATTATCGTTCCCTGCCAAATCTTTTGAGTGCCCGAACACAACTCGTTCGATTGGCGTATCGCCGTTCATGCGCACAAGATACTCGACCAAGCTGCTTGTTTCGACAACAGCAACTGGTGTTGCAATGTGTGTTTCGGTATCGGCACGTGCAATGCCACACTTACGACTTCCATAATCAATTCCAATGATGTACGCCATGCCTTGATGCTATCACAGTTTTTCGTTCCGCTTGAAACTGTGTGTCAAAAAACGTATAGTTGTCGACGGAGAGATGGCTGAGTGGTTTAAGGCGGCGGTCTTGAAAACCGTTGTGCGTTTACGCGTACCGAGGGTTCGAATCCCTCTCTCTCCGCACACGACTGGAGCAAACGTATACGTTTGCTCCATTTGTCGTTGCGAGAGAGTGAGGGCGTTTCTATTATCGCAATCACATGCTACGATTTTGACTATATGCATCGAAATCGTGGATTCTCATTAACGGAACTGTTGGTCGTGGTTGCCATCATTGGTATTTTAACTGCGGCAACGCTTACGTCGCTCCAATCAGCACGAGAACGTAGTCGCGATGCACGCCGCATGAGCGACATGCGAAACATCCAAAACGCACTCGGCCTCTACCAAGCCAACAATCAAGGACTCTATCCATCATCAACACTGATCACTATCGATGGTACCGATACATTGTCACTCGCGCTTGAAGGCGACAGTCTCATTTCTGACACACCCCTTGATCCACTCTACCCAACATATACGTATCAATATGTTGCGACCACCACGACAAGCTATCGACTCATCTTTTGTTTAGAAACTGATCAATACGAAGGGCTTGGCTTTCAACAAGGTTGTGGCAATCAAGTGATACAATAATTGTATGGAACGAGCGTCACTCGAATGGACAGCACTCGAACACGATCACCGCGACCATCAATCTGATTGGTACTGGTCGGTTGGTATTATTGCTGGTGCGATCATGGTAGCGAGCATTATGCTTGGCAATGTGCTCTTTGCAGTTGTTGTGCTCATCGGAACAAGCGCACTGGTGCTTCAGACGATGAAGCAGCCACGGGAAATAACTTTTGCACTCACCGAGCGCGGCGTTCGGATCGAAAACAAAATGTATCCTTACAGCACGCTCGAATCGTTTTGGACAACCGAAGACGCAGTACTTATCATCAAATCAAACAAAACATTCATGCCGCATATCGTCATTCCATTTTATCCTGAAGACGAAACACTTATTCGTGAAATATTGTTGCAGGTGCTTGATGAGGTTGAGCAATACGAGTCACTTGGTGATGTGATAATGCACCGACTCGGATTTTAAGTTACAATAGCGCGGCGGTCCACGCTCCCGTAGTTTAATGGATAGAATGCAAGCTTGCGGAGTTTGTGATGTAGGTTCGATTCCTGCCGGGAGCACAGAACACCAAAAATACTCAGGAATATTCCTGAGTATTTTTGGTGTTTGGCTTCGCCAGGATGGTTTTCTGGACTTCGTCCAGTCTGCCGGGAGCACTATAAACACAAAAGATACTTCTCAGAAGTATCTTTTGTGTTTATTGATGTCCTGAACATTTCTGATGCTTTGCATCAGGGGAGCACTATTTAATTTCTGTTTTCCTTTGGCGAGAATGCGCACAGCCGTTACACTAAAAGCATGACTATTCTCATGTGGATTGTTATTTTTGTCGCAAGTTTGATCGTCATGGTCAAAGGTGCAGACTGGCTTCTCGAATCGGCAGAAAAAATCGGTGTCTCGATTGGATTCTCCCCATTTATCGTCGGCGTGCTCTTGGTTGGTGTTGGTACATCATTCCCTGAACTCATTTCGTCAATCGTTGCCGCAATCGAAGGCGTGACCGAGATCATTCCAGCAAACGCGATCGGTTCAAACATCGCCAACATTTTGCTCGTTATTGGTATTGCGAGTATTGTCTCTGGTAAGCTCGTCGTCACTAAAAATTTGATTGACCTTGATTTGCCCCTTGTTGCCCTTTCAACAGTTGTTCTGTTTATGGTGCTTCGCGATGGTGTTATAACGCGCCCTGAATCACTCTTTTTGGTATTTGGTTATTTGGTGTACTTCATGTACGTGTGCAACGAAGAACGTAAAAAACCCGACGCCACCAAACACGATATTGTTGAAGTGATCGATGAAAGTGAAGGCGACGAACATGCTGAGCCCGTTGTTGGTGATGCCATCCTTGCTACGCCGACACATATTTTTCGAGAAATTATTTTGCTCCTTGTTGGTGCTGGTGCACTCGCGCTCGGCGCAAAATACCTGATCGACTCAGTCGTCGCGCTCTCACAATTGTTTGCCATTAGTCCAGGAGTTATCTCTCTTGCTGCGGTTGCGTTCGGTACGTCACTTCCTGAGATTTTGGTTTCAGTCAAAGCTGCACTCCAACAAAAATCTGAGGTTGCCGTCGGAAATATTTTTGGATCAAATGTATTTAACATTTTGGCAGTCATTGGTTTCCCAGGACTCTTCGTGCATATCCATGCGGATGAGCAGACCATGACGCTTGGTATGCCCGTCCTGATTGCCGCAACAGCCCTCTTTATCATTTCTGGTATTTCAAAACGAATACACAACTGGGAGGGGTGGATGTACATCACCATTTATTCAATTTTTATTATGAAACTGTTTGGTGTAGTGTAAGAAAAAGCGAGATGCCCGGTTTGGCAAAGCCAAACCGGGCATTTCGAATGCTTGGGAGGGGGGTCCCACACAAGGTGGGAACTCCCAAGCGTTTCCGAGTATATCATTCGAGGTGCAAAAATCAAGACCAGCTGCCTACGGCAGCCGGTCTCGTACTTTCAATTATTTTTGTGCACCTTTAGTAAATGCGCTCAGTCGTGATTTCTTGCGAGCTGCGGTTTGTTTTTTGATGATCCCATCTTTTGCTGCCTTGTCGATCGCCTTGTATGCTGCTGGCATTTTTGCTGCTGCATCCTTCACCTTGCCTGCCGCCACCAATTCGCGAACCTCTTTCACAATCTCTTTCATTGCTCGCTTACGTCGAAGATTGACGACTGCTCGTCGTTCATCTCGGCGCATTGCTTTTTCTGCTTGTTTTAGGATTGCCATAAACGAGAGTACGATACCAGAAAGTATTCCGAGGTGCAATAGTCCCTCTGCATCGGTATACTAGAAGCTACTATGATCGGACAACTCCGCGGAACCGTCGCCCACCTTGAGCCTCATGACCTTATTCTCGATGTCGCCGGCGTCGGGTATCGCATAGCGGTCGCCGACCACATGATTGCGAGTGCATCGCTCGGGAGTGAGCTCACTATTTTTACCCATCTCGCCGTCCGCGAAAATGCCCTCGACCTCTACGGTTTTGAGAGTGAACGAGAACGAGACTTTTTTGAAATGCTTATCGGTGTTTCTGGCGTCGGACCAAAAAGCGCGCTCGGTATTCTTTCGCTTGCACCAGTTGCAACGCTTATGAGCGCCATTGGTTCGGGCGATGCCTCATACCTTACAAAAGTGTCCGGCATTGGACCAAAAAGTGCCCAGAAGATTGTGCTCGAACTCGCCGACAAACTTGCCGTTTATAATGAAAGCAGCGAGGAAACACGACAAGGCACTACCGATGCGCTCGATGCACTTCACGCACTCGGCTACTCTGTTGAGGAAGCGCGCCGCGCACTCCAAAGTATTTCGGATGATATTAGTGACCCCGGCGAGCGCGTCAAGGAAGCACTCAAGCAACTCCTCTAAACCAAAGACCTCGAGCCGCAAATGCAACTCGAGGTCAAGATTATTTTCCCTCAAAGAACCCGATTGAATGTCAGATGTGCTTCGGCACCTGCCAGCCACGCTGTGGAATTGGCATGTGCGGCGCTCCTGTGGCAAACGCCATGTTGGTATCTCGAACCGACGCCGGCCGTCGAACACGAGCGAGTTCGTACAGTCGAGTGATTGCGCCGGTGATTGTTTCTCCAAACGACGCGAACCGCATCCCTGAACGAAACGCCCTGAAGTATCTCCCTACTTTCTCCAGGATCATGTTCCGAAATCCTCGAGTGTGACACCGCCACCGACTGCATCCCGAGACTCGCTCGAACCGAAGCTGGCGCCGTCGAAAGTACACAACGAAAGTTTGCTCCATACACTCTCCTTTTCCAAAGATTACGTCGACACTGACGTAATCTGTAGCTCCACAATCGAGACTACGCTACACTAGAAACTATGTCAACAATTGAATCGATCACTACATTTGGTAAAAAAATAATTCCGACACAATTGTTTCGAGCAGCTCAACCACTCTACCATTATCTGCTTGCGTTTGCCGGCGCAGTTCTTTATCGATTTCCTGCACGCGATCTAGTCATCGTCGGGGTGACTGGTACCAAAGGAAAATCAACAGTGAGTGAGATCATCGCGCACGGTCTTCGCATGCACGGCCACACCGTCGCACTCTCAAACACAGTACATTTTGTCACTGACACAGTAGAGGAACGAAACTTGTTTAAGATGAGTATGCCTGGCAGGTTTGTCATGCAGCGTTTTTTGCGTCAGGCAGTTGCACGTGGATGTACACACGCAGTCGTTGAGATGACAAGCGAAGGTGCACGGTTTTTCCGACACACATTTATCGACATGGACGTGCTTGTTGTCACCAACCTCACCCCCGAACATATCGAAAGTCACGGTTCATTTGAAAAATATCGAGACGCCAAACTCTCGATCGCCAAAAAACTTGATCGTTCACGAAAAACTATCAAAGTGCTGGTGGTCAATGCTGATGACCCCGAACATGAACACTTTGTTCTCGCTGCACCAAACGCTGAGGCGCGCGAAGTACACGGTGGCGATGGCGGCACGATTGATGTGTCTGACACACGAACGAGCACATTCACTTTTGCAGGCAGACCTCTCACGCTTCGCCTCCCTGGATCATTCAATGTAATGAACGCACTTCAAGCCGCGAGTGCACTCGACGCACTCGGCGTTCCTGACACTAGCATTCGCGAAGCACTCGAAACATTCCCCGGCATTCGTGGACGCGTTGAGTATGTCAGCATCCCTGAACACTCATTCCCATTTGATGTTGTTGTCGACTACGCACACACGATCGATTCGCTTCAAAGTTTCTATACCATTTTCAAAGATCACTATACGATCGCCGTTCTCGGTAACTGTGGTGGTGGACGCGATGCATGGAAACGACCAGCCATGGCAGAACTTGCAGCAACAATGTGCGACGAAGTCATCCTCACCAACGAAGATCCGTATGACGAGGATCCTGAACAAATTCTTCAACAAATGGCAGAAGGTGTCACTGACACGAGCAAGCTCACGATACTGCTCGATCGACGAAGCGCGATTGCGGAGAGTTTGAAACGCGGAGCTGCACATCCCGGATCGTTTGTACTCATCACCGGCAAAGGAACTGATCCGTTTATCATGGGGCCGGATGGCAGCAAAGAGCCGTGGGACGACGCAACAGTTGTCCGCGAAGAGCTTGGTGCGCTATCCCGCACGGTGTAAGCTAGAGGATGGAAGGAGGTGTCATGGCTTTCGTGACGTACTTCGTTATGTGCATCGGTGGTCTTCTCACCGTCTTGAGCATTGCATGCTTTCTGACAAAGTGTCGAGATCGTGTAGGCGCACTAACGACACTTCTCATCGGAATTGCAATGCTCGTTGTTACGGGCTACACAATCCTGTGAGTATAGCCGGCGGGCAGGGCGGGATCATCAATTACCCCGCCCTTTACTCTTTAAATAACACGATACCAGCAGCAACCGACACATTGAGCGATTCTTTTCTGCCACGCATCGGAATTGCAACAACACTGTCCGAACGACTAATCACCTCTTCACTGACACCATCAATTTCATTGCCGAAAATATACACTCCCTTTTCAGGCACATTCCATTCATCTATTAATACACTTCTTTCGTTTTGTTCAACCGCAACGATCGTGAACCCTTTTTGTTGTAAATCAAAAATACATTGACTCACGTCATCGACAAATTCCCATGACACACTTTCAGTTGCGCCGAGCGACGTTTTGGCAATCTCTTTTTGTACTCTGCCAAATCGATCGATCGGCGCCGGTGTTGTCCCACACAAATAGATCATTGTCACACCAGCTCCGTCGGCGGTGCGAAAAATTGAACCGACGTTGTGTGCGCTTCGAATGTTGTCCAGAATAATTCGTTTCTCGGTCATAGAAATATGTGTGGGGAGAGGCCGATTCGCAGTCAGACCTCTCCCCGTTGATCTTTCGTTGGATTTTCCAGGAAAGACCTCCACGTTTTAGTGTAGCACTTCCACCCTTCAAAAAAAGTGTGAATTTTGATACCATGACGAAGTTATCCAGCGCACGTATTCCGCCCATAGCTCAGCTGGTAGAGCAGCAGCCTTTTAAGCTGACGGTCCCAGGTTCGAGCCCTGGTGGGCGGACATTATGATCACACAACCACCAGATTAGTCTGGTGGTTGTAATGCTATTTTTGTCCATAACCAACTATATAAAATATAACCTGTCGGACAGACCAACGCACAAAAACTTTACTCATACACAATCATAAACAGCTCAACAGAGCCACAAATACTGCCTGTGAATAGATTATTGACAGGTTCACCCCCTCTGCTACACTCATGGGTGTCGAAACATGTGACACTAGGGTAGGACTCAGATTGAGTCTTTTTTCTTTCCGCGGCGAGCCCGAAGCCACACACACGCATATTTCTATCCAACCTGATAACGGTGACATTCCCAAACGGATTTCGCCCACATACACATTTGGGATCTTAGTTGCACTACCCGCCCTCGCTATGACCGCAACGCCTGATGTGCCTGTTTCAAATCTACACAACGAGGCACGACTCCAAACTGTACCCGTACTCGAAGCGATCCCAAATCCAACCACGCCGACACCATACGCGATCGGTGGTGCTGACATTTCTATTGTAAGTGACTCAGCGCTTATGTCTGAATCAGGTCCAGCCGGTACGATTGCTGACATTGCGCCAACTGAGCGAACCGGAAACCAGATCAGTACCTATATCGTGCGCGAGGGCGACACGCTTTCACAAATTGCCGACATGTTTGGAGTAACCCCAAACACTATTCGTTGGGCAAACGACCTTGGCGGTCAAGCAATCACCCCTGGGCAAACCCTCGCCATTTTGCCAATCCCTGGCGTGCAGCACGAAATTAAGAGCGGCGACAGCATCAAATCAATTGCGAAAAAATACAACGGTGACGTCGATGAAATCCGCGACTACAACAACATTACCGATGAAACACTTGTTGTCGGCGCGATCATTACCGTGCCATATGGAGAAATTGCAGCACCGAAAGTTACGAAGCCGTCATCAGGCAGCAGTGCACCAGCAGCAAGTTCACCAAGTTATGCTGGCTACTACATGCGACCACTCAGTGGCGGTACCCGCACCCAAGGTATTCACGGCTACAATGCGATCGACCTTGCAAGTTATGTTGGAGCGCCAGTCTATGCTGCTGCAGCCGGTGAAGTTATGATTGCGCGAACTGGATGGAACGGTGGATATGGAAATTATGTTGTTATCAAACACGACAACGGTACTCAAACATTATACGCTCACCTTTCAAGTGTCACTGTCTCTGCCGGACAATGGGTTAGCCAAGGTGCACACATCGGAGGACTTGGAAATACTGGGCGATCAACTGGACCACACCTTCACTTTGAAATTCGAGGAGCAAGCAATCCGTTTTAATACGTAATAGAGAATGTAGTGAAAGTGCCCCGACGTCGCAAAGCGAACGTCGGGGCACATGCATTACCAGAGATCGATCGCGACACCGTACTCGATCGTGTCGAAATTCTTCGGATCGAACATGACCCGAAGCTTCAGCCACTCCCTGAGCATAGGGGCTGAGTAAACGATGACATCCCACTTATCAGTGGTAAACACATCGTCTTGCTCTGCTCCAAACTGATCAACCGTTGTGTGTGACAGCATGATCCGGTCGAGCACCTTTCCAGCCCTCTCGCCAGAAAAACGGTACCCAACCCCAACGGCTGGTGAGCTGTCCCACTTACCCTCTCGGGTAACGATGGACGGATCAGTGGGGTGTCTGCGATCCGACGACCAGCCGCCACGCCAACTGCCACCACCTACTTCAAAACCCTTCCACACTCTCACCATTCCCAGTGCATACGCATTGACGTTCACCGCATCATCTCGAAGCTCTTGCCTTGAAAGCTTTTTCGCTTCCGAGACAGAACCCTCGAAGACAATACTGAGGCGACCAAAAAGTTCTGGGCTTCGTAGCCCAAGTGAAAGCACTGGAGAATCTTCGAATGTGGAATTGAACTGTTGTCCAACTCCCAGATCAAAATCGAAACCTCGATCGGCTGCCGCACTGCTTGAAGCGAATGCAGCAAGGATCAGCACCATCACGCAGATGATCCTCACTTTTGTATCTCCTCAAAGAACAGCTCGTGGACCATCCGCGAGTGCAATAACTATACGCACTTTGTACTAGCGCGCAATGTCGAATAACTATAGAAAAAGTCCCGACGTCGCAAAGCGAACGTCGGGACAAGCCCACTGACCGGATCGAACGATCAAGTGAGCAAGAAGGAGGCTCAGCCGGCGGCCTGCATCCCCTTCACGTAGGACACGTAGACCGTCTCCGGATTGCGATGAACGACCCGACATGCGACCTTGCGGCCAGCCGGCGGGTTGGGGCTGTCCTTGTCAAGCCTGACAGTCTTGCCGTCGTGCTTGGCGACCAGCACCCACTCCCCGTGCCAATACCTCGGCGCGAACGTCACCTCGACGAACTCCGAAGGAGCCTCGGGTGCGACGGTCGACTGGCCCCGACGGACGAAACCGGGGCCGATGTAGGCCACACCACCAGGACGCCTGGGCTGCCAGGAGGAAGGCCGAGCATGCTCGGGAACCTCCTGCAGCTTCTCCTTGTTGGACACGGCCTGGGTCGGCCCCGTCTTCCGCAAGAGGAAGGCGCACGCCCGATCGACGTTCTCTTCCCCGAGGCACTCCCCAGCTGCCTGGATGAACTCGAGCGCCGCGGTGGCACCCTGGTGCTTCCAGACGTTGAGAGTGCGGATCGTGATCGACTTGAGCGACCGATCGTCCGCACGGATCACTTCCGCTCCCCTCTGCCAGTTGGCGATCTGCTTCAGCAGATCCGCCGCCATCTTCAACCGCTCGAGAGCGGTGGCGATGTCGCCGGAAGCTGCCAGCTGCCAGAGATCACTTCGGATCTTCTGGACGTCGCGAGGATCCATGATCCCCCGCGCGAGATCCTCGAACTTCTTTGCCTGCGGATCGAAGACTCGCTGCGTCGCAGAGACGCAAGCGGCCTTCAGGTCGGCCTCGAAGTTGCTGAGGCTCCTCAGCGAGGCACCCTGCTGAACCATGAAGTCCAGCTGAGCGATCGCATCGGCGAACCTCTCCGCCGCCTGCGAGCTGATCACCTGCAGGTGACGATAGGAGGTACGGATGCGGTCGGCCGCATCCTTGACCTCCTGGTTCGCACGCTTGCGGCGACGCTCCTCTCGCGCGAGCGAGATGATGACTTCGACCGCGTCCATGCCGATCTTGCCGGTCGGCGTGGTCAGCCCATCGATCTTGGCTTTGTTGGCCTTGATCGCCCGACGAACGTCGGGGTCGGTGAGTTCCACGCCGGCAGCTTCGAGAGCCCCGAGGGCAGCGGTGGTCGCCATGGTGCTGTTCTTCATGTTTTTCTCCTTTGCCTGCACAAACGCGCAGGTCTTGTCAACGAACTCTCCTAGGACATCCCAGAAGTTCCGAACAAACTAGCATATATAGGTTGATTTGTCAAGTCTTTTTTGAAGTAATCGTGTACTATACTGTCTCTCAGAAAGGAGTCCTTATATGACACCCAAACTCGAGCTTGAGCTTGAGCAGATCAAAGCTGAACGACTTCAGCTCCAAGCTGAACTCGACGAGCTCGATGAAGATTCTGATCCCGATCTGATTCTTCATCTTGAGGAGCGACTGCACGAAGTGGAGCGAAAGCTTGCAGAGTACCGAGCATCACTCCTCTTTCGCGGCGAACCAAATTAGTAGTGTCCTGCGCCTTCGGGCGCTTTTTGTTTTTATATCACCTGCTCTTTTGGACGATACGACAATGCTTCGAGCACGTGTACCTCACCTATTTCGTCTTCATTTGCGATGTCGGCGATCGTTCGCGCAAGCTTGATCACTTTGTGATAACTTCGTGCAGATAATCCCAAACGTGTTGCTGCTTCATGAAGCACTTCTTCAACTACTGGCGAAAGCGGAATGTGTGCATCAATCTCACGAACCGACATCATGCTATTGGTTTTTCCAGCTCCGAGTCGTCTGTGTTGAAGTCCACGCGCAGCACTCACTCGTGCTGCAATTGTTGCGCTCGTTTCGGCATGCGGATCCCGCTCTCCACGAAGTGTTGCGAGATCAACTGCGGCGACCTCAAGCCACATATCAATCCGATCAATAATCGGTCCTGATAATTTTTTGGTGTATCGCTCGAGTGCGCTCGGACTACACGTACACACTTTGCCTGCTTCGCTGCCAAAATGCCCACACGGACACGGGTTCATCGCTGCAACTAAAATGATCTCGGCTGGAAATGTTGCTGACCCGCGCGCCCGCGACACATGAATAACACCGTCTTGGAGCGGCTGCCGCAAACTTTCAATCACTCGTCGATCAAATTCAGGAAACTCATCGAGAAACAACACACCACGATGTGCGAGTGTTACTTCGCCGGGCGCTGGAGTAGTGCCACCACCGATGAGCGATACGTAACTTGCGGTGTGGTGTGGACTTCGAAACGGCGGATGGGTGATGAGCTCACCAGTCAATTTACCAGCAACAGAATGCACACTCGTTACCTCAAGCACTTCATCAAATGATAGTTGTGGCAAAAGTCCGGTAAACGCTCGTGCGAGCATTGTCTTTCCTGTTCCGGGCGGCCCATAGAGCGCGATATTGTGACCGCCGGCAGCTGCAATCTCAAGACCGCGCTTGGCAGATTCTTGTCCACGTACATCAGCAAAATCAATTGCGTGTTGTGGTGTAGTGTACGTAATTGTTGTCGGCGGTGTTTGTGATAGTAATGTTTCACCAGCAAGATGATCCGTTACATCACGAAGCGTTGCCGCACCATAGACTTCGATGTCGGCAATCAGTGCTGCTTCACGTGCATTTGCTTCTGGCACAAACACGCGCGCATAGCCAGACTGCTGCGCATGACGCACCAGTGGCAACACACCAGCGACCGGACGAAGTGCTCCATCGAGCGCCAATTCACCAATGTACAACGAACCTTCCGGATCAAACGCAATGTCCTCGGCTGCCTGTAGGTAGGTGAGCGCAATCGCAAGATCAAAGTTTGGTCCTGTTTTTTTGAGATCAGCTGGTGCAAGTGACACAACTACTTTTTGATTTTTCTCTTTCGGTGATGTGAAGCCAGAATTTTTAAGTGCCGCAGCAAAACGATCACGCGCTTCTTCAACCGCTTTATCTGGTAATCCAACAATAGTAAACGCGTGCAAACCACGAGCAAGATCAACCTCAACCGTCACGATCGATGCGCCAAGCCCTGTCACTTGCGCACTATAACTTTTGGCAAACGACATACCTATCGCAAAATCTGCACATGACCATTTCCGTCGCCTCCATCAAATACGTCATACTCCGTCGTGCGCCGGCCGACAATTCGCGTTCGCAACCACCCAAACAATGTACGAAAAAATCCCACAGATCAATTAGTTAATTGCTAATATCACTGGGGAGTGGTGTTGGTACTATACCGTAGGTGGTGCGAAAAGAAAAGTACCACTTTTGTTTTGTTTGTACAAAAAGAGGGCGCCGGTCTGCTGACCTTCACCCTCTATGTCCTGCCGTCTTTTCAGTTCACTTTGTTCACTTTTCGGTGATGTGCGCCAGACGGAGCTCTTCGAAAAAGCGTAGTGTCTGGGCGACAAATGGATCGAACGTGCCTGCCCGAAGCGCGATGACCCATTCTGCCGCAAGTGCGACAGCATTTCCTTTTCCCCAAATCAACCGTTTTGTTTTGATGGAGAAGTTGTCGTAGCCAGGATAATCTATGCTGACCATGACCCGACCCACCTCAACGCCGTCCCATTCCCCCACCATGAGAGACATTTGTGCGTCCACGTCACCCAAACACTTTGGTCGAAGTTGATATACGGCTCCACAATCCAAAAGTACTTGATCCGTCCGAGCGCAGCGTACTTCTATCGGCCAAAACGTGCTTTGGTCACGAGAGAAACGAACACCTCTGTGAAATCGAGTCTTTCGAATTTGACCCATCGTGTCCTCCTTAAAGAACAGTTGTGATTCTCATGTACCCTACCTGAAAAATGTCCAGAAGAAAAGGGGGTTTATTTATGCAACTCCGTTTCGTGTTCAACAGTGGTCAGTGCTGCAGGATTTGCGTTTAGTCGTTCGAGTGGAATTTCTTCACCGCTCACTTCGCATCGTCCATACGTTCCTGCTTCGATCTTTTCGAGTGCACGCTTAATTCGATTGAGTCGCACCTCAAGATCCGTCAAAATTGCCTGATTGTCTTCAAGTTCTTCAAGTCTGTCTGCTGTTTCGTTTCGATCAGCTTCCATGATGTCCATGTCGTCTGGTCGTGGCTCCCAATCTCCTGTTTCTTCGTTGTAGACGCCAACTGTTTTGAGTTCGGCTTCAACTTGTGCTTGTTCACCAAGAAGTCGCTCTTTGAAACCGTTCAATTGTTCTTGTGATAATTCCATAGGGTTCTAGTATAGCATGCTTATCGGCTAAATCGAGTTGCAGCAAGGCGCCGAAATACCTCTCTCAAAGTGTCAACGGTGCTCGCGAGCACGATCGTGTCGGTGTCAGGAAACGAGTAGATAAACGCTATCTCGCCTCGAGCGGTATAGAGTGCTCGCGCATTTTTATTATCAATAACAACGTCACGAAAAGCTGCGCCGAGAAGTGGGTCTTGGGTTGCGCTTGGAGTTGTTGTCGCGGTCGTTGTGGCAGTTGTAGTTTCCGATGATGCAACAACAATACCCGGATCAGGCGCAATAAGTGAGTTTTGAAGAAATGGCAAGTCATCAATGATTGTTGCTTCCCATGCAAGCATTCCTGCAAATGCATTCTCAAACAGTGACGTCTGCAATACCAAAAATGCATGCTCTGCATCATGAAGGTGCACACCAGCGATAAACATATCTTCAATGGTGCGGAGAAGTCGATCTTCTGCTCGTACTTGGAGCAACGCAAGAAACGGAGGAGCGGTCATTCGTGTGCTTGTTCCAGCAATATATTGAATTCCAATAACATCTCCTGTGCTGCCACCAACTTCATTGACCGCCGCATCAAAGCTCGCAAGTATATCGTTTCGATTGGTTGCATCCGTTACTGGAATGGTTGCAACATGCTCAACAACAATACCGACGTCGGGTGTGGTAACAATAATTGTGTCGGGTTCTCGATTGGCAATCCATGCTCCGTACGCAAACAACACACCACCCACCGCTCCACCAAGCAACACCACACCACCAAGAATTGTTGCGATGCTACCAAGAATTTTTGAAGTGCTCCCGCCTGTCTCACTCGGTGTTACCCGAACACCCGCCGGTCGTGCTGCAGCCACCTCTTCTCGTCGTGCTTGCTCTGCAAGTGCAATGTCGGCAAGTGATACTTGTTTGCCGCGCATTGTCTCGGCAACATCTGAATGATACGTACGGATTGCTTTTGGATTATCTGGCACATCACGACGTTGTGGTGCTAGCGGTGTATCTGATTGCTCAACGCGCGCAATAGGCTTTGCTGCCTGCGACCCTTCTCTCGTTTCTGTTGTATCTCCTTTTTCTACGTCTTCACTACCTGGCGGGTTAGCAACCACCACCGGCTCATCACTTAATTGTTGCGCCATTGTTTCAGCGTGTGCTAAAAAAGCACCTTCGCCACTTGTTGTAGCAGCAGCTGTTTCAATATCTTTTACTGCATCACCTTGTACTTCGGCCTCAATGTCTGTGAGCGCATTGTCATCATCAAACGGAACATTGTCGAGCCGATCGTTGATAGAACTCATGTGCCTTTAAGTATACACGAACACCTACTGTGGTTGTTTGATAAACTCAGGATCAGCGCGCTTGATCGAAAGATTGATCCGCCCACGATCATCCACCTCTTTCACCACAACCGGCACTGCTTGTCCTTCCGCAAGCACATCACTTACTTTTTCAACACGGAAGTTTGCAATTTCAGAAACGTGTACCAACCCTTCGGTGTCAGGTGCAATTCGCACAAATGCACCAAAATCCATCAGCCGCGTAACCGTACCGTCAACACGCTCTCCTGGCTGCCATTCTTTGGTCATGCTCGCAATTTTTTGAATTGCGCCGTCGACATCTGAATCTGCGTTTGGCCCGGTCACAAACACTGTGCCGTCGTCATCAATATCAATTTCAGTTCGTGTCGCATCTTTGATTTCATTCACTGTTTTACCACCACTACCGATCACGAGCCCGATTTTGTCAGGATTAATTGAGATAACCGCAATTCGTGGCGCGTACTTTGAAAGTGTTTCGCGTGGTTTCGCAATTTCGGCCTCCATAACATCCAAAATACTCAGCCGTGCATCCTTCGCCCCAGCAAATGCTTCCGAAAGAACCTCAATCGGCACACCATCGACTTTCACATCCATCTGCACAGCCGTTACTCCTTCACGTGTTCCTGCCACTTTGAAATCCATGTCACCGTGTTCGTCTTCTGGACCTTGGATGTCAGTCAAGATTTTGTACCCCGCATCACCCATCACAAGCCCCATCGCAATACCGGCAACTGGTCGCTTGATTGGTACACCTGCATCCATAAGTGCAAGCGTTGAGCCGCACACTGACCCCATCGACGACGAACCATTTGATGCAAACACCTCTGACACAATTCGAATCGTGTATGGAAACTCGGTTGTGCTCGGCAACACAGGCAGCAATGCTTTTTCTGCAAGTGCACCGTGTCCAATTGCTCGACGATTAAATCCACCAATGCGCCCGGTTTCGCCAACCGAAAATGGCGGAAAGTTGTAGTGGTGCATGTATCGGCGCGTGCCGCTGTCTTCCATACCTTCAACAATTTGTGCGTCACCAGGTCCACCGAGCGTGAGCGCAGAAAATACATGCGTGCCACCTCGATAAAACAACCCAGTACCATGCACGCGCGGCGCAATACCGCCAGCCTGCACCTTGATCTCACGCACTTCATCAAACGCTCGACCATCTGCTCGTTTATTGTTAGTGAGCGCTTCAGTGTGGAGTAACTCATCAACCGCATCTTCAAAGAGTTGGTGCGCGACTCCAGCGTGACCCTCTAGCGCAGCTTCGGTGAGCATGGCGGTCCACTCATCCTTCAGTTGATAGAGTGCTGCCTTGCCACTACCCGCAAACAGTGCGTCACCAAGTTTTGGCGCAATGTTCTGGGTAAATAATTCTGATACTTCAGTTGGTGCGACTGGTCGTTCGTAGTGCCATTTATCCTGACCAACTTCTGCAATAATCTTTTCTTGCCATGATTGAATGGTTTCGATAACACGACTTGCCTCGGTTAATCCTTCAGCAAGCACGGTCTCACTTGTTTCGTTCGCAGCAATCTCGATCATGTTGATCGCTCCGCCTCGCCCACACGCAAGCACATCGGCTTCGTAGTCACTGTCTTCACGAAATGCATACGTTGGGTTGCTAGTCCACGCTGCGTCACTGTTCTTCTTGCCCACGCGAACCGCACTCACTGGGCCGTTCCATGGAATGTTTGATGTGCCAAGCGCAAGTGATGCCGCGATAACACTCACTACGTCTGGATCAACATCACCGATCGACAACACGCTCAACACAACCTGCACGCTATTTCGCATTGTGTGATCAAATAGCGGCCGGATCGTGCGATCAACAATACGACCCGTCAGTACCGCCTCATCACTTGGCTTGCCTTCGCGTCGCTGAAATCGACTTCCTAAAATTCGTCCTGCTGCATAAAACTTTTCTTCATATTCAACCGAGAGCGGAAACCAGTTTTGTCCATCAACCGCTTTTTCGCTCATGACCGCAGTCGCCAATACAACCGTGTCATCCATTTGCACAATCACCGATCCATTTGCCTGATCAGTAATATCAGTAAAACGCGCAGTGAGTGTGTGCTCACCAACCGCACATGAAAATTCTTTGTGTTGCATACATCTGCTGTATTACACCAATGCAGAAATGTACAAGTAGGAAATATGAATTGTCGATGTTCGACCACTCGTATCTCCAACCTGCCGCGCACTGGCATGATAATGGTTTTACTATAGCACAGTGGCCGAGAAGCTTCGCTTCCCGGCCACACCCGTTTCTATATTTAACTAGCTGTTACCACCAAACCCACCACCATTTCCTCCTCCAGACGCTCCACCACACACCGGCTCTCCAGGAGTAAAGGTCGCGCGGATATTGCTATACACCGCATCTTGGTGTGAAAGGTTGTATGTGTTTTGCACTCGCGGCGCGTCAAATGACAGATACACATTGCTGTCTTCATTTGGATAAATGCTGTTTGCAATTGGGAAGATGAAGTCGTGCACTAACGCTCCTGAGTTTGCGTTTCGAATTACCATCGTGTATGTTCCTGCGTTTGCGTCGTAATTAATTGTTACATTGTAGAGTTGTCCTTCTGCAAGCGGCCCACCAGTTCGATTGAGCGGTCCGTTGCCACGGTTTCCTGGCGCACCAATACCGGTTTCTTCAGCATTTGCACCGGCGTACATAAACCATCCATTAAATCCATCTGCAACGTGCCGCACTTCAACAAACTGCTGGTCTCGTCGATCGCCGTTAATAATTGGACGTTCATCTTCAGGCAACAATCCATCCATAAATACGTCGAAGGTGATTGTTGCATCGGTATAGTGACCATCGAGGCCGAGGTTGAAGCGAAGCGATCCACCATTTGCCGGAGGACTCCATGGCCCTGGGTAATCAACAACAACAGTGTTGCTGCCCGGCTCTCCATTTGATGAACAGGTGAGATTAAATCCACCACCACCGCCGCCACTTGTTGCATCATCAATAACATCAATGACTGGATCAATGTCAGGAAGCTCGGTGCCGACATAATCAGATGGGTTAACATTTCGCAAACCGTCACCCGCAATTACCTGCCGTGCAAGTTGCGTAAAGAGTGCGCCGATTACTTCGTTAATTTCGTCGGCAACTTCAATACGTCGCTGTGGTCGCTCAACGCTTTCATTCAACTGATTTTCAATAACACTCCCTGGAGTTTTTGTTTGCCACTGAATACAATCAGCGTCTTGTGGTGGACCCTCAAGATCGGTGCGATATTCAACACACTCTTTGTCAGTGAAAAACCCTTTACCAAATGACAATTGCTGTCGTTCGTCATCGATCGCACGAGCAATGCGGTTCGCTAATTCACCTTGTACTTCAAAATACGCACCAAATGGATTGTTTTCATCAAATTGTGTCAGGTGGAACCACCCTTCCCATCCGCCTTCAATAAAATTGCCATCAATAAACGATTCGAAGTTATCAATAACGTCGGTGATCGTACATGCCGAGCGTTCTTCAAACGATGGCGCATGCAGTAATGCCAGTTTTATCTGAACTTGAAATGGACTACAGAGATATTCAAGTGCCTGTTCTTCAATAAACCGACCAGTCAATTCATTACCCACATCTAAAAAGAGCGCGTTTGGACTATCGACAAAGGCAGGGTTTCCATCAAACCCGCTATTGATCCATCCAACAATGTCAGCAGTGATTTGTTCGAGCAAAATGTTGTTAAACACCCACGCAACACAGTCGAGTGCCAAGTTTTTGAGACGATCAGCACCCTCAGCTGCTGGTACCTCAAGACCAATACTGCTCAATAATGCCCCCAGCCGAAGGCTCAGATACGCACCCGCAGCACACCCTGATGCGCCAGCGATAACATCAACTGCCGCCTGGTCAGCATGTACCGGGCGTGGAACAGTAGCACCAAATACCAATGTCACCATAATGACACCTGTCGTAAGATACGATGCGCATGTCCGAATCATGGATTTAGTATACCAAACAATCGTCTATGCGCTCTTCTTCTTACCGCGGCGGCGGCGTTTGTTTTTAAGCAAAAACTTCGGTGAGTCATCCATGTCAATAAAGTCGTCCACCGCATCGCGCAATTTGCTTGATGTTGACCGCCCAAATCCAATTGCTTCTACCTGACACCCTGCGTGCATTTGTAGATATTCAACAAGCGGCACATAGTCACCATCACCTGACGCAATCACGACAGTATCCACTTTAGGAGAAAGCGTGATCGCATCAACCGCCAACCCGACATCCCAGTCTGCCTTTTTTGAACCACCTGCAAATACTTGGAGGTCTTTTGTTTTGGTCGCAATGCCGAGTTTTACCAACGCCTCAAAAAATGGTGTCTCCTCACCGCTCTCGGTTGTAATCACGTATGCGATCGCACGAACCAATTGTCGGTTGGCAACTGCTTGAGAAATGAGTTCCTCAAAATTAACATTTGCATTATATAAATTTTTTGCCGAATGATAGAGATTTTGCGCATCGATAAATACGGCAATTCGTTGCGCAGCATGTTTAATAACTGTCATATGATAATTAGTATACTATTTTTGTAATTGAAATAAGAGTCGATACACGAGCATGAGCACCGCGCCAAGCAACACCATTCCCGAAATCATTGTGAGTATTGATGTTTGACCTATGTATGCAAACACAAATCCAAACGGCACCACACCGATACATGTGCCGATTATGTAATCACGGACGCGCACCGTTCCGACAAGACCAAGCGCATAACTGAGCACATCAACTGGCACCACCATCCGAAGCAGAATAATTCCGACGAGTTGTCGCTTCCCGAGGATGCGATCAACAACTCTGTCGACCCCATCAAGCGACACCATACTCTCAACAACAACCCGACCAAACCGGCGCGCAATATAAAACGAAATAAGTGCACCAACAATCCATCCAATGATTGAAAATACCGCAGCAGCAAACGGTCCCCACATTGTTCCTGCAATTGGAATAAGCGGGAGTGCTGCCAGTGGCGCACATACCGTCGCAACAATTGTCACGACAATATAGAGCACAACTCCCCGCGCACCATGCATCATTGCAAGGCCGTGCAGTTGTTCAGCATACAAACTTGCCGCAGCACTCGCGGCACCAAACACTACCAGCACGAGCACGGCTGATAGTAGTCGAGTACGCGACATACGCTAGTCCTTAATTTGCTTGACGATTTCGTCGTGTCGCTGTGGGTCTTTTTTGAGCAAATACTTGAGGTGTCGGCGTCGTTTTTCAACCATACCAAGCAGCCCACGACGCGAGTGCTTGTCTTGTCGATTGAGCTTTAGGTGTTCTGAAAGCTTTTTGATTTTTTGAGTCAACAGTGAAACCTGCACTTCTGGACTACCGGTGTCGGTGTCGTGTCGGCGATTTTCTTTCACGATTGTTTCTTTTGTGTTTTTGTCGAGTGTCATTGTCGCTACGAGTGTTAGTGTGTCTTTGGCGAAGACAGGATCAGTGTAGCAGGAACGACAGCCGCCCGCAAACAGTGTATCGTTAGTGGGTATGGCACGAAAACACGCACCACTTGGCCAACACTTTTTAACCGCAAAAGGAACGGTGCTGCGCCTTGTTGAAGCGCTGACTGCGCCTCCCCACATGCCAATTATTGAAATTGGCCCAGGAACCGGTGTCGTAACTCGGGAACTGCTGTCCCGATTTGATCGTGTGGTTGCAATTGAAAAAGATGTAGAACTTGCAGCAGCACTGTCTCACACATTCGCAGCCGAGATTGCATCAGGCCAATTACGCATCATTGTTGGTGACGCACTTGATTTTGATCCGCGAGCGTACGGGATCACGGAAGCATACGCAGTCGTTGGAAACATTCCATACTATATTACCGGTGCATTGTTTCGTTTAGTACTTACCCACGATGACCAGCCGACTGAAATTGCTTTTCTCATTCAGCGCGAAGTTGCGGAGCGAATTGTCGAACGCGACGGCAAGCGAAGCATTCTTTCCTTGAGTGTTGCTGCATACGGTACGCCGAAGATCATCAGTCACGTAAAGCCGGGTGCATTTAATCCCCCGCCCGCTGTTGATTCAAGTATTCTCTACGTTGGTGATATTTCGCGAACGACATTTACCGACAACACCATCTCCGAAACAACATTTTTTACGCTCGTCAAAACAGGTTTTGCACACAAACGAAAAAAGTTGCAAAACAACATCGATGTGTCAGCCGACGTGCTCGAGTCAGTTGGTATTGATCCCGATGCCCGCGCTGAAGATGTTCCACTTACTTGTTGGATTGCGCTCACCCGTGCACTATATCGCACCTGATCCGGTAATTGGGGTAATGCCGCCGAGCGTCGGCACTGGTGCACATGACGGTGGCACGCCCATAAAGCACAGTTGAATTGCTGGTGAGTAGAGACCCATCGTTGCAATGCTTGGCGTTGGATAGTTGTACGACAAAAATGCTTGCGTGCCGAGTGTGTAGTTAAACAATCCACCCTTTAATCCAATAACCGGCACCAACACCGCCGACGGATTACACGTACACGTAACAAATCCGCCTAAATATCCACCAAATCCATTGAGCACACCAGGAATTTGCGCGTGTGCACTTTTTGGGTGCACAAATGCGAGCAGCATGGCAGTTAATGATTCTGCAGCGCCAGGATCAACACCTGCTGATTTGAAATTCTCTTGTACTCGTCGAGCGAGATCGTAATATTCACCAATTGTTGTAATCGCATCAAACTCTTTGCCTGCATAGTGTTCATTTAAATCTTCGTCAATTGCATGACCAACTGCAACAACCGCACGTGTTACTTCATCGTCTGTGTACCCATCGAGGACGGCTTGTGAACGCACCATCGCAAGAATAGTTGCTTTGTTTTTTTGGTTGAGTTCGTTAAATGCTTCGAGGTCGTTGTTCTCTACGACGTGTGCTGATGTTTCGGTTGTGTTGCTCGCTTCGGTTATCGTTCTTTTTGGTGCAGCTGCTTTTGTGTCGACAGCAACAGCCGTTGATTGGGCAAGGCGCGCTCGAGTATATGCGCCTACGTATCCGGTGCCAGCAGAGAGGCCTAATGGTCGAAGTGTTTCGGCTGCGTAGAGGTTTTGGTACCGAACAACTGCACTTTGTGTGAGTGTTCCAAAATACATTGTTTCATTGCCTGGTGATCCGGGACCAGCGACCGCAACTTGTGTCCGCGAATCACGATTGAGTAGTGTTTGGAGTTCGTACACGTCGGCACCAAAATCACCCACGGTGAGATTTCGCGTCAACGCTGCGCGCGCTGCAACCGGAACAATAAGTCCGACCAATACGATACTTATGAAGAGTCGTCGCATGTCATTAGTATAGCGCACGCCGGGTGGTACGGTATACTGACATACATGAAATCTCCGTACACACTCGGCGCGCTCGCACTTGCACTCCTTATCATTGGTGGTGTTGCGGTGTATGTTGCGCAACCAGATGACCCTGTCACTCCACCTGACCAAGCGGTCGTTGTTAATACACCCCGCACTACTATTTCAGAAACCGACAGCGATGGTGATGGCTTGAAAGATTGGGAGGAAGCCTTGTGGAATACTGACCCATCGAATCCAGATACCGATGGTGATGGCACAACTGATGGTAAGGAAGTTGCAGAAAGCCGAAATCCAACCGTCGGCGGACCCGATGATGTGTACACCGAGAGCACCAGCACCAAACCAGCGACCTACACCGAACAGGCCGGTCAAGATATTTTGAGTGGCGTACTCACTGGTGCCGGAACAAGTTCAATCGTTGCAGTCGTTGAAGACTCGCTCGAAGCAGGCATGCCGGTCTTTACCCCACTTACTGCCGCAAACATTACCATTATTCCAGGTGGCACTGACGCGCTTCGCACATACGGACAAGCTGTTGACCGTATTCTTGATACTGTGGATACCGCTTCGCTCGCACAAGTAGAATCTGCCGGCGACATTACCGACCCTGACACACTCGCAGCGTTTGCGCAGGTCGGTTCGGCATACGCACAAGTGTTTGCCGGACTTCGTGCGCTTGCCGTGCCGAGCGACGTGGTCGCATATCACCTTGCGTACACAAACGCCGTTGGTGAAAGTGCGCTCCAATTGCAAACTGTCGAGTATTTGTTGGTTGATCCGCTTGTTGGGCTCGGCGCACTTGTTGCACTTGCCGAAAGTGGTGAACATCTCACAACCGCACGTGCACAACTTGCCTTTTTCCTCAAATCAACAAGTGGTTATACCCTTCGTGATCGCGTATACTAAATAATGTATATTCATGCAGTCTCGCACTTTCATGAAATGGTTTTTACGCATAACATGTAGTGTCATACCACTCCTTGTGCTCTTTGCTCCTGTTTCGTTTGATGGTGTTTCTGTTGCGCACGCAACGACAGTGCAAGAGATTTCTGTTAACACCATTACTGCCGGACTCAAACTATTTGCCAATGGAGGAAGCTTGCTCGATGCGCTTGCATCAATTGTCAGCACTATTTTTCTGAAGCTCGCCGCATTTCTGTTGTGGTTTGCTGGCGTGTTCCTTAACTTTATGGTGCTTGTCAATGTTGTGTACTTTGGGGAGTGGATGAGCAATGTGGCCGGTATTCAAATTGCATGGGAAGTAATTCGCGACCTTGCCAACATGGGATTCATTTTTACATTGATTTATATGTCAATTTCAATGATCCTTCGATTGGAAAGCTACACAGCGAGAAAAATGCTTGCAAAGGTGGTCATTGCCGCGCTCCTTATTAACTTCAGTCTCTTTTTCACTCGAGTCGTAATCGACTTCTCAAACATTGTTGCCAACGAATTTTATCAAGGAATTGTTTCTATTAATGGAGACTTCGATGCACAAGGCAATGATCAAGCAAATAGCCGGGTAAGACAATTGCTCAACAACGGTGTCTCGGGTGCATTTGTCCAAAACATTAAGCTTATGTCGCTTTTTGATGTCGATGTTTCCCTTGATAATGACGACACTGGACTTGGAAATACATTCAATGTGCTTGAGTCGCCGTTTAAAATTATCATTGCTGGCATTGCTGGCATTATCTTCATTTTAGTACTCGCATTTGTGTTTTTTGCAGGTGGCATATTGTTGCTGCTTCGTATCATTTCGCTTGTCATACTCATGATCACGTCGCCAATTGCAGTGGTTGCGTCTGTTCTTCCCAACACAAGTCGTTACAGTAAAAAATGGGTGCAGGACTTAATTCAGAATGCATTTTTTGCTCCTGTGTACATGGCAATTTTGTTCGTTGTGGTGCTCATCATCCAAAACGAAAGCTTCAAACAAGGAATTAACCAAGCGATCGCTGGTCGACCAGTTGTATCAGATAGTTTTGCTTCGTTCTTTGTTGCTGGCAACGTCTCAATGTTTCCACTTATCATTAACTATGCAATTGTTGTTGGGTTGGCACTTGCCGCAATTATCTACGCAAAACGAATTGGTATCCGTGGTGGCGAAACGATGGTCAAATGGGGCACCAACGCCCGCGAATGGACACAAGGATTTGTTGGACGAAACACAATCGGTTTTGCTGCAAATCGTATTGCAAATTCAGATGTAATCAAAGGTAATTTACAGTCAAACAATGTTGCGGCACGTATCGGTAGTCGTCTTGTCTTAAACACAAGTGAGAAAATAGAGTCCCAATCGTTTGGAGGAGCTAAGGGCGGCTTCAAGAAGTCGCTGGAAGCTCGAACAAAGGCAGATGAGCGTTACACCAAACTTCAAGCAGAAACAGGTCGAACAAGTGAAGCGCAAGAGACAAAGAAAGAAGAGGTGCGTGGAGCCGAGCAAGAGTTTAGGGCCGCTCGAGACCGTGTTCGACAAGCTGAACAAGAGGTTCGCGCAGCAAAACGAAGTGGCGACCAGTCTGCGCTATCGAGTGCCCAGAGTCGGCTTGCCAATGAACAGAAGGATGTTGTCGCTGCTGAAGAATTGGTACGCGAAGCGTGGAGCAAACCAATTGATGGCGGTATGCAGGCGGCCCGAGCAAGCGCAAGTGCTGCTGAGGAACAAATGAGTAGCTTTGCAGAACAGCTCACCGTCCCACAAATGCAGGTTGCGCAAAAACTCTATGAGATCGAGAAAGAGCTCGCAAGTCTTCAATCAAAAACCAACCCAAGCGCTGATGACCAAAAGAAAATCGCAGCACTTCAAGCAAAACAAGCTGCAACACTTCGCGATGTAACATCAGATGCACAACGACAGTACAGCACCGCGCGCATTACGCACGACAATGCTGTAGACAAGGTCGGTAAGATTGAAAAAGCAACCAAACAACTTATTGCTGAGCAAAAAATAAGTAATTATTCTGTTATTCCACAGATCAGATTGGCTGAGCAAGACGCTGTTAAGAAGATTCGAAAAGAAGCATCCAAGAGCAAAGATTCGAAGCTGCTTGACGACATTAAAAAACTTGCGAAAGAATCTTCTGATTCTGGGTCAGACGAACAACCTAGCACCGACAAAGGGTCTGGTGATAATCAAAAACAACAATAGAGTATGACGCTGTCTCAAACCGATCTCCAACAATACTTTTCGAAAGCTGATCCAGCAATTCAGTCGTATTTGACAAATGACACCTTCAACGACGCGCTGCGCTACATTACCACAAACAACAACCTCCATCTTGATGTTGCACGAAATGCTGAAAACGAAATTGTATTGGTGCTTCTTGGCCTCGAACACCCGAACGATTTGCTCGGTAATTTACAGAACGCTGGTGTCCCCGCAAAAGACGCTGTATCAGTGTTGACTGATATTGACGCTAAAATTTTGCAACCACTTCACAATCAGATTGTACGAACACACAAAAACCGTTCTGAACCTCAACCAACCATCCCCCACAGCGCAATTGGCAAGCGACTTTCAGAAGCAACGCACGTGCCGCGCGAAGAAAAGAAAATCGCAACACCAAATGATCCGTATCGTGAACCAATCGAATAACTATGCAATTTCAAGTTCCACAATTTATCGAGATTGAAGACAAAATTATCGGCCCGTTGTCGTTTCGACAGTTCGTGTACCTCGTTGGTGGTGGTGGTTTGTGTGTGGTTATCTATTTGTTTTTGCCACTCATCATTGCACTCCCGTTAATTGCAGTTGTTGCTGCATTTTCTCTTGCGCTCGCATTTTATCGCTTCAACAATAAGCCGTTTGTTGCCCTCGTTGAGGCGTTTATGCGATACATCACAACCAGCAGACTCTATATTTGGAAAAAAGAACCTCGGAAACCGACCGCGAGCGCAAACACCACTCCCGAACCCGAACCAACCTATGTCCCTCGTCTTTCAGATAGTCGTTTACGCGAACTGTCGTGGAGTTTGGATGTCCACGATCCAGAAAATCCGTTGAGTTAGTCCGACAACCACAACGTGTTATTGGTTTTCGGTTGTTTGGTTATCCGTTACAATGGAGTCACTGATCTATGGCAAAAGCATCTGCTGCACAACAAGTTGTTCCCATTCAAGAAATTCGAAGTGGTGTTGTCGTTCTCAAAGATGGTTCGATGCGCGGGGTTCTCATGGGTTCATCACTTAACTTTGCGCTCAAGTCCGAAGAAGAACAGTCGGCGATTATTTTACAATTTCAAAACATGCTCAACTCGCTTGAGTTTCCGGTGCAGTTTTTTGTACAGTCACGTGACCTCGACATCAGGCCCTATATTGCGCTACTTGAAGAGCGGCACGCCGCTCAAACCAACGACCTCCTTAAAATCCAAACTCGTGAGTATATCGAGTTCGTGAAAGGGTTCGTTGAGAGCGTCAACATTATGTCAAAAGGATTTTTTATTGTTGTTCCCTACACTCCTGCATATGGCGCACGCACAGGAAGCAAGAGTGGGCCACTCGGTTTTCTAAAAAAACAATCCCCACAAGCAGCATCAGGATCACAAATTGAACAGTTTGAAGAAAACCGAAGCCAGCTTGAACAACGGCTCGCGGTCGTTTCGCAAGGACTTTCGCGTGCCGGTATTCGTGTTGAACAATTAGGTACCGAGGAATTGGTCGAGCTCTTTTACAAACTCTTTAATCCTGGCGAACTCGGAAAACCGATGGCACCACAAGCATAGTATGGGACTTTTTGACGCATTCACCGGCAAGAAAAAACAAGACGTTTCGGCAACACCGATTTTGCCGCGCGATATTTATGAAGCGGGCGTGCTCGAACTCAAAGACATCATTGCACCGAGCGCACTGCAAGTAACGCCGCGACAATTACACCTTGGAGAAAAGATTGTTCGAACGTTTTTCGTCATTTCGTATCCGCGGTTTCTCAACGACAACTGGTTTTCACCAATTATTAATCTCGATCGCGTGTTTGATGTCTCAATCGCAGTTCAACCAATTGATACTGCGCGTGTACTCAAAGAATTCCGCAAAAAAGTAGCTGAAGTGCAGAGCCAGATTAGTGTTCGAGAAGAAAAAGGCTTGGTGCGTGATCCAAAACTCGACACTGCCTACCGCGACCTTGAGCAACTTCGTGACAACCTCCAACAAGCGCAAGAAAAACTCTTTGATGTCGGTCTCTATATTAGTATTTATGGCAACTCTGAGGCTGAGCTCGACAAAATTGAATCTGAAATCAAGTCGATCCTTGAGGCAAAGCTCATTTATCTCAAACCTGCACTCTTTCAACAAGAACAAGGCTTTCGGTCGGTATTGCCAATTGCCAAAGACGAACTTGGTGTGTATTCAAAGCTCAATACGAGCCCACTCTCAAGTTTCTTCCCGTTTGTGTCATTTGATCTCACCAGTGACGGCGGTATTCTCTACGGCATTAACCGCCACAACTCCGGGCTTGTGTTGTTTGACCGGTTCCAGTTGGCAAACTACAACTCGGTTACCTTTGCAACATCAGGTTCTGGAAAATCATATGCAACCAAGCTCGAGATTTTGCGAAGTTTGATGTTTGATGTCGAGGTTATTGTGATCGACCCGGAACGTGAGTATGAATATCTTGCACAAGCTGTTGGTGGTCGTTACTTCAACATTTCGCTCTCATCAGAGCACCACATTAACCCATTTGACCTCCCAATCCCTGGTGAAGATGAAACCGCAGCAAACGTGCTTCGATCAAAAATTATCAACTTGGTTGGTTTGTTCCGGATCATGCTCGGCGGACTCACTCCTGAAGAAGACGCGATCATTGACCGCGCAATTACCGAAACATACGCACTCAAAGACATTACTGCCGATTCAAATCTTGCCACGATCGAGCCGCCACTCCTAACCGACTTCGAGCTTGTGCTTGCTGGTATGGAGGGTGCGGAATCACTCGTGCAACGACTTTCAAAATATACCCAAGGGACGTGGTCAGGTTTTATGAACAAGCCGAGCAACGTCGACATCAACCGAAACTTTGTCGTGTTCTCTATTCGAGATATGGAAGACGAGTTGAAGCCGGTTGCAATGTATGTGATCACAAACTTTATTTGGAACATGGTTACCAAAAATTTGCGCAAGCGGCTCTTGGTTGTCGACGAGGCGTGGTGGATGATGAAACAAGAAGACACGGCAAGCTTCCTGTTTGGCTTGGCAAAACGTGGTCGGAAATACAACCTTGGTTTGGCGACCATCACTCAAGACGTTGGCGACTTTTTGAAGTCACCATACGGCGTACCGATCATCACCAACTCATCGATCCAACTTCTTCTCAAACAATCGCCAACAACAATCGACGAGGTACAAAAAACATTTAATTTAACTGACGAAGAAAAGTATTTGTTGCTCGAATCGCGCGTAGGAGAAGGTATTTTCTTCGCTGGACTAAAGCACGTCGCGATCAAAATCGTTGCCTCATACACCGAAGATCAAATTATTACCTCTGATCCATCACAAATTTTGGCAATCAAAGAGGCGAAGCGCGCAGAGCGTGGTGAGGTATAATGAGCGCCATGAAAGCAGCAACCGAAAAACCACAACCACAGTATCGTGTTGGCCAGTTTGAAAGTGGCTGTATGTCGACAATCGCAATTGTTGTTGACGGTGCTGCAATACTTATTAATCTTGTTCCGTTTATTGGACAGGCGTCCGCATATTTTATTACCGCCTGTGGTTTTATTGGTTTTGGTATTTGGTTTATCTTGAAAGATATTAGCTTGGTGCAACCCCTTCAACTGCTCTCAGGCGCTGGAAACCTTCTTGGGGAAATGGTGACGATTGGTGTGTGGCCAGGAGTTTCGATCGCGGTCGTTGCAAGTGTGGTGATTAGCCGAATCGAAGACCGAGCAAACATCAGAATTCCTATTCCGAGCAAGGAAACCATCAAGAAGCTCGTCAAACCACAAACCCTCATTCGTGCAGATGTTGGTGCCGCAGCAAAAAACGCATCACTTGGTCCGCGCAAACAAACACTGTATAGCAATCCGCGAACAAAAACTCCTCGCGCATCAATTCCTCCTCTTCCCGGAACGGAGCGGGGTTCATCAACCCGACCCAAAATACCGACGATTTAGCTCACTTTGCTCGCTTGCGCCAGCACGGTACAATACGTGTAATGAAACACGTTTTTTTTGGTGTCTCTCTGGCCCTCATCATGCTCGTGCTTGGCACAAACACCCTCTATGCACAACTCCCTGACCCGGTTCGTATTAGTGTTGTGCCAAAATATCATGCGCCTTACAGCACGGCGTACGTCACGATTGAGAGTTTTATTCTTGATCTCAATACGGCAACGATCAACTGGTACGTTAACGGCACTCTTCAAAGCGACGCGCGAAACGAAACACAATTTGCATACACACTCGGCGACATTGGTGAACAAGTCAGTATCACGGCACAAGTACAACCGACAACTGGTGGCTCAACCAACGCCTCGGTCTCGCTCACCCCGGCTTCGGTTGGACTCATTTGGGAAGGCGACACCTACACTCCACCATTTTATAAAGGACGCTCGCTTTTCACATCACAAAGCACGTTACGAGTGCTCGCTGTTCCAACTATTGTTGTCGGTGGAAGGCAGGTTCCTGATGATCAACTTATTTTTACATGGGAACAAGACGAGACGATTTTAGGAAGCAAATCGGGCCGCGGCAAAAACAGTCTTGCGGTTACTGGCTCTGTACTTTCTCAACCTGAAGACATTGCGGTGACCGTCTCAACACTTGATGGAACTGTTACTGCGCGCACATCAATTACTGTTCCCGTTGCCAATTCAATTGTGCATGTCTATGAAAACAATCCGCTTCGTGGAGTTGTGTTTGGCACTGCATTTACTGAAACGCACACCGTTTCAGATGACGAAATAACTCTTCGCGGATATCCCTACTTCTTCCCAATCACCAATCCTCGTTTACTTTCGTGGCAATGGCAGGTCGGCTCACAAACAACTGCCGATACTGACATTACACTTCGAACAACCACTGACATTAGTGGTACTATTCCAGTAGCCCTCTCAGTTGATGATCCTGATCGATTATTACAGTCTGCTGGGCGATCATTTAGTGTTGTTTTTGAATAATATGCGGCTCACCCACTACACAACCGGAATGCTGATCGTATGCGCTGCGTTTCTTCTTGCGGCAAGCGTTGGTCATGCAGCGGATGTGGTGCTTCTTGAACCAAGTCTCTATGGAAATACTGGTGGTGGACAGGCTGCGCAACAAAGTTTTGCGGACTACATCAACACTATTTTTCTTATCACTATTGGTGTTGCGAGCGCACTCGCGGTCGTACAAATCACTGTTGGCGGTATTGAGCGTATGACCAAAGACAGCATCCAGGGACAACGTGATGGTAATGAGCGCATTGTTAGTGCGGTTGGCGGGCTCGTGCTGCTTCTTGCGTCGGTCATCATTTTGCAAACAATCAACCCGCAACTCCTTAATTTTGATCTTGAAAACCTCATTCGACGTGGCGCAGAAACAGTTGATACTGGTGGTTCTGGTGGTGGTGGTGGGGTGGTAGATCCCGACGAACTTGCAGTGAGACAATATCTGCGAGATAACGGAGTTGGTGTAAATAATGTTGCTTGCGAACATGCTGCTCAAACCAACTGCACAAATGTTTCAGATCTTCCACAATCAGCTATTGATTCGGTTGTTGCGCTACACGAAGCGTGTAATTGTTCGGTTGTTATTACCGGCGGAGCAGAAGCAGGACACCAAACACATGGACCTGGTCGAGCAATTTATGACCTTCGACCAACTCCTTCATTAGTATCATATATTGAAGCAAATGGTGGTGAACCTCGACAAACAGATCTTGGTCCTGCGTACACAATCAATAGTGTTGAGTATGTACATGAAGTGAACGTTCAACATCCCCATTTTCATGCATGCGTTGGAGGATGTTAGTGTATATCTATGAATAATATTGTTATCAGAATTATTACCGGATTGATTGGCGTTGTTGTTCTTGGTGCTATTGCTGGTGGTGTGTATTGGTTTTTTGTTTCAAGCGAAACTTCGTCCGACGATGCTAGCAGTGAATCATTTTTTGCGCGCACATTTCGCCCATTGTTTGGTGTTGACGTTCCCACCGATGTGACTCCACCTCAGTCAACAAGCACCCCTACTACTTCAACTGGACTACCTCGCTTTTTCCAAGTGTGGCCTGAACCAGTTGCCGGCGCGTACGCGTTTGGTGCGAGTACTACCGACATTGTTCGAGTAGTTGATGCCGGAACTGGGCACTTGTTTGATGTCTCACTCGAGAATGGTGAAGCACGTCGCGTCACCAACACCACCATTCCAGGAATTATGCACGTACATTGGCGTGGTGCTGACTCGCTCATCGTGCAATACATTAATAGCGGTTCTGTTGACACCGTTCGTTCATTCAATGCAACCGTTGTATATCCTGAAACCACTGCAGCGAGCACTGACGTTGTTGGGGAACTTGTCGGAGAGTTTTTGCCTGACAACATTGATGTTCTTGCGACACACAATGACCAATTTGCATACATGATCGACGGTCGGCTCGTCTACAATAATCAAACTATTTTTGAGTCACCACTTCATGGATGGCAACTTGATTGGATCGACGACAGTACTCTTTTGGTGACGAGCAACGCAAGTTCAGAAACCGACGGTATTGCATACCGCGTTACCACAAGTGGTGTGGTCACTCGAATTATTGAACCAACTCGAGCACTTACTGCACGTGCAGACGAAGGAGTGCTGCTTATGAGTAGTGGTATTGATATTTTTGTTCAAACATCAAACGAGGAGTCTGACGTCTACTTTGATGTGCAAGCGTTGCCGGAAAAATGTATTTCAGATTCTGCGGTACGCGTTGTCTGTGGAACGTCAATTCAGCTTCCAACAATCCAAAACCTGCCTGAAGTTTGGTATCAAGGAGTGCTTCATTTCACTGATACTCTCTGGGAAATAGACACAGTAACCGGCGAAGCTGTTGAAATTGGTATTCCTCAACAAGCATTTGATATTGTGCCACTCAGTGTTGCACCCAACACAAACGCGGTTCTCTTTTCTGACAAAACAACTGGAACTGCATGGGTATACTTTCGCTAGTTCGCCAGTCTTCGACGAATAAACATCTCTTGAAAAATTGTGAAGACGTTACTGGTCACCCAGTAGAGCGCGATAATTGCTGGAAGTGTCCACGCGATAATAGTAATCAATACTGGCATACCATACTTCATTTGTAGTTGCATGCTGTGTGCAAAATCACCACCAAACGAGCCATCTCGTTCTGCCGGAGCACTAAACGCCTTTCGTGCATGAATGTATTGTGTAATCCCTGCAAGAAGTGCCAACACAATGCTTCGTTTTGTTAGATCAACAAACCCAACAAACATCATTGAAACGGTTTCTGGTGCGCGAACAAACGAATAGAGAACGTCCATATCAACTTCTGGTAGTCCTCCTTTCAAAAACACAAAGTACAGTGCAAAAATAATCGGAAGTTGGATCAAAATAAGTCCAATGCTTGCAAATGGGTTAATACCCTCTTCTTTATAGAGCGCAAACATCTTCTGTGCTTGTGTTTGTGGATCGTCTTTGTGCTCTTCTTTGAGTCGTTGTAGTTCTGGTTGGATTTTTTTCATGCCTTCCTGTGTCCGAATGGCACTTTTTGAAAGCGGAAACAGAATAAAACGAACAATAATAGTAAACACGATCGCAGCAATACCTGCATCGCCTCCTGGAATAACACCAATCAGTGCAATTAACCCGTTGTAGAGTGGGTCATAGATAAATGTTCCAAACATAGATCTCTATTGTACGTTGTTTGAGAATGTATCGCGAGCAATTTTGACTATATTTTCAGTGTATGGTTTTGTCAGAGTCCACACATACTTTCCTGGTGCAAACGATTCGCGAGCTGCGGCATGATAGAGCTTTCGGCGGATAGTATTTCGCTCAACCGCAGTCTTTGCTATCTTTTTAGACACCACAAAAGCATGCTTGTCAATTTTTTCTCCTGGTACGTAGTGTACGAAAAAACCGTCAAAACGGCTCTGTTTCGCGGTTTTTTTGACTTTTCTAACCTCTTCCGCTAAAAGCCTCTTTGTTTGAGGCATCATACTAGACAGCGAGCTTTGCTCGTCCTTTGCGTCGTCGTCGAGCAATCACATTTCGACCACCAGCGCTCTTGCCACGGACTAAAAAGCCGTGTGTTGTCTTTCGTTTTCGATTTTTTGGTTGGTAGGTTCTCTTCATATCTGTAGTCAGATCAGCACATTAGCATTCTTATCCGAGAAACGCAAGTACACCTATCTGACGTGACTTATACACAGTATATTAACATGTGTGTACAGGTTTTTCTATATAGAAGTACCCTACTGAAACGCGTATACTGACATACATTATTAGGGGTTAGTGAATACCTACGATGTTAAGTAATAACGAACTCTGGAACGCGGTTCTTGATGATGTCCGCGAGGAAGTTTCTGAAGCCAATTTTAGTACCTGGTTTAAAGATACCTTTATTGTCAAACAAGATGATGGTGTGGTTACCGTATCAGTCCCCAACCAATTTGTTCGTGATTGGGTGCGTGACAAATATCACTCAATGATCATGAGAACGATGCGAAATCATCACAAACATGTTCGTTCAATTGAATATGTTATTTCAAAAAGCCGTCCCGACCCTTCAAAATCTATTTCTCAAGGTACATCATCACTTCTCTCTGGTGAACTTCCATTTCAAGACCTCTACATTAACTCAGAAGATAATCTCAACCCTCGCTATACGTTTGATACGTTTGTTGTTGGAAGTTTCAATGAACTTGCCTATGCAGCAGCGCAAGCAATCATCAAAAATAGTGGACGCGTGTATAATCCGTTTTTCATTTATGGAAAAACAGGATGTGGTAAAACACACTTAATTCAAGCAATTGGAAATGCCATCAAAAGCAACAACGAATCAATGAAAGTATTCTATGTTACTTCTGAAAAATTTGCGCAAGACCTTATTAGTGCACTCCAACAAAACAAAATCAACACTTTTAAGGAAAAATATCGAAAATATGACGTGTTTGTAATGGATGACATTCAATTCCTTTCAGGAAAAGAAAAAACTCAGGAAGAACTCTTTCATCTCTTCAACACACTCTACAACGCCAACAAACAAATTATATTCTCATCAGATCAACATCCTAACTATATTCCAAAGCTTGAAGAACGACTGCAATCGCGTTTTGCGGCTGGTATGATCGTTGATATTACACCACCAGACCACGAATCTCGTGTTGCAATTGTCAAATCGAAGGCTCAAATGCACAACTTTTTGATCGATGACGAAGTTGCAGACTATATTGCATCAGTTATTGAAGGAAACGTACGAGAACTCGAAGGATCACTCAATACCATTATTTGCCAATCACAACTCAAAAACAAAACTCTCACACTGAATGAAGTAAAAACGCTTCTCAAAAATAACATTAAACCAAAAAATGTTATCTCAACCGAAGAAGTTGTTCGTATTATTGCAAATTACTTCAATATCGAAGAAGAAAGTATTTATAAGAAGACACGTAAAAAAGAAGTCGTACGTCCTCGACAATTGATTATGTATTTACTACGAGAAGATTTTGGTATGGCATATCCTGCAATTGGTCAAAAGCTTGGTGGACGAGATCACACAACAGTTATTCACTCATATGAAAAAGTTAAAAATGATTTACAAAGTGATGCCATCTTGGTACAAGAAGTCGAACAACTGCGTGGATTACTGTAAGACAACATCGTGTACAACATTACTCACACATCTACACACCACACTATGCACACACTACTCACACCACACCACTCTACAAACAGTAATTATTACAACGAACTATCCAACTATGCACATATAACCACCCCTAATAAGAAGTAATTTTATTTTTTGATTAAATTCACCACTATGCACTGTACTGTTGATAGCACACAACTCACCAAAGCACTCCGAGCAACTGATAAGGCAACTGCAAAACGAATGTCACTTGCAGTGTTGCAATGTGTTTTACTTGAAGCAACAAACGAAACACTAACAGTGCGTGCGACCAATCTTGATATTGGTATTGAAGTACAGCTCCCTGCCCGTGTGAAAGAGAGTGGTGTCGTAGCAGTGCCAGGAGATGTATTAGGAAGTCTGCTTGCGAGTGGTGTTACAGGGGATGTAACACTAGCGCTTGAAGATACAACGCTCAATGTTAAAACAAAAACAACACATACGAGTATCAATACACACAATGCAGATGATTTTCCCCGTATCCCCCGCCTTACTGGAGGAACAACACTAACGATCGGCGCCGCTGAACTCCTTAAGGGATGTAAATCTGTATGGTATGCGGCTGCAACGTCAGTTATGAAGCCAGAATTGGCAAGTGTTGCGGTTCGATATGTGAATGGAAAAATGGTATTTGTGGCGACTGACTCGTTTCGGCTTGCTGAAAAACAGGTGTCAGTTCGAAATGTAGCTGAATTTGATACATTTCTTATTCCTGTTGTTAATGTGAGTGAGTTGGTGCGTAATCTTGAAGATCGAAGCGGTGATGTTGTACTAACAATTACTGATTCACAGATTGCATGTCAGTTTGAAGATACGTATATCACCTCTCGCATCGTTGACGGAGTGTTTCCTGATTATGGACAAATTATTCCAAAAGAGTTTACGACTGAAGTAACAATACTCAAGGCAGATTTTGTTACCGCGCTCAAAACATCAGCAATTTTTGCAAATAAATTTAATCAAATACATTTTGATATTGCTCCGTCGGACAAACGCTTTTCACTTCAAACCAGCAATAGTGATATTGGTGCTGCTGAAACAACATTGAGCGCTGCACTTGAAGGAGATGATCTTGAAATTCGGTTCAATTATCGATACATCAATGATGCCCTGCAATCAATTACTGCTGATAGTGTGGTATTGCAATTTTCAGGAGTTGGCAAACCAATGATTATGCGAGGGGTTGGTGATAATTCATTCACCTATCTCACGATGCCGATGAACCGCTAAACTATGAAACTACTGACTGATCTTCTTGACCAGTATAAAGAACTTCGTCCACCAAACGATACAATACGACGAGAATGTATTGTAGTGTTACAGAACACCTGTAATGTTACGATCCCGTTTGAGCACGTTCGGTTTGATAATGGAACGATTTATATAACGGCACACCCAAGCGTTAAAAATCACATTTACATGAACAAACACCGTATCTTAAAAGAGATCGGACGGACAAACGTTACTGATATTCGTTAATCAGTGTAGGCAAACGATGCTGTGAGTTCTCCTTGGTCACCTCCAGAATCTCGAGCAACAACTCGAAGTGTGTTGAGCGCTCCAAGAGTTGGAATTGATGCCAAATCACGAGTTAATCGAAATGGTGAATCAGTTAGCGATGTTATAAATCGGTTATTAATATATACATCAAGCGCAACAACATCTTCATCTCCTTCAGTTACAAATCGAAGTTGAAGTGTATCACTTGACGTGTAGTTTGTTTGTAAGCCACTGACTGAAACACGGGGCACTTCCCCATCACCACCGTCAACAAGAACGTCATCAAGATCAATATCACTCACACCTTGTGCGGTTGCCCATGCACGAACACTATATTCCCATAAATCATACTGTGGGTCCGATGATGGATTGCTTGGTGATGGTCCGCGAGGATTTTCTTTGTTAATCCAATGCAAAATTGAATGGATTGATGTTGTTTGAGAAGTGCTGGTACCAACGCCAATGTTGCCAAGCCAAATACCCCGAAGCACATTTGGTGCATCGGGTGGAAGTGGTTCAGGTGATGGAACAGGAAACGGCGTGTGTCGATAATTTTCTGACTGAAGAGCTACCTGCATAAACTCATTCCAAAGTGGTGCCACAATAAAACCAGCAACTCGTTTTTCCATTGAGGTATTGTCATTATTTCCTGCCCATGCGCTTACTGAAATCGCTGGCGTGTAACCAACGATCCACGCGTCGCGATAGTCGTTGGTAGTACCAGTTTTTGCAGCAACATCATATCCAGGGAAAAAGAGACCTGAGTTTGATCCAAATGCAGGTGCTCGTGCATCATTGTCCGAGAGAATATCGCTCATTTGATGTGCAACATCTGCAGGGATGACCTCTTCTTCATTTTGTTTGTACGCTTCAAGTTCGCGGTTCAATGTGTCAGTAACAGAAAGAATACCAGTATGTTCGTTTCGTTTTCCTTCGTTTGCAAAGACTCCATATGCACTCGCCATTTCAAGCGGTGTTACTTCCCCACCACCAAGGACGAGGGTTAGTCCGTATTGATCGGGTCCGGCAAGTGTCGAGATACCCATTCGTTTTGCAAAATCAAGCGCAGCATTCAAGCCAACCATATACAGCATTTTAACGGCTGGAATGTTGACTGATTGTGCAAGTGCATCACGCATCGACATTGGCCCACGGAATACAAAATCATAGTTTTGAGGACTGTAACACTCTGCACCGGCGCTAATTGGTTGACTCGTTGGTGTACATCGAGCAGAAAACTCAGTTTGTAAGTCAAATAAAATTGTTTCGGGAGTGTATCCTTTTTCAAGCGCCGCAGCATACACAAACGGCTTAAATGATGAACCAGGTTGTCGTTCTGCAGTTGCGATATTGAACTTTCCGTCTATGTTCTCGTCAAAATAATCTCGAGACCCAACCATTGTTAGTATGTGACCAGTTTGAGGGTCGACAGCAACCAACGCCGCGTTCTCAGCATTAAAGTTTTCTTCATTTTGGAGAGCGTACTCTTTTACAATACGTTCCGCTTCTTGTTGAAGTTCCCAGTCGAGCGTTGTAATAACTCGAAGACCGTCTTCTGAAAGTGCTTTCGCTCCATATTTTTGTTCAAGGTACTCGATAACATAAAACACAAAATGTGGTGCACGGATATTAATGTCTTGTCGATCAAGAAAATCAACATCCTCAACTAAAGCAGACTCATATTCTTCGTCAGTAATGAATTCGTTGTCGTGCATTTTTTGGAGCACGAAATTTTTGCGTCGTTCAAGATCGTCAACGTGTGAACCGTATGGCGAGTAATACGTTGGTGCTTGTGGTAACGCAGCCAAGTACGCTGCTTCGGCAATCGTAACGTCGGCAGGTTCTTTACCAAAAAAACTTCGTGTTGCTTCTCGGACACCATAAATACTGCCACCATATGGTGCTTCGTTGAGATAAATTTCAAGAATTTCTTCTTTGGAAAGTACTTGTTCAAGTCGAAACGCGAGAACCCACTCTTTTATTTTTCGAGAAATGCGTTTTTCAGGATTGAGAAGTGCATTTTTGACAACTTGTTGGGTAATAGTTGAACCACCTTGCCCTCCGAGTGGATTACCGCTTAATGTATTACGAAAAACGGCGCGGAAAATCGCCATAATGTCGACGCCGTTGTGGGTGTAGAATGATTCGTCTTCAACCGCGACAGCCGCATTTTGAATATGAATGGACACATCTTCGATACCAACAATAGAGCGTCGAATGTTTTCGTGTACATCAAACAGTAAGATCTCGCCAGTGCGATCATAAATTTTAGTTGATTGGCGAACAATACGATCGTCAAACGAGTTAAGATCAGGAAGACGAAGCGATGCTCCCCAGAGAACAAGAATACTCAAGACAACCAGTGCGCAGGCACCGGCAGTCAAGGCGTGGTGAGATTCAATCCATTCCCACACGCGAGCATATCGTATGTAGCGTCGCATAACCCCTCTAGAATATCACAAAACACCGCCATATACTGCGGTGTTAGAGATCCTCCTCGTCATCTTCATCAATTTCGGGTTCTTCACTAATACCACCGGTATAGGCTAACCGATCATCAATGTCGGGCTGGACAGAGTCATCATCCTCATCAACAAAATCGTCTTCAATAAGTTCATCGTACGGCATACTGTTGTAAACGGATATAGTTGTACCATATATGCCGATCTCTGCACGAAAAGTTTGTGGATAAATTATGTGTGCGCAGTGTGTGTGAGTGCGACTGCAAGCGCGTCGTATTCATCGTCGAGTCGGTTGATTGTCATGTCGATCGAGAGTAGCCGACACACCATGTCGGTTACCTGTTGTTTGTCGGCGTGACCATGTCCGGCAATAGCAAGTTTGATCTGTGGGGGTGTGTATTCATAAATGGTTAGGCCGGCTTTTCGTGCTTCGTATAAAACAACACCACGAGCCTCTGAAACCTTAAGAGCGGTTGTTTTGTTGGTATTGAAAAACGTATTTTCAATTGCAAGCACGTCAGGCGCGTGTTCGGTAATCAGTGCACTGAGCGATGTACCAAGTTCGACAAGTCGATCGGCGAGCTCTGTAGTTTTGTCGGTTGTGATACAGGTTGAAAAAACGTATTCTTCGGACCCTTTCGAGCCAGCGATGATACCGATACCAAGTCGGTCGTATCCTGGATCAATTCCCATAACTCGTAACGCAGAACTCATATCACGTAGCACATTAGTCTGATAGTTTATTTATAACTCCCCACAACATTTTTCAATATATGCACATAGTCATCCATCAAAGTCTTTAGTTTTTTATGATACGTAGGTTCGGTGTGCCCCATGTTGTGAGTTATGTGTTATATGTTTCGTGTAGTTCGGCGTTAGTGTAGACGTCTTGAACGTCGTCGTGCTCTTCAAGTGTTTCGATGAGGCTCGCAAGTTCGTTGCTAGCAGCTTCGTCAATCGGAACTGGTTGGTTGGCTACCCAATCCAAGCCATCGCGTTTAAATGCCCACGCTGCACTCCCTGGTGTTGCAAGCTCCATGCCGCGCTTTGTGAAAATATGTTTTATTTCTGCCGCCGTTCGGTTTCGTGAGTCGGTCAGTGTTTCGATGATGATCGCAACACCACCGGGCCCGTATGCTTCGTAGGTAATTGCTTCGAGATCAGCACCCTGCCCAGCGCTTTTAAGTGCGCGTTCGATATTGTCTTTCGGCATACTCACCGCTTTTGCGCGGTCAACTGCTGCGATAACATTTGATGCGTTGACGTCGCCACCTGCTTCTTTGACAGCGACCTTAATCAACTTGGCCATTTTGCCAAAGATTTTACTTTTTGCGGCGTCAGTCGCGGCTTTTTTGTGCTTAATTTTTGACCACTTGTTGTGTCCTGACATAGTGCACCGAGTATAGCACGAGAAAGTAAGGCGATTGCAAATAGTCGAAATGCCCGAGCAAGAATGTCGCTCGGGCATTGTTTCTGGGCGAGAATTAGGCCGCTTGGTCGTTACTTTCTTTCGGGAGAAACTCCTTGAAACTCACGCCGCTTCGAAGTTGGGTTTCGCTCAGCTTGTTTGGGGCAAATTGTTTGACCAAGGAGTACAGCTCCCAAAATCTTCTTTTTGCGTATTGAAGAAAAAGAACCGAACGTTTGAGATCAGAACACTCTTGTTTTGTGGGTTCACGGCTCAGTCTGGCTAGCTCGTGTTTCAGGGCTGCATCATTCACACAGGCAATATTGAACTTTCGTGCACGTTCTTCCAACAAATTCTGAACAACGTCTCGTGTTGCGAGAACCTCGATAAATTTGTAAGCACGAGCTCCATTGAAGTCTCGAATGAGCAGGACCACCAAGAGTCCTCCAATGAAAATCATGAACATAGCCATAGACGAACCATCGTTTTCACTGGAGTTCGCCAATGACCAGATTGCCCAGAGTGAAAGCCCTCCAAAAAAACCAAAGATGAGATGCAGTTTTGCTTCCCAAAGTAGTTTCACAACTTTCTCCTTGCAGAAATTCTTTCCCGATATGGATCCGCACGTTCTTCGTACGAACACAGACGCTCTTCGCCTGTCAAAGAACCTTCAAGGTGATACTACGTATTTATTTGGTTTTGTCAATATACGCGAGACCTTGTTTGGTAAGTGCACGGCCACGTGGTGTGCGTTCAATAAAACCAATTTGCATAAGGTATGGCTCGTAGACGTCTTCGACAGTCGCCTGATCTTCAGAAAGTGCGGCAGCAAGTGTCCCAAGACCAACCGGCCCGCCATTAAAATTCTCTGCAATTATTGAAAGGAGTGCCACGTCTTCTCGGGTGAGCCCTCGTTCGTCAATACCAAGAAGTTCGAGCGCTTTTTCTACGGTTGAGATAGACATGTCGGTCTTGTGTACTTGCGCATAGTCTCGCACACGCTTCAATAAATAGTTTGCGGTTCGTGGTGTTGAGCGACTACGCCGAGCAATTGCAGCAAGGGCGTCGTTGTGCGCAGCAACATCAAGCAGTCGAGCCGAACGCTCAAGAATGGTTGTAATTTCTTCGTCGGTGTAATACTCGAGCTTAAATGTTCCGCCCGAAAATCGACTTCGAAGCGGTCCTGAGAGCATCGCGATACGTGTCGTTGCAGCAATTAATGTAAATGGCGGCAGGTCGAGCTGGATTGTGCGCGCGCTCGGCCCTTTGCCAATAATAATGTCGAGCACGCCGGACTCCATTGCAGGATACAACACCTCCTCGATTGTCTTGTGGAGCCGATGAATTTCGTCGATAAACAACACGTCGCCGGGAGTGAGGTTCGTTAAGATTGACGCTAAATCCCCTACTCGTTCGATCGCAGGACCTGACGTTGCTTTGAGACCAGTTCCGAGTTCGTGCGCAATCAAATGCGACAATGTTGTCTTTCCAAGTCCTGGCGGTCCATAAAACAACAAATGCTCAGGCGCTTGCTCGCGCTCTTTGGCGGCTTTGAGCAAGATTGCAAGGTTGTTTTTGATCTGTGACTGGCCAACATAATCATTCCACTCGCGTGGTCGGAGTGTTTGATCGAGGTTACTTGTAGGGCTTGACATATAGTTTCAATTATGTTAGACTTTTGGCTGTGTCAAGAGTTGTGCGCTGTGTTCTCTAGGTCAATTACCTTGGGTGATGTATACGGACGAAGTGGTGTTCGTTTGAATTACGATTTCCATCCAGAGTACACCTACTCTCAGGTTTCTATACAGCACCTAGAGAACACAGAGCAGAACATCGCTGACGAAGGGCCGATCACTCGTTGTGGTCGGCTCTTTGTATACTACCAGACTGCGTCAACTCAACAACGCGGGTGAGTTCGTCAAAACTGGTGATGCCGGCGAGCACCTTGAGCACACCGTCTTCTGCCATACTGAGGATCCCTTGCGCGCGTGATGCGTCTCGAATGGCTCGCGCTGAAACATTGCTATCGAGCACGCGCTCAATGTGTTCGTCCATAATAATAGCTTCGAATACGCCGGTTCGGCCTTTGTACCCAGTTCCCGAACAATCCGCGCATCCGACCGGCTCAAAACTATGAGTGCGGTTGAGGTCGCGCGACACAATTGATTGATCAACAATCCCTGCGAGCACTCGCTCAACCGCCTTTTTGGCGTTTCCAGTAAGTGCAACACGCTCTTTACATGACGGACACAATTTTCGGACGAGTCGCTGTGCCATGACTGCGCGAAGCGCTGACGGCAATATCGACGCCTCAACGCCGAGCTCGACCAATCGTGGAATTGCGCCGGCCGCGTCGTTGGTGTGGAGCGTTGAAAAAACAATGTGTCCGGTAAGCGCTGCGTTTACTGCAGTTGTTGCGGTTTCGTCGTCACGCATTTCCCCTACCATGATAACGTCGGGGTCTTGTCGCACAATCGCACGCAAGCCGCTCGCAAATGAATATCCTTTTGCGTGTTCAACTTGTGTCTGCACAATACCTTGGAGGTGGTACTCAATCGGGTCTTCAAGGGTGACGACTTTAATGTCAGGACGATAGAGCTTTTTCAAAAAAGCGTAGAGCATTGTTGTTTTACCGCTTCCGGTTGGTCCGGTGGTGAGAATAAGCCCGTTTGGTTGGTTGATTTCATGCAGCATGACGTTGTAAAGTTCGTCGCGCATACCAAGGTCTTCAAGCGGTACGGCGATGTTGTCGGGATTTAAAATACGCATCACAATCGATTCACCATACTCGCTCGGAATGACCGATGTACGAATTTCAATCTCTGCTTGGTCGAGCACAATACTAAAACGACCGTCTTGTGCTTTTTCTTTCACGTTTAATTTGAGCCCCGACAAAAGCTTGATTCGAGATAACAAAAGTTTGTAAGTGTCGGCATCGAATTGGTTGATGTCGGTGAGGATGCCATCGAGCCGATACCGAAGACGAACTGACGATTCGTCTGGTTCGACGTGAATGTCAGACGCATCGAGCGCGAGCGCACCAGCAACAAACACCTCAACAATTTTTGATGTTCGTTGCGACCGCTCCATCCGGAGCACCTCCTCGATAAAAAGCTGTACGTCTTTGAAGGTGTGTGCGTTTGCTAAAAACTCAGCAATATCACTGCTTGAAATGGCGAGCGAACCGCGAGTTGTCGCGGTTGCATCACTCAGATCAGCATACTTGTCCCACGCGCTTTCGAGACTTGCGTGCGACGCCATATAGGTCTGCACATCGTATCCGCGCCGAGCAAGGTCTTTCTGAACTGACTGTGCAGCGTCTTGGTTTGGTGAAATAACGGCAAGATGCACCTCGTTTTTTCCCTCGAGTGTAAAGAGCGCAACACCAGCTTTGCGCGCCACGTCTTCGGGCACGAGACGAAGGGCGTCGGTATCGATTGCGGTTGTGGTCAAGTCGATGTACGGAATGTTGTATTTTTGAGACAACAGTTTAACGAGGTTTTCCTCCTCGGCACTTCGCATTTGTGCAAATTTTTCCTGAAACTTGTCTTCGTTGAGCTCTGCCATACTATTTTAGTGTACCGCATGTCGCTCTGTTACAATAGAAGTATGGAGGTACGAAAAGCAGATGTTGCGGAGTGTGCAGCGCAGTTTGTTGCACAACTCAAACCGCAAACAGCCGCGACGGTGCTGGGGTTTCGGGGTGATTTGGGTGCGGGAAAAACAACATTTACCAAAGCGGTTGCGAGCGCGCTCGGAATTACCGATGTGGTGACAAGTCCAACATTTGTGATCATGAAGCACTACGAAACGAGCCATCAAGAGTTCACCCACCTCACCCACATCGATGCATATCGGCTTGAGAGTGGAGACGATCTTTCCCCGCTCAAATTTACTGAACTTTTAAACGATCCGCGCCGACTCATTGTTGTTGAATGGCCTGAACGCGTGGTAAGTGCACTTCCCTCGACCACGCGGTACGTAGATTTTCGGGTGGTCGATGAAGACACAAGAGACATAGATTTTCATGAGTAAAAAACAAAAAGAACGAATTGTATTGCTTGATGCGCACGCGATTATTCATCGAGGGTATCACGCACTCCCAGACTTTTATTCAAGCGAGACGGGCGAACCAACCGGCGCTTTGTTTGGTGTGGTGAGTATGGTGCTCAATATTGCCGACACATTGAAGCCCGACTACATGATTGCGTGTTTTGATCTTCCAAAACCAACACACCGCCATGATGTATTTACCGAATACAAAGTTGGTCGTGAAGGCCCTGATCCAGAACTGGTTGCGCAGCTTGAGCGCGCACGCGACGTGTTTACCGCACTTAACATTCCAATATATGACAAACCAGGATTTGAAGCAGACGACATCATCGGGACAATCGTTGAGCAGACAAAAATCAAACAGAATATCGAGCTAATCATTGCGTCTGGCGACATGGACACACTCCAGTTAGTTGAACCATCTCGTGTGCAGGTGTACACGATGCGGAAAGGAATGAAAGATACGATTTTGTACGACGAAGACGCGGTCACGGAGCGGTTTGGTTTTGGATCGGACCTCATCCCAGATTTTAAAGGCTTGCGTGGTGATCCGTCGGACAATATTCCAGGGATTCCGGGCGTTGGAGAAAAAACAGCAACGACACTCATCACTATCTTTGGTGACATGGACGCGATCTATGCGGCGCTTGAAAATGAGAGTCCAAAATTTAAAGAACAGAAAATTACATCAAGAATTCAGAACCTGCTTCGTGAACACAAAGATGATGCGTACTTTTCGCGCGAATTGGCGACGATTAGACGAGATGCACCAATTAGTTTTACCGTGCCAAAGGCGCGGTGGGAGGAGTCCGTTGATATTGCAGTGGCACTCAAACTCTTTCGCGAGCTCGGTTTCAAAACACTTTCTGAACGAATTAAAGTGCGCTTTGCGGGTGACGACCTGGAATTTGTTGACTCCGAAAAAGACGACGAAGACAAAGCTGATGTGGCAGAAGATTTTGATCCGGTGCTCATTCGCGAAACCGCAATCGCGCTTTGGGTGTTGAACTCTGATCACACGAATGCATCGTTTGAGGATATTTTACGATACGCGGACACACACAAATTTGAAGAAGCGCGAAAGTATATTTTTGATGAACTCAAGAAACAAAATCTTTTGTCGGTATTTGAGACGATCGAACAGCCGCTCATTCCTGTCGTGCTCAAAATGGAAGAAGTTGGTGTTGGGCTCAACACAAAGTATCTCAAAAAACTTTCAACAGACTATCATGCACAACTCGACAAACTTACTGCACGTATTTACGGGCACGCAGGACACGAATTCAACATCAACTCACCACAACAGCTCGCGACAGTATTGTTTGACGAGCTTGGTTTGGTTGGAAAAGGAAAAACTGCAACCGGTAAGCGATCGACACGAGAATCAGAACTGCAAAAATTAATCGACGACCACACTATTGTTGCGGACATTCTCGCGTATCGTGAATTGTCAAAACTACTTTCAACCTACATCGACAATCTCCCCGCAATGATTTCTCCTGCTGACGGGCGACTGCATCCGACGTTTTTACAAAATGGCGCGGCGACTGGGCGTATGGCATCACAAAATCCAGGAGTGCAGAACATTCCTATTCGAAGTGATTTGGGTGCAGCGATTCGGTTTGCATTTGTGCCAGCCGAAGGATACACACTTGCAGCACTCGACTATTCGCAGATTGAGTTGCGGGCCGCTGCGTTTCTCTCAGGGGACAAAAAAATGATCGACGTATTTAAAGCGGGAGGTGATATTCATGGAGCGGTCGCCAAGGAGGTGTTTGGTACGGATGACAAAAACGCGCGGCGCAAAGCAAAGATTATTAACTTTGGTATTTTGTATGGTATGGGCGTCAACGCGCTCGCGAAAGCAACTGAGACTAGTCAAAAAGAAGCCAAACAGTTTTTGAAAGAATACAAAGAGCGGTTTCCGCAACTTCATGAATACATGGAAGGTGTCGTGCTTGATGCACACAAAAATGGATACACGGAAACATTGTTTGGACGTCGTCGATACTTTAGTGGTTTAGGATCGCACTTGCCGTATGTGCGCGCTGAAGCAGAACGAATGGCGGGTAATGCACCAATTCAAGGAACGGCAACTGCCGACATTATTAAATTGGCAATGATTAAAGTCGACAAATGGATCAAGAAAGAAAAACTTGAGGACGAAGTCCGCTTGGTTTTGCAGGTACACGACGAACTGGTGTACGAAGTTGCCGAAGACAAAGCAGTAGAGTTGGCACAAAGGATCGAAACAGAAATGGAGTCGGTGGTGCCGCTCACACAAACAAATGGTGTGCCACTTAAAGTAGATGCAAAAATTGGCGAGAACTGGGGTGATATGCGAAACGTGTCGAGCACTGATTAAAATACAGGACAGAAATGCGCGGCGGGACTTTGTCCCGCCGCGCATTTTTGCTACTATCAGAGTCAGATTGAACAACCGCGAGTAAGAACTCGCAAAACCAAGGAGACATACAAGTGTTTCTATCAGAGATTGGGTTAGCTGGAGAGCAAAACGAGGAGCTCATCGTTGCTCTCATGTCTGCACGAGGAGAATCGGACGTAGTCTCGTTCAGGACATTTCGGCGTTCTGCGACGGAGGATGAACCCGGAACATATCTCTTCAAGGTCAGGAGAGGTTTTCCTGCTCGTGATGCGGTAGAGGCCGCCAAGAATCTCATTCAGAAGTGTCAGGCGTCGGTTGCCGCTTGATGCTCTGCTTATTGGGTGGACGATCGACAGATCGGCCACCCACCATCATTTCTCACTGGGTTATAATAAAACCATGCTCTACATCTTTCATGGAATCGACACAGAGAAGGCTCGAGAAAAAGTGCACACACTCATCGACTCTTTATTAACCAAAAACAAAGATGCATCGAGTTTTCGTTTGGAAGCCGCAGACACCACTACCGATCGACTTCTTGAGTACGCAGAAAGTCAGGGACTATTTGCACACAAGTACATTGTTTTTCTTGATCACCCACTTGAAACAACTGAAAGCGCAGACGCGTTTACAGCACTTCGAAAAGAAATCAACGAGTCAGAAAATATTTTTATTGCGCTCCTTGGACCCACAACAAAAACAGTACTCAAAAAATTTGTGAGTCATACAGAGAAGATTGTTGAAGTTGGAGGAACGAAGAAAGGGTCGACGCACAATCAATTCAATATATTTACATTAACCGATGCGCTCGGAGCTCGAGCACACGGCACATTGTGGGTGCTCTATCAGCGGGCACTCCGAGCTGGCAAAGCACCAGAAGAAATTCACGGCGTGTTATGGTGGCAAGTCAAAGCAATGCTGCTTGCAGCACGAAACACTGACGCAGAAACAGCCGGACTCAAACCATTTGTTTACACAAAGTCACGAAAATTCGCAGCGAACTTTAGTATGGAAGAGTTGCACACACTTGCACATTTGTTTGTAACAACATATCACAGCGCGCGGCGCGGCGAAGACAATTTTGAGACTGCGCTCGAGCGGTGTATTTTGTCAGTATGAGCTACACGATTCCAGAATTGAAACGACAATTTCTTGAATATGTTGAGATTGAACGTGGTCGAAGCTTAAACACGGTGGCAAACTACGAACGGTATCTCGATCGATTTATCGAACACACCGGTGTTGTTGATCCGAGCGATATTACTGACGAAGTAGTACGACACTATCGACTATGGCTCAATCGACAACAAGGAACCGATGGTGGCACGCTCAAAAAGAAAACACAAAACTATTATCTGATCGCGCTTCGAGCGTTTCTCAAATATCTGCGCAAGCGAAATATCAAAACATTGCAGCCAGAGGCGATCGAACTCGCCAAAGCGCCCGACCGTGATCTCGATCTGATCACGCTTGGTGAACTCGAACGAATTCTTGGTGCGCCAAATGGTACGACACTCAAAGACCTTCGTGACAAAGCACTCCTTGAGATGTTGTTTTCAACTGGACTTCGTGTGTCAGAACTCACGAACCTTGATCGCGACCTCGATCTTTCTCGCAACCACTTCTCTGTTCGTGGTAAGGGTGACAAAGTGCGCGTGGTATTTATGTCGGACACCGCTCGCGACGCGGTGAAACAGTATCTAGAAAAACGTGACGACATGGATGAAGCACTGTTCGTCAATGTTGGTGGCCCATCTCGAACCAACTCGAAACGACTCACGCCGCGGTCAGTGGAACGACTAGTGAAACAGCGTGCGGTCGAAGCAGGAGTTACCAAAAAAGTAACACCGCACGTCATTCGCCACAGTTTTGCCACAGATCTCCTTGAAAATGGCGCTGATCTTCGAAGTGTGCAAGCGCTTCTCGGTCATGCAAGTATTTCAACCACACAAATTTACACACACGTGACCGATAAACGCCTACAAGACGTGCACGACAAGTATCATGGGCGAGGGCGGAAAGATGGTGATGAGTAAATGAAACGAGCGTGCTCGTGATAGGATTGAAGTGTGAAACGAACATATTTTCAAATTGCTGCAGTGGTTATTATCGTCATTGCCGCTGCATATTTTGCGCCGCAGATCATGCAGAACGATACGGTCATGTCGATTGTGGATCGACTTGGGTACGGTGGTATTTTCATCATCGCACTTATCAGTGGTTTTAATATTGTTGTGCCAATTCCGGCAGTTGTGTTTACCCCACTGTTTCTCGAAGCAGGCTATTCATTTTTCTTTGTTGCGATTGTGATGGCGCTCGGTATGACAAGTGGTGACTTATTGGGATATATGATCGGACACGTGACGCGGTCAGTAGTGTCGGAACATACAACGAGTCGACGGATGACGCGGTTGGTGCACTGGGCTGAGCGTCACGGACGAGCTGCGCCATATGCGCTGTTGTTTGTGTACGCAACATTTGCACCCGGCCCCAATGAGCTCCTTGTTATTCCAATGGCGTTTTTGGGATACCGATTGAAATACATGTTTCCGATTGTGTTTATCGGTAATTGTTTCTTTGTTGCGCTCGGTGCATTTGGCATCATTCAACTCGTGAATATTTTGTAGTGTATGAAAGTTCTAACATTTAATACTGGATTGTTTTATCTTAAAATTTTTGGCCGCACACTGATGGAGTTTGTACCATTTGTTGATGTGCGACTTGAGCACCAAGCGCGTGAAATTATTCGAACCGGTGCAGACATTGTTGCGCTTCAAGAAGTGTTCAGCCATAAACACAAACTTCATTTTATTGAAGCACTCAAAGAAGTGTATCCGTATCATGCAACCGTACCGAACAATCAATTGTTTATCGACAATGGGTTGATGGTTTTTTCGGTGTTCCCTATCACACATTATCAGCTGACAAAGTTTAAGCGCACACTGTGGATCGAACACTTACTTGCGCATCGCGGATACTTGGAAGTGACGATTGATCATCCAACGATCGGACAATTTCATTTGTTTAATGTGCACACAACCGTTGGTGGAACGCCGCTTACTCGGAAGCATGGTCGGATTGCGCGCAACATTCGAAACGCACAAGTTGCACAGTTGATGCACTGGGTGAATGGTTCGGCAATTGTGTGTGGTGATTTCAATACAACACCAACAATCGAAGGAGGAGCGCTGCAGCATGTTCGAGAAAAAGGACTGATCGGACTTGATCATGTACACGACGGATACACGTGGGATGTCGACAATCCAACAAACTTGTTTTGGTTGTGGAAAGGTGAACCATCACAGAATATTGATCATGTGTTTGCGACACCAGAACTTATGCAAAACTTTGAAGAAATGAAAATAGAAATTGTTTTGAATGAAACGTATGATGCAGTATTTCCAGGAACAAAAACAATCGCACGGAAGATTGCACTCTCGGACCACTATGGATTGATGGTGACATTTGAATAATGGATGCACAAAAGAAAAGCGCCGGAGTGGTTCATCACTCCGGCGCCTTTCGTGTTCGCACAAAACTTACATGCCACCACCATTCATTGGCGATGAACTCATTTGTTCTTGTGCAGGCGTATTATTCCGATCGGTCTTACACGTCTTACACTTGCATCCAAACAAGGCGACAACCGCACTGACACCAACAAGGATGTAGACGAGTGCCTCAAGCCACATGACGCGACCAAGGATGAGTTCGACAACGTTCCAGTTGCCGCCCAAGAACATGCCTAGTCCGACAAGTCCCCAGTTAAGTGCTCCAACAAGTACGAGCACCCACGCAACCTTCGCTGCACCACATTTTGCTCCACAATTTTGCATAGCAATACTAGTGTTATGAATAATCACCTTTATTGTATCGTTAAATTGGCAAACTATTGTTGATAGCGAATTTGGGGAGTATACTGAGCTCGGAATCGGTATGACCCTCCGCGCCGGCTGGAAGTAAAACAAATCCTCAGTCGTCCTCAGAGTCCTACCTTAGGCGCTTGTCGCCCCACCGTGCAACAACTTGGTTTCCTCTACCCCAGAGGTGCGCACACTTGCGACACTTCATACCGATTCCACCCCCCCTCCGCCCAAAAAGGCGGAGCTTTTTGTTACAATAAACCGTATGCGTATTATTTCGTGGAACGTAAATGGGTTGCGAGCACTTCACCGAAACGGCGACTGGTCGTGGCTCATCGAAGAAGCACCGGATATTTTTTGTCTCCAAGAGACCAAGGCCGAACAAGAACAACTTCCAGAGGAGGTGGCGAAACCGAGCGGTTATCACGCTTATTTTCACTCGACTCGTGGCCGAAAAGGACACAGCGGTGTAGCGCTCTATTCAAAACAAGAACCGAAAGAGGTTCTTTACGATGTATTGCCGGGCGAATTAAACGAACAAGGTCGCCTGATACAAGCTGAGTTCGATGATTTTGTGCTCATCAATGGGTACTTCCCCAATGGTGCGAGCAAAACGTCGCCACTTGAATACAAGCTCGAGTTTTACTATGCACTTTTTGATCACATCGAAGTGCTTCGTGCTGAAGGGAAATCAGTCATTGTAACGGGCGATTTTAATGTTGCACACACTGAAATAGACATTGCCCGACCCAAAGAAAACGCAAACAGAACTGGATTTTTGCCAGTCGAGCGAGAGTGGTTTAGTGGCCTTGTTGAGGCAGGATATGTCGATGTGTGGCGCTATTTGAATCCCGAAAAACGAGATGTGTACACCTATTGGGATCAAATTACGCGAGCTCGTGAACGAAACGTCGGTTGGCGGATTGATTATTTTGTCATCTCCCCTGACTTGTTGCCACGAATTACTGATTGCACCATTCGAACCGACGTATACGGATCTGATCATTGTCCACTCATATTAAAACTCAAATAGCGATACACTTACGATCGTATGAGAATAAGATTCAATCGACAAGTCGGAACAATGACTGCATTTGGTGTTGTGGTTGTTATTGCGTTCGTGTCAGCGTACATGGTCCGGCTTGGTGTGAAGCAGATGAGTCTCGAACTGCAAGCCGAACAACTCGAGTTTGAAGGTGGTACGATTGTCGTTCCAACAGAATAGCTCAACAAAGGCCTGTATTCTAAAAGACACTTATCCCCATGATCTGTCTTTTATGTGTCGTATAGAGGGAGTACAATAAAGCACAGAAGTTTTCTGTCTACTTAACAACAAAATAAAAGAGACTTACCCCCTCATCTAACTCCTTCGAAATTGAACTGGGTTTGTGGACGGCAGCCGTAACTGGTTTCCAGAAACCTAGTTCAATTTCCAAAGTAGACGAGACACCTCTGTTCTTTCATAGTCCGGCCGGACAGAAAAGAACTTTTGGTGAGTAACCGACGCACAAAAGCGCACAACCTTCAACATAAACCCATGTTTCAATAGGTTCGCGCTGCGATCGAGAGCTTGCTGGAAGTATCTTTTCACCTAGCGAACCCTCGAACGCACTCCCACTTTTAGCGTTTGGGGGTTCTGTTTATTTCACGTGATGTTTTTTACGAAGTTCGGCAACCGCCGTCTCTTCAACCGCATCTTTCTTTTCCATACCGCGCTCTCCAAGCAGACGAAGGTTTGCGTCGTCCATTTTTCCAAGCTCAACAGAGCGTTTTTCAAGATAATCTCGAGTATTTCGGGTAGGGTCGTCGAGCACACCCTCAAGAAGTGCGTGCATAATCCAGCCAATTCGAGGCCCTGGTCGTTCACCAGTCAATTCCATAATGTCTGATCCGTCGACAGCAAGTTGTTTGGTCGATACTGGATCGCGCAGCACCTCTTCAATCATTGATTTATATTTACGAAACCGATACGGCTCTTCTTTTGGTCGACCGGTCCCAATGCGATCAGCAATACGAAGGTTCATCAAATCCCAAATACGTTCTTCGCCAACATTGCGGATCATGCGACGCACTGCGCTCAGTGTGATCTGATCGGGGTCTGAGAAAAACATATGCCATCGCACGAGCTTGGTCACATCGCACTCAAGGCTCTTTTGATATTTGAGTCGGCGAAGTATGTCTCTGGTCATTTTTGCACCAACAACTTCGTGTCCGTGAAAGCTCCAATCGTTCTTTTTCTGGTCCATTTGTCGTGTCCGTGGCTTGCCGATATCGTGCAGTAAAGCCGCCAAACGGATTTCAGTCGCCCAACCTTTGTCAGCTGTTCCTTGGAGTGCGCGGAGCGAGTGTTCCCAGACATCAAAACTGTGTGCTTGATTTTGGTCAATACCAATTCCCTCTTCGAGTTCTGGAAGAAATTCTTTGAGCAGGCGCAAGTCATGTGCAAGTTCAATTCCAGCCTTGGGATTGTCTGACATGATGATTTTAGTAAATTCATCTCGAATACGCTCGAACGCAATGTTTTGGAGGGTTTCTGAAAGCTCTTGAATCGCTTCACCAGTTTGTTTTGATACGACAAAATCGAGCTGTGCTCTAAATCGGACTGCACGAAGCATGCGGAGGGCGTCTTCCCTAAAACGCTCGAGAGGATCCCCAACTGCTTGAATAACGCTATTGTGGATGTCAACAAGGCCCTCGTACGGATCAACCAGTGTGCCTTTGGCAAAGGTGCGTTCGCCCGAAGGCAGTGTGACAGCGATCGCATTCATACGAAAGTCTCGGCGCTTGAGATCGTCTTCTAGGTTTTGGCTAAAACGAACTTCGTCTGGGTGGCGATTGTCACTGTACGCGCTTTCAAGTCGATATGGAGTTACTTCTACTTCACCAAGCGGTGGAAGTTCTTCCCCGTCGTTATTGTCGATTACGACGCCGACTGTTCCAAAAGTGTTTTCGTAGTATGTGTGTGGAAATAGATTTTGAATGTCTTCAGGAGTTGCGTTGGTAGTGATGTCCCAATCGTTCGGATCAACTCCGCGAATAACATCACGAACACACCCACCTACTAGATAGGCTTCAAAACCAGCATGTTGGAGCGTATCGCTCACCGTGCCGACAAACTCTGGAATTGTGTAGTTCGGTAGTTTTGTCATACATGAACTGTGATACACTAGTATGTATCATGAAACCACTAATCGAAGAGAAAAAGCTTGCAACGAAGCTTCGAAAAGAAGGTTATAGTTACAATGATATCCTAAAACAAGTGCCTGTTGCAAAGAGTACCTTGTCATCTTGGCTCAAAGATTTAGCACTGACCAATTCCGAAAAAGAGTATCTTAAAACACGTGCAGACGCTAATATCTCTCGAGGGCGTATCAAAGCAGCAGCTGAACTTAGAAAGCAAAGAAAAGAGCGAGAAAAGAAGGCCTTTAGAAGTGCACAAGAGATGTTCCAGAAAAATGCAGATGAGCACCTATTTCAAGTTGGCATCGCTTTATATTGGTCAGAAGGTTCAAAACGTGGAAATGTTTGGCAGTTTACTAATTCTGATGAGGAAATGATGGAACTAATGATTCTTTGGGTTGAAAAATACCTCAATATATCTAGAAAAAAGCTCCACCTGCAACTCTATATTCATAGAGCATATTTGGAAGAAAATAATGAAATATATTGGTCGGAGCGACTCAAGATACCCATCGAATGTTTCAGAAAAACAGTGATAAAATCCTCTTCAAAGCAGTACAAGATACGATCAAACTATAGAGGCTGCTTGCGATTTGAGCTCCACAATAGTTTGCATTACCTGCGAATAATGAAAGTTTTACAAAAAAAGTTGTTTGAGCATCATAATATAAAGTGATATAGTTTTCTGGCATATAACAAAGCACCCGTGGTGAAATGGATATCACAGCTGTCTTCGGAACAGCCATTTCAGGTTCGAGTCCTGACGGGTGCACAAACAGCCAGCCGGAAAGCATTGCTTTCCGGCTGCTGCCGTTTGTAGCTCATGCTAGGACTCGAAAAGCGCAAGCTATTTCAGTATAAATTGGGTTACATAAAGATCGTTTCTGTCGATCGTATAATCATCCAGTTGCAGACTTTCTTCCACAACACGGAACGAATTGCCTTTGATTTTTTTGTCAAATATATAATAAGTTTCATTTAGGCTAGCTAGGAATTCGTTTCGCTCTCCCTCAATATCTTGAACAGAGCTAACATTGCTGTCATCCCAACGGCGCACTTCTTCCAAACTGTCTTCATTCCGGTTATACGCATAGAGAGCTGTATAAAAAAATCCTCCATCTCCGTATCCATCTTCAAGCAATAATGTGTTGGTATCATGTGACACGGCATACAAACCACGTTTAGCTGTTGGTATTGATGAGGCAAATAATTCCGCGGTGCCGTCTGATGATATTTTTGTTATGGCGGAGTGACAACCATCAACTGAGATTGAGTTAGGCGAATCAATGCATTTTGAAGCACCAGCAGTGTGATAAACCAAGACAGTGTCGTTTGATAGAAATAGGTTTATTATGTTTCCATCAATCGCAACGTTTTGTATAGACCCTTCGAAGGGGTCAATAATTTTAACAACAGAATAAGAGAAGGCCGACGGATTGAGTTCTCCTACTGATACATATATTTTATTTTCAAATATAAGACTCTCTGATTTAGAGTATCCACGCTCAGAATCGTTTAGCTGAAAAACTGGGCGCACTCCATTTGGGGAATCAGGAGTAGTTGCGGCAAGCCACGTATCGGTCCACCCATTGATATTGTAGGAAATAATCAAAAAAGTATCTTCTGAGAAATCAATTTCTTCAAAAACAGAATAAGGTGTTGATGGATACTGTTTCTCGGCTTCTTGTTTGTGCGAGGCGGGCATTTCAGGTGCAGAGTAAATTTGAACAAACTCTAGCCCACTCTCCGCTCCGCTGAGAGCAATTTTAATATCACCACCAAAGCCTGCTTCTAAGCTCGGACCAAAAGTAGCTGATTCTCCTGGACCAACGTGGTATCCTAAGCTGCAAACCGTAACGCCGTCCTCCACGGCACACCTGTAGCTATTGTTTGTGTTGAGTACTGAAATAACACCCGACCACATTGAGTGTAAATCAATAATTTGCTCTACAATAACTACTTCACTGGATAAGTTTTCAATGTCAAAATAAAATCTTTTTGCGAATCCGTGTCCATGTTCAGAGAAGCTTCCGTTAATATGTAGAGCACTTGGAGTGACGGGCGCACTACTTTGAAAGTGGTTTTGGACAATAATAAAAATTAGGAATACTGAGATAGCTATTACCGCTAATGTAACTGGCTGTGAGAATTTCTTCATAGGGTTTAGATTAGCACACTTCTGCGGTTTAAAAGACCAAGCAACTACAGTGTTATTTTGTAGTCTGCTCTCAAATTCAGTAGCTTATTTTGCGATCAGTCCAAAATCTGTATAATTGTGTGTGTTTTAAGCGGGTATAAAAGTTTTTATACCCGCTGGCACTCGGCCCAAATATAAGTAAACTTATACTTGTGTCTCATTATGCGGGTATAGTTTAGTGGTAGAACACGACCTTGCCATGGTTGAGACGGGAGTTCGATTCTCCCTACCCGCACATCACAACAAATCTCCCAGAAGGAATCTGGGAGATTTGTTGTGTGCGAGGTAGGGAGCTGCATGTCTGCAACAAGTCGCAGCTCCCTACCCGCAACGTCAGATAGATTCCAGTGGTAAGTTCAAGACAAGGTATAAGTGACGGATTTTCCCTGACAGCTCCCTACCCGCACGTGTAACAGATTATGGTTAGTGTGAATTGTGAAATGAGTTTGCTTGAGTTACCCTAAAGATGTACAAACACCAACCCCCAGAATTTTCTGGGGGTTGGTGTTTGTATAAAAGACATACTATTGAAAATTAAAACATCTTACAAAAAAGCTCAACAAAGGTTCAAAATACCTCAAATATGTGGATAAGTCTGTTAGTATGTGTGTAAAGGGACATGTGTCCAATGTAAAGGACATGATAAAACAGCTCAACAAAGCCAAATGTCTTTTAATACATAAAGTATTCATTTATGTTTCTAAGTAACAGTTATGTAATATTTCACGTGAAATGGTAAGCGAAAAAAGAAAAATCGGTGACCTTGGAGAAGATATTGCAGTAAAATATCTGCAAAATAAGGGTTTTCACGTGAAAGCAAGAAATTATCTGAAAAAATGGGGAGAAATCGATATCGTGGCTCAAAATAAGGATATTCTGCATTTTGTAGAAGTAAAAACTGTTTCCCGTGAAAACATTTCGAAGTACACTGCAAGACCAGAAGAAAATGTGACACGTGAAAAGGTTTTGCGACTCCACAGAGCAATTCAAAGCTATCTGAATGAGTTTTCACGGGAAACACATGGCTTGGAGTGGCAAATTGATGTTATTGCGGTAGAGCTCGATTTTCAAACAAAAAACGCAAAAGTAAGGTATCTGCCCAACATAACAATAGACTAAAGCGAGAGTTCCACGTGAGACATTTCACGTGGAACGAATTGCTGGATGCTTCCTCCGGCAGGGAGTTTGTGCTACTTACTTGAGCGACATGCTTCGAATCCGTCTTGGTATCCGCCCGATTTTGCATTCATGACATCGTGCCACACTATAGTGCTTGTCGAAGCTGACGTGGATGATCCCGGTCACAAGACCAAGAACGAAGACGGCACCTAGAATGATGAGTATTGAATTCAACCACCAAGCATTCTTATCGATCCAATTCTTCATTAACCAACCCCTTTCAGAGAGTTTCATTGATTGGGTGAGTGTTCAGAAACGGTCGTACTTAGCGATCAGATAACCGATACGCATCCAGAGTGCGTAAACACTCAGGGCAAATAGGATAACCTTGGCGTGCCAGTTTGTGCTGGTATCTCTCCTCAGCTCCATAATGGCGTTGCAGGCAAGCGCTGCTGCAAGAATGCCGTACACGCAAATAAGCCAAATAAAAAAGGTTGTCCAGTTTATTGTTGGGTGTGTGGCAAGCCACCAACTTGCTGGGATGATGAGCATCGAAGCAAGCATCGCAAGCACTACGAATTTCCAGGTGTACTCACGGTCGTCTGACATTGTTATAAACCTCTTTTCAAAGAATTAGTGCGCAGGTTTGATACGCTCAAGCCTTTTTCTATAAACAGGATAGACGTATATTTTGATGGTGTCAAAGATTGTTTTACAAGATTGTATAAATAAGCGACATAACATTATTTATAAACATATAATTGACATATATAAAATTGACAATAGTTGAAAAAAGCATATAATCGAGATATGAAGCTTGAACGGACGCTCAAATCAATCGGGCTCAATGATTCAGAGACATCAGTGTATTTGTATGTCCTTGAGCACGGGATCTCGAGTCCGACAGACATTGGAGCAGGCACCGGCATCCAACGGACAAACACATATCACGTATTAACTTCGCTTGTCGGTGAGGGATTGCTTAAAAAACAAAAACACGGAAAGCGATATCGATATGTCGCAAATGATCCCGAAGCAGTGCTCGCTATTCTTGAAAAGAAAAATCAGCAACTCAAAGAGATCTTGCCCGACTTGCGCGCTATCCACAACACCCAAAAACACAAACCCGTTATTTATTTTTATGAGGGACCCGAGGAGGTGAAAGGTGCCTATATGCGCGCTGCTGATGCGAGCGGAGAAATACACGCGATCGGTTCAACAGAGAAAATAGCGACAGCATTGCCGGGATTTCTTGAGCCGTACGAAGCAACACTCAAAAAACGGGGGATTATTTTAAACGATCTTCTGGTTGAATCAGCCCGAGGTGGCACTGCAGATACCATCCGCAAAATCATGGGCGGTCTCTACAACCAACGTTTTCTTGATCCAAAATATCAAGACGTACCGACCGACATTTTTATGTGGGACGACCATGTACTTTTGGTGACACTCGACGAACCAATCTTTGCAACTGAGATCATTAATTGGCCTCTCGCCAACACATTTCGAATGTTGTTCGACATCGCGTGGAAAGCTTCAAAATAAGGGTAGAGGGGAGTTTTCCACAGGAAAAAGTTGCGTACTGAACGATCGTTCAGTATACTTATTTTCGCATGGGACAGACGCAACTTGAACAATATAAAACAAAACTCCGGAGGTTTTACGAGTCGCACCGTCGCATGCCGAGCTATAAAGAGATGGCAGACCTGCTCAGCTTCGCATCAAAAAATGCAGCCTATGAGCTGGCCAGTCGCCTCATCGATGACGGATTTTGTGGAAAGGATTCGCGGGGGAAGCTTATCCCACACAATCTCTACGGCGATGTAAAGCGACTCGGGATTGTCGAAGCTGGGTTTCCGTCTCCTGCAGAAGAAGATCTTTCGGACAGAGTCACACTCGACGAATGGTTGATCAAAGACAGAGAATCAAGTTACTTGCTTGAAGTTAAAGGGAATTCAATGATCGACGCGAGTATTCGAGAAGGTGACACGGTGCTGGTTGAGCGAACCGAAAAGTGGAAAGTAGGGGATATTGTAATTGCCGAAGTTGATGGAGAGTTCACGATGAAATATCTTCGCAAGAACAACAAAGGATACTATCTCGAAGCAGCAAATGAAGATTACGCAGACATTTGGCCAGAGGGGGCGTTGAACATTGTGGCGGTAGTGCGTGCGGTTCTTCGAAAGTATTAATTATCAATTAGTAGATTTGTTACTTGCCATTTGAGAGCAGAGCATATTATGGGACATTCTCCTCACTCACATACCCCTATCACCTACATAAGGCACTGTTCTCAAATGGTAGATTGCAAACATAATTAACTAACCAAACTACTATGACATCAGCACGAGTACAATCATTCAAATTATACAAAAGCGGGCGGTTTGTAGATCGCATCCGAACACGAGTAAGTGAGCGTCGAGCACACCGAGACTTGGGAAGTGCGCTTAGTGTCGCAGGAGCCTTGTGGAGCGAAGTAGAGTTTGCATACTAACACTAGAGCAAATACTTTCAGATTGGTATACTGGTTGTATATGGAAAAGAAATTAAAACTATCGAGCAATCGAATGATTGGGGGAGTTGTTGCAGGAATTGCTGAGTATTTTGGATGGAATACAACGGTGCTTCGTGTGGTTGTGGCCGTTCTTGCGATTATCACTCAAGTACTTCCAGCCGCAATCGTGTATCTTGTTTTGTGGCTCATCCTCAAAAACTCGTAAACCATTTGCAGTTTTTAGCGGGTGGGGCTAGGCAAAGCCTAGAAATGCAGCCCGCCACACGCATAGAACAAAAATCACCGGTTTTTCCGGTGACTTTTGTTCTAATGTGCGGGTGGGGGGAATCGAACCCCCGTCATCTGATTGGAAGTCAGAGATTTTACCACTAAACTACACCCGCGTGATGCAGCAAGACGTATAGTAGCAGAAAAGTATTGAGTGATAAAGCTTTTGAGTCTTTCTTTTTACCTTAAAATCCGATACACTGCTTCTGTGCTATCGGACTATAGTGTAACGGCTAGCACGAGTCCTTTGGGAGGATTTAGTCTGGGTTCGAATCCCAGTAGTCCGACAATATGAAAAGGGCGGAGTATTCCGCTCTTTTCATATTGTTGGACTACAGAAAGCACATTTCTTTGCTTTCGTTGGGATTTGAAAGTCGGAGTGATGTGCGCAGCACCAAGGTAAAGCACATTTTATTTTCTGAGCTTTACGGGTCGAGAACACTTAGTAGAATTCGAGCGAAGCGACGAATTATACTTAGTGATTTGTGACCGAATCCCAGTAGTCCGACACGAACAAAAGCGATCAGCAAAACTGGTCGTTTTGTTTAGTTTCGAGAAGAAGAGCGGTGTTTGTAGAGTATCGGAAGGAGTGACATGGCGCCGAGCAGAACAAATGCACCGATAACTGTTGGGGAGAGGATGTCGCCGACACGATCAATGCTTTCGAGCGCGCGACCAGCGTACACATATACGAAACTTCCGGGAATGATACCAATAAGCGTCGCAAGAACATAGTCGCGAGTTTTAATACGCGCAAAAGCGGGCGCTATGTTGACGATAAAAAACGGAAAGAGTGGCACCAGACGCAAAAACAAAATGTAATTAAATGCATCTGCCTCTATTTTGTGTAAATGACGAGTGACGCGCTCACTAAAACGGCTATATAACCAATCTCGGAAGATGGTTTTAGCAAGTGTGTAGATAATCGTTGCGCCAATTGTTGCGCTTACTACAACAAATATCGTTCCTAAAATCGCGCCAAACAAAAAACCAGCAAGTAGTGTGAGAAAAGTAGCGATAGGAAGCGAGAAAACAGTGCTTACGATGTAGATTCCCATAAATACCAGTACGGCGAGCGTGTAATTCCCATCGACGTAATCCATAATCGCCATCTTGTTTTCCTTGAGAGCGTCGAGTGATGCGTACATACCAACATCAAAATAGTTCCAAACGAAAATGGTGAGCACAATGAATACGAAGAGAATAGTGAGCCGTCGGTACATGTGATAGAGTTGGGTTACGTACACTAACTATATCGCATTATGACGCACGTCGAAATCAAACAATACAAGTGGGAGGGTTCATGGGGGCCGTTTACAATCAAAGTACCGTGCGGCGAATGTGATCTGACCTACAGTATCATTACTGATTTGATGCACAAAGAATTTTCTGGCAAAGACGTAACGTTTACCGCACTTCCATGGCTGCCAAACTGGTACAAAGTGATTTGGCGAGGTGGCTGGCACGCACCGATCACACTGGTGAATGGCAAAATTATTACGCAAGGAACGGTTGTAGATCGCGACAAGCTTGTTGCCGAAGTAGAGCGACAGTTGGCACGGTAATTAAATACGTCGCCCTCGTGTGAGAGCGACGGTGTGGTTGTGCAGGAGTCGAACCCCGATCGGTGTGGAGTTCTTGTTGATTTGGACAGCTGGAGAGCCGTCATTAGTCACTGCCGCGCAACCAGGCACTTTGGCAGTATACTACAGTCTAAGTATATACAGCAAAATCCCGAATCATCTCGTACGTTGATGTTCGGGGCCGCTGTTGAAAATAGGAAGTGTGCTAGCTGCCACTTCCATTTTCGGGGAAAGAACTGCGTTTTGGAGTCCGCGAATTATTGTATCGAGTTGTGCGCAAAGTACCAAATGTGGAAAATGAAAATACCTGACATGTGTCAGGTATTTTCTGGTTACGGACGCTTTAATTATCCTTTGACTGCGTCTTTGAGTGCTTTTGCTGCGCGGAATTTAGGAACACGCATTGCTGGAACTTGAATTGGCTCACCAGTTCGTGGGTTTCGTGCGGTTCGTGCTGCTCGCATTTTTGCTTCAAAAATACCAAGTCCTGCGATTGAAACTTCTTCACCAGCTTTGAGGGTGTGAGTAATTGCGTCAATCACGCATTCAACTGCTCGCTCACCGTCTGCTTTGGTTGTGCCAAGCTTCTCGGCTACTTTTTCTGCAAGTGCTGCTTTGTTCATAGAATGTATATTAGTGTTAATTACTAAAGACGAATGTCTACCTAGCATTATATCGTCTTGTGGGCGTGCCCCAAGACCCCGTGTGGATAACGCAGTTAAGCCATTTTTGGCGTATTTTAATGTCTCTACCGGGCGCAACTGGCAGCCGGGTTTTCTCTACCGGGCGTATTCAGTCACCCGGTTTTCACGAATGACGTTGACTTTGATCTCGCCAGGATATTTGAGTTCTTTCTCGATCTTGTCGGCAATACTTCGGGCAAGTTTTTTAGCTCCAAAGTCGTCAATTTCTTCAGGGCGAACAAAGATGCGAATTTCTCGACCAGCTTGTACTGCATATACTTTATCAATTCCTTCAAATGAGCTCGCGGTTGCTTCCAAGTCGGCAAGTCGTTGGAGGTAGTTTTCAACAGTATCGCGGCGTGCACCAGGTCGGCTGCCTGAAATTGCATCCGCAACTTGTACGATGATCGATTCTGGTGTTTCGTACGGATACTCTTCGTGGTGCGCTTGCATTGCAAGGACGATACGTTCATCAGCACCAAATTTCTGCAAGATACGACGCCCAATTTCAACGTGGGTACCTTGGATTTCGTGGTCAACCGCTTTACCGATGTCGTGCACCAATGCGCCTGCTTTTGCAATTTGCACATTCGCACCCAATTCTTCTGCGAGCATGCCAGCAATGTGTGCCATTTCGATCGAGTGCTGTAAAACATTTTGGCCGTAGCTGGTGCGGAAGTGTAGTCGTCCGAGAATGGCAACAATTCGAGGATCGAGCATGTTGAGTACGCCGACTTCGTACGCTGCCGCTTCACCTTTTTCTTTAATAATTTTGTTGATGTCTTCGCGCGCTTTCTCAACTTCTTCTTCGATGCGGGCTGGTTGTACGCGGCCGTCTTTGACTAATCGTTCGAGCGCAACTTTGGCAACGGCACGCCGCACTGGATCAAAACTCGAAAGCATAATGCTTCCCGGTGTGTCGTCGACAATCACCTCAACACCAGCAGCTCGCTCGAACGCTTTGATATTGCGTCCTTCTTTTCCAATAATTTTTCCTTTAACATCATCTGACGGGATCGGCACACTTGTCGACATAACATCTGCAGTGACTGCGTTGCCGTATCGGTGGATGGCAGATAGCAGAATATCTTGTGCGCGGTTCTCAAGTTTTTCAGTATTTTCTTGCTCAAGTTTGTGTGTGCGAACGAGCAAATCGTCGGCGTAGCGGTGTTCAAGCTCGCTCATCAATCGCTCGAGCGCTTCCTCACTTGAAAGATTTGCAGCGCGCTCAAGCTCGCTCTGCACACGTTCTTTTTGTGCTTGAATTTCTTGACGCTCAAGTTCAAGTCCTTCGGTTTTGCTCTTGATCTCGTCATCTTCTTTGTCGAGATCAATTTGTCGTTGGTCGAGTAATTCTTCTTTTCGAATCAACCGTTCCTCGGTCTTTTTGGTTTTTTCCTCGCGCTCTTTTAGTTCAGCGCGGGTTTCTTTGATAATCGTGTCTGCCTGGGTTTCTGCTGCTTTGACAATTTTTTTCGCTTCGTCCTCTGCTTCAAGGAGTTTCTTTTTGATCTGAACCTCCATTGATCCGCGTTGCCCGAGCGAGAGCAGCCATCTGAAGACGTACCCGATGACGATGCCGGCAATACCAGTTCCCGCCAGCAGCGCGACAATTAATCCAAATGATAATGACATAATTATATGTCACCTTGTACTGAAAACAAGAAAAGGGCTTTATTGCAACGTTTTTTCGGCTTTCCGATGACTACGCATAAAGGTTTTCAAGTGTTTCAAAGGTGAAAATTTAAATAAGTAACACCTTCATACTACCTAAAATTGTGTCGATACGCAAAATGAGCGGCTCCCTTCGGGGAGCCGCTCACCAGTCAGTCCTATTTCTTTTTAGCTTTTGTACCTTTTGCTCCGTGAATTTCGTCGATGATGCCATATTTTTTGGCTTCTTCCGCGCTCATGTAAAAGTTGCGGTCGACGTCTTTCTCAATCTTTGAGAGAGTTTGTCCAGTGTTGTTGGCAAGGATTTTGTTAAGTCGTTCTCGAGTTTTGATGATGTGTTGGGCTGAGATTTCAATGTCAGATGCCTGTCCCTCCACGCCTCCGAGTGGTTGATGGATCATCACTTCTGCGTTTGGCAAAATAAATCGTTTACCTTTTTCGCCAGCTGAAAGAATAACAGCACCCATTGACGCTGCCATACCAACACACACCGTAGCAACGTTTGGTTTGATGAAATGCATGGTGTCAACAATCGCAAGCCCGCCTGTCACGTATCCTCCTGGACTGTTAATGTAGAGATAAATATCTTTGTTCGGATCTTCTGCTTCAAGGTGGAGGAGTTGTGCCACGATAATATTGGCAACTTGGTCATCGATTGGGCCACCAAGAAACACGATACGTTCTTTAAGTAGGCGCGAGTAAATGTCGTACGCGCGCTCACCAAATTGCGATTTTTCAATAACGGTTGGAATTAACATAATGTGTGTTTAGTTAGTGGCTAGATAATACGCAAAAAATAGGAGAAGTTCAAGAATGCGCGGTTTGGGCAGAGCCCAAACCGCGCATTCTGTGTCGCAGAGACTACTCCGCACTTTTTCCTTCAAGAAACTTGAACACTTCCTCGTTGGTCATGATGGTTTCGACATAGATCCATGCAGATGCTTTGTCGCGAGTGTCGATGTCGTCTGGTTTCTTACCTGACGCAAGGATCATTTGATTAACATTTTGTTCAATTGCCTTGTCGTCGGCACTAATATTTTCGTGTTGTGCGATCTCATTTAAGATGAGTTGTGTTTGTGCGCGTTTTTCGGCATCAGGACGCCATTCTTTCCGGAGTTCATCCTCGGTCTTTTTGATGTGTGCAAGGTAGTCTTCGAGACTTGAACCAACACGCTCTGCATCGGCTCGAAGTCGCGCAAACATGTTGCCAAGCTCTGATTCAATGAGGACATCGGGTACGGTAATGTCAGTTTGTTCAAGGATTGCTTCCATGATCGCAAGGCGGTGCTTTTCGTGTGCGTGCTGTTCTTTTTGACCTTTGAGTTGGTTTCGCAACTCTTCTTTGAAGTTTGCCAAATCTTTAAATGGTCCGAGCTCTTTGACGGTGTCGTCGGTTAGTTCAAAATCCTCGTCGCCTTTTTGTGCTCGAACATTCGTTGTCATTGTTTGGAGTGCATCCTCAACATCGTTGTCGGTAACGAGAAGTGAATCGGTGTCGAGCGAGTGCTTTTTGGCGATTGCCGTATAGTCAGGAAGATCAAATTCAGGAAGTACCGCAGTTGTCGCCGTGTACTCGAGATCGTTTCCTGGGGCGAGTTTTGTTATTTCAATGTCAGGTCGGCCGATTGCCTTGATGTCATTTTCACCAAGTAATGTTGGATAGTGTTCTGCGATCGCGCGTTCACTCGCTTCATGGAGGATCCGTGCCTCGCCGACATGTTTAAGGGCTACTTTTTCAGGAACAGCGCCTTTTCGGAAGCCGTCAATCTCGAGGTTTTGCGCGTATTTTTTAGTGATAGCACTTTGATGAGCGGCAAGCGTTGTGGCTGGAATAGTGCCAGTCAGTGTAATAGTGCTGTCTGTGGTAGATGTATCGGTCATAGAATGAAACAGTTTAGAGTAACGAAGAACATACTACGTGGTTTGACTGGTAAAAGCAAAAGCAAAGCCCCCTCTAGCTGGTAGAGTGGGGCGAGGACTGCGTTGTTGCAGTCGAGACTTGGGCCGCATATGGTGAAGAGCACGTAGTACATCAATGCGAACACTGAAGCGATTGCAATGACCAGCAGAATGATGAGGAGCTTGCCGACCTCACTCTCGTCGAGGTGTTTGAGCAACACTAGGCCTCCTTTGGCTGTTGGTTTCTCGCGTCCATATCGATACTACAACACCAAAAAGAATAAGTACAGGCGCGGGTTGGCGAAGCCAACCCGCGCCCATGCGCACGCTAGTTAAAAATTAGCACCAAAATCAATGTCACCGCCAAGGTCAAAGTCGATGTCAATGTCTTCGAGTTCTGCGTCCAAGTCATCAAACACCAATGTGTCGAGATCCTCTTCAATGCTATCGATAGTGTCTGTCGTGTCGACGCCTACTGTTGTTTCTGTTTCTGTACGCACTGCTGCAGTTTCAGCTTCAGATGTTACTTCTTCTTGTTCACGTTCTTCAACAACTGGAGCAGGTTCGTCTTCAGGTAATAGCACTACTGTTGCTGCAGCACCACCTCCAATAATTGCAATCAGTGCAACGATAATCCAAATAGGCATACGATGAAATTAATTATTCGAGTTGATAATCAAACGTGCCTTCTGCTTCGGCATCAATTGTGTCAAACTCTTCTTCGTTTTCGGTGTCGTCCTCAATCGCTACGTCATCAGTTGCTTCGTAGGCTGCAGTGTCGTCTGGCGTGTCGGCCATTCGATTTGCAAAGAAATACCAACCACCAAGCACCAACAGTAGTACCACAATAATAATGCCAACAGTTGATCCGACCGCAGATTCTTCGTGCGGGCGTGCGTTTTCGTGATGTTGGTTCATATCATTCATATGGTTAGTATAACGATGGGTTCATAAAATGAAAATAGGTGGTGTGCATAAGGAGTGCGCCGGTTGAGCGAAGCTCAACCGGCGCTTGATAGAGTCATATACTACCCTCCAAATTTTTCTGCGTAGAGCTCTACACTTTTGTCGACTGCGGCACGCGCTGCGGCAGCGCCTTCAAATCCATTGATCGTGACGACATTCTTGCTGCTACCGTCATTTTTCTTGAGGTTTTTGTATGTTTCAAAGAAGTCTTGAAATACCTGGAGATCGTGCTTGTTGACGTCGTTAAGGTCTTTCACGTCGTCCCATCGTTTGTCATCAACGGGAACGGCAATGATTTTGTCGTCGCTTTCGCCACTGTCGATCATCTTCATGACGCCAACTGGTCGTACTTGTACCAAAATACCAACGTCGAGTGGATAGGTTGTGAGCACGATTACATCAAGCGCGTCGTCATCTTCCCACAGTGTCTGCGGTGCAAAACCATAATCAAATGGATAGGGTGCAGCACCATAGTTTGCGCGGTCGAGTTTGATGAGTCCAGTTGCTTTGTCGATCTCGTATTTGTTGTTTGAATTTGCTGGGATTTCAATGATGACATTGAATTCGTTCGGTGCATTGTCGCCAAGCGGAACGTCGTGCCAGAGATTGGTCATAAATGTGTGTGATTAGTTAGTGTGCCGATACTATAGCATATGAAAAGCGCCGCGGAATGCGTAATCGCAATTCCGCGGCGCCTCCATTTATTCATTTACTGGTTCTTCGGGCGCTGGTTTTTCTTCGCTATCGACGTCGTCGTTATTTTCGTCTGCTGGTTTTTCTTCAACACTGTCAGCTGGAGTTGTTTCTGGAACAGTCTCACCTTCGGCCGGTGCAGACTCAGCTGGAGTTTCGGCAGCAATTGCTTCGCCTTCAATTGATCGAATATCAATTCGCCATCCGGTTAGCTTTGCAGCAAGTCGTGCGTTTTGGCCACCGCGACCAATTGCAAGTGATTGCTGATCCTCGGTTACGCGCACGACTGCTTGATGTTCTTCGTCTTCGAGAATTTCAACATCCAAGACTTGTGCTGGCGAGAGTGCTCGCTCAATAAATTCTTCTGGTTCTTCAGACCACTCAATAATGTCGATCTTTTCACCACCGAGTTCACTCATGACGGTTGATACACGGACACCGCGTTGTCCGACAAGCGAACCAACTGGGTCGACATGATCATCAATTGATGCAACAGCGATCTTTGATCGTGATCCTGCTTCGCGCGCGATTGCTTTAATCTCGACAGTGCCGTTTGCAACTTCTGGCGATTCATTTTCAAACAATCGCTTGAGGAAATCAGGGTGCGATCGTGAGATACGCAAGAACACTCCACGAGCGGTTTCTTCAACACTGTAGAGGTACCCGCGAATTCGTTCACCTTGTCGGTATCGTTCGCCCGGGATTTGTTCTTCGTAAGGAAGAAGCCCAACAGCGCGGCCAAGGTCTATGTAAATGTTGCCACGCTCAATTCGTTGCACGGTTCCTGACACAACTTCACCTTCGCGCTTACCAAATTCACCTGAAAGATAGGTTTTTTCAGCTTCACGAATTTTTTGGATCATGACTTGTTTTGCAGTTTGTGCGGCAATGCGCCCAAAATCATCGCGTGCTTCAAGCGGGAATGTGATTTCGTCGCCAACTTGCACACCACCTTTGATGAGGCGTGCATCTTCGATGAGAATGTGTTTTTCAGAATCAAATCGTTCTCGTTCGTCGTCTTCGTCTCGTTCTGGCGCTTCACCGTCTTCGTTGACATGATAAACGGTTGATTCGTCAGCAACGATTTTGACTTGTTCAAATGTTGTTTCGCCAGTGTTGACGTCGAAATGTGCAACAACAATCTGGCCACGCTTTCCGTATTCTTTTTTGTATGCGTGTGCAAATGCTTCTTCGATTGCGGTAATAATGCTTGCTCGGTCGATACCGCGCTCTTCTTCGAGTTGGTCAAGGACTGATTGTACTACTTTAAGGTCGATCATATTCAATTGTGGTTTATTACTAGGCGTGATTGGGTGGGGTGGGGCGAGCACGCACTCTTCAAAAAAAGAGTGCTCGCCCCAACAGGGCCAGCATCAATCGTGTAGTGACTGTATCATTTGGGAATATATTTGTCAAATAATTGATTGGTGCATTTTTATGCACATCCGTACTCGTGTTTTTGCGGTGTATACTAAAAGCTACTATAGCTAATTAACACACTATGAATGATTTTCAACCAGTACCACAAGAAGCTCCAGTAGCTGAATCTAGATCAAAGCCGCGACTTATTGTTGGTGTTGTACTTGTTCTTATTTTGCTTGGATTGGGGTGGTTTGCGTACTGGCTCACTCTTCCTGAGGATGGCAGCGTTCGTCGAGCTGACAATGAAGAGATAATTGGCAGCTTCCCTGAAGGATATGTTGCAAATGCAAACGCGGCGTTGATTGTCGACAGTTATGAAGTTGCGTATGTTGATGACACACGATTCAAGCAGCCGGTTGTTGAGTACCTGTTCACAGGCTCAATGAACGACGCGATTAGCTGGTACAACCAAAAACTCTACGCAGAAGAATGGACATTTGTCCGATCAGCTGATCCTGAAACAACAGAACAGACGGCAAGTTTGTACGCGCGAAAAGGTAATCAAGATATTAATGTTGTGTTTGAGTACGAGGAAGACGACATGACGATGGTGACGGTTGCATTCACACGATACGCAGGCATGACTGAAGTTGAAATGGCGAACGTGCCAACATCAGAAGAAGTTGCAGCGGCTGAAGCAGCGGCAGGCACTACCGAAAGCGAACCAGTCGTTGATGAGCCTGCACAGTAATACTAGTAATTAAAAGAGTGTGGGCGCGGTGCATGTCTACGACATGCACCGCGCCTCGCTACAAAATCACATGAAAACATCGCATATTATCTTGTTGGTTGTTGCACTCCTTGCACTAGGGAGTTTGGTTCTGTTTCGAAGTGAGCCGATCGCGACTGTTGGATTGATCGTGCCGACATCTGGTGATTTTGAAGAGGCAGGTGCTCCAATGATTGCAGGAGCTGAACTTGCGGTCAACGACCTCCGCGGTGCCGTTCGCGTGGTTCCCGCCGATTCTGCATTTGATCAAACAGTCGCAGCTCGCGTGACTGACGAACTGATCGCAGCTGATGTTGACGCAATTTTTTCTGCGTACACATACATTACCGAAGTTGTCTCACCAAAAACAAAAGAGGCCAGCACGCCGCTCTTTTATGATTCATGTAATTGTGGATTTGCCGAAGAAAATCCATACGCATTTCAAAACTATTTCAATCCTCGCCAAGAATGTCGTCAACTTGCCGAACGCGCACGTGACACAGGAGTTGGTAAAATCGCGCAAATCAGCGTCGACACCGACTACGCTCGCTTTTGTACCGAAGCATTGATTGATGTGTTGGGCGAAAACAATGTGTGGGTCACGTATCTTAAAACAGAAGAAACCTATGACGCGCCAACACTTCTTGAAGAAGTGCACGAGTTTGGTGCTCGCACGGTTGCACTCATTCCATCAGCGATTTCGTATCATCAACTATTTGCCGCAAACCAAGGACGTGGGTTTGACACTGAATTCTTTTGCTACGAAGGTGCATGCATGTTACCAGGAATTACAGCCAACATTGCACCGTTTACTATTACAAACGTGTACACATTCCGAGTACCGGTTAAAGAATCATTTCATTCGCGGCTAGAAGGTCGTGGATTTACCGACATTGAAATTTTTCAAGCGGCACTGGCATACGATACCGTTTCATACACACACGATGCAGTACTCGCATGTGGTAGCGACACAAGCGTGACATGTTTTATGAACGCTGTTCGCAATAACGAAACATACGAATCACAACTCGACTCGACTGGTTTTGACGAAAATAACTTTCTTCAATACCGTACTGAGTATTTGAAATACACTGAAGGTGTACCAGAGCCGGTTGAACTATAATGACTCCGCTGCTTTCCACGAAAGCGCAAACACTTTTTTCATCGCGTCAGCAAGTTCCTGACTCTCGATAATGATACCGAATTCTTCTTTGAGTGACATAAATACAATTTTGTTGTCGTAGATTTTAATTTCGGGTGAAAAGCCGTACGTTTCGGCAGGAACAATTGCTGCGGTTCGCAATTCTTCGTCGTTGTGTGTCATGCGTTCACGGGCTTGGGGTGTGCTCGGGTGGATTGATCGAATAGGAATGTTTCGTTTTGCTCGTCGCGCATAATATTCAGGAAAATATTTTGGCAAGATCTCAGGCATGTTTTCAGATGACGCGTACGCAGAAATTGGCTCGCTCGCGGTCAGTGTGTCTTCGTACGTTGCAATCACGCCTTCGATGCCATCGAAATATCGGACACGGGTTTTTCGTCGGTCTTCAAGTTTGAGTGCGGCAAGCTCAGGAACCAATGCTTCTGCGCTTGAAACGAGGTCGCGATATTTCTTCGCTCCCTCCTCAGCAATCTGACTGAGGCGCTCTGGTTCGGCGGCAGAAAAAAGCTTCACATCGTTGTCTTTCTCACCAGCAATACTCACCAACCCCTTCTTTTGGAGGGATTCGAGGAGAACGTACGTGGTGCTTCTATTAATGTGTGCTTTACGGGCGATGTCACTAACAGGAGACGTGTCGAGCTCAAGGAGGGCTAAGTAGACAGCCGCTTCCTTCTCGGTCAGGCCAAAATTGGTGAGTTTGTGTGTCAATTCCATATAACCTAAATTGCTCGCATACTACGCTTGTGGTTTTTTGTTGTCAATACATAACAACAGCCGGTTTTGATTTTGTGTAGATATTTCTATGTAGAGCCGTTTTTGAAGGGTTTGTGGTGTTGCGTGGTGCTTGCATGTATTGACGGACAAGAAAACCAATTGCTTTTTTGTTGTCAGCTATTGTCAACAGCACATAGGAAGCCTAGTATGAGCGCCCAGGTAGTACAGGGTAAGTCTCTTTACTACCTGACACTGGGGGGTGTCGCAAGAGGAAGTGTGTCTTGCGTAACGCGAGGCACATTTCCGTTGTAGCGCACATGCGGTACTATGAATATAAGCATCTGCGGATGCTTACCGAAATTGAAAATTAAATCCCCCAGTGTTTCCGAATTGCGGAGCTGGGTATTTTTGTTTCTCATTCGGCACGCACAGTGTGTGTCGATCGGGCACAAAAACCCGAACCAGTTCTTTTACAACCCGCGAAAGGAGGTGATATTAAATGATGAACGTTCAGACTCTTAGCGAGACCTCGTTGGAGGAACTCAAGAAGATGTCGGATCCGAGCAAGAACGGATTGCCGAGCTGTCAGCGCGCCGGTAAGCCGATCTTCCGCCCGACCAGCCACTTCTGTGGCTAGTCTCTGAAGTATTATGTTGTTTGGGGAACACCAGCCTCTGGTGTTCCCCGCCTTTTAGGAGCAAATATGATTCTGGTCCTGTCATCACGATTTTGTGGGCATTCTCAAGACCCACATATCGCTCTCCTGAAAAATTCGATTAATCGACTTGGTGTTCCGAGCCTCTTCCTCGATCCACATAAGATTTTAGAATACAACTGCAGTTTGTGTGTGGTAGATAACAAGATCACTTTTCTTTTTGAGGATAAAATAATTTGTCCAGAAATTGTGTATCTTAGTTCGCCTATCCGTCCAGATTGCATCGTTTCATTTCTGGGTGTATGCAAGTACCCAAATCTTTATAGGCGTCAGGCGGAAGCTTTTTGGGATGATTTTTGCATGGCTTTTGAATCAGCAAAATGGTTCCCAGGTTTACCATGGGATCTCAAGCGTTCGGATTCAAAAATCATGATGCTTTTAGAGGCCGGCAAATGTGGCCTTCGCATTCCTTGGACTGTAAATGCTAGTTCATTCCCAGTCGATTTAGGTGATGTTGCATACAAGAAGCCAATTACTCAGCCATTCTGTATTAGCCATAATACAGAGACCGGAATTGAGGTGGGCCTCACTTGTTATGCGCAGAAAGAACATCGCGCATCATACATATCTGATTATGGACTCCATCAGTGGCAGCGTGCAATAGACGCTCAAGCACAGGTTCGCTGCTTCATGGTTAAAGAAAAGATATGGGCGAGTCGTTGGGATCGTTCAGGAGTTGAAGCGTTTGTCGACTTTAGAAAAGTTAACGCATCCTTTCGTGTTGATTGGCAGCCAACAATTCTTGATCATGGGCTGGTGCATTCACTCCAAAGGCTGTGCAAAAAAATGAATATTTGCATCGCTGCTCCTGAGTTTCTTGAAGATCAAGATGGCAATCTTTGGTTTGTTGATCTTAATCCACTTGGTGACTGGTACGGTTTTTTTGATGAGGGAATTCATCAAGAAATTGCTGATGCAATTGCCGAAGCGGTTACCTGGTGAGATCCATTAAACTTCCTGATTAGTCTGTATAGTTGGGAAGTTTTTCTATTTCTTTCTCAAGGAGATTTAGATAGGTTGTGTTGGCTAAAGAGTGTTCGGCTTCTGGAACAAGTATGAAAGTGCTCGGCCCATGCCATTCCGCTGATCGGTCGCGCGTCTTTTTAATTGCATAATCCCAATCGCGATCGCCAAAAAAGAATGTTGTGGGTGTTTGTGATTCTTTTGGAAATGTGTGTGCGGCAAATTGTGCAATATGATCCTTCCCAAAATAGTTGAGTGCATCGTGAGGTAATTGTTCAATATCATCTGAAAAATATGGAGATAGCGAACATGCAAATAAATGTTGAGCACGTAATTTGTCGCACAACAAAACTCCAATGTATGCACCAAATGAAAAACCACACACAATAGCGTTAGGTTCTTGCATCATTTTTTCTGCCTCCCGAATCCACGTATCGATCGACATACTCCAGTCGAGCGCAATGAACTCTGGTGTGTACCCTGCAGAACTAAAAATAGTATTCAATTTTTGATACTGATCGTCGGTTGCGTATTCGCCAAAACCAGGAATGATATAGGCTTTTTTCATGGTGAGGTTATTATAAAGTATGGACAAAAATCTTTCACAAGATGATTTTGCGCAGATGGTTATTGATGAAAATCTGCGAAGTTTTAGTGATGTGGGGCATTACCAAATGAGCAACTAGAGACTGTATTGTTACAAAACATGTCGAAAGATATTTCAGCGAGATGTAGAAATCCACAAGAGTTTTTCGAAGCACTACGAGGGTGTATTGACTTTTAGGGATAAATGTACTATACTTTTTATACCTTTCAGAATATGGAAATTTTGGGGCTTCGTTGAGAGAGCAACAAGATGTACACATGTGCACACTTGACCAATTTCAGCAAATGTCCTCCGAAAATGCTATACTGCAATCAGATAGGGGTCTCGAATAGAGACTTCAAGAAAACGAACGAAAGGGGTATGTTCTTTGTCATGTTGAAGATGTAGACGATTAGCGCACCAAGGTTTACGAGGTGTTCTCGCAACTTTTGCGCGCTAATCGTAAGTTCGATTGGTGCGTTCATAACCACACCTCACTGAGGAGGAGTAATGTTAGCACAGCACAAAGAAGAAGCCGTCCGTGAACTGGGCAGATTCTTTCGGCTCGATCAGGGCCGGATGCTGCCCATGCCCATCGGTGCAGTCGACGAGGTCTGGCACGAGCTGGTCGAGAGGCCCGATTCGTACGCCTCATTCTGTCACGGCCAGGTGGGTCACCACGTCGAACACTCATCGGAGTGTGTCGGCGAAGGTGCCATCTCCTGGAAAGAGGAGTACGAGAAGGCCCACGGAGAGATTCCGGAGATCTGGTTTCGGGATGCCAACGGCAATCTCGACGAGGAGTCTCGTGACCGCTACCTGAAGACCGGGATCTGGAAGGCCTGCTGGGAATGCGGTCCGATTCAGCCGAGCAAGCCCGAGGAGTCGAACGAACTCGTCGCCGAAGTGATCGCGAACTGACCCTGAGTGATCAGGCCGCAGCGCCGTATAGGCACACTCCATCTTTCGTATGGGGTGTGCCTATAAAACTAACCGCACCCAAAAGGAGATGGAAAATGTTGCGAGTAGAAAGAGAAACAAGAGTGCCCGATGATTTTGAGGAATATTTGGATTCGATGTCAGGGTTTTGTCCCTTCTTGAAACCCTCTCTCGAAAGAGGGCTACTCAAGTTCACTCACATTCGCATTCAGTCACCAGAAGATCCAGAAAGGATTTTTGAGGCGGTTCTATTTTGGGCCGGTCTCTTCTGTGCTGAGATGATGCGTGTGAGAAGGATGACATATCCTGATGCCGCTGACAGAATTCTGTATTCTGAAACAGTGGTCATTGATCTTGATGAGCGCATAGCAATCGATGGCGCCCAAGTCTTTGGTTGGCCCCATTGGATGTTGAAGAAGGCATATGCTCACAAAGGCATTGTCTTTGGGAAATTCTGGAAAGGAGAGGAGGACCGAACGCAAGACGGGACACTGATAACTCCACCAGAAAGCCACTTTCTCTCAATTCGATCGGCGGTCAAGTCTCGTGACGGCAGATTTTTCAACAAAGCTCCTGACTTGCAACAGTTGATGCTGTCATCAGATGACGATGGATCAGAGCTTGTACTGCCAAAGACTTCCAGTAAGAGCCTAAAATCTCAACTGGAGAAATTTAGAGAAAGAGGAGACTGCCAATTTTTTCAAGATGTACTTGAGGAGTTGGTACTTTCAGGCTTGTACTTCGAACTTAAGCAAAGAGCTGTTTTGGAGTATAATGCCGAACAATGAACAAGCAGATCGATCCTCTTTCACAATACGAGCCACTGTTCGAACAGCTTGGTGTTGCGGTTTCCCGCACTCTTGCTAATCGACGTGGCTCTTTGTCTGTAGAGGTTATTCGTCCAGATGGTGAAGTGTGGGTTCTTAAAATTAATCAGAATACAAAAGAATCTCGTTCTGATGATCGTGCGTTTGCACTTGCTCGTGAGGTTGATTTATTACGCAAACACACTGACGTTATTTATGATTTGTATCGGGCACATGGGAGTTTTACAAATGGTCAAACATGGATGGCAACTCGAAAAGTACAAGGTGAGCAGGTGTATAATATTGTGAAAGCGCTTCATGCTGATACGGAGAAAACAAACGAACAAAAGAGTAGTGCATTGTGTTCAATCATACTTCGTATTGCAGAAGAATATGCTCGAATACACGCTGCAGGTTTCTTGCATGGAGATGTGCAAATTAACCACGTACTTTTTGAAACAAATGAAAAAGAAAGCGAAAGGGTTGTCGTGGTTGATTGGGGACAAGGTCGGTATGTTGAGAATGATGTATATCCATATCGCGGAGGATTTATTTATTTTCTGCCACCAGAAATAGCAGAGAGTGTTATTGGAGAAATAAAACCGGATAATCTTTTGTATACTGAGAAGGCCGAGGTGTACACCATAGCTTTCACTTTGTATTGGTTATATACAAATGCGTCGGCAATAGATTTTAGATTTGAGCAACGAAGTGAGTTGGGGTTTGATGATTTTGCGCAGATGGTTATTGATGGAAATCTGCGAAGTTTTAGTGATGTGGGGGCATTACCAAACAGGCAACTAGAGACTGTATTGTTACAAAACATGTCGAAAGATGTTTCGGCGAGATGTAGAAATCCACAAGAGTTTTTCGAAGCACTACGAGGATGTATTGACTTTTGGGGATAAATGTACTATACTTTACATACCTTTCAGAATATGGCAATTCTAGGGCTTTGTTGAGAGAGCGACAAGATGTACACATGTACACACTTGACCAATTTCAGCAAATGTCCTCCAGAAATGCTATACTGCAGTCAGATAGGGGTCTCGCGTAGGGACTTCAAGAAAACGAACGAAAGGGGTATGTTCTTTGTCATGTTGAAGATGTAGACGATTAGCGCACCAAGGTTTACGAGGTGTTCTCGCAACTTTTGCGCGCTAATCGTCCATAGGGGACGAGACGCTTTCATAACCAAAAAAAGAAAGGAGGGTCGCAATGACCTTCGCACGAAAGGCTCTCGTGGCCGCTCTCGCGGCCTTCCTGTTCACGGCGCTCTCTGTGGATGCCGAGGACCTGATCCATGTCCACGGTGACATGTACGTCGATCCGATCGACGAACAGTTGCTGCAGGATATGGCAGATGGTCTTCTTCAGGAGATCAGCCGGTCCGTCATGACTGGTCCAGTGGTGCTCAATGTGCTCTTCCTCTACTCGGAAAGCACGTGTGCTCCGCAGGGTCGCGACTTCGCATACGCGAAGAACGCTGTCGATGCTGGTATCGAGTTTCTCAACGAGACGCTCGAGAACAGCAACGCGGTAACTCGCGCACAGTCTGTCGGAGTGGTGCCGATGCCCAACTCTATCGTGGACGCAGGCACGGCGATTCTGGTCTTGAACCAGTTGAGGACCTACACCACGACTCCCGAGGGTCAGGAATTCCGATCGCGTCACGTAGCTCACACTACGATCGCACTTGCGTGTAACGTAAGTGGGAACTCGGTCGCCGCCTATCGGAATCCTGACATTCCGGTTTTGGCAACACAGGGTGGTGGTGTGACGGTCGTGAACATGAGTCGCAGTTTCCTGACGGTTGTTGACGATGTTGTTCACGAAATCCTCCACACGTGGGGACTTCGGCACAACATCGAGGAAAATCCGCAGGCAAGCTTGGGTCTGATGGCGTCAAAAGCGCACGGATACTGCAACAATGAGTTTGCAGATATCATGTCGTACTCGAACGAGTCGACGTGCTCGCCGGACGCAGAGAGGATCCAGCACATCTCGAACCCCGACGTGACCTGGAATGGTCATCCAACGGGTGTCGTGGGTGTGTCTGAGGGCTCCTTCGTCGTCGACGAGTTTGCTCCGCAAATCGCGGGTGAGTTCGTACAGGCGTGTGACGCCGGTTCTGACGCTTTCTTCCTTCGGGATGGGAAGTATCGAGTCGACGTCTGCACGACTGCCAACGGACAAGCTCTGACGGGCCGAGCATACCCGGGTCACAATCCGTTGAGCGCTTCCACGAATGTGGTAGTGTTCGATGATCTGAACTCGGAACTTCTCGTCAAGGTGCCTGAGGCATGCGGCGTCAATGGTGCCGACTGGGTTTTCCTCGGCGGCGCCACCGACCTGCCGTTCGTGGTTTCGGTCACGAACGTCTATACCGACCAGAAGCTCACCTACTCGACGGAACCGGGTCCGTTTGTCGCGGTTCGCGACACGGTCGGCTTTCCGTGTGAGTAGGGAACATCTTCAACCTTCTGACTTCGCGCCTCGAGCTCTGCTCGAGGCGCTTTCTCCTTTGTGGACAAGGGCTACTACTATTCCACAATTGTGTCGTGATATAGTTGAGTCATATGCGACATTTATTTTTTGTACTCATAGTACTCTCTATTAGCATTGGATTTGGTGCGAACACCGCGTTTGCACAAAGTGCACCTCTATCGGTTGAAGTAACAAGCGCGGTTGAAAGCGGCGGAGGTGTGACGGTAGGTGGAACTATACAATCAGGACTTCAGTTCTGTAACTTAAACGGCGGCGGCGTGAACACGTGTGATGAAAACCCAAACCAGTGTGTGTGCCCATGTTGTAATCCGTCAAATTTTATCAATCCACCAAGTCAAGACACAGGATCACGAACGTGTGCACTTGGGAGTACGCTGAGCTACACGATCAAAAATAGTAGCAACGTGACAGTCGCAAGCGGTAACGAAACACTCTCTCCAAGCAGTGCACCTGCAGGATGTAAAAACCAAAACTTTTGTGCAGATTTTCAAAATGGTGAAGATTCATGTCAGCAAACAGACAACTTCTCATTTAGTGAAAGTGGACTTGCACCCGATACATACACTGTGACGGTGACTGCATCTGACTGTATCGGCTCAAAATCTGCATCACGAACTTTTACAATTGCAGGTCAGTGTAGTTTTGGGTCTCAACTTGCAGTTAACGGACAAACAGGAACAGTGAATGTAACTGCAGGTAATTCAGTGACGATGACTACGTCGGTTACTAATCAAAGCAATTGTTCGGCAGATTGGCGACACCGAGTTGACCACGAAGACGACGGAACATACGACCAAACACAAGACTCATCGCAGTCGTCATATTCATTTACACACACATACGCAACACCAGGAACTTACACAGCGGGCGGTCGTGTCGTGCATATGCCAAGTGGTGCAACACAAAACACGAACGACGTGACTGTGGTAGTTGGTTCAGGAAGTAATTTGTTGACTTTGAATAAAGCGGGGAATGGCGAAGGAACAGTGACAAGTAACCCTGCAGGAATTGATTGTGGTACGAGTTGTGCGAGTGACTCTGCAACCTTGGGAGGAAATGTTGTGTTGAGTGCAAGTTGGGATAGTGCGGATAATCTCTTTGATGGATGGACTGGAGGAGTTGGTGGAAGCTGTAATAATGCCAACACTTCGCCAACATGTACTGTCTCGATGACTCAAGCGCAAACAGTAATGGCAACTTTTAATTCATTAGAGAACGCCATTACTGGTCGCTGTAATGAAAATAACACAGGACAATACGCCTGCAGTGCTTCAGGATTTGTAGAGCCAGGAGATTTCTGTGACTCGGGAACTCCAAGTCCGACAAATCCAGTGTTTCCTGCTGCCGGAGGATCGGTAACGTGGCAATGTCTTGGTTCTGGTGGAGGATTTAACGCAACATGTAATGCAAACCGTCTCAACACTGGATGTGGCAACACCGGCACCTGTGGATCAAACAACGGACAAACATACGCAAACAGTGTCACGGCGTGGCCAAACAGCTCGGCATCTGCATTTTGTAGCAACGGAACAGTCAACCCAAGCAGCCCATCATTTCCAGCAGCAGGAAGCCAGACAAGTTGGACGTGTGTTGGAGCAGGAGGTACGTCTCCAACCTGTAGTGCAACACGACAACCAGCGTCCGGCACCAACGGTCAATGTGGTACGCGCGCAACTAATTACAACTGGTGGACAAGTAGCTATCCAAGTGGCACCTTCTGTGCACAAGGAACTGCGAGTCCAGCATCACCTGTATTCCCAGCACAAGGTGGATCAACAAACTGGACATGTCAGGGATCGGGTGGTGGTACAAACGTGAGCTGTACCGCAACACGCGGCGCATATTCATCGCCTCCTCCAGTTCTTGAGTTTAGTGTAAAAGATGATGCAAGCGCGAGCTATGCAGTTACGAACCCGCCAAGCGACGGAAACGTCAAAGCAATTATAGACCCAGCAACAAACGAAGCACTTATTGATATCGATTGGTATGGTCCGGGGGTTTCCTTTTCTCCACCAGTGAGTGTCAATTATTGTATGGGAGATGCGACACCTGCAAATAGTGACTGGACGATGCCGGTTCACTACTCATGGACAACAAATGCATGGTGGAAGACTGGTCCGACTGAAAAAACTGATGTTTCAAACACGCAAGACACAGTATACCGAATGGTATGTAACAACAGTTCGGGCGACACTGAGCGCACAATCCAAGTTCATCAAGCAGGTCCAATCCAAGTACGCGGATGGGCAGGCAGTGTTGGAGCTGGAAACGAACTACCTATCACGTGGCAATTAAGTGGAGTTGAAAATTATGAGCAGTCAAAGTCACATCAAAATGTAACTGTACCAGCAGCACGAATTGGAAGTTACACCATTAGTAACCTTCCTGATCTCGACGGGTACGGCAATCCAACTGTCTACAATGGTAGTGGTGGTGTTGCGTCAACACAAACATTGACCAATACTAGCGCACCACTCATTTTTGATGTCGTGTACCCAGAAGAGTCGTGTAGCTTTACGACTGAGTTGTCAGTAAATGGCCAAACATCAGGAACCGTAAACGTCGGTGTCGATGAATCTGTTACGGTTACTACAACTGCAACCAATATTACTGGTCCATGTGATCTTGATGATTGGCTCCACCGAGTTGACATGGACTATGAGAACTTCGCGACATGGCCAACAAGTCACGAGCTCATCAGTCACTTGACGCCCGAAGAGCAATATACATGGTCATACACCTACAGCGCGGCAGACAACCATCAAGTACGAGCGCTCATCAACAACGGCTTCTATGGTGCTGCGCCGAACGTGTGGAGCTTGAGTTCGATAATTGATGTTAATGTTGGCAACTTCTCGGGTACTATCAGTGCAGATCCAAATCCATGTACTATTCCAGCAATTCCTGGTGGAGGGTGGCAAACTGGATGTAGCACCGAACTCACGTGGTCAACAACCGATGTCGGACAACACTTAATCCAAGCAGTGAATAATGCGCCGGGTGGTGAAACTGAGGTAGTTGCAACAGAAGAAGATGATGTAACAAACGAAACGTTAACGACCGCCGCAAATATAACTGAGTATGGTATCGAGTACCAACTATGGCGAAAGGATAGTAACGACAATCCAGTTGGTAACGTGATCGATAGTGTAACAGTGCTTGGCGAGCGACAGCCAGAGTGTAGCGACGGTGTAGACAATGCAGATACAGAAGATGGCTTAGCAGATGCAAATGATCCAGGTTGTTGGGCAATTGCAGGTGACTCAGGATCATACAATCCAAACGATAATGACGAACGAGATGGTGGCGACCCACAATGTTCAGACGGCTTTGACAACGACGGCGATGGACGAATTGACTGGAACGGTGGTAGCGGTGGTGAACCAGCAGACCCAGGATGTAACAGTGATCCAGACGACGACGACGAGATCGATACCGCAGTCTATGAATGTTCAGATGGCTTTGACAACGACGGCGATGGATACACAGACTTTAGCGGTGGTGATCCAGAATGTGAAAGCGGTCAGGACGACAACGAAGCACGACTGCCAGACTTCCAAGAATTCTAGTTAAAAATAGGAAGGGTAAAAATGAAAAAGTGCGGTGAGTGGCACAGCCAAACTCACCGCACTTTTTTTGAAGAATATTATGGTGATTTATAAAATATAAAGTACTGTAGGCCCCGATGTACAGAAACATCGGGGCCTGACGGCTTCAATTGAAGGGGTGCGGAAACCGGTTAAGTTCTTCCGGGTGCGCAACCTTTTTACGGTAGCCAAGGTTGAAAGGAACACTGCAGAGCCGATCCATTCCGAGTGGTTCGTGACCATATCCGAAGGATAGTGGTACGAGTCCGGGGACAAATACTCGTACGATGTATCGGTGCGCAGGGAGAAGCACATCCAGTTTCCACGATGACGCGTCAACTAGATAAATTTGGAATCCTTTGCGAAGCAGTGTTTCAATGATTTCAGATTTGGTGTTGGTTTGAGAGTGTAGTTTGTCGTACAAGATGTGTGGTTTCGATGTGTCAAACAGAAAATGGCTTTCTGATCGATATGAACCGCACTGGTGGAGTTGTTCGTGCTGCGCCAGTGACTGCACATCATGTGGTTCGATTTGTTCTACAAATATTGACTCCTTGTTTAGAATGTGGAGGAGTGCGATCTCAACTTCGGCGAGTGCACCTCTAATTGCATCGAGGAAATGACGGCCTGAACCGAGCCCTGACGTCATATATGTTCCGGATGTGTCTGCAACCGTAACGAGCACTACTGGAGCCAGATCCATTGTGATGTCTGTCAAGACCACAGTAAACCCAAGTTGCCTAATTGCAGCGACTCGTTCGCGTAGCGTGCTTGGTAGCGACTCGAACAGAATAGTTGGTCGATCAAGCTTGTTCAACCAGAAGATCATGAACGCATCGCGCTCGATGAGCTCGTAGATTGCGTGCTCGATTGCTAGAGAACGCTCAACGTGTGCTGCACACCCTGATGAAGTGCTGAAGCAGTATCGAGGATATCTCGACGCGTATGGGTAGAGAACAGTGTCAGCAAGAAAGAACACCTCGTCTTCGTTGCGGTAGTTGTGACCGAGGATCCATTCATACTCCTGGTCAGGATCGAACGGAGTTAGGTCAAACATGTTATTCGCATACTGCGATTTTGCATACGAAATGATGTGTCTCGGATCAACAAATCTAGGAATTGATGTTGCTCGTGCAACATGCGTTGTCCGCTCGATAGTAGGTGACCACGCTTCCCATTCAGCAATCTCGGAGATCAGCTTTTCGCGGGCGCACGCATTGGTGTTGCTGTGAGCGGACGACCAGGTTCGCTCCCCGACTCTTCCATAGAGGATTGAGTACGGTAGATGGAGTTTTTCCAAGATGTTTCCGCTTGGTGCTAAGATCCTAATCTTGTTGGGTTTGTGTTTATCCGTGACCTTGTTAACTGATCTGGCGTTTACCAGGACACCTCGTTCTATAAGTAGTTCGAGGAGCTGGGTAACTTGTTCGGGGTCTGCATCATTTGATAGTTGTCGTGTCAGCTGTGCGAGTGTTGTTGACCCATCGCAGGCTATTTCAATTTTAGACATTGTTGTTGGGCACATACCCTCGAATGTTATAATGCCGTGGAAGGTTTCAATCTCAACACCAGTTGCAGTTTCTGTCCATGGAGCGATAAAACGCGGTAGGTAGTGACCAAGGCTGGTAGACATGATACTCTCCTTTGGGGATCCAAAATATAATCTGCATGGAAAATAGCATAGACAAAAAAATAGAGCAATCATTATCGAGCGAGCGATCAGTTGAATATCATTACATCGATTTTGCAGACTCAGATGATGCAGATACGATAACTGCTGATATCGTGGCACAAGTTGTACGCAATCCCAATTTTTATTTAGGTGATTTTGAAAATGAAGAACACTTCGCCGAAGCAATGCGACGAAAAATATTTGGTGAATCCACTGGAACAAACCTTGCGCACATTGCACCGCATGTAGATATCATCGATGACATCATGCAGACCGTTATGAAACAGTCGTTCGATGTATTACCTACATTGCAAGATTTGGTGGTCTTTGTTGTGCCAATGTGTAACGCGCAAGCGAGTATCGATCTTAAGGGAGTTAATGGTTTCCCTATTGATGGCGGAAGTGTGTTATTTATCTTGATTGATACTGAAAATCCTGAGTGGAGGCGCTCATTGGTGGAGACGATGCCGCACGAGTATGCACATCTAGTTTACACTTCTCAGTTTGATTGGAATTCCATTCTTGATGGTTGTGTTAACGAAGGGTTGGCAGAACATTTTCGGGAGCTTGTTGTTGGTGGAGGTAAGGCGCCATGGTCAACTGCGTTATCAAAAAAAGAGGCACTCGAAGTACTCGCAACATTTCCTGAAGAGCGACTCAATTTGTTTATTGATGAAAGCAATGTTGACCTCTACATCTCATACTTTTTTGGAACAGGTGTTTTTCCTAAATGGTATGGATATAGTCTTGGATATTGGCTTATTGATACCGTCCTTACAGGAAAAACAACCACACTACAGAATTTATTTACTCAATCACCCAAAGAGATTTTTGAACAATTCAAGACGCGCCATGTGGTGCAATCATAAAAGAGAATCGCCCCTCTCGATCTAGATCGAGAGGGGCGAAGACGGCTCCAGTTAGCTAGTGCAGCCTAGTGGCTGCACTTGCACTTGTTGCCGCCGCAGTTGCCGGTCTGAGGAGTGGCCTCACGAGGAGGCTTGACCGACACCGATGAAAACAACCTGTTCATGGGTTGCTCCTTGTCAGTAGAGAACAGATGCGCTGAACGCGCGCTATTGTGGCACAACAGCGCAGTCAGTATATAGTAGGAAAATTTTGAGATCAAATTTTGACGAACACATAGGTTTTTGGTCAGGTGTTATTCTGGGGATATCACTTAGTAATTATAACTAGCTCTGGAATTGTACTTACTCGCTCAATTTCAAATTTTGCTTGACCGACAATACCGCCATTGTCAGTTACAATTCGCACACGCCATGCCCCCTCTTCCAAACTTCCCTTGAATGTATACCCACGATACCCGCCATCGCGTCCGCCGGAAAGTTTGATCGGAATTCGGCTTCGTGTTTCCCATCCTCGAGCACTCTTAAATTGCCACTTATGATACACCGTTGCTGTTAAGTTAGTTGGCGCAAACACAGACGCGAACACATACACCGGCTCACCAGTCCATGCAATTGTTCGGTCGTGCTTGGTCAACACATCAAACCACGGTCGCTCTTCTTCGTGCACGGTGTAACCGTCGGGTGTTCGCGTTACGTGATGATACACACCAATATCTTTAAGTGATAGCGGAATCGGCGGAATGATATGTGCAAAATACAGAATGTGAACGACAACATACATCGACACCACGCTGAGCGTAACGCTTCTGCGACTTCTCCGCGCACGTTCTGGTGCAAGTCGGGTGAGTACCACAAACAAAAGTAGAAATACACCAAGCGCAACGACACCACTCGCAAGAAATACAAGTGTACCGATCTGCTTGATGATCACTGGTACCAAAAAAATCGTGTATGAAAAAATTCCAAGAAACAAAATACTGAGCTGAAATGTGAGTCGTTGGTAGTGCCGCTTAAATCCTTCAAAAAATTCATTTGCCACCAAGAACGCGACGAGGACAACCAAGAAGAGCCAGCTTGTTGCGAGTGATGAACTGCGCGAATAGAAAACAAAGAAGCCACTGAAGAGTCCACCAAACGCAAATTGCAACACAAACGGCAAGAAATACACGACTCGATCGCTGTAACGGAAGCGCCACCGACTGCTCGTAATTGCCGAGAGTGCAAAGATTGAGAATGTTGCGATCCCAACATACGACGCGAGGATAATATTGTCGAACAAGACGTCGATCCGAGTGAGGGTCAGGTTGTCGATCACAAAACCAAACAAAAACACCGCTGGTGAAATATATTCAGCGTGCTTGTGTACGAATGTCTTGACCCGCCCGATCATGACGTAAGTGTAGCAAATATTTGACTTTCGTTTTTTCTTGGTATACGATACTAAACGGCGCTGGAAGAGGAATGCCTCGGTGGTCCAGCGTGAACCTCACAATCGAATAGATGCTACACGTGCAACTCCCCAGTTCAGTGTGGCTTTTGTTGTATCTAAGCCAGTTTCTCATTCAGCACAGAGATAGTTCTGTGTGTTGATAGGACACTGGGGGGGTGCCTAGCATGACGGAGCGCTCGATATTCTTCGAGCGCACCCGACTGCACATTGTCAAATGATTCACTGTTGTGTTGGGTGCGCGTGGGGGCGTGCGCCCAACACAGGAGTGAATTGGTCAAAGAACCCAGTCTCTTATTCAGCACGTAGTGTGTTGGCGGATCGTTTCGACGATCTTGGTGTAGTTCGATACGGATTACACATCTGTTCTTTGACAAATCAGAAAGAAATACGGTATAACAAGCCTATGAAGAAAATCGTAACAATCATTGTCCTCGCGCTCCTCGTCCTTGGAGGATATTACCTGTTTGGACAAAGTGAGAGTGGTGACGTTGATGATGGAGGTGATCAAGTTGATCACACTGCAACAACGACAGATGGCGTAAATGATCTAGATGACATCGAGTGGAAGACGTATTCGAATGAAGAGTACGGAATTTCATTTGAGTATCCATCAACATGGGTATTTACGGAAGGAGGTTCGCGTGGTGACTCGTATGAAGTTATTGCGAGGGTTACAAATCCTGCCGTACCAGGTATTCCCAATACTGATGCTCCAATCGAGCACTTCTTAGTTCGCAAATTGAAGATGACTTGCGATGAGGTGAATTCATTAACAAATGGTCTTCACAATGCAGGATGGACAACATATGGTTGGCAAACAGTATGTTTTGACATACAGAATGACTGGAGGATTGAGTTCTATGCTGTAATCGAAGTCTTTGATGGTGAGTCAGAAAAAGTGTTTAACAAAATGTTTGACTCTATAGTCGTCAGTTTGTAAAAACTTGAGAACAAAAGTATACGGACGTATGTTCTATCTAGCACGCAAAACAGTTTTGTGTGTTGGAAGGACATATGTTCAAACTCTTGAAAGGAGTACGAAATGCACAAATACCTTTTCTGGACAATGTTCATGCTGGGTATTGTCGAATCAGAAGCAGGAAGCTTACCTATAAATGATGAGCTTCAACTACCTGTAGTGTGTGGAATCAGTCAATATTTTCTCACCCCTTATGAAGAGGCCAATTACAGGGTTCATTTGGGTGAAGATCGTGCTTGTGTCGCTGGCACTCCTATTTCTTCGCTGGGCGAAGGAGAGGTGGTGTATGCTCAAGACACAGGTGTTCCGAGTATTGGCAAGGTTGTGTCTGTAAAGTATCGACTCACAGGTGATGTATATGTTGTGGGGTCATTTTGGCACCTACAGCATATCTATGTGATCGATGGGGACGACGTGTTCCCAACAACCATTCTCGGTACAGTAGGAAACGCAGATGGTTTCTACGATGATCCACAGACAGCTCAAGAAGATGGCTTTCATTTGCACTGGGAAATTCGTCTTGACCCGACCATCGAGTCATACGAAGGATACCCAATCGACGGAAGTTGGTGTGACAATCCTATGGGAGTGCTCAAGTACGTTTACGTACCAATCGAGCTGACCTGTGCGATCGACAAGTACACCGACCCCACACTCTTCATCGAACTCTACAATCGTTCGGGGAGCAAGAAGCCTTCAAAGCCGGTGGTTACTGCACCGGTGGGCGAGGTTGCAGCTCTTGACGAGTGCGTCGATGTTGATGGCAACATGGAGCCGTGTATCGAGTGGAATGCCGCAACCGACGCAGTCGGCTACGACATCTATCTCGATAATGAGTTGCTCGGTCGTTCGTATTACAACGATCGATACTTTCCGACCGGAGATGCGCTGAGCAATCTAAACATCTCTGGAGTGATGCGGACGTTGACGGTCAGAGCGTTCAATCCGTTTGGGTCGAGTGAATCCAACGCTGTTGCATACAGCATTGGACCGGCCACAAACTCTGAACCAACTGTCGACATTCGTGTACCAGATGTACTCACCGAAACCTCTGCAGACCTCCGAGGATTCATCGCATTGTTTGGGGACATTCTCTCTGGAACAAAGCGATACTTCTTCCGGTTCTGGGAGTTCTTGGGTGGTACGAGTAGTACGGGCTCTGGCCCAACATCAATTACTCGGCCAACATCTGGTGTGCAGGAAACCGACAAGCGTTTGGTGCCGGATCAGAATGGCATCAACACGGTGTCGGCGTTGACTGAAGTGCTCCAGCCTGAAGTCACGTACGCAGTCGAGCTGATTGTCGAGGATTCGGCAGGCACGACGCTTGCGAGTGATACCATCACCTTCACGACTGATGAGTTCTTTGGACTTGATCTGATCGATCTGTCCGAAGCGGACTTCTATGTGTCACGCGTGACGTGCGCAGGAGTCGAGTTGGGAATGAAGATTCCGGATAATGTCACGACGACGGAAATCTATCGTGACGCAAACGGAACCAATCGGACGCCGGTGTACCGCACTCGGGAAACTGGGCGCGTATACTGGACTGACATGAACTCTCGTCCCGTTGGTGCAGTGCACGAGTATGATATCGTGTTCCGCAACAGCGACGACGAGCAGGAAATTGCAGACGTCGAATCGTGGACCATCAAATTCAATGAATGCCTCGAGCCGTCCCGAGAAATCGGATTGGTGGCTCGTCCGCAAACATGTGACGGCATTCGTCCGGTGACGATGTTGTCGTGGGTTGCTGGTGAAGACATTGGCCCCATGTATCGGGTGACCAACTTGACGACGGGTGCGGAAGCGCTTGTCGATGCGTCGACGGATGGTGCGAATTACCAAGTTGTTGACGGCCTTGCCTATGGCGAGGTTCGTGAATACCAAGTGAGCTCCAATTTCGAAGGCGACACGATGACGTCAAATCCGGTAACCGTCGAGGTATTTTCTGATGTATGTGCTACTCCGGTAGACACGACGGAAGAATTTCCTCGTCGGTTTGGGATGGCAATGGAACGTGCAGTCTGTCACGACAATGTCGTGTCGGTGCGCATGTTCTGGACGGAGTCCCGCGGTGCTGATACGTATCGTGTGACACGGACTGACCTACAGCCCTTCTACGTTGGTGAGGCGATGACTGCGGTCACGACCGATCTAACGTTTGCGGATACTGGATTGGTGCCTGGTGGTATGTACTCATACAAGGTAACAGCGGAGAACCAGAATGGTTCTGTCGAGGCGTACCGTGAATGGGTTATTGTGCCGGGTGACATTTGTAGCAATGATGACATTCCGGAAGTGTTCGATCTGTTCCTTGAGCGGCCGTGGTGCGACACCGATGGTGACGCGTTCACGGCAGCACATTGGAATGGGCCGACGAATGTACCGATCAGTCACTACACTCGTATGAGTGGTGCAGAAGGTCGGTACGATGAAGGCGGAAGCACTCCGCTTAATTCTGGTGAGGATCCGTTTCGAGTGCGCATGGGGACGTTTACGAACGTCTTGGTGGCAGCACATTCGGATACCAATCCGGAACAGGTGAACTGGAGTCATCCTGGTGTGGTGTACACGCCGGTTGACTATTGCGGACTGAGCACTGCCGTGCCAAGCGTGTTCGACTATAGCAATGAAGGAAATGGTGGTGTGCTCGCAATCGGGGAAACGTCGGCGTTCATGCGGGGATTTGTATATCCAAATGGACGTGACACGACGATCTCGATTGTGTGGGGTCGCGATGGCCAGTTGGATCACCTTGGTGGTCAGTGGGTTGTGCCGGCTGGATACTCATACAATGGAGTTCCGGTTGGTACGATGGTTACTGATCTCCCGTGCCAACGAGACATCTCGTACCGCATCGATGCAAGTAATCAGAATGGAACGACGAGTACGGATGTACTCACGTTCCGTACCGATGATTGCACGACGCCGCAGTCGCCAACGCTCAGCATCACCTCGCCGGCTCCGGTCGGTGATCGTGCCAACGAGCACTTCATGATTAAGTGGGAAGACGATGATGTTGACTCTGAAGCACTCGTGACGATCGGGTATACCCGACGACCTGATTGCAGCAATGCAACAGAGATCGTGTCAGTGAGTGAAGATGATGAGGCAGATTCGTTCCTGTGGAACACGACAAGTGTACCGCCTAGTTTCTATCACATTTCCGGCACTATTGTAGACGATGTACATCAGTCTACGGTATGTGCAGGGCCGCTGCTGATCGAACATCCTGATCACGTGTTTGTGGATGAGTTTAACGACGAATTCATCGACACAACGAAATGGGTTTCGACGACAGGGTTTGTGAGCGAGTCCGAGGGGACGATCCTCTTGGATTATCAGGGAAATCAGCAGTACACTGCCGAGCTCCAGTCGCAGGAAATTCCCATCGATTGGGATCGCATGATCATTATCGAACGTCGCCGTCGAGTGCTGCACATCGAGCATCCTGAGTTGGCTGATAACTACTTGGCCTACTTTCGGGTGCGTCCGGTTGGAGCAGAGGACAAGACGTTTGGTGTGGTTCATGCGTACTACGCAGAAAACATTCCGTCGTCGACGCAGCATGCAGTCGTCGGTATGAAGGTATATCGCAACAACGTGAACGTCGTGCTCGACGGCAACGAAGAGCACGTGTTTGACGCAGGAAGTCCCGACTGGGATATGTGGGTGACTGAGCGACTGGTCTATGATCCGTTGCTTGGGTTCCTCACTGTTCTTGTCGACGATGAAGTGCGTGCAACACTTGACGTTGGAGCGTTCGACAATGACATTACGCACATCAATCTCGAGTTCACAACGTTCGGCTGGCATCCGGGCAAGGAACATGAGATGGACATCATCAGTTTGTGGCAGGAAGACCGAACAGAGGCATGGGAACATCCCGGCGTTCTGTTCACTGACCTGTTCGAAGACGATGTCATCGATGAGTCATTGTGGATCGTTGGCGACGATGTGTACGAAGCAAACGGTCGCTTGTATATTGATCAGAATGTGGGAGAGTCGGTGTTTGCCAACACTATCCCGATCGAGATCGATACGACGCGTCCGGTTGAAGTACACTGGCAGGGTAGCTTCTACGCGCCCTTCTATTATTCGTACGTTCGGATGTCGTTTGTAATAGACGGCAGCTCGACCGCAGCGTTTGGGTATCAGACGTCCGCATATCGGTATACGTACAATCAGATTCGTCCGGTCCCTCGGCCGATTCAGTTTACGTGCACTGGCGAACGTTTGTTCCGCAACAATGCAGCGATTACGACATGCCACGAGCTGGAGGACATAACCCACGCATTGAATGCTCCAGGTCAGTTCCAGAAGCTCGTGTATACTCCAAGCAACGGAATGTTGCGCTACTACAAGAATGACGTGTTGCTTGGTGAGCACTCGGTTGGTGCATGGAACTCAAGTGGTACTACGCTTCGGATCAAGATGGAAATCTTTGGATTCGGTACGAGTGGTACCCCAGGACAACCATACATCCAACTTCGAGATTTTACCGTACGACAGCACGTCGATCCGCCGATTGTTCCGCCACCTCCGCCACCTCCTGATCCTGCAACGGTCATTTTCACGAGTGACTTTGAATGGGGTCTCGGTGATTGGACGTTGGTGGAAGGTATTGATGAGTAGTTTCTTTCCGATCCCCCCAAACGACCCGGGTGAATGGTGCCCGGGTCTTTCTTTTGCTTCGCTGTGGACAACACCAACAAGAGTCGTGCGCAAAAGTGTTTTATACTGAAAGGACTGAAGGGGTACCGCGAGTTACGGCTCGCATTTGGATCATTGGACAGACGTGTAAATGATCCGATCGTCGACGATTCTCTTCATGCAGAAAGCTCGGTTACGGCCGAGTTTTGTGCTTCCTTGACCATTTTCTATATATAAGTAGAATAGTCAGCACAAAGCCGAAGAAAGCGGGTCTCCGAAAGGAGGTAATGTTCTGGTCATCTGGAACACCTGCCGAGGTCGACATCTCAAACTCTTGAGAGGCTTTGGTTATAAGCCTTTTAGTTGAACTACAGAGCGAGGTAACGAGCGACATAGTTCAACTAACCCAGCACCTTTTTGTTGTATGACAGACCTGCATCACGTGTATGTGATTCAAAGTAGAAAAACAAAAGAGCTGTATTTTGGTTTTACTTCAGATCTTTCAAAACGATTAGAAGAGCACAACGCTGGTCGAGTAGTATCAATTGCAGATAAGCGACCATGGGAATACGTTTATTGTGAGTCGTATCGCTCGGAGAAAGACGCGCGCATACGTGAGCAAAAATTAAAACAGTATGGTAATGCTCGGACGTATATTAAGAATCGTTTGAAAGAAAGTCTGTCGTAACACAAAAAGGTGCTGGGTAAGATTATTGCTAAACACAGTTAAGCAAAATCATTATGGCAATTACAAAACAAGCAAAAGAAGAGATCTTGCGAGACGTTGAGGCAGTGCTCAAAGAGCACGAGTCAGTAGCGTTTGTAAACTTCAATGGACTTGGTGTTCTCGATACAACTGAACTTCGCGGCAAACTTCGCGCAGATGGTGTTGGGTATCGGGTGATCAAAAAGACATTGGTGAAGCGCGCGCTCGGAACGATTGATGTTGCGGGTGACGTGCCAGAGCTACCTGGTGAATTGGCACTTGCATGGGGTGAGGAAACTGCTCCGGCACGTGGTATTCACGAGTTTGCAAAGCGTCACGAAGGCAAGTTGCAACTTGTCGGTGGTATTTTTGAAGGAAAATATCTCGATAAGGCGGCAATCATTGAAATCGCGTCTATTCCAAGTCTCGATGTGCTTCGCGGCATGTTCGTTAACGTGATCAACAGTCCAATTCAAGGATTGGTAGTTGCGCTCGGGCAAGTTGCAGATCAAAGAAAATAAGGAGTGTAAACACGACTATATTTTCTCGATGTCTTATTTTGCATAATTAGTACTCAAAATAAGACCAAGAAAGAAGCGTAATTTAATCAATTAATTAATCACACACTATGTCAGAAGAAGTAACAAAAACTGATGCAGTAGAGGAAACTGCAACAGACACCGCAGCAGAGCAAGCTCCAGCTGCAGAAGAAGCTGCTGCTGAAGCACCAGCCGAAGATGCGGGAGCAGATGTAGAAGTTCCTGAAAAATTTGTAAAACTCGTTGATGAAATCGAGAACATGAGTGTTCTTGAGCTCAACGAACTCGTGAAAGTACTTGAAAAGAAATTTGGTGTATCAGCTGCAGCGGTTGCGGTTGCTGGTCCAGCAGGTGGCGACGCAGGTGCTGCTGAAGAGAAGTCAGAATTCAATGTTGAATTGACTGACGCAGGTGCACAAAAGATCCAAGTTATCAAAGCAGTGAAAGAAGTGCTTGGCTTGGGATTGAAAGAAGCAAAAGATCTTGTTGAAGCTGCACCAACAATGCTTAAAGAGGGTATGGCAAAAGACGATGCCGAAGCACTCAAAGCAAAAGTTGAAGAAGCAGGAGGAAAGGTTGAGCTCAAGTAATACAGAGCACACTATAGTGTATGCGCTACGGCGCATGCGAAACGAACAGTGCGGTGACTGGCGAAGCCAGTCACCGCACTGTTCTTGACGCGCGCATTTCTCGCGCGTAGTATCGTTTATAGATCGGCACACAAGGAGAAGTATGTACCGATATTCATCGTCATTTAGGCGTCCAGACGAACTACCAACACGGCTCGACACTGCGTCAGCGTGCAATGAAGCTCCTCGAAGAGTTTCGCGCGTAAGCATCCCTCGTGATTTGCCAGAGCTCATTCTCTGGTGCGTGCTGGGAGCGTCCCTCGTTATGGCTACGTGGGCATTCCTTGCCAACTTCTTTTCAGAGGCCCCTGTGTAGGGGGCTTTTGCTTATGCACAGAGTAGCGTCCCAAAAGTGCTATACTTGAATATTACAGGGTATGGAAATTCTTGAAGAATTATTTAGCAGTGGCACATTGGTCAAAATCTTGCGCCTCTTTTTGTTTAACGAAGAGAGCGCCTATGACGCCGATATGCTTGCTGACATCACGCGCTCAAAAAAGTCTGATGTCAATTACGAAATGCGATTGTTACTAAAGATTGGTTTCGTCAAAAAGAAAAGTTTTTCAAAAGAGGTTATCTCAAAACGGGCAGGTAAAACACGGACGAGCAAGAAGAAAACAAATGGCTGGGTGCTCAATCCTGAATTTCGATACGTCGAACAACTTCGGGCGCTTCTCATCAAAACAGAGCTCATTAGCGAGCAAAAAATCATCCAGACAATCAAGAAGGCAGGAAAAATCAAGCTCTTGCTCGTTGCTGGTGTCTTTTTGCATGACCTTGATGCCCGTGTCGACATGCTCATTGTCGCTGAGAAAGTGAACAAACGAAGCCTCAGTACAGCCATTCGTGACCTTGAAGCAGCGGTGGGACGAGAATTGTCGTATACACTCCTTGATCCCGACTCATATGCGTATCGGACACAGGTTCGAGACAAGCTTCTTCGCGACATTTTCGACCGAGAATATCAAATTTTGGTCCATAATTCTGCAGATATTTCAGTTCCAGTGGGTACATTATCCACAACCTCTGGGGTTTTTCGCGAGTTATAGTTAATATAGGTAGCATTAATACCTGATTTAATTAGCATTAACCTTATTTTCCTATGGATATTCAACGAACGGGCGAATCACTCGCAGCGTCGTTTGATGGCCTTGCACAGGGCGTAGTTGGGTTTATCCCAGAGCTTGTGATTGCAGTGGTCATTTTCCTCGTTGGGTGGGTAGTTGCTGCACTCATTGGTCGAGTTATCGATCAAGTTGTGCAAGCAGTCAAACTCGACAAAGCGCTTTCAAGTGCAGGGCTTGATGCCGTACTTGACCGAGCTGGATTCACCCTTAATTCAGGCCGATTTATCGGTGGATTGGTGAAGTGGTTCTTTATTATCGTGTTCTTGGTAGCGGCACTTGATGTGCTCGGCTTAAACCAAGTGAACTTCTTCCTCCAAGACGTTGTGCTTGATTACTTGCCACGAGTGATCGTTGCAGTGCTTATGATGCTTGTTGCAGTAGTGATTGCTGACGTTATGCAAAAGGTTGTTGTTGGCTCAGCTCGCGCAGCAGAAATGAAGTCAGCTGCGTTCCTTGGCACATTGACCAAGTGGGCAATCTGGGTATTTGCGTTTATTGTTGTGCTTGCACAACTTGGTATCGCAGAGCAATTCCTCCTCACACTCTTTACGGGTGTTGTGGTTGCACTCTCACTCGCATTTGGGTTGTCATTTGGCCTTGGTGGTCAACAAGCTGCCAGCGAAGCGATTGGCAAAATGAAGAAAGAAATCTCAGAACACAGCCACCACTAATCAATAGAGTTGGTATTGTGTGAAGGGCGCGATTTTGGCGAAGCCAAAATCGCGCCTTTCCTTTTCCCCACACTATACACACATATGTACACAGCAAGACGATGGTGAAAACGTTGACTTTGTCCGTCGTTTTGGTACTATGTCCAGGCACTCTACTGCCTTGGGCGGTTTTTACCGTGGCACTGGTAGTTCGGGGTATTATTTTAGAAGCGTACATTCATTGTCGCCTGTAGTTGAATTCGCTGGTCTCGTGACCCAACTACACGCCGCAATGGTGTGCAGCATTAATGAGTATTTATAATAAAGTATGGCAGAATTTGATCGTTCAAAGCCGCACGTAAACGTTGGAACCATTGGTCACGTTGACCACGGAAAGACAACGCTTACCGCTGCGCTCCTCCACTCACTCCACCTTGCTGGACACATGGCAAGTGACAAGAAAGTGGAAGACATTGACAACGCTCCAGAGGAAAAGGAGCGAGGTATTACTATTGCGCTCTCACACCAAGAGTACGAGACCGACAACCGTCACTATGCGCACGTTGACGCGCCTGGTCACGCCGACTACATCAAGAACATGATTACCGGTGCGGCTCAGATGGACGGTGCGATTCTTGTGGTGGCAGCTACCGACGGTATGATGCCGCAAACACGAGAGCACGTACTGCTTGCAAAGCAAGTTGGTGTGCCAAAGATCTTGGTATTCATCAACAAATGTGACATGGTCGACGACCAAGACCTTGTTGATCTTGTTGAAGAAGAAATTCGAGAATTGCTCGACAAGCACGGATTTGACGGTGCAAACGCTCCAGTTATCAAAGGATCAGCATTGAAGGCGCTTGAGGCATCTTCAAAGGATGACGAGTGGGTACAAAAAGTACTTGAATTGACGACTGCACTCGACGAGTACGTACCAATGCCAGAGCGAGAAACCGACAAGCCGTTCTTGATGCCAATCGAAGACATTTTCTCAATCGAAGGACGAGGTACAGTGGTAACTGGTCGTATTGAGCGAGGAATTGTAAAAGTAGGTGAAGAAATTGAAATTGTTGGTATCAAAGATACCCAAAAGACAACCGTTACCGGTGTTGAGATGTTCAACAAGCAACTCCAAGAAGGACAAGCAGGAGACAACGCTGGAATTCTTCTCCGAGGTGTTAAGAAAGAAGACATCACACGAGGTCAGGTGCTTGCAGCGCCAGGAACCGTGACACCACACACTGAGTTTGAAGCTGAGGTATACATCCTCAACAAAGACGAAGGTGGTCGACACACACCATTCTTCAGTGGATACAAGCCACAATTCTACATCCGAACAACGGACGTAACTGGTGACGTAACACTTGCTGAAGGAACAGAGATGGTTATGCCAGGTGACACAGTGACATTCAAGGTAAAACTTGTTGCGCCAGTTGCACTTGAAGACCAACAACGATTTGCGATCCGAGAAGGAGGTAAGACCGTTGGAGCTGGTGTGGTAACTAAAGTTGTCGCATAATCACGCATCTATTGATATATGGCTACTGCAACCAAAACAGCTGAAGGAGTACAACGATTGCGTATCCGCGTGCGCGCATATGAACACAAGATCCTTGATGTTTCAGTGAAGCAAATCGTCGATACTGCGCTTCGACACGACTCAACGGTAATTGGTCCAGTGCCATTGCCAACTGACAAAAAGAAGTACACCGTAAATCGATCAAGCTTTGTGCACAAAGATGCACGTGAGCAGTTCGAGATGCGAGTACACAACCGCCTCATTGAGATCGAGGATCCATCACCGAAGGTGATTGATGCTTTGACTAACCTTTCGCTCCCATCGGGTGTCGAAGTCGAGGTGAAAATGCTTTAGAGCACTCATATTTGGAAAATTTCTTTGTTGCGTCCTGCGATTCTCGCTCACGGTATATAAATACCGCTCGCTACGAGTCTCGGTCACGCTTCGAACTTTTCTCAAATAAGAGCACTTTCACAAAAGCCGCGCTGATTACAGCGCGGCTTTTGTTTGCAATAGATGGCGATTTTTGACATAGATACACTATTGTTATATAGTGTAACTGGACTCTTTAACATTTGCCAGCAACATGAGCGAGAATGAGGTCTGATGCACTGTGCATCGGATGGGGTTTGAGCTCAAGAAAGGAAAAGGCAATGGCAAGCAAAAACACACCGGACGCGATCATCTCTGGGGCGGGTTGGATCACCCAGTTCGCAGCAGGAGCAATTCCTGGACTCCGCGCCCGTGGAGTATCCGACGAAGCGATTCATCGTCTCGGCACCCAGGCGGGAGCCGAAGACATGGAACGTGGTATCGAGGCTTACTGCGCCGCGATTGCGGGCCTGTTGGTCCCGTCGTACGACCCCGAGACGGGCATTTACCGGTTTTCAGTCAACTACGACGAGTCGATTGCCGAGAAGATCGCCAAGGACAGGAGGGACCTGGCGTGGGCTACTTCTCACTTCACCGATGAGAAGTTCCCGGACGATCGTACGGGCACCCTGGTTCGTACTGGCCGCATCATGTACTTTAACCGCGAGATGGGCCAGGACGAGATCAAGCGGTTGGTCACAAGAGAAGGCAAGATTCTCGCCTGTGGCAAGGAGCTCATCGACTTCTCGAAGAGCTTCTCGCGTCTTGTGCTCGACGATGACATGCCTCTGGCAGCCGCCGGACAGTTCTGGACGCCCGACTACGGCAACAATCATTGCTATCTCTATCTAGGCGACAACAATGCCAAGCGTTTCTTGGATATCGTTTGGTTGAGCTCGAGCGTTCAGTGGGTCGACTATTGGCGCTTTCTCGTTCTCGACGAGTAGTCCTCTGGTACTAAGCGCACTGCGCTTAGACCCCTTGGACTTTGGCTCCTGATCTCATTCGCGCAAGCGAATCCGAGGTCAGGAGCTTTTTCGCACATCACCAATGAAAACTTGCACAATTTGTACCCTTCCTATATACTCTTCCTCACGTGAATATACCCATGTACCCGTTACCGTAATCGGTAGTAGGAGACCTCTGGAGACCAGAGACGACACTTGTCGCCTGCTCTCTCGAGCAGGCGACGTTCACTTTTTTCGGGATTTATCCCGTTAGAGATTTCCACGAAACCAGATGGATAAAAGATAGGTAAAGTGGTTGTCTCAATCAATGTATACAATTTATTATAATTCGGGATGAAATTCATTCTTGGTACAAAACAACACATGACACAGGTATTCGACGAAACTGGTCGAGTAACTGCGGTGACGGTCGTTGCTGTTCCTGAACAGCTCGTAACCGACGTCAAAACCAAAGAACGAGACGGATATGTCGCGGTGCAAGTTGGTGCAGGTCCACAAAAAAAGGAGCGCGTGAACAAAGCACAACGAGACGCCCACAGTTTCAAAACTATTAAAGAGTTTCGAGTTGACGATGCTGCTTCATTTGAAGTAGGCAAAACGTTCGATGTTTCAATGTTTGAAGTAGGTGATGTCGTCACCGTATCGGGAGTAACCAAAGGTAAAGGGTTCCAAGGTGTGGTGAAGCGACACAATTTTGCCGGAGGACGACGCAGTCACGGTAACAAACACGCAGAACGACAACCAGGATCAATTGGTTCAGGTGGAATTCAGCGGGTGTTCAAAGGACTCCGAATGGCAGGGCGAATGGGAAATGACCGAGTGACGGTAAAAAATTTGAAGATTGTACAAGTTGATACTGCAAACAATCAGTTGCTTGTCAGTGGCGCGGTACCAGGTCGACGTGGCACAGTACTTGAAATCATCGCACAGTAGTGAATATGAAGTTCCGTTAGAAACGGGCACACAACAAAGTTATGACAACACAAACCACACAAAAGAAAACAAACCAGAAGGCTTCTAAGGGGATGGAACACACGGTGTACAACCAACACGGAAAAGAAGCAGGCAGCATTACGCTGAACGCAGCAATTTTTGATGTGGCATGGAACGGTGACTTGGTGCACCAAGTGGTAACAGCGATGCAAGCAAACCGACGAACTACCGTTGCACACGCAAAAGATCGCAGCGAAGTCAGTGGTGGTGGTCGAAAGCCGTGGCGACAAAAAGGAACTGGTCGCGCGCGACATGGATCACGACGAAGTCCTATTTGGGTTGGTGGAGGTGTGACGCACGGTCCAAACAAGAACAAAGACTATTCGCAAAAAACAACCAAGAGCATGCGAACAGGGGCACTCTTTGCAGCACTTTCAGCAAAAGTTCGCGATAACGAAGTACTCCTCCTTGATGCGCTTACTTACAGCGCACCAAAAACTGCCGACGCAAAAGCAACACTTGGTGAACTCGCAACGATCAAAGGATACGAAGGTCTTGCAACAAAGAAGCACAACACTGCGTTGGTGCTCGTGACCGAACCTAACGAGGTTGTTACACAAAGCTTTAACAACATGGGCAATGTTGAGGTTGAAGAAGTACGAAACGTGAATGCAGAGGATGTGCTTACGTACAAGTATGTGATTATTGTTAACCCAGCAGAGGCACAACAGACTCTTGAAGCTAAATTGAAGTAATATGGCGTTGTTTAAAGGTTTCAAAAAGAAAAAGACAAACACCCTTGATGCTCGAGAGAGCAAGAAGCAGCTTTCTGGTGAGCACGTACGCGACATGCACGCTGAAAACGCGCACGATACTGACGCAGCAAGTAAGCAAGAACAAGCAGCAATCAAAGCACCAAAAACAGAGGTGCCAGCATCACTAACGCACATTTTGAAAAATCCACGTATCACTGAAAAAGCGGCGTACATGACGGATCGAAATGTGTATGTGTTTGATGTATTCAAAACAGCAACTAAGCCAGAAATTGCAAAAGCAGTGAAGGCGCTCTACAAGGTTGAACCAATCAGCATCAAAACAGTGCAAGTACCAAGCAAGACGGTGCGTAACCGACGAGGTGTGACTGGCGTGAAAGGTGGTGGTAAAAAAGCGTACGTTGAGCTCAAAAAGGGTGATACTATCGAATTTGTATAAAGCGTATGAGTAAACTTAAGAAAAACAAACCAACTTCAGCTGGACGACGTGGATCTACGGTGATTAACTATCGCAAAGTATTGAGTGGCGCACAGGGTCCGCACAAATCACTGACTCGAGGATTTAAGCGAGGTGTTGGACGCAACAACGCAGGACGGATTACCATGCGTCATCGAGGGGCTGGTCACAAGCGACGACTTCGTGACATTGACTTCATGTACAACAAGATTGGTGTGCCAGCAACGATCGAATCAATCGAGTACGATCCAAACCGATCAGCATTTATCGCACTTGCGCTCTATGCAGACGGTGAACGACGGTATGTTGTTGCGCCGGCAAGTATGGCAGTAGGCGACACATTTGTTGTTGCTGAAGATGCGCCAATTGAAACAGGTAACCGCGCAGTTCTCAAAAACATTCCAGTTGGAACATTTGTCTATAATGTTGAGATCAAACCAGGGGGAGGAGGTAAACTTGCACGAAGTGCAGGAAACGCTGCTGAAGTGATTGCACACGACGGTGGGTATGCACTCCTCAAGATGCCATCAACAGAAGTACGAAAGGTGCCGGTTACTGGATGGGCGTCAATTGGTGAAGTATCAAATGACCAACACAAGCTGGTAAACATTGGTAAGGCTGGACGCGCACGACACATGGGACGACGTCCGACAGTGCGAGGAAGTGCGATGAACCCAGTTGATCACCCACATGGTGGTGGTGAGGGGCGTGGTGGTCGTGGACACCGACGAGCACGAACCAAGTGGGGTAAGCCATCGGGCAAGGGTCACAAGACACGACGACCAAAGAAATATTCAAACGATTTGATCGTATCTCGCCGAAAAGTAGGCAAGAAACGAAAATAACAAGCACGGTGCGACGAAATGCGCGGCTGCCAAAAGGCAGCCGCGCATTTCTCGTATTCTTGATTATATACAAAATAGGAAAAGGGTCGTCGCGTGGGCGACGACCCCGTGTTCCTGAGAGTCTCCTTCTCTCAGTTGATGACCGAGATGTTGTACTCGATCTTGGATCCTCTGGTCTGGATCGTGTGCTGGCGGCCCTCCTTGGTCTGGACGACGAATCGCCCTTCCTCCGGGAACGTGGCGATGACCGTTCCGGTCGCCTTGCCGGTTCCGTTCCATCGGACCTCGACCGTCGAGTCATCCTTCTGTGCCTTCTCCGCCACCGCCATCAGATGTTTGGAGTGGGAGTAGGCCCGGTCGCGGTCTCTCGTTGCGGTCTGAAGCATGAAGCTTCCTCCTAAATATACTGAAACGGCCCCAATGCCGATGCAGCCAAGCAAGAACAAATAAAAACTAGGCAAAACCTAGTGTCTGACCTCAATACTACTCACAATACCAACCACTGTCAATAGTCATTGTGCATAACCCTTGCATTATTCTTCACCCTCAGGTAGTATATATCCCGCTCAAGTCGCTATGCGGCTCTGGAAAATCGAATCGATTTCTAAAGCCAATACCAAACACTGGTAGTGGTTTTCTATTTTCCTTGAGCGCCTAGCGGCAAGTAAGCATCATTTTTACATGACACGATCACTCAAAAAAGGTCCATACATTGACGAAAAGCTCTTTAGTAAAATCGAGGGCAAAAAACCAGCAGAAGTTGGCACGATCAAGACATGGAAGCGAGCATGCCAAATCCCACCAGAATTTGTTGGGTTTACGTTTGCTGTGCACAACGGACGCAAGCACATCGATGTGTTTGTGACCGAAGAAATGGTTGGACACCGACTTGGCGAATTTGCACCAACCAAAACGTTCCACCGACACGGAGGTAAGATGCAGAAAGAACTTGAACAAAAGAAACGAGAAGCAGAAATCGCCGCAGCGAAAGCAGCAAAGTCATCTGAATAATTTGTATGAAAGCAGTACTCTCACACTATCGACAATCACCACGAAAGGTTCGGCTCATCGCTGATCTTGTTCGTGGTCGAAATGTTGTTGAAGCACGCGTGTTGTTAGCGCACACTCCAAAGCGTGCGAGCGGTGTGATCAGTAAGTTGATTGATTCAGCAGTTGCTAACGCAATACACAACGATCGGTACAACGAAGCAGATTTATTTGTACAAGAAATTCGTGTCGACGAAGGATTTACCATGAAGCGTATTCGGCCAGTTTCTCGCGGTTCAGCACACCCGATTAACAAACGAACAAGCAATGTAACGCTCGTGCTCGGTACTACTGGTGCGAAGCGCGAAGCCGCACAAGACAAAGACAAAGATGCAAAGCCAAAGAAAGTAGCTGCACAGAAGGCTACCAAGAAGGCTGCTACAAAAAAGGCAAGCACAAAGAAAGCTGCAACGAAAAAGACGGCAAAAAAACAAGCTAAGAAAACCAGTAAATAGTTTATGACACACTCAGTACATCCATACGCACATCGAATTGGTATCCTCCGTGATTGGAAGTCACGATGGTTTTCACGTGGCGGTAGTTACCAAGACAACCTCAAGACAGACGTATTGCTCCGTGAATATCTCGAGAAGCGTCTTCGCGGCATGTACGTGAGCGACATCGAACTTGAACGAAGCAAAAATGTACTCCGAGTGATTATCAAAACATCACGACCAGGTATCATCATTGGTCGTGGCGGAGAAGGATCAACCAAACTCAAGAACGATATTGAACGATTTATCCGACGCAACAAACTAACTCACGAAGGTGAGATCAAAGTTGATATTGAAGAAGTACGCAATCCAGAAGCAGATGCAATGATTGTTGCACAGATGGTTGCCGAAGGGCTTGAGCGCCGACTTCCATTTCGACGAGTGTTGAAGCAAACAGTTGAAAAGGTGCTTGCACACCGTGATGTTGAAGGTGTTCGAGTGCTGCTTTCAGGACGACTTGGTGGTGCAGACATGGCACGCAAAGAGCAACTCAAGAAAGGTCGAATTCCGCTTCAAACATTCCGAGCTGACATCGATTTTGCACGATACCGCGCAACGATCCCGCAAGGTGATCTTGGTATCAAGGTGTGGATTTACCGAGGTGAAGTATTTGATGCAAATAATCAATAATCAGGCATATGTTGTTTCCTAAAAAAGTAAAACACCGAAAGTGGCATAGTGCCCGCACCAACCCCAACAAAAAGCGTGTTGCGACGCGTGGTGTTGATGTGTCATTTGGATCACACGGATTGAAGTCACTTTCAGAAGCACGCATTACTTCAAACCAAATCGAGGCAGCTCGAAAGGTGATTCGTCGAACACTCGGCAAGACCGGTAAAATGTGGATCCGGATTTTTCCTGACCGACCATACACTGCAACAGCAGCTGAAACGCCGATGGGTAAGGGTAAGGGTGACGTGCAAGGATACGTTGCGCCAGTATTGCCTGGTCGAGTTATGTTTGAGGTCGACGGTGTAAAAGACGAGGTTGCACGAGAAGCGCTTCGCAAAGCGGGTGCAAAATTACCAGTAACGACGAAGATTGTTGCACGTGACCACTAGGTCGTTGCGTGGAACATAATTCTCAGTATACTAGTCCGAAGCGTATGACAGATCTCACCAAGAAAAAAGATACCGAGCTCTTGAAAGACTTGGCAGCTGCACAAAACAAAGTACAGCAATTTCGATTTGGTATGAGCGGTAGTCGCACACGAAATGTCAAAGAAGGTCGGGATCTCAAAAAGCACATCGCTCGAATTTTAACAGAGCTCAATGCACGCACGAAATAAGTATGAGTACACAACGACAAGGAAAAAAACTAAAAGGAACAGTCGTATCAGACGCTATGGCTGATACTGTGGTTGTTGCAGTCGAACGGTTCGTGAAGCACCCGGGTGTTGGTAAGTTTATCAAGCGACAAAAGCGGTATCACGCACACGATGCTGGCAACGCTCACAAGGTAGGTGATGTTGTGACGATTACTGAAATTCGACCAATGTCAAAGCGAAAGCGTTTTACAATTATAAAGAACGAATAGTGAATCTATAATTGTTAACCCAGCACCATTTTTCTGAAAAGAACTATGGTTCGACTTAGAAAAATGGTGCTGGGTACAAATTTTCTAAATTCGCAGAGCATCATTAAGTAAATTAGTATGATCCAACCACAAACACTCGTAACTGTAACTGACAACAGCGGCGCAAAGATCGCTCGTGTGTTCAAAGTGCTTGGATCTTCAAAAAAACGATACGCTCGTATCGGTGACAAAGTAGTGATCGCAGTTCAGAGCGCAGAGCCACGCAAACAAGTAAAGAAAAAGGATGTACTCACTGCTGTTGTAGTGCGCCAAAAGAAACCATTCCGACGAGACGATGGTTCATACATCAGTTTTGATGAAAATTCAGTTGTTATTGTTGATAAAGAAAAAGGTGAACCACGAGCAAACCGTATCTTCGGCCCAATCCCTCGAGAAGTGTCTGAAATGGGGTACCAAAAGATTGCGTCACTCGCACCTGAAATTGTGTAGTATGAAAATTAGAACAGGCGACAAAGTAATAGTTATTGCAGGCAAAGACAAAGGCGCAACAGGCACCATTGCTCGCGTACTTCCTGATCGAGATCAGGTGGTGATTGAGGGTATGAACGTTGCACAACGACACCAACGACGAGGTGGCGCACACGGCGGACAGATCGTTGAAAAGGCAATGCCAATGCATGTTTCAAATGTTGCAATTCTTGATCCAAAAACAAACAAGCCAACACGAGTCGGTTACCAAGTCGAAGGAAACACCAAAGTTCGTATTGCTCGTGGTTCAGGCACTAAACTCTAGGCGTATGACAGTAGTAATGAAAGACAAACTCACCAAAGTATTTACAGCACTCAAAGATCGTTTTGGGTACACGAGTACAATGGCGGCACCACGACTTGAGAAAATCTCAGTGAGTGTTGGTGTTGGTTCAGTACACGACAAAAACAAACTCGAAGTCATCAAAGATCGACTTGAAAAAATCACTGGACAAAAAGCAGCACCACGTCCTGCCAAGAAATCAATTGCGCAATTCAAGATGCGCGAAGGTGATGTGGTTGGGTACCAAGTGACACTTCGTGGCAGCCGTATGCACGATTTCCTTGATCGACTACTCAATATTGCACTTCCACGAACACGAGACTTTCGGGGTATCAATCGAAGTGTTGTTGACGAGATGGGTAACATGACAATCGGTATCAAGGAGCACACTATTTTCCCTGAAACAGCTGACGAGGATTTGCGAGATGTGTTTGGACTTGCAGTGACGGTTGTTACTACCGCACGGTCGAAAGAAGAGGCACTTGGATTTTTTGAGCACATCGGCGTGCCGTTTAAAAAACAATAATTGACGGCACTACGTTCCGTTTGGTAGTATAGCCCAGCATATATGGCAAAAACATCAGTAATCGCACGAAGCAATAAGAAACCAAAGTTTAGCTCACGAATTGTTCGTCGATGTTTTCGATGTGGTCGAAAGCGGGGATACATGCGGGACTTCGACTTGTGTCGAATTTGTTTCCGAGAATTAGCAAATGAGGGCAAGATCCCCGGTGTTCGTAAGTCATCGTGGTAAACTTCTAGGGAATGCGCATAGCAATAGATTGAGCACCCATAAATTTCATACATTATAAATTTCAAACCTAGTATGGTAGCAGACAAAATTGCAGATTTCATAACTCGTATCAAAAACGCAAGTGATGTTGGAAAAACATCAGTGGCGCTTCCACATACAACGCTACTTGCTGCCGTAGCAGATGTACTGGTTGCTGAAGGGTATCTTGCCGGTGTTGAAGCTAAAGGTAAGGGTGCTCAAAAGTCGCTCGTGGTAACACTGGCATACAATGAAGCGGGGACGCCAAAGGTGACCGGTGTTGATCGTATTTCAAAATTGTCACGACGTGTGTACCTTAAGTCAGCAGACATTCGTCCAGTTCGAAGTGGGTACGGTACACTCATTCTTTCAACACCAGCGGGTGTTATGACAGGACGCGCTGCACGAGAGCAAAAAGTCGGTGGCGAAGCATTGTTTCAAATTTGGTAAGGGCTTTGCTCCTTCAGTTCTGTTTTTGTTCCGACAAGAACAGAACTGAGGTTGCAAAACCTTACCCAGCACCTTCTCTCCATTGAAGATGCTTTCACAGAAGAGAAGGTGCTGGGTGTAGAAAAATATATTTCATTACATTTCATTATTTATTCAACATGAGTCGACTTGGTAAAAAAACAATTGAGATTCCACAAGGGGCTGCGGTAACAGTCGACGGTGCGCGCGTGGTTGTGAAAGGAAAAAACGGCGAACTCAGTCGAACATTCCCAAAGACAATGACCGTTTCGGTTGCTGATGAGAGCGTAACAGTAACGCCACAAGACGAAACAAATCTCGAGCAAAAAGCACTCTGGGGGACAGTTGCTTCACACGTCACGAACATGCTTGAAGGGGTGACTAATGGATTTGAAAAGAAACTCGTAATCGAAGGTGTTGGATTTAAATCAGAGGTCAAAGGCACGAACCTTGTCATGAGTCTTGGATTTTCACACGAAATTGAAATGGCAATCCCCGAAGGGCTCACCGTAACAGCAGAAAAGAACGTGGTGACAATCAGTGGTATCGACAAAGAGCTTGTTGGTCAATTTGCAGCTGATGTTCGAAGCAAGAAGAAACCAGAACCATACAAAGGAAAAGGTATTCGTTATGAAGACGAAACCATCCGCCGCAAGCAAGGTAAAAAGGCAGTGTAATATCATCAAAAATCCCCGTACAAGGGGATTTTTTGTCGGACCCCTAAAATACTTGGAATTTGGGAGTATTTCCTGTATAGTGTTCTCTGCTTCACAAGGCAGCTAAATGCCTTGTTTTAAGCTCAATATGGCAGGAACAACAGATAGTAAAACACGTGGGCGACACCGTCGACACGCTCGAATTCGAGCGACGGTTTCTGGTACCCCAGAACGACCACGTCTCGCAGTATTTCGATCAAATAAGGCAATCTCTGCACAACTGATCGACGATACAACCGGGACAACACTTGCAGCTGCGCAAGCACCAAAAGCAGGAAATGGTCCGAAAGAAGTCGGAGCCAAAATTGCTGAACTTGCACAGAAGCAAAACATCAAGTCAGTCGTATTTGATCGAGGAGGGTTTCTCTACGCCGGCAAGGTACAAGCCGTTGCTGATGGTGCACGAGAAGCAGGTCTCGTATTTTAATAACGTAAACGCAATCTATGACAGAGAAAGAACAGAAGAACACGGATGCAACGGAAGTGGTAACTGAGGTTACTGATGCAGCGGGAACGAAAAAATCAACTCCCAACACACCATCATCTGACGGTGCTGCACAGCAAGCTGACAAGGCGACAGCTCCTAAAAAAGGAACGGACACTCGCCGACCACATTCCAAAAACCGTCGACCTCGTGGTAAGAAACGAGGGAACACTCGACGCCCTGCACCAGAATTTATTCACCAAGTAATCGACATTCGCCGAGTGACTCGTGTGATGGCCGGAGGACGACGTTTTAGTTTTTCAGTAGTACTTGTTGCTGGAGACAAAAAAGGACGTGTTGGTGTTGGTATTGGTAAATCAAACGACACATCACTCGCAATTGACAAAGCACTTCGAGACGCAAAGAAAAACATGATTACGGTTCCAATGACCGAAGACATGTCAATCGCACACGAAGTAGAAGCAAAGTATGCAAGTGCATTCGTGCGACTCTATCCATCACCAGTGAAAGGTGGTGTGACCGCAGGTGGTGCGATGCGAAGCGTTCTCGATTTTGCTGGCGTTCAAAATGTTGGTGCAAAGATCATGACACGAAGCAAGAACAAGCTCAACAACGCAAAGGCAACATTACTCGCGCTCCAAGCACTTGCAACACCGGAGAATGCATATGTGCCACCAAAGAAAATGAGCACTGCAAAAAAAGTTAGCAAGAAACGCGTAACCAAGAACAACTAGGTCTATGCAATTACACGAACTCAAACGAAATAACCAAAACAAGAAAGCGAAGCGAATTGGTCGTGGTGGTAAGCGCGGTAAAACATCGGGACGTGGTCACAAAGGACAAAAGGCACGAACAGGAAACAGTACCCGAACTGAAATGCGCGACATCATCAAGCGTCTTCCAAAGCGTCGAGGATACGGTAAGAACCGAAGCCGAACAGTAAACGCAGACAAAGTGCGTGCAGTAGCGGTCAACCTCGCAACGATCGAAACACATTTCAAGGCCGGTGAGACAGTGTCGCCAAAAACGCTTCTTGCGTACAAGTTGGTGCGACGACAAAAGGGTAACTTACCACTAGTGAAAGTACTTGGACATGGAGATATTACGAAAGCGGTAATCGTACGAGACTGTCTTATTTCAAGCACAGCAGCAAGCGCGATTGAAAAAGCAGGTGGTACCGTGCACACTACGTAGGGTATGTTAAAAACACTCACAACAATTGTTCGCGATCAGACATTGCGAAACCGAGTGTTGTTCGTACTCGCCGCATTCCTGCTCTTTCGAGTACTTGCAAACATTCCAATCCCAGGTGTTGATCCAAATGCGGTTGCACAGTTCGTTGGCGACAACCAATTCCTCGGTCTCTTGAACATCTTTTCAGGTGGTGGACTTTCAAGTTTGTCACTTGTGATGCTTGGTGTTGGTCCATACATTACTGCAAGCATTATTATGCAGTTGGTGACAATCATGTCGCCAAAAGTGAAGGCAATGTATCAAGAAGAGGGTGAGGCAGGTCGTCGCAAGTTTCAACAATATGCACGACTTCTGACAGTGCCACTTGCGATTGTGCAAGGATACGGATTTATTACGTTGCTTACCAACAACGGTATTATTGTCGGTCTTGGTGGTTTTGAGTTGATCACGAATCTGATCATCATCACTGCTGGTTCGATGCTTTTGACCTGGATTGGTGAGTTGGTGTCCGAGTTTGGTATCGGCAATGGTATGTCACTGATTATCTTTGCGGGTATCGTTGCGTCATTGCCGACGACGCTCAGCCAACTACAGTTTACCTTCACTCCTGATCAATTACCGACGTACATTGGATTTGCATTCGCAGCGCTTTTGGTGACACTCGGCGTTGTTATTGTTACTGAAGCAGAACGACCAGTGCCGATCACCTACTCAAAAGAAGCAAGTGGTTCTCGAAACAACGTACAATCATACTTGCCACTTCGGGTAAACCAAGCAGGAGTTATTCCGATTATCTTCGCGCTTTCAATTTTGCTATTCCCACAAATGATCGTGAGCTTCCTTGCAACAAATGTGACAAGCGGTATTGTTGCGACAGTTTCAGGTTGGGTGCTCGCATTCTTGAACAACGGATGGCTCTACGCGAGCGTGTACTTCCTGTTGGTATTTGGTTTCACCTACTTCTATACGGCTATTACATTTGAACCAGAACAAGTCGCAAAAAATCTCCAACGAAATGGTGGGTTTGTGCCAGGTGTTCGTCCAGGACGCGCGACAGCAGAATATCTTGATGTGATTGTGAGTCGGTTGACCCTCTTTGGCGGACTCTTCCTTGCGCTTGTCGCAGTATTGCCGCTCATTATGCAAGCATTGACTGGTATTGCCGCATTTACAATCGGTGGAACCAGTCTCTTGATTGCTGTGTCGGTGATCATTGATCTTATCAAGAAGATCGAAGCGCAGACAGCAATGCGAGAGTACTAATCGCAATAATTATCAAAGAAGAAATCCGTGATATTGAAACGTATCACGGATTTCTTGCGTATGTATTTTAAAATAAGTAGTATAAAGAATCTGGAAATAAATCCAAGAAAAGGAGGTTCTTTTGAAAAAATTGAAGCGCGGAAAGCGAAACACTCGGTGGCACAAGCGACCGCATGATGGCGTGAAGGTGCAGAACAAGCGCAAATATATCAAGTCCAACCGTCGCAAATCGCTCCAAGCGCGTGCGATTCATCGGCGGCGTTGGGGACGTTGGTAATCATCAGAGCCTTTCCTAGTGTGGGAGAGGCTCGAACTGTATATCTACAGCTTTTTCCGTTAAAATAGAGACGTATGCAACCATCAACATTTATTTTTTACGGGCGATCTGGAGCTGGCAAAGGAACACAAGCTCGGTTATTGCAGGAGCGTCTTGAGCGAGAGGGTGATCGCGTCGTCTATATCGAGACCGGAAAAGGGTTTCGTGAGTTCGTGAAGCAAGAAGCAGATCGGAATTACACAGCAGGGCTTACCAAAAAAGTTATGGAAACTGGCGGAGTGTTGCCGGCATTTTTGCCAATCTGGGTATGGACATCTCGTCTGGTTGAAAAATTTACTGGGAAAGAGCATCTTATTCTTGACGGACTCGCTCGAAAAGAAGAAGAAGCACCGGTATTGCATAGCGCGCTCGAGTATTATGGTTTGTTGCCGCGCACGTTTGTTATTTTTATCAATACATCTCGTGAATGGTCAAAACAACGACTCCTTGAGCGCGGGCGAAGTGATGACAACGAAGCAGAAATCGAACGTCGTTTGAATTGGTTTGATACTGATGCACTTCCAGCGATGGAATATTTCAAAAATATCGGTGATGTAACGTTTGTTGATGTTACTGGTGAAGGCACAATCGAAGAAGTGCACGAGCGAATGCTTCAGGGTATTGGTTTGAGTTAGAACGATAAGGGCAATGCACTACACAGACGAACAATTGAAGACACTTCGTGAGGCAGGGCGTCGATTGGCAAAAGTCATGCGAGAAGTAACTGACGCAATCGAAGTTGGCACAACCACACGAGACATTGAAGATCATACTCGTCGCCTGATCAGTGATTTAGGTGACCGTCCTGCGTTTTTAGGATACCAACCAACTGGTGCGCCGCGGCCGTTTCCGGCGGCAAGTTGCACGTCTATCAATGAAGAGATTGTGCACGGCATTCCAAATGAACGAGACTACACACTCCAATCAGGTGATATTATTACCGTTGATATTGGGCTCATGCACGAAGGAATGGTTGCAGATATGGCACACACTGTTGTTGTTGGCGAGTCGTCAGAGATGGAACGACTGCGAGACGTCGCGCTCGCTGCACGAAAGAAAGCAATTGCTGCAGCAACCGTTGGAAATACTACTGGTGATATTGGACATGCCGTGCAGACATTTGTCCAAGGTGAAGGATTTAATGTGCCACGAGAGCTTGGTGGACATGGTGTTGGACACCGCGTTCATGATGAACCATTTGTGCCAAATGTTGGCGAACCAGGAACTGGCGTCGAGTTGACTCCAGGAATGGTGCTTGCGATAGAGCCAATTGTGATCGCTGGCAATCCGGCCATCGAGCTCCTCCCTGACGGATACACGTACGTCACGAAAGACAGCTCACCATCGGCACAGTTTGAACATACTGTTCTCATTACTGAGTCGGAGCCTGAAATTTTGACAGTTGCGGAATAGTGCCACTCTGGTATTCTAGGTGCGTATCAAAAACTAATATAGCGTTATGGCAGTACAACAAGAAACAACACTGATTATTATGAAACCTGAATGCTTGCAGCGAGAGCTTGTCGGTGAGGTCATTCGACGTTTTGAACGAAAAGGGCTCATGATCATTGGGATGAAGATGCTCCAAGTTGACGATGTGTTGGTTGAAGAGCACTACGGGCACCTGAAAGACAAGCCGTTTTTCGATGCGCTCAAAGATCACATCAGCTCGGCGCCGGTTATCGTGATGGCACTTCGGGGAACCAATGCGGTTGAAGCAGTGCGCCTTATCGTTGGTCCGACCGCCAGCTACGAAGCAGATGCAGGAAGTATTCGGGGAGATTTCTCAGTCAGTGTACAGTCAAATGTTGTGCACGCATCAGATTCGCTTGAAACGGCAAAGGTTGAACTCGATCGGTTCTTTGAACCAGAGGAGTTATTTGAATATAAACGACCAAACTCACCGTTTATTAGTGCTGAAAACCACTTTTAGCACTATCGGTGGATAACAATTGTTTTTAGATTTGTAAAATTGCGCACACAAACATCGTGCACGACAGGTAGATCAAGTTGTTGAGAGTTAGTTTTGTTGTAGTAGTTTACAGTGATGCATATTTTGTTTTAGTATGTGCATTTTTTTTGATTGAACAGTGCGCATATCGTATACTGCATACAGAAGCTATTCGAGGTTTTAAAGTTCTCACAAACATGAACAGGGAGCCTTATATTCTGAGTCGCCGTGGCGTCTCTCTGCGGGCACCCACCTGAACATCAGGTGAGTTCATTGGCTTTGGTAGCTTCAACAAAAAACACTCCGAGTAGGGGTGTTTTTTGCCAAGCGGTGGCACGGTATACTAAATGCATGATTAAACAACCATTATTACCTGAATTATTTGGACTCGCGATCGTCATTGGTGCACTGCACTGGCTCTCATTGGTATTTTCATGGTACTGGACGTTTTGGTGGATGGACGTGGTGATGCATTTCCTTGGCGGGTTATGGATTGGACTTGCGGTGATATGGTTTGTGTTTGTGTCAGGGCGTGTGAGTATCGCTGAGATCATGCATGAGCGTCGAACTGCGTTTTTGGTTGCCGCTGGTGCAGCCCTTGTTGTAGGGCTTGGGTGGGAGGTATTCGAGCTCTATTACGGCATTTCAGGGGCACACCCAAACGAGCCGCTCTTTCCGGACACATGGCACGACTTGGTGATGGACACGTTCGGTGGAATAGCGGCCTACGGGTATATTCTTAAAAAGCATATTTTGGGATGAGTACGCCGCGGATTACATTTCATGGTGGCGTTGGTTCGCCAACCGGAAGCAATTTTGTGTTGAGTACCGATACAGTGCAACTCATGATTGATTGTGGGCTCGCACAAGGGCATCAACCACCAGGCGTTGATAACCGCGCTGACTTTCCTTACGACCCCTCTTCAATTAATGCACTTGTGGTGACCCATGGACACCTTGACCACGTTGGTCGTATTCCAAAATTAGTCGCAGCTGGTTTTACTGGTCCGGTGTACTCTACTGCTCCGACGCGAGCAATTGCTGAACATATTTTTGAAGACAGCTTGGTGATTATGCAGGAAGAAGAGCGAGAGACTGGTGTGCCACCACTGTATACAAGAGTTGATATTGATCGTGCACTATCGATGTGGGAAACAAAACAGTATCACGAGTCGTGGAGTATTAGGGATGCTACGATAGAACTGAAAGATGCCGGACATATTTTGGGGTCTGCATTTGTCGAGGTAACGACCGGCGACACCGTTACCGTATTTAGCGGTGATTTGGGTAATTCTGGCACGCCGTTGTTAGAGGAAACTGAAGCACCGACAGGAGCGCATTATATTGTAACTGAGAGCGTGTATGGGGATCGCAACCATGAACCAGTTGATGCGCGAAAAGACAAACTCATTAAAGCAATCAAGCGAGCGGTGCGCGAACAAGGAGCATTACTCATTCCTGCTTTTTCAATTGAACGAACACAAGTACTTTTATCTGAGCTCAACGAGTTGATTGAGGGAGGCACGGTGCCGAGTATTCCGGTCTTTTTGGATTCGCCGCTTGCAATCAAAATCACGGATGTGTACCGAGAGTACAGCGATTATTTTAATAAAGAAGTACAGCAAACTATTGCTGCTGGGGACGATATTTTTGCATTCCCTAAATTGACATTTACCGAAACCGTCAATGATTCAAAAATGATCAGCAATGTTTCGGGTGCAAAAATCATTATCGCTGGCTCGGGTATGTCACACGCTGGCCGTATTCAACACCACGAACGACAGTTGCTCAGTGATCCATCGACAACACTTCTGATCGTTGGTTTCCAGGCACCAGGAACGCTCGGTCGACGAATACAAGATGGCGCAAAGAGGGTCACTATTTTAGGGAAAGAAGTGCGAGTGCGAGCGACGGTTATGTCGATTGATGGATATTCGGCACACAAAGATAGCGATGGACTGCTCGAATTTGTTGCTGGGGCTGGAGAGCAATTGAAAAAAGCGTTTGTGGTTCTTGGCGAACCAAAAGCATCGCAATTTTTAGCACAACGATTGCATGATTATGTTGGAGTTGATGCGATAATTCCGAAATTAGGGGAGACAATTGATTTAGCGTAGTTAAAAATGTACATTTTTGGCATCCCGCAGCGAAGCGAGGACGTCAGAAATGTACGTTTTTGACGAAGCGTTGCCGTGCTTCTTCGTAAACCAAAAACCACCCGTAGGGTGGTTTGTGTTATTTGGTCTTTTCAACAATTCGTTTGAATGTGTCAGGATTGTGTTCTGCGATTGTGCCGAGCATCTTTCGGTTGAGTCCAATCTTCTTTCCTTTCAGTGCCGCGATAAACGTACTGTAGTTCATTGTCTCGTCGATGCTTCGAATTGCCGCATTGATTTGTGTTTGCCACAATCGACGGAAATCACCTTTGCGAGCTTTTCGGTGCTTGAATGCGTGACCAAGAGCGTGCATCCATGCTTCTTTGGCTTGGCGCTCTTTTGTTCGTCGGCCAAATCGGTATCCTTTTGTTTTTTTGAGGAGTGATCGTCGTCGCTTGAGTGCGTGCGTACCTCCTTTAACACGTGCCATAGTTAGTTTGTTGTTTCGTTAATTGGAGTTGGTTTGTTTGGCAAAAATCGGCGTCGTTGTCGACCATTCAGTTGTAATTCCATAGGTCGCTTTCGTTTGAGCTGCTTTCGGCGAGATTCTTTTGCATTGAAGTGGCTACCGCCAGGACGGCGGGCAATCACTTTACCATTTTTGGTCACGCGCAAGCGCTTGGTGTACGACTTATTGGTTTTCATACGCGGGGGACATCTTACCTATTTTTTGGGGTTTTTGCAAGTCAGGGCTAGGCCTTTTCGATAATCATAGTGAGGCCTTTGGGGCTTTTCTTGATGGGGTCAGCGATTTTGTGCTTTTCATCGATTAATTTGAGGAAATCTTCGAGTTTGCCCTGCAAAAAGGCTTTATCCATGTATTTGGTGCGACCACGGAGGTAGAGCTCGACTTTGACCCGGTGCCCGTCGGCCAGCCACTTTGCCGATCGGCTAGCTTTTAGTTTGAGATCATGTTCACCAGTGCCGACCTTGATCTGCACACTTTTTGTTTCGGTCGTATGTGAGTTTGCACGAACTTGCTGAGCTTTCTTTTTCATTTCGTATCGGTATTTGCCGTAGTCCATAATTTTGACGACAGGGGGTTGTGCCTGGGCACCAACTTCGATGAGATCAAGATCAGCAGCTTTGGCTTGCGCTCGAGCATCTGCAATACCAACAACGCCGACGTTTTCGCCGTCAGCATCGATGAGTCGGACTTCTTTGGCAGTTATTTGCTCGTTGACGCGTGTGTCATCAGCAATATCTTTCCGTGGTTGTTTTCGCTTTCCTCTTCTCAAAGTGGCCTGATTGTACCATTTCTTTGACATTGACGCTAGAAAAGAGTACTGTATCGGCATCTATGGCAATGATTATTTGGACAATTGGCTTGATCGTGTTTGGGCTTGTGTGTGCAGCACTTGGTTTTGTTGCGCGAGAGCTTGCTGACAGTTACGGAAAAAAGAAAAAGAACACGAGTTCAAAAGTTGCAGCAGTTGCGTTGCCACAACACAAACAAGTGCCTGAAGCTCGATCAACAGAGCGGATGGTCCTGCAAGAATCGGTCATTGAATTGCCGAGTGAGGGTGGTAACGAAACAGATTTACAGATTATCGAAGGGATTGGACCAAAGATCGAACAACTGCTCAAGATGCATGGCATTACGACTCGAACGAAACTCGCAGGAGCGAGCCTTGATGAGTTGCGGCGAATTCTGGCAAACGCTGGGGCGACGTATCAGATGCACGATCCATCGACATGGAGTTACCAGGCACGTTTGGCGATCGAAGGGCGCTGGGCAGAACTCAACGAATACCAAGACTTTTTGGTCGGAGGAAAGCAGTAAACTAGGGGTAGGTGGGCGCGGTTGGCTTCGCCAACCGCGCCCTTTCATTTACACGTCAAATATTGTATAGTTGTTGACGACCCGAGCGGGGTTATTTTTATCATAGGGAGCCTGCTTCCCGCACGCTACCCACTGTTTACTTGTTTATTTATGACGCAAGATTTATCAAAAGTACGTAACTTCGGTATTGTCGCTCACGTCGACGCCGGCAAGACGACTACATCAGAGCGCATTCTCTTCTATACGGGAATGAGTCACAAAATTGGTGAAGTGCACGATGGTGCGACGGTCACTGACTGGATGGAACAAGAGCGAGAGCGTGGTATCACCATTACCGCGGCTGCGATCACCTGTTTCTGGACACCAACCTATGCTGCAGGTGATGAGTCTGCAAAAATTCGATTCAACGTGATCGACACTCCCGGACACATCGACTTCACGAGCGAGGTGCAACGATCAATGCGTGTTCTCGACGGTGCGGTTGTCGTGTTTGATGGTGTTGCCGGTGTTGAGCCACAAAGTGAAACTAACTGGCGATACGCAGAAGAGGCAAACGTACCCCGACTCTGTTTCATCAACAAGCTTGACCGAACTGGTGCAAGCTTCGAGAAATCTTTTGCGTCACTTCGTGACCGACTGTCACCGCACTGTACGCGAGTGCAAATTCCAATTGGTGAAGAAGATGCACACGAAGGTGCGATCGACTTGCTTGCAATGCGTGCAATTCGATACGAAGGACAAATGGGAGAGCAAGTTGTTGTGTCAGAAGACATCCCCGCAAACCTCAAGGCTGACGCCGAAAAATATCGTTCTGAATTGATCGAAAAGATTGTCGAACAAGACGAAGCAGTAATGGAAAGTTATCTCGAAGGTAACGAACCAGACCTTGCTACGTTGAAAACATTGCTTCGAAAAGCAGTAATCGCAAACGCAATTTTCCCAGTCTACTGTGGTTCAGCGCTCAAAAACAAAGGTGTGCAAATGGTACTCGACGGTGTTGTTGATTATCTACCAAGCCCGCTCGATCTTCCTCCTGCACACGGTACTGACCCAGACACTGGTGAGGATCTCTACCGCGAATCAAGTGATGACGCGCCATTTGCAGCGCTCGTCTTCAAGCTCCAGACAGACCCATTTGTGGGACAATTGTCATTCTTCCGTGTGTACTCAGGTGTAGTAAAAACTGGTGACACGGTATTGAATGCGACAACTGGTAACAAAGAACGAATCGGGCGAATGGTTCGACTTCAAGCTGACAAACGGGAAGAAATCCAAGAAGTGCGAGCTGGAGAAATTGGTGCATTTGTCGGGATGAAAGAAGCAAAGATCGGTCAAACATTGTGTGCACAAAACGCTCCAATCATTCTTGAGGAAATTAACTTCAAGCAACCAGTGATCTCGGCTCGTATTGAACCAAAGACCAAAGGTGACCAAGAAAAAATGGGTATGGCGCTTTCAAAACTTGCCGATGAAGACCCAACATTCCGTGTATCAACCGACGAAGAAACACTCGAGACGATTGTTGCTGGGATGGGTGAGCTGCACCTCGACATTTTAGTTGATCGAATGAAGCGAGAATTTGGTGTCGAAGCAACACTTGGCCGGCCACAAGTTGCGTACCGAGAAACAATTACTGCAAGTTCAGAAGCTGAAGTGAAGTACGTGAAGCAGTCAGGTGGTAAAGGTCAGTATGGACACGTGAAGATTCGCATGAACCCACTTGATAAAACAGTTAACGAAGAAGAACTTCCAAAGAACGTGAAGCGTGATGGCGGTCTCGAGTTTGTGAACAGCATCAAGGGAGGTGTTATTCCGCAAGAGTACATCCCAGCGTGTCACAAAGGATTTAAAGAGGCGATGGAACGTGGTGTGGTTGCAGGGTACAAAATGGCCGATGTGTCAGTTGATCTCTACGACGGAAGTTACCACGATGTCGACTCAAGCGAAATTGCCTTTAAGCTCGCGTCAATTCAAGCATTTCAAGAGGCAGCAAAGAAAGCAAAGCCAGTGTTGCTTGAGCCGATTATGAAAGTTGAAGTGGTGACACCAGAGAAGTTTATGGGGGATGTGTCAGGAAACCTTTCAAGTAAGCGTGGTGCAATCGAAGGTATGAGTGATCGAGGAGATTCAAAGGTGGTGACAGCGATGGTGCCACTTGCGGAGATGTTCGGATATACAACAAGTCTTCGATCGATGACCGAAGGACGCGCGCAAGCAACGATGGAGTTCCATCACTACGACATTGTGCCGCAAAACGTTGCGACTGAAGTGATTGCAAGTCGATCATAGCGCGTAACACGTAGCACATAGCTTGTAACTCGTAACGTGTATCGTGAAAAAGAAAAGTGCGGCGAGCTCTGCTCGCCGCACTTTTTGTAGTAGCTAATTCTTCTTTTTACACTTTGGGCACAGGCAATTTTTTGAACCGCCAATGATGTCATCAAAATATTCTTTACCGTAGTCAAATGTAATCTCATCGCCTGCATTGATTTTCTTTTGGGCGTAAATATATACTGCCTCCTCATCCTCGTCGATTTCAGCGTACGCATTTGGTACGCACGAGTGGTTCATATACCGCGCGGTGTATTTTCGATCCTTACCATCAAGCACCACTTTGTCGTTGATTGCAAATAGATACTTTCCACCGCGAAGATCAGCCTCTTCGGCCGAAACACGCTCGCCTTTATATTCAATGATGTAGTCATTACGTCGAAAATCACGTACTGCAAATAGGCCAAGCCCTGCACTCCCACGTCTGACAACAACATTTGCTTCATTATGATATTTCCCCATACAAAACCGAATTGTAACAGTCATGACAAAAAAGAAAAGCCCGCACGGCGGGCATACTAACAGGAACATTTTGATGACGAGCTCGACTTGGACTTTTCGTCACGCTGCTCGTCGATCTCAAGAAGTTTCTTGGCGAGCTTTTTGATTTTCTCGTCCGAAACAAGGGAGTCGTTTGTTGACTCCCGATTGTCTTTTTCCACGAGCATCTCCTTTCTAGTCCAACTATAGTTGTTTCACCAATGCCTGTCAAATTTGATCATTTAGAATTTGCGTATATAAAAGCAGAAAGCCGCCGAAGCGACTTTCGCGCTTTGGCGGTTGTTAGTTCACTACACAGGATCTTACAGCAGAGTCTCTGCGATTTCATGCCAAGAGACTACTTGGCGAACTTGGTCAAGGTGCTCTTGAAACTCACGCACTTCCTCTGGATTTCCTTGGAACAGAAAACGCTGCGGCACAGTAGTGAGGTGGCTCAAGACTTCGAGCCGATCATCGACGAAGTGCGTAATACCAAGTTCTGTGCAGATCGGTGCCTTGCCTTCGCGAGTCCGACAGAAGTGAACGTTTACCGGGAGTATCCCTGTTTGTTCAAAAAAGTGATTGTGACGAAGCCAGTGACGTGTTTTTCTCTGGATGTGCGCGCCACATTTGGAGACGATGAATACTTGTTGACCAAATCGTTCGTTAACCAAGCGTGCGAGCACTTCGAACGCACCAGGAACAGCAGTGGTATTGAGGTAGTTGCTTGAAAAGAACGAGGTGTCGGTGTTGTCGTTGGTGCGGTCAATAATCACACCGCCTATGTCTACGCCGAGGGCTTCCAATGCAAACTCCTTTGCTAGTTGTGGATATGTCTACACCTTAATAGCATATAGCTAGACCCTGTGTCAATTTGAAGGAGATACTACACCATTTTCTTGAATTCTTCACCTATGTAGATTACTGACAGTAAACTTGTATTGATTATGGAGTAACGCGCGCGGTCTGGAGGATTACTTCTTTGGGGCAGATGAAAACTACAAGTGCACTAAATAGTGCACAAAAGAAACACCATATGCTTGTAAAAAATGCATAGTAAAAAATTGCTGAAATAAAAATTCCTATAAGAAGTAGCAAGCCAAGTAGTTTGAAATGTGAGTGGGAATGAACAAAGAAAGGGAGGGCTATTACTAGACAATAGATTATGGTTAGTATCACAAAGTAAGTATCAGGAATAAAAATGTCATATACAATGTGACCACGCACAAGGCTTATGGTAAGAGGATTGCAGACAAGTATTATCAAAGAAGCGATTGATAGCAGTAACCCCACAAGAAAAATGTGTCGAAGTATACGTTTTCTAGTTGGATTTGGTTCAAGGCTATATAAAGCCGCTGGAGTATAAACAGGCCAGACTATGTGAGCTATTCCAAGGAAAATATATGCAAAGATAATACTCAAGAAACTATTTGGTTGAGCAAGCCACTGGAGTCCTTCCATGAGTTGTTGCAAACCAAATAGTAAAGGCACCAATGCAATAACACGGGGTATGGTATTTTTTTGGTATTCCCGAATACTTACTGTGGCTAAGAGACCGCTGGCGGCAAAGCTTATTGGGGCAGAAAAACACATTGTTTGATTATATTACAATGTCCAAGCCGTGTTCCAGTGGAAGTGGCACTGCGTAATCGCAGAAACTGACCGCCACTTCCAATAACAAATACCACCGGATTTTTACCGGTGGTATTTGTTATCTGTGGACTTGATATTTAGAAGTTGGAACCAACTAGAAACCTGGGTATTTCATGCCTATGAGCAGATAAGAGCTGTTGAAGAAAGCTATAAGAAGGCTTAGCTACAAAGGATATGACAAAAAAGAAGGCACATAAGATTACTAAACGTACCACTAGGACTAAACGAAGAAGAGTGGTTAAAGCAAAACGGAATAAAACGGAAAAAATAAAACTTTTGAGTGATTTTACTAAAATCAGAAAAACCAATGAATACCTCGAATTTATTAATTTTATTGCCTTACCAAGAGTAATGCGTCATGAGGTTGTCGGAGTGGACACGCAAGAAGAGTTTTGCGAACGATTTAAGGTTGATAAAGGAACGCTAAGTAATTGGAAGAAGATACCTGGTTTTTGGGAAGATATTACGGAGATACGAAGAGCATTATTTAGGGAGCGTAGCGCAGATGTAATTTTGAGCCTAGAAGCAAAGTGCTTGAACCCTGATAGTGTTACGGGTAGCGATGTACGTGTTTACTTAACAGCAATAGGTGAATACCGAGAGAAGCACGAAATAGAGAACGAGCTGTCCCCAAAATTGCAGGAAGCTCTAGAGAGAATAGACCAAATGATACCTTAGTCGTCTCTGTTTATTATAAGACCTTGGTGGGTTATACTGTATTTGTGATTAAGGAAGTACACATTAAGAACTTCAAGAGCATTACTGATGAGGCAGTAAAACTTGAAGAATTCTCCATTTTGGTAGGTAAGAATGGTGTTGGTAAGAGTAATTTTATCCAGGCTGTTTCTTTGTTGCGTGACTTGGCTGTAGGACATGATGTGTGGGAAGCAGCCAAGAACTACATACTTACACCTAGGGAATTACTAAACAGAAATGGACTTTCCAATGAGTGTGAAATTAGTGCTGTTGTAAAGAATGGAGATGAAAATTTATATAATTTTTCGGTGACGCTTACTATTGAAGACAGACCTGGATTGTCTAGGTTAGTTATAAAAAGTGAGAAACTAGAAATGATTAGTCCTGGTGGAGGCATCACTACAGTATTTGAGAGGCGTGACGGTGAGATTTTTGATACTGACGGTAGTCCAGTTCTCATTGCTGTTGAGCAAGACATTGCAGCAGTTTCTCTGTACAAAAATGAATATGCCAATAAAGTGAAAGATCTTTTTAGGAACACTCACCTACCGATAAATGAAATAGTTAGTTCTATTCAAGTAGCCAGTACTACACCAATAGCTGATAAAGTAGCAAGGTTGGTTGTCGGCCTAAAGAAAGCAGGTGGGGGCAAATATGAAAGATTTTTGAAGCTATCTACGGAGTTGATACCTTGGCTATCTTCTTTTGTAGACATGGCAATGAATGATGATGAAGAGAATTCTGCCACAGATGAGGCAGAAGAAGAGTACTTTGTTGTGTTTGAAGAAAAGAATTTACGAGGTCGACTTTCAATGAAAGCAATTTCGCATGGCGATATTAAAACACTGTACTTTATTGCGGTGGCTGTTTTGAGTAGGTCAGGAACAGTTTTCTTTTTTGAAGAAGTCGAAAACGGCATGCACCCGGAAAGAGTTGCAAACCTTGTTAAGTATCTTGAAAGATTGTCAATTAAAGAAGACAAACAATTTGTATTTACCACTCACAGCCCACGGATAATAAACTGCATAAGTCCAGAGGATGTAATTTATGTAAATAAGGACGAGAATGGTTCACACTTTGAGAACTTGAGTGAAGGTGGTCAGATTGACGGAATTAAAGAAATGCTTAACTCAGGCGGTGAGCTATATGAGATATTAGCCTCTAAGCGTTAAGTATGGTTATCGGGGTACTTTATGAGGGCGGATTAGACATTGATCCAATTCAAGAGTTGATAGCCAGGGTGGCGAGTGATAGTGGATATGTTTCCCCCATAACTTACGAATTGTACCCAGCAAGTGCACAGGCGTTGCCAAAATTTTTGCCTGCAGCTACTAAGTTCAGCCGTGCAAATGTAGACATATTCGTAGTGCATATTGACACAGATGGGGACGGGACGCGCCGGCGCACTTTTAATGATTTAGTGGATAAACATCAAGATTTGCTATTAGGTATTAAACCTGTAGCTATGGTTGCAGATCCGCACTTTGAAACCTATTTTATTAAGGAAGAAAATGCTCTTAAGGGTTTTTTTAAATTACCTGGAACCGATCCACTACCTTACTCTGATATGTGGCCAAAAGCTCGAGTGCAAAACTTAATAAAAAGAAACTTACCTGATGAGTTTGAGTTTTTGCGTGACCCAGTTATCTATGCACAAATAGCAAAAGAACTAAATCTAGATTTACTTGCCAGTAAAGATAATGATTTTAGTAGTTTCGTTAGAGACCTCAAAGCTGCGTTTGATGTATAACTACTTTATTCTAGATATAACCGCGTCCCAGTCTTTGTAATATTTCATTTTAGAAACATCAGTGGTTATAGTTGAGCCACTATAGGTTTTGATTTGAATACGACCGTTATCTAGTTCTTTTATGTACACAACACTATCTATTACTTGACCACTTAAATCATTTCTTTCTTCGTAATCATAAATAGCTTGCCACGTTTCTTTTTCTTTTTTTGTGTTACCACGCAATTCATTCTCTGTAACATCTTCCTTTTCATTTCCGTGGTCTTCATTGTCTGACCTTTCTTTTTTCTCCCGCATCTCTGTATTTTCGTCAAACTCTTTTGTTTGAAGTGCAGCTATTTGCATTTGTAGATCTTGAATACGCAATAATATGAGTGAGATTAGTTCTTGCACCAAAGCATCGTGGCTTTGTTGGTCAGTATTTGCAAGCACCGAACTGACTGGTGTAACAATAAATGCTAATACCAGTACAAATGACATTAAGTATTTTTTCATAACTCGCTAAAGATTATGGCGCGAGCAGATACACAAAGCCCACTACCAGTAAGGCGTCTTACGACAACCTCTACCAAGGTTTCCCCGGGTAACGAGACAAGCTGCACTGATAATGGGTTATCTATGCTCGTCTCGTTTTTAAACCATACCGTTGGACCAACCAGCGGGTTAGGCTATAACTATTAAATTGTAGTTTTATACTAGTACAAAAGATTAAGAATGCAAAATGGGTAATTAATGGCTAAAATGAAGCTATGAGCGGTGGAAAGAAGAAATATTTTAAACCAGCAGAATTGTTGTATCGAAAACTAAGAAGTGACAAAGACTTTGCTAAAGCAATTAAAAAGCTGAGGAAGGATCATGGAATACCAATAGAAGGATATGGAAAAGATAAAGAGGAATTTGAGAATAAACTTGAAGGTTTAAACTATGATTTTATCTACAAGTGCATAGATGTTCTAAATACTGTTGATTTGCCACCACAGCATTTAAACCTGTATCTGAACTATATTGTTATAGGAGACAAAGGTTGGAAAATGCATGAGAGCGCTGCCGTAGAAGCAGTGTGTATTATTGATCCAACGCATGCCGTCAGAAATGATATGGAAGTAGTGATGAGAGAAAACAAAATACCATATGTAAAAATTCTAATAACAAAGGAAGCAAATAATACAGAAATAAGAGAGGCAATAAAGGAAAACAAAGACTATATCAAAGAGCTTTTTGAAAAGCAGGGAGTAGACATGAAGGGCAGAACGAAAAATACTCAATTTAAAGAACGAAACGAAAGAACAACAGAGTTAATGAAAAAGGGTAGGAAAGGTCTAAGCACAGACAACGATAAGCCTTTAGAGATAGCCATTCAGCGAAAATTGAAGGATGAAGGGCTAAATGTTACACAAGAACAAGTTAGAACAGTGCCGTATAAAAAGTACAAAAGATAAGGTGCACCTTAGAAGTAGAACCATGATGAAGCAATAAAAGGCATTATTACCGCACAGCAATACGCTGTGCGGTGGTATCACCAGACATTCCGTCAGAACCACCGCTCTGGCGGTTTTGTTGTTTCTACCATGCTTAGTGTCGAAGAATGTAAAAAATATCTCGAAGGTGTTGATATACCTGACGAAAAGGTCGAAGAAATTCGGGACGCTTTGTATGGGTGTATAGAAGTATTGCTGGAAAATATCTGCTCGGAGAAATAAAAATATAGTGATATTTTCAGTACACAATTAACAATAGCCAGGTGATAAAAATATGAAAAATAACAAAGAAAACTTAGCGGTAATATATTGTCGAGTTTCTTCTGACCGCCAAAAGAACGAAGGACATGGACTAGAGAGCCAAGAGCACCGCTGTCGAGAATATGCTGAGAGTAAAGGCTACAAAGTGTCAAAAGTATTTAGAGACAGCTTTACTGGTGGTGGTGACTTTATGGACAGACCAGCAATGGCGGAAATGCTGCAATACCTTGAGGAGAATATGCATAAATCTCACATAGTTATATTTGATGACTTGAAGCGATTTGCTCGGGACACAATTTTTCACTGGAACCTACGGCGACAACTAGAGGCTGTAGGCGCCAATGTAGAGTGTCTAAACTTCACATTTGAAGATACGCCAGAGGGAGAGTTTATCGAGACTATTATGGCCGCACAAGGAGAGCTAGAGCGTAAACAAAATAAGCGTCAGGTAATGCAGAAACAGCGAGCGCGGCTTGAAAAGGGCTACTGGACGTTTTATCCGCCGCCAGGGTACAAACACATAAAAGACCCACATCACGGTAAGTTGCTTGTTAAGGACGAACCAATAGCAGGAATAATCAAGGAAGCATACGAAGGTTTTGCTAACGGTCGTTTTTTAGAGCAGAAAGACGTACAAGAGTTTCTTCAAGACCATAACTTTAAAAAAAGAGTTTACTTGCATGCAGTAAAACGACTACTTACACGACCCATATATGCTGGGTATATTGAATACCCTAAATGGGAGGTAAGCAGAAGAAAGGGGCATCACGAGCCACTTATAAGTCTCGAGACATATGAGAAGGTGCAAGAGAAATTAAAGAAGAAACGAACAGTGTTTAGTCGTAAAGACAAACACGAAGATTTTCCATTACGCGGCTACATATGCTGTCACGCATGCGGAAAAACTTGTACAGCGAGCTGGACTAAAGGGAGAGACAAATATTACGCGTACTACCGTTGCAAGACTTTTGATTGTGAATTAAAGACCAAATCTATTTCTAGGAAACAGATTGAGAAAGATTTTCGTTTAGTCTTAAAAGAAGTACAGCCTATGGAGCAGATAGTTGCAATGGTAGAAGGAATAACAGCAGACATATGGGAGAAGCGAGAGGAAAGTATTAAAAACCAAAAGAAAGCTAAGCAGCAAGATTTAGCTAGCATTGAAAAAGAGATTAGCGTACTTACAGAGCGTATTATTAATGCAAAGAGTGAAAAGGTGGCGCGTGTGTATGAAGACAAGTTAGAAGTCTTACAGGAAAAGAAAGAAAAACTGGCCTTAGAAGGTGAAGGAGCTGCAACTACAAGTGAAAAAAGTTTTAGAACCGCACTTGAAGAAGTATTGGGCTTCATCAAAAGCCCTTATAAAACCTGGACAGAAGGCACGTTTAACGACAAAAGACTAGTTTTACAACTAGCCTTTCGTGAGCCGCTCGTATATGAGCGAGAAGTTGGATTTAGAACCGCCAATCTGTCCCTAATATTAGAGCTATTTGAGCAGATTGAGCAGTCAAAATCCCGTGATGTGGAAGTGGCGAGATTGAACCCGCGTGTACAAGAAATCTGAAAGATGCGTCTACGTACGCTAGTATTTCTCGGGGAATTTAAAAGTGAGTGCTCAAGAAATACAGAATACAATCACTTCGATCCTGAATGTTGAACGAATGTGTTCAGGAGTGCACATTCGCGAGTCCGATTGTATGACACCCGGGTCCGTCCTATCAGACGTCAAACGGCCGGATGGCTTTCAAGCGATATTACGCGAAAGCAGGTGCAAGAAACCGTTGGTACGGGCTTGCGATTGATTCTTTTGCAAGTATCAGTTGAAGTTTTTAAAGTAGACCTTCACTACTCATACGCAACATAGTGCAGACGATTCTCGTATCGAGACTGACACTCCCTGAAAAAACAGTAGTCCCGAAAAATGGTAGACCCATTTTTCGGGACTACTGTTTTTTCACTGCTCCAGCACTTTGGGTAATCGCCAGAGGCGTTCCTCGAAGCCGGAGCATTGGCACCATTCTTTCAGCGAATGTCAGTGTGTTGTCAAAGTGCTAGAGGCGAACGTTTCGTTTCAGATCTCGTTTGAGTTCGCATTCGGTATCTCGTTTCTTGAGCTGCTCGCGTTTGTCGTGTTTTTTCATTCCACGTACGAGTGCGATCTGAAGCTTCAAGAACCTGCCCTTATTATACACCGAAACAGGGACTAGTGTCAATCCTTTTGTCGCCGACAGACCAACCAATCGATCAAGCTCTTTCTTGGTAAGAAGAAGATTTCGACTCCGATAAGGATCATAGCTTTCTGGTGTGTTGGCTACTTGGTACGGTGGAATATGTGCACCAATCAATTGCGCACCACTCTCATCAACGGTGACATACGAACCTTTGAGCGATCCCTGTCCAGCGCGGAGTGTCTTCACCTCAAAGCCGCGCAAATCCAAACCAGCCTCGAACGTCTCAAGGATTTCATTGTTTTGCGCAGCTGTTTTGTTTTTGAGTAGGGTACTCATGGCACCCACTATAGCACTTTACTTAACTACGTTCAGCAACTGCTTCAAGGAGTAGAGCAATGAGTTGTTGGAGAACAATGACTATTTGAGCTTCAATATCGGCTCGTGTCATTGTCGTAACTTGGTCTCCACCACGATCAAGATCTCGAAATCCGGATCCAGATCGTATGACGCGTCCTCCACGCGAACGGCCTGTGTTGCCGCTATCCGACTCCTCAACTTCCTCGTCTTCTGGCTCTTCAATACCCAAGAAAAGCATGATGCTGTCTGCATCTTCGTTCACCACAACCAAGTCGATCATCCCGTCGTCATCTGCATCAAGTGCCGCAGCGCTTTCCGGCGCATCGCCAACTGTCAGTACTTGCGCTTCGCTGAGCGTTCCTGAACCATTGTTGGTAAAAATTGAAACTCGGTCGTTTGCATTGTGGAGCGCAATGACATCTGCAACATCGTCACCAGTGACATCAACTGCAAATACTCGAGAGATAGTGTAATCGGCAGTGTAGGTGACTGCTGTGCCAAATGTTCCATCGCCATTTCCAGGTACCACATTGAGAGTTGCATTATCGTCATGTGCTACAAGATCAAGTTCGCCGTCACCGGTAATGTCAGCAAGCGCAAGACTTCGCATCTCGCCGGCAATTTCATTTGTTGCTGTTTCTGCACCAAACGTTCCGTCGCCATCACCAAGCAAAACATAGGTATCCGTTTCATTTTCCGCAGCAAAAACAAGATCAATAAATGCGTCGTCGTTTAGGAGTCCAGCCTTTGCATCAAGAAAGTTTGATGCACCTGATGCTTCAAGTGAAAAGGTAAACGTATCATCCTGATTGTTGACACCAAGGGCATAAAAACAGCCGCGACTACATGAGTAGAAAAATAAGTCATCGTAACCATCATTGTTAAAATCTGCCGCTTTGTATGCATTTGATGTTCCTGTTGCAGTGCTTGTTGCAAAGTTACCAGCACCGTCACCAAGGAAGAAATATGAGTCTGATCCGAGCGAAGTCACGAGGTCGTCGTTGTCGTCATTATTGAAATCTCCACCAGTCATACCAAAAACTGATCCGAGACCAACCGGTACGCTTGTCGTGCCACTTTCAGTCAGACCTGTGCCATTTGTACCGACATAGAGTGTAATAAATCGATCGACTGCGCTGATGACAACGACATCATCGATACCATCTTCATTATAATCGGCGACAACACTGTCGGTCGGGAAATTACCGGTCGTAAATGTTTGTGCAGGTGTTGCTGCAAATGGATATGCAAATGCAGACAGTGGCATGCCAAGCAAGAGCAGGGCGGATAGTAGTATTCGAAACATGGTACTAGTATATCGACGCTAGGGTTTTAATTCAATGTGAACTTGAATGTCTAAACTAAGTCGGTATACTTTGAAGACTATGGCAAAGCCACGACACCAAAAAACTCCACCACAATCAAAGCCACCGCGCTCATTTCTCTCGCAGCTTGCAACGACTCTGCTCATTTTCGTGATAGTAGCTGGTGGGTATTCGTTGTTACAGGATGCCACCGACGAGACAGTTGAAACAACACTGTCGCAACTTGCGCGCGATGTGCAAAATGGTGCGGTGTCGTCGATTACTGTCGCCGGAAACGATCTCGAGATTGTCATGATTGATGAAAGTGTCCGCGAAACCAAAAAAGAAGCTGACGCGTCGCTCACTGAAACACTTGCAAACTATGGCGTAACACCCGAACAGCTTGCTAAGGTTGCTGTTGTCGTCGAGAGTCCGAGTGGATTTATGTTTTGGTTGGTGAATCTCGCACCGTTTTTGCTGCCGCTTATTTTTATTGGATTATTGATCTGGATGCTGACGCGACAAGTCAAAGGTGCAGGTATGCAGGCATTTAGTTTTGGCGAATCAAAAGCGCGATTTATTGATCCAAAAGACGACAAACAAAAAGTGACGTTTAAGGATGTCGCTGGTGTAAAAGAGGCAAAACAAGAACTTGAAGAGATTGTCGACTTTCTCAAAAATCCAAAGAAGTTTCTTGCAATCGGTGCTGAAATCCCGAAAGGGGTGATGCTGATGGGAAGTCCGGGAACTGGAAAGACACTGTTAGCGCGCGCCGTTGCGGGCGAAGCAGGCGTACCATTCTTTTCGATCAGCGGTTCAGAATTTGTCGAGATGTTTGTTGGTGTCGGTGCAAGTCGCGTACGTGATTTGTTCAAAATGGCAAAAGCTGCGGCGCCAGCAATTGTGTTTGTTGATGAGATTGATGCAGTTGGTCGCGTGCGCGGCACAGGAGTTGGTGGTGGAAACGACGAACGTGAGCAGACACTCAATCAGATTTTGGTTGAGATGGACGGATTTGAACCAAATGAAAAAGTGATTGTGATGGCGGCAACAAACCGATGGGACGTGCTCGATCCTGCGCTTCTCCGACCAGGGCGATTTGATCGACGAGTGCGTGTTGATCTTCCTGATCGACAAGATCGCGAAGAGATTCTTGGTATTCATGCCAAAAAGAAGCCACTTGCTGAAGATGTAAACCTATCAGTTATTGCTGAACGAACTCCCGGATTTTCGGGCGCTGATTTGCAGTCGCTTATGAACGAAGGTGCTATTTTGGCGGCGCGCGAAGATCGTACCAAAGTTGCACAGTTCGATCTTATTCGAAGCATTGAAAAGGTGATGCTCGGGCCGGAGCGACAAAGTCATCTCTTTAGTGATCGTGAAAAGAAAATCACCGCGTATCACGAGGCGGGACACGCGCTTGTGGGATCAGTTTTGGAACACGCCGATCCGGTGCACAAGGTGACGATCATTTCTCGTGGGCATGCTGGTGGGTACACACTGTCGCTCCCACTTGAAGAACGAAAGTTGAAAGATCGACGAGAGTTTTTGGATATTCTTGCGATGACGCTCGGCGGATATGTTGTCGAACGAATGGTATTTGGTGATATTACAACAGGACCATCGAATGATCTGCAACAAGCAACATCGATGGCGCGTGACATGGTGACACGGTACGGTATGAGCGATGCGATTGGTCCGGTTGCGCTTGAGACACGAGACGGGCGGTCGCTCACTGGTTCAGCAACTGATGCGCACTCGGAAGGAATGGCAGCAAAGATTGATGACGAAGTCGCACAGATTTTGAAAGCGGCAGAAAAGCGAGCGACGAAAGCAGTCAAAGACAACATGGCATTACTCGAAGCAATTGTTGCGGAGCTTATGGAGAAAGAGACGCTCGAGCAGCCAGAATTTGAAACATTGCTCAAAGCACACGGTATTACCGTGAAGGAAAAGAATACGAAGTAATCTCATACTCATAATTATCTGCCAATGTATGCCGTACCAAAAATGTGGTATACATGTACCATACCTGCCCATAGCTGTTCCGTTCTTCGGAACACGACATGATCCCTGAGGGTGGCGCAATGTCACACGCCATTGCGCCTTGAGGTGCAGTTGTGTGTGACGTACCCGCCCTTAGCTCAGTTGGTTAGAGCGCAGAGCTTATATCTCTGTGGTCCCAGGTTCGAATCCTGGAGGGCGGACAGAAGCACACAATCACCGGAGGTTTCTGGTGATTGTGTGCTTTGCTTCGCCTTCAAAGGATGTCATTTCTACGCTTAGCGCGTAGTCCTTTAGGGCGGACCAACATGGACACACGGCGAATTAGCGAGGTGTTTGAGTTTCACCTTGTTTGAGGAGATCAAAATTCAGACAAAACGAAGCCGGCAGTTCCCAAGAAAGGGACTGCCGGTTATGTCGGTATCGATCGGCGGATCGATACCCTGACTCAGACTCACCACTCGACGATGAGGTCGCCCGCATCGACGCGTGGTTTGATGCGCTTCACGCTCACGTAGCCAACGCACCAGGCGCAGGCCGCACAGACGATCGGCGCCCACCCGATTCCGGTCAAGGCAACGATCGCTGCACCGACACCACCACCGATAGTGCCATCGACGAAGGCCATGCGGCTCGTGTCGGAGTGCACCAGGATGAAGGTGTTGCGGAGAACCTTAAAGCAGGCCACCAAGAAGCCGAGTGCGGACTGTAAGCCTGCGCCAGCTCTCCCCGGGAGTTCATGGATGAAGTCGATGGTTTGGGACACGAGCCAGCGAGTCGATCTCTGCAAGCCATCCATGAGAAGGTAGAAGGCCAGAACGGCCAATGATGGAATACTCAGTTGTATGAGAATCGACCGAATGTCGTCGTCTTCGATGAAAGTACTGCCCCGCCTGTACCCGCCCTCCTCCGCGACTTGAGTAGTCAGTAAAAGGCCGGTCGAAGCAGCGAGGATGCCTGGATAGAAGCCCAGCAAGAACAGGCCTGCCAGTAGGTGGAGATTGAGAAGGGCTTGGAATCCTGCAATAAACCCCACAATGAGGCATACGACCGCGCCGATAGTCGCTAGTGGTCCAGCCAGAAGGCAAAACCAAAGTTTCGCGAATCGACGCCAAAACTCTCTGTTTGGTTGCCAGTCCTGGTACTCACTCCACGACTCACGAAAAGCCGCTGGAATCTCGTGGCCGACGATCGAAAGCCACGAGACTCCACCGCACAAGAGTGCCGTTGCTGCGACTGCGACTCCTGGGCTCAGCAGGCCGAGCCACTGGTAGAGAATCGTCCAGCCGAGTAGGCCACCGACGAGTCCACCGAAAGCCACCTTCCACAGATAGTTGTTGTCGTTGGACACGATGTTCCCCTTTCTGTTGATCATCAGGTGTGATGTTCGAGAACGCCTCGAGCATCAGTGTCTGATGACCACTACAAAGGAGGGAGTCTGACGAAGAACAAGCTGATGCCACACTACGCTTAATATGTCTATGTGTCAATATCCGGCGCACCAGATGGTTCTGTATTGATTGATAGCTACGAGATCAGCCTGTGTGCAACAGACAGGACATCACGTTTTCGATAATTGCCACGGGTTGGCGGACAGAATGGTAGAGATGCGCTATACTAGAGCTCTATGCGTACAAAAATTAAAGAATTATGGGCGAAACGGTGGGTGAAAATTGCTGCTTGGGTAGTCTTGGTGTTCATTATTGTTTCATTTGTCCGAGGTGGTAATGGCGAAGAGTTGACGACGGCGACAGTAACTCGTGATGGTTTGGTGCAAGAAGTATTGGTACAAGGAACGGTCACGCCAGCAAGTGATATTGAGCTTGCGTTTGATAGTAGTGGTGTAGTGTCATCAGTTCGAGTCGACGTTGGAGATGAAGTCGCGCGTGGTGCGGTTCTCGCAACACTCGCCAATGGAGATGTGCTTGCAAGCCTCAACGAAGCACGTGCAGATCGAGATGCGGCACAAGAAAAATTAAACGAACTTACTTTTGGAACGCGGGCCGAAGAACTCGCGGTTGCACGAAAGCAAGTGCAATCTGCGGAGTCGGCAGTTGATGACGCACGCGACGGACTCAATGACGAATTACTCGATGCACTCAATAGCGCAGAAGATGCAATACGAAACAAAGTCGATCGGTTTTTTAGCAATCCAGCATCAATTCCAAAAATTCGTGTCGGTAAAGACAATGGTGTCAAAAACCAAGTGAACGACTTGCGTGAAGACACTGAAGATATTCTTGATCGATGGGAGGCACTTGTGTTTGAGGATAATGTGCTTGATGAACTTGATGTTATCCGACAAGAACTTGGGACAATTACGCAACTCTTAAATGGCATTGCATTTTTGGTGTCAGAACAAGATGTACCGGGAGACGTGACCCAAACTGAAAAGGATACCAACACCAGCTTGGTAGCAACCGCGCAAGACAACGTGTCGGATGCACGTGGCGCAATTATTGTGGCCGAAGAAAAATACACTGCGGCACTTGATGCGCTTGCTGTTGAGGAAGAAGAGCTCGCATTGCTTGAAGCAGGTGCACGAAGCGAAGCAGTACGACAACAAGAAGCGGTTGTTGCAGCACGAGAGGCAACGGTTGCGCGTCGCTATGCTGAATATCAAAAGACAATCATTACATCTCCGATCGATGGTGTGATCGTGCGTCGCGATATTGATCAAGGAGAAAGTGTGAGCGCGTACGAGTCAGTACTAAAAGTTATTTCGGGAGACACACTTGAAATCGAAGCGGATATTTCGGAACTTGATGTGTCGCTGGTTGCAGTTGATGATCCAGTACGAATTACACTTGATGCGTATGGTGAAAATGTGATCTTTACTGGACGAGTGATCCAAGTTGATCCAGCAGAAACGGTCGTCGACAATCTTCCAACGTACGGGATTGTGGTTGCGTTTGACGAAGCTGATGCTCGCGTGCGATCAGGTATGACTGCCAACATCCGTATCGTTACCGATGAAAAAGATAGCGTGTTGACCGTGCCAGGTGCGGCAGTGATATTTGATCAAGGCGAGACTGTTGTCTTTGTTGGCGATGAGCGTCGCGTTGTTGAAACAGGAACGTACGGAAGCGATGGTCGTATCGAGATTATCGCTGGTGTGACTGAAGGCGAAGAAGTGGTGATTCCATAACATGAGTAAGCCAACACTGACAGTTGCATTTTTGCTCGCGACTCGGTACATCAAGCGAGCGAATATTTGGGCGACATTGTTGGTCGTTGCAGTGATGATGATCACATTTTTGAACCTGGTGATGGTCACTGGTATTTTGGTGGGGCTCATTGCTGGTTCTGAAAACGCATATCGTGAACAATACTCGGGTGACATATTGGTCGACACCTATCCAGGTGATCGATACATTGAACGCTCGCCGTTCGTGATTAGTGCGATCGAAAGTGTGCCGGGTGTTCGTGCAGTTACACCGCGTTTTACGTCGGCCGGCACAATCGAGGCAAATTATCAACGGTCAGTCAACCAACCAAACACCGAGCCAGACACTGCGGGCGGAACATTTGCAGGCATTGATCCCGACAAAGAGAATGCAGCAACAGATATTCGCAGCTCGATTGTCGAAGGAGAGTTTTTGACGTCGCGCGACGAAGGGTATGTTGTCGTTGGTGGTAACTTGATTGCGCGGTATCTTCCTGGTGACTTCGGATTTGCAACTGTTGAGGATGCGCGCCCTGGAGACAAGATCAGAGTTACTGTAAACGGTATTACGCGAGAAATGATCGTGAAAGGAATTGTGAAAGGGAAAGCAGATCCGGTCGACTCGCGTGTCTTTTTCGTCGATCGCGAATTGCAGGGAATGTTAAATCGCACCGATTACAATGTTGGTGAAATAGCAGTGGTTATCGACGAAGGAGCTGACATTGATGCTGTGAAAGAGCGAATCGTCCAAGCAGGTGTCTCACAATACGCGCGAGTTCGAAAATCAAATGAAGCAATTGGAACATTTCTTGAGGACATCAAGAACACGTTTGGAATGCTCGGTAATGTTATTGGTGCAACAAGTTTGGCGGTTGCGTCGATTACTGTTTTCATTGTGATTTTCATTACTGCAATTACGCGTCGAAAATATATTGGTATTCTCAAAGGAATTGGTATTACGGGTCTCACGATCGAATTGTCGTACATTATGCTCTCGCTCTTTTACGCAATTATTGGAGTGGGAATTGGGCTCGCACTCCTCTATTTTGTGATGGTGCCCTATTTTGCGGCAAACCCAATCGACTTCCCGTTTAGTGATGGTATTTTGGTCGTAACACCGATCGGTACGACAATTCGTGTTGTACTGCTTTTCATAACCACAATTATTGCAGGGTACATTCCAGCGCGAATTGTGGTCAGTAAAAATGCTTTAGAATCAATTCGAGGAAATTAACCCCGTTAGAAGCTTCTGAGTTCTAGCGAGTAAGTAAGTTATGTATACTAAGCAAGATTATGACAAATAAAAACATCTCTAACGGGGCAGACACAATCATACGCGCACGAGGTATTGTGAAAACATACGTCTCGGGCGAGATCGAGAATGAAGTGCTCCACGGCATTGATCTGGATATTTATCGTGGCCAGTTTGTTGCGCTTATTGGAAAGTCAGGTGCGGGGAAAAGTACGCTGTTGCACCAATTGAGTTTGCTTGATATTCCAACAGCAGGAAATGTTACGCTCGATGGTATTGATACAAGTACACTGACCGATAAAGAACAAGCAGCATTTCGATTGAAGCGACTCGGGTATATTTTTCAAGATTATGCGTTACTACCAGAACTATCGGCGACTGAAAACGTACTCGTGCCACTTTTGATGATGGGGTATGGCCGAGCCGAAGCACTCGAGAAAGCAGAAGATGCACTCGCTCGAGTTGGCCTTTCACATCGTTTTGATAACACGCCAGGACAACTTTCAGGTGGTGAGCAGCAGCGAGTTTCAATCGCACGAGCAGTTGCAAACGCGCCGCAGATTTTATTTGCCGACGAACCAACCGCAAACCTCGACTCTGAAACATCAGAGCTTGTAGTCGATGTTTTGAAAGAGCTGCACAAAGGAGGGCAAACGATCGTGATGGTAACACACGAAGCAGAGTACAGTGCGCTCACCGAGCGAGTGATTACACTTGCCGATGGAGTGATTGCAGAAGATCGTGCACAAGGCGAACACCACCACGGCACGACAAACAAACATCATGATGCACGCCTTTAGAAAAATTCCATTCGTGCGCTCGAGCCTGCTCATTATTTGGTTGAGCTTGATTGCTGTCATTATAGATTCGCTCGTCAATGGACGATGGACCATTTTGTTTATGAGCGGTTTGACCATGGTGCTGATGCTGATGCCATACATGGTGCAGCGATGGTATGACATCAAATTACCGACGACATTTGTGTTTCCGACAGTGCTCTTTATTTACGCAACGCTTTTTCTGGGGGAAGTTGGCGGATTTTATGATCGAATTTGGTGGTGGGACATGGTGTTGCACGGTGTGTCGGCGGTCGGATTCGGATTGATCGGTTTCACAATTCTCTACATGCTCTATCGCGGTGGTAAACTTGATGCGTCACCGTGGTTGGTGGGTGTTTTTTCATTTGCGTTTGCGGTTGCGATCGGTGCGGTGTGGGAAATTTTTGAATTTGGTATGGATCAGATGTTTGGTTTTAATATGCAAAAGTCGGGACTTCGCGACACAATGTGGGACTTGATCATTGACACATGTGGTGCGTTGGTTGTTGCAACAGCGGGATTTATTCACCTGAAATTCAATCGTCCAAACTGGTTGACCGCACCAGCCGAACAGTTTACCGACGAAGTATCGTCGTAACGAGTGAGTCTGTTCAAAGCGAGATGTGATAGATTATTATCATAAAAATATCGTTACGTGGTCGATTGGTCTTAAAATAAAAATAGAATATCAAAGACCACAATAAGAAACACAATGAAAATATAGCAATACTATAGCAACACTAAGATCTCATATTAATTTTCTCATATTATTTTGATTTATCATAAAATAGCGTATAATCCCGATCGGATTTATGTGCTTTTAATTACGATAGAGTTTGAATGTTTTAAGATACTTTGATTCTTGGTCAATACTGTCAGCGATAATAAGACGCACATATTTTTTGAGAAATAGATCATCTACAATTTGTTGCACTTCGTTAAAACATTTGTATGGATATATGAAAAGTGATTTTTGTAATTCAATAAAACCTAACCGTTGTAGATGATATCTGAAGATGGTTCGATATCGTCTCCTTCTTTCAGGTATATCAAATGCAACAATTCTCCAACGACCATCCCAAAGCAATTTTCTTTTCTGGGGAATTGTGATCTCTTCGAGATTGAGGGTAAGTGCTTCATTTTTGCCTTGAGGTGTAAGTACAATCTGTTTTCGGCCTCCAGCCTGAGTACGTTCGGCGACTAACTTATTTCGCTTGAGTACGTCAAATGCGCGTTTACCAGATTGTTCATTGAGCCACTGCCAATCATCCTTAATTTCAGTAAGGATTTTGTATTGGCGAATTGGTGACCGAGTGAGTCCAATAGCAACTCCACCCAATAACAACAGCAATATCATTTGCTGATTTTTACCGATTTTTATCCGAGGCTTCCCCATAAAAATTGAATGGGGGATTTTGAATACTATAGCACGTAGGGTCAAAACAGGGAAAGCACATAAATCCGATCGGATTTATGTGCTACTGGGGCTGTGGGGTTGTAGCTTGTGATGTGTAACATTTGATATTTGAGTTGTTTCATTTTAAGACTTATTCAAAGTGTACATCGCCACGAAGTTCGACATGTCGACGAAGGTCGGGGAGTGAAGCAAGGTCTGGATCATCTGCGATCAATCGCGCCGCTTCAGTGCGTGCTGCTTCAACCATTTTGATATTTTTGATCGCTTCCATTCCAATATCAGAAATACCCCACTGCTTGTTACCGTAGAGGTCGCCAGTACCACGAAATGCGAGATCGTATTCAGCGAGATCAAATCCATTGGCTGCTCGCGCGAGTGCATCGAGTCGTTTGAGCGAATGTTCTGACTTTGTATTGGGAAACAGATAACAGTAAGATTGGTGGCTGCTTCGCTGTACTCGACCGCGAAGCTGGTGAAGTTGAGCGAGACCAAATCGTTCTGCGCCTTCGATAATAATAATTGTCGCGTTCGGAACATTAACACCGACTTCAACAACCGATGTTGCAACCAAAATGTCGATCTCGCCGCGTTCAAATTTTTTCATTTGCTCGTCTTTTACTTTTGCGCTCATGCCACCGTGGAGCATGTCGACTGAGTAGTTGGGAAATACGTCTGTTTGCAATCGTTTAGTTTCTTCTTTGACGGATTTAAGCTGAAGAGCGTTTTCTTTTGATGGATCTGGTTCGTTGATGCGCGGACAAATCACATATGCTTGTCGTCCAGTGCGAAGCTCGTCTCGCACTCGATCGTATGCACGGGCCTGCTCGCTTTCGGGCACAATTTCAGTGATAATGTCTTTTCGGCCTGCTGGTTTTTCATCGAGCAATGTGAGATCAAGGTCACCATAAATAGTGAGTGCGAGTGTGCGTGGGATTGGTGTTGCGGTCATCGACAACAAATGAGGAAGTCGAGCGTCTGTGTTTCGTACCAAAGTCGATCGTTGGTTTGTTCCAAAGCGGTGTTGTTCGTCGATGATGACATACGCTAAGTCTTTGAACTCAACAGATTTTTGAATGAGTGCATGTGTTCCGATCACGATCGGGATCTCACCATTTTTAACCCACTTCAATAATTGTGGTTTTGAAATATCGGTCCATGTATTTGGGTCTACTTTTGAAGGAAACTTGCGGCAGCCACTTCCGGTAATAAGTGCGATTTTAATTGGCAGTCCTCGAAACATTTCAATAAAACTTTCATACAACTGTGTAGCAAGGATTTCAGTCGGCGCCATGTAGGCGATCTGGAGATTACCAAAATCTTGTTTGATGCCATCGACGTTTTTAGGTGCTGTGGTCACTACCGCATAGCTGGTCACTGCCGCCACAAACGTTTTTCCAGCACCCACGTCTCCTTCAAGCAGTCGTCCCATAGCATGTGGGCTACTAATATCTGCAATAATTTCATTAACTGCACGAGTTTGCGCAGCAGTTGGTGTAAACGGAAAACGCTCGATAAATTTTTCAATAGTTTCAGGCAATGGGTCGATTTCAAAACTTGGTTCAGCGAGTGCTCGGGCGCGGTCTTGTTGTTTTTTGAGTTGAATAACGAACACTTCTTCAAATGCAAAGCGTTTGTGTGCGGCACGGGCGTCCCGTTTGGTGTGTGGTGTGTGTATCCAGATAAATGCACTCGCAAGGCTGGGCAAATTGTATTTTTCGAGGATCTCCTTGGGAATTGGATCGGTGAATTGTTCGTGCACACCTGCACCCAAAATGCGCTGCAATGCATAATAGAACCATTTGCTAGTGACACCGCGACTTTCTCGGTATACGGGAAACAAGTGCGTCTCATTGTTTGAGTCAGACTCACTAAAAAGCGAGTCATCGGCAGTCGGCATATCAGCAACGCGCTCACATTCAGGGTTCGTCATGGTAAGTGCTCCGTTGTATTCGGTTACCGCACCTTCGACCTTGACTAAACTTCCTTCGGGAATCATTTTTGCCAAGTATGGTTGATGGAACCATGTGATCGTTATGGTTCCTGACTCATCGGTGAGCACTCCTGTTGATGCGGGCTTCTTACTCTTCCACAGTTTTTTCGCTTTGAGCTTCGAAAGCGTTCCGTAGAGTGTTACTTTTTCACCGGCCTCGAGGTCAACAATTTTTTTACCGGCGCCCATATCGGCGTATCGACTGGGGAGGTGATACAGGAGGTCCTCGATAGTCTCGAGCTTCAATCGTTTGAGTGCACTTGTCTGATATTCGTTTAGTCGAAAATGATTGCCGATTGGATCGTTGATGTTCATGTAGTTAATTATATCAAATAACGCCTGAGTAGAGCCATGTAACCACTTGACTTGGAAGTTATTTTATGATACAATGGTATTCAGAAGAACATGAACCCGACGCTCAAGGCGTCACTTTACTCGAGGGCAAAAAATGACAGTAGAGCTGATGAGCAGCCTCAATGGACTGCTCGAGCCGCTCTTGGCCAGTCAGGTGTTCCTGTGGATCATGGCTGCCATGATCTTCCTGAACCCTCTGGCGATCCTGCCGCAGGTTGTGAATGTTTTCCGCTGCAAGGTGGAAGATCTCAACGGCATCGCACTGTCGATGTGGTGGATCTTCATCACAGTGCAAGTGGCGTTCGCACTGAACGGCATCGTGACTGAAAGCTTCCCAGCTTTCGCATCGATGGCCATCAGCGCGTTCCAATCGGCCACGATCATCGCAGTCGTAGCATTTCGCCGCAAGAAGGCGAGTCTTTGAGAAAGGAGAAGCAGTCGGGAAAGAGCAGGTCACCCACCTGCTCTTTCGTATTGTCAAAGACTTGACATGAACTTTTTTGTTTGGTATTCTCTTGGAGAATCGTTCCTCGTCACCTAGCTACTCTTTGAAAGGGGGCAACGCATGCTCGGTACAATCGCTGGGTACGTGGGGAGTGTCTGGCACTTCTCCGAACTTGGCAAGAACAAGGACTCACTTTTGATGTGGGGATGCATCGCACTCTCTTCATTGGTGAGCATCTATCCTGCATGGGTAGAGGGAGATGGCCTCAGCATGCTGAATGCCGTTCGGGGTACGTTCTGCGGAGCAATGAGTTTCGGGGTTTTCTTTGGACTCGATGCTGCCAATGGCCGCTTCAGGCAATAAGGAGAAAAAGATGCGACAGAGACGGAAGACGGTTGCGAGTGCTCGTGATCGACGGGCAGCATGGAAAGGGCTCATCACTCTCACGGCGATGATCATGATGGTCGTGTTCTTGTGTTGGGCGGCTCCGTCCAACGCACAACACGACGGGTTCGAGCAGGCCGAGGCTCTCTCGGTCGACCTCGAGCCGATCGTGCACCTTTCGGACCAACAGGAGGGTCTGTCAGAGTGGAGTGGGTACTTCGGTACCGCCACGCTCTCGCAGTACTTCGGAGCAAACGGAGCGTCGTTCTACGGTGATCCAGTCCAGCAGTCCTTCTTCACGCTCACATGTGGAGCGTGGAACTTCGACGTCTGGCATTCGTCAGACGTGGAAGACTCGGATCTCTGGGAGAACGATTTCGGGCACGAGCTCGATCTCACGCTCTTTTGGACCAGGTCCCTTGGTCAGTATGACGTCACGGCAGGTGTCGCGTGGTTCATCCTCGCAGACATCGCTGGTGGTGACGTCGTACGTCCGTACGTCGAGGTCGGGAGATCATTCCGTACCAGCTCGAAGTATAGTCTTCGACCGTATGTCTCGCTCGAGACGTACGAGTCGACGACTTCCGTGGGCCCAACCCCCGGACAAGCGTACCACTTCGGCCTTGGGCATGTCGTCTCGTTCTCAGAACGAGTCGGCCTAGCGTTTAAGACGGAGGCATTCTACGACACAGGCGCATTCGACTTCGAATCCGGACTGGTCTGGCTGATCAACGGCCAGATCACCTGGAACATTTCATCGAAGCTCGCACTGAACGCTCCGGTGTTCAAGTGTGGAGGCGGACTCTCGGTCGACGATCGACCGAGTGATTGCTCCGTCGGTGTCGGCATTGGTGTGCCGGTTAGCTTCAGTCGTCGTTAAACGACTGAGGCTCGCGAGCCACCACCAAGCTCTCCCCTCAAAAGGAGAGCTTTTTCATACATGTTATAGTGAAATTCGTGAGGTTCTTTGAATAGGTAATCAAAAAGGAGGCGTGATGTCTTGGCAACTGTACGCGGTGCTCGCTTTTGTTTTGTGGAGTTTCTATCTCGTTTTCATGAACGAGGCGATTGCACTCCATGGTGAGGCGCCCACGATGATGTTTGAAGCGCTTGGGGTTTTGTGTGTTGCGATATATTTGGCACGAGGGAGTGCGCACGAGTTTCAGCTCGTCAGCATTCAGTCGGTTGCCTACGCAGTGCCGATGGCACTATGTACGGCAGGTGGACTGCTCGCTATTATGAAAGCGCTTGCACTTGCGCCAGGCCAGCAGCCAACAATCGTAGCGGTTTCTGGCTTGTATCCGATGGGCAATCTTTTGGTGATACTTGTGATTGTGGTTTGTGGTGGGGTGGCGTTATTCCCGCACGCAGAACTACCCACAGGCCGTCAGCTGCTAGGGATCGCGGTGCTCGGTGTCGGCTATGTGATTACGTTTTGGCCGAATGTGCGGGAGTTCTTTGTTCGGATGTAGAGGCACGAGGGCGGGTTTGCGAAGCAGACCCGCCCACAACTCGTTACTGTACTGTCACTATAAGCGTATGTCCGGTATTGGTCGTAAAGGACGTGGTTTCAAATATAGTCAGTTCAATTGCTTCACCACTACCAATCAATTCGCATGACGCAGGTGCAGTCGCGCAGTCGATGCCGCTTGGTGCAATCAAAACTGATGCGTTTGTCTCATTTCGAACAGTGATTGCGCCTTCGCCGACAATTAGTTCGCTCGGATCAAAACCAGCAGTACCAAGTGTTGCAAATGGCCCAAACGGAGCCTCGGTTGGAGTAGGATCAACAGCAGTGCTTTCATCATCAGTTGTCGGATCTTGAGATGATGATGTAGCAATCGGTGGTGACGTGTTCTCCGTTTCATTCAAAAGCGGTGGAAGTTCCACTGGAGTAGTATTGTTGTAGATAGAAAGATATATGACGCCGCCAAGAAGTGCGACGCATACCAAACTCAGTGTTACGATGTTTGCATTCATGCGGTTAGTATATCACGAGAGAAGCTCCCAGCCGTTTTCTGTTCGTACAACAAAACCTTCGCGTTCGAGTTGTTTGATGATGGGAAGACTTGGTTCGCCGAGGTGTTTGGTTATCTCTGAAGTCGATTGGCGTTCTGTTTCGGTCAGTAGTTTTAAAATGATCCCACGTTTTTGACGGCGTGATCCTTCAAATCGTGATTGAGTGGTGTGATGTTTGCTGCCCCGACTCGGGTTTGTGTGTACGCGCTTCAAGTGTGCACCATAATCCATGAGTGCTGCATACCAGTCTTTGGGATTGTCATGATCGAGCGTTTTTTCGATGAGTGGTAGGATGTCGCGATCGTCAACATCTGTTTTGCCGGCAAAGTAGTGATGCAAAAAGACCGTGCGAATGTTGGTTTCGATAAAAACGCTTGGAATATTAAACGCAAATGCACGCACTGCACCAGCAATGTAGGGACCAATTCCAGGAAGTGTGCGGAGTACATCGTCGTCGTGGGGTAACCGCCCACTATGTTTCGTTGAAATGATCTCGGCTGTTTTCTTGAGGTTGAGTGCGCGACGATTATAACCAAGTCCTTGCCAGAGCTTCAGTACATCTGATTGTCGTGCGTGGGCGAGTGTTTTGAAGCTTGGAAATGCCCGAATAAATGTTTTGAATTTAGGGATGACACGATCGACTTGTGTTTGTTGGAGCATCACTTCTGACACGAGTATTTCGTATGGTGTTGCAGATTTCTTTCGCCACGGCAGATGTGTTCGGCCGTTTTGTGTGTAATGTTTCCAAACAATCTGTTGCAGTTTCTGAGGTGTCATAGGGGTGTGTTTGAGTATAGCAAATGCGCGGTTCAGGTAACCCTGAACCGCACACCAACTGTTTGAGTTTACACGTTTTGTTCTGGCAAAGTCGGAGCCTTTTCTTTCAAGAGTACAATCCAACTGACGACGATAGCGTAGAGGTTGAGGGTAAGTGCCATCATTGGAATGGTGATGTACCCGAATTGCTTAATGAATGTTGCTCCACAACTTGGACCTTGTCCCATAACCGAGCACGGCATTGTGGTGGTACCAGACATTTGCAAAAAGTAGTGATAGATCGAGAAACAAATACCGACGAGTGTGAGTGTCAGAATGTACCGTACTGCGCCTCGATCATTTTTCCACCATGCAACCAGTGCGATAAAGAATGTTGGGTAGAGGAAAATGCGTTGGAACCAGCAGAGTTTGCACGGCTCCCAGCCAAGACCTTCCGAGAGTGTCAAACTTCCGACGATCGCACATGCGCCAATAAACGCCAAAATGGGAAGTGCGTATTTTTTAACAACACGAATGATCCAGCCATCTCGATCAAACAAACATGCAAGAACGATAATGAGAATGTCTGCTTGAAGTAAGAGAATTCCCCATGCAAAGAGTTTTGGTGCGAGTGAGAGATCCATACTTATTCGTTATTAGTAGGGAGCTGGCATCCAGTTTCGCTCGCAAGTGTCGCAAGTTGTTGAGTACCAGTCAGACGGTTGCCATTTGCAAAGTCCCACGTTGGATAACTTTCGATTTCCGCCTCAACACATACTTCAAGTTGTCCGCGTCGATCGGGTGTTGAACATTCAACGTATGGAATTGCAGTTGCATTGCCGAGCAATTCTTTCTGATCAGCACAGTGTGGACACCAAAACGCCCCGTAGAATGTTGCGCCACTGTCAGCAAGACACTGATTGAATGTTTCCATCTCTGCACTTGCGGTTGGTGTTTCGTTGCCTGCATAAAAACCAATACCCAGTAACAATGCAACAACTACAACACAAATAATAACAACTGATTTATTCATCCCGTTTAGAAATTAGTTTTTATAATCTAAGACTAAATCTTATTGTATCTATCCTCGGGGCAATTTTCAATGAGTGGTTTGGCGTCCGTATTTCTAACGGGATTTTTGGTAAAAGTATATGCTATGCCACAAGACGAATGAGATACACACTGATCCCACTGATGGCTCCCGTCAAGAGCGTACCCCAAATAATGTCGATAATAGTAACTGATGTTGGCCAATCACGAAGCACCGCCTGGCTCGTGAGGTCGTACGTTGCATAAGCTGCCATCCCGAAAACTGCACCGCGGAGCGCGATAGTTCCGAGTGACGCACCGCTCGTTACTCCCGGATAGAGCACCAAAAATGTCAGACCGCCAATGTAGAGCAGATAAAAGAATACTGCGGGAGCATACTGCACCGATTCACCGAGCAAGTGTCCGATATTCTTTTTGTAGAGAGGCTCATACATGGTGCGAAGCCAGACTGAGTCGATCACCAACATACTTACGAGCGCGGCTGCTGCCAATTTAAGAAATAGAAACATAATGGTATAGTGCGTGTATAACAATAATACATCATAGTATATCGGTCATGAGTGAATCCTATCAAGCAATTATTACCAAAGCGTCGGAATGGAGCGAGGCAATCGTGCGAATGATCCCGAATTTTTTGTTGGCGGTTATTGTGCTGTTCCTGTGTTGGTTAATTGCGCGAGCAGTTCGTCGGGGTGTTCGTTCGGTATCTGAGCGATTTACTGATTCACCGGCAATGCAGCGACTACTTGGTACATTTGCATATATTGCAGTGTTGATCGCTGGGCTGGTTGTTGCACTGGAGGTGCTTAATCTTGGCACGGCGGTGACATCGCTCTTGGCGGGAGCTGGAATTGTTGGGTTGGCGATCGGTTTTGCGTTTCAAGATTTAATTGCAAACTTTATTGCTGGATCAATGCTCGCCGTTCGTCGGCCATTTCGTGTTGGTGATTTGGTTGAGACCAATGGGTATACCGGTACAGTGCTTGAGACCAATTTGCGCGCAACAGAGATCAAAGCGCTCCAAGGTGAATATGTCATTATTCCAAACAAAGATGTATTTCAAAATCCGCTCGTTAATTACAATACTGCACCAACACGACGAGTCGACATTAAGTGTGGCGTATCATATTCGGATGATCTCGAACTAGTTCGAGACACGGCACTTGCGGTCCTGCATAACTTCAAATGTCGGCACAGCGATCGAGAGCCAGATTTCTATTTTACTGAATTTGGGGACAGTTCGATCAATTTTACGGCGCGATTTTGGGTAGACTTTAAGATCCAACCAGACTATTTACAAGCGCAAAGTGATGCTATCATGGCATTGAAGCAAGCGTTTGATGAAAAGGGAATTGATATTCCGTTTCCAGTTCGAACAGTGCTTATGCACAATACATAGCGATACCGTATGACAGATCAATTTTCAAAACGAGAGCAGAAAACACATCCAACGTATCATGTTGGTCGAGTGCTGTGGTACGCAATTCTTGTTATTGAGCTTGCATTGATTATTCGACTCGTTGTGCAGGTGTTTGTCAGTACATCACATAGTGTAATTGAATTGACGCGCATACTGACGATGCCGGTTGCACTTCTTGTGCCTAACTCGCTCGGTGCAGAATTAATCACGTTTGTATCAATGCTTTTGTATTGGGTGCTTGGATATTGTGTGATGAAAGTTGTTGCACACTTTCGGCCAGTTCCAGAGACTTCAATGGAGGCAGCTATGGAGCGCGAACTGTAGTGTGCTACGATAGTTGCATTAGTAGGGTAACGCAATTGATTATGTATACACAAAAAGGAAACTCAACAACAAACACTATTTTGATCTTGCTCTTGGTGATCGTTGTTGGTCTTGTTGTATGGTACTTTGTTGGTGGTGAACAAGCAGCGCCAGAAGAAGCAAACGATGATACTGGTGTGACGATCCAACTTGATGGAACGAACGAAGAGGGAACAGAATAACGGTAGCGCACAATAAAAAAATCGAGGACACCGTCCTCGATTTTTTTATTGTGCGCTTGCTTCTGATTAGTTCTTGCGCATCATAAGCCCAAGTACAACAAGGACTACGACGATAAGCAGCACCCATCCCCATGGGAAGCCACTATCTGTTTCTTCGTCAGTTTCTGTTGTGTCAGTTGCAAGTGTATCTTCACCAGTAATGTGAATACCGAGCACCTCTCCATTTTCGTCAGTAACAACAGTGACTGAGTCATCTGCGTCGAGCTCCAACAGTACTGATGCATCGTATTCGTCACCACCAGCAACGATCTTGAAATCGCCATCGAGTGGTAATGTTACTGCACCTGACGCTGTTTGGATAACAACGGTGTCTTCAACAACTGTTGGACTTGTACCAACGATCGCTTCACCGTTTGCTGGCAAGAGAGCGACTCGGTTTCCAAATGTGAGCTGTGTCAAACTTACCACTGCTGCGCCTCGTCGTCGTTGTGCTTGGTTTGCAAGTGTTAGTGAAACCTTGACCAATTCGCCATTCTCGTTTTCAAGCACAATGAATTCGTCGGTAACAGCAACAACTTCTCCCACAATAAGTTCCTCTTCAATATCCTCTGCAGTAATTTCTTCTGCGTTCTCGATGTCCTCAGCATCGACTGATCCATCGGTCAATACAAAATCAAGGTCGCCCTCAATTTGCACTTCCGAACCATCTTCAGTAACGATTGTTGATTCATCGTCCATTGTTTCTTGGGCGAATGTTGGTACTGCAACAAATCCAAAGAGTACTACAAGTGTTATAAATTTTTGCATAAACATACGTATATGAGCTACTAAAAATCGAATCGACCCCCGATAACCGCAGTATAGCACGATTAGTGGGCGTGGCTGTGGGTATGCTTCATGTGGTATCCCTTGAGAAAAGTAACCGCCAAAAAAGTCACAATAGGAACCGTCAAAATAAGTCCCATGCTTCCAACGATAATCCGAACAACTTCAGTTGCAATGATTTCGATATTGAATGATGCACTGGTTGAGCCGGGTGCTTGATACAGGTAGAGCAAGAGCGGCAGGCTGGCACCGGTGTAGGCAAGGACAAGCGTGTTGATGAGTGCGCTCACGTGTTCGCGCCCGACGCGCATTGCTCGAATAAAAATAGCTCGTTTGCTTTCGTTTGGATTTGCGTCAAAAAGTTCGGTTACGACTGCAACCTGGGTGACCGCAATATCGTCAAGCACACCCAAGAATCCAATAATAATTGCACCGAGCAAGAGCGCCCGGAAATCAAGCGCGCCACCAGTTGCAAAGTTGAGATACGTACTCGCTTCGTCACTAAAGCCAGTGAGGTTTGCAGAATGAACGGCAATGATGGCAATGATGCTCGTTATGACAACAGCAAGGAGTGTTCCACAATACGCAATCCATGCACCTTTGGTAAAGCCATGAGTAAAAAAGATGGCGGCAAACAAAATACCAGCAGCAATAATACAGCCTGCAACAAGTGGGCTCCATCCTGCCAAGAGACCAGGGAAGAGAATATAATAAATGGCGGCAAAACTTCCACCGAGTGCGATGAGCGACCGAATGCCCTGCATGCCACCAAACGCAATTACGGTAACAACAAAAAGTACTGCAAGGGCGATCAGTGTTCGGCTACGATCGATGTTAACGACACCATAGACTTCGCTCCCATCAATATATTTGATGTAGTTAAAATAAAATCGATCACCCTGATCAAGTTCAAGGAAATCATTTTCGATAATGATGATCTCTCCCGCACGTGGTCCGTCAAGAATACCAACTTCGATTTCTTGGTAGGTGTGTACTGCGTCGGTGCCTGGGATCTCGCGCTCTTCTTCGGTAATGACTTGTAGCACTTCACCGCGCCAGGTTGCTTGGATGTCTTGATGTAATGTTTGCGCGTTGCCGGTGAGAGCTCCGCTACACAATGCTACGAGTATGCCAATGTATCCGAACAGATGTCGCATCGTTATAGTTTGGCACATTTTTTACAGTGACCAAAGAACTCAAGCATGTGGCTGGTGACGCGCTCAAACGATTTTGGTAGTTGTGATGGATGTGCAACGCATGTTGCGACTCGTTCGGTCAAACCGCACTCGGTGCAGACAACGTGATGATGGTGTGTCGATTGCAATTCGAAATATGCTTTGCCATCCCGAAAGTTTGTTTGATACACAATTCCACACGAAACAAGAGAGTCGAGGACGCGGTAGAGTGTGGCTTTGGTTAGTTTCGAATCAAGTGCTTCATGGAGTTCGTCGATTGAAAGTGGGTGGCGTGATTGGTGGAGGAGCGAGAGGACGGCAATCCGTGGTTTGGTTGCCTTCAATTCATGTTCTCCGAGTAGTGCCCTTGCGTTGTTCATGGTTGTATGAGTATAATCTAAATGCGAAATATTTGCAATAACAAAATCATTCATTCATGATCTATCTTATTATCGCATCCGTGTGTATCATGCTTGCTTCACTGGCAGGTGTGTTGGCCACGTGGAAGTACGCGGGCACATTCATCGAGAAAAATTTGAGTTTTTTGGTGAGCTTTTCAGCCGGTGTGTTTTTAATTGTTTCGTATCAGCTTGGAATTGAAGTGTTCGAGCTTGCTGAAACACCCGCCTACGGACTTGCGTGGATTGTTGCCGGCGCCGTGCTGCTTGGATTTATGTTTCGGTTGGTACCAGCATTTCACCATCACCACGACGAAGAATGTGATCACGAACACAGTCATAGTATCGACACGCGACGTATTGTGATCGGTGACGCCATTCACAACATTGGCGATGGTATTTTGCTTGCTGCCACATTTGCGATCAGTGTGCCGCTTGGTATTGCAACAGCGGCGAGTGTGTTTGTGCATGAGTTTGTGCAAGAAGTATCGGAGTTTTTTGTGCTTCGACAAGCAGGAGCAAGTATCAGAGAAGCTCTTAAAATTAATTTCTTAGCGTCAGCAACAATACTTATTGGTTCAATCGGAGGGTATGTGTTGCTTGATCAATTTGTTGCACTTGAAGTGCCGCTTCTTGGTATTGCGACCGGATCATTTTTGGTGGTTGTGCTGTACGACCTCATTCCGCATTCAGTTCGTGCATCACGATATCACGCAGCGTATGGCAAGCACATCGTATGGTTTTTTATTGGTGTAGTGGTGATGTTTGGAGTTAATCAATTTGGAGTGCATGCACATGGTGGCGACCACGATGATGACCATGATCATCACGAAGAACACGATCACGATACCCATGACACATTGCATCATGACCACGACGAGGTAGAATCAGAGGATGCGAGATTACACGAATGATGCGCTTGGTGCTCACAAGGCGATGGGCGGCAAGATAGAGATTACGCCAAAACGAAAACTCGAAACAACTGACGACTGGAGCATTATGTACACGCCCGGAGTTGGTGCGGTTGCGCGTCATATTGCCGAACACCCAGAAGCGGCACGTGAGTACACCATTCAAAAAAATACGATTGCAGTTGTCAGCAATGGCACAGCGGTTTTGGGGTTGGGGAACATTGGACCAGCTGCCGCACTCCCAGTAATGGAAGGAAAGGCGGCAATTTTTAAAGATCGTGCCGGTGTTGATGCATTTCCGATCGTACTTGATACAACTGATCCTGATGAAGTCGTGCGCGCAGTTGAACTCATTGCTCCTGGTTTTGGTGGTATTAATCTTGAAGATATAAAAGCGCCAGAATGTTTTGAAATTGAACGACGACTGAAAGCATCACTCACTATTCCGGTTATGCACGACGATCAGCACGGCACAGCGATTGTCGTGCTTGCGGGACTCGTCAACGCAGCGCGTGTTGTTGAAAAAAATTTGCATGATATGCAGGTGGTGATTGTCGGAGCCGGTGCAGCTGGTCGTGCAATTGCGCTATTACTTGTGATGGCGGGCGTGCAAGACGTGACGGTACTTGATTCGCGAGGGATTATTGCGCTTGGTCGTGATGGTGTGACGGGATACAAAGAAGAACTTGCAAATATAACAAACCCAAGGAAGCTATCGGGCGATGCGTTTGTGGCGCTTGACGGAGCAGATGCAGTCATTGGTGTGTCGGGACCGGAAAGTATCCGAGCTGAGCATATTAAAGTGATGGCAGAGAAGCCGATTGTGTTTGCGCTTGCGAACCCAACCCCAGAGATTTTTCCTGATGATGTGCGAGCGGCGGGGGCTGCAGTTGTCGCGACAGGGCGTTCAGATTTTCCAAACCAGATCAACAATTCACTCGTGTTTCCGGGGATTTTCCGAGGAGCGCTCGATGCGCAGGTTACCGATATTACTGACGATATGAAGCTTGCGGCAGCGCACGCACTTGCTGCTCTTGTCGAGGATCCGACGGCAGAAAAGATCATTCCGACGAACAATGACGAGCGAGTCGTCGATGCTGTTGCTGGTGCGGTCAAAAATTTAGGTCGCTAAATTTGGTCTTTGGTCGTTCGTGCGCTAGAATAAGGCTCAATGAAGAGCCATTTTGTTATTATGTGCATGCTTGTTTTTGCAGGACTTGTTGGTCTGGTCTGGTGGGGCGTTGGCGTTTCGCCTGCATCCGTTGTCGATTATGGGCCGTATCAGATTGGTGACTTCAATACGCAGGATGAAGAGGTGGTAGATGAAGCAGAAGATGCATTCCCTCAGTACCAAAACGAACCCGAGCCATTATTGGAGTACGTTGAAATTATTGATGGATGTCGACTTGTTGTCGATGCAACGTGTGTGCGTGCATATGCAGAACCAGCAACGAGTAGTACAGCAGTGTCACAACTTCGTGTCGGTATGATCTTGCCAGTTGCCGAGGTTATTGTCGATGCAAGTAGCACCAAGTGGTACAAAGTGCGTTTTACCGAATGGTTGCGGTATCCATTTCGAGTTATCGATACCTGGTACGTTCCGGTTTCGAGTGCGACGCGCCTCGTTGAAGACGCTGGCACACAAGAACTCGGCACTTCGACAGAGCGCATTGCATCAACAACAAAGCAGATTATTGTTGATCGTTCGGATCAAAAATTGTACGGATATGAAGGTGACGAGCTTGTGTTTGAAGAATTTATTTCAACTGGTTTGGCATTGACGCCAACTCCTCGAGGCGTGTTTACGATTTACCGCAAAACACCAAGCCGGTATATGCAGGGGCCGGTGCCCGGGATTAGTGACGACTTTTATGATTTACCAGGTGTGCCATGGAATTTGTACTTCACCTATGAAGGTGCCGTCATTCATGGCGCGTACTGGCACGATCAATTTGGAAAACAGTGGTCGCACGGATGCGTCAACGTGCCACTGGGTCGCGCCGAAGAATTGTACCAATGGGCCGAAGTGGGAATGGAGGTTGTGGTTCGAGACTAGTGCAGCATAGAGAAATGGCCGGGAGCTTCGCTCCCGGCCATTTCTTCATTAGTGCGTCTTACTCAGCTTGTTTGATTTCAACACCTGCCGCACCGGCAGCAGCCTCAGCCGTTTCTTTGTTCATGAACTTGAACATGTTACCGCTACAGGTGGTGCATGTTCCTTTTGCAGAGTATCGGTTGTTTTTGGTTGATACTTCTGTCACATTCATTATCTGCTTGGTTGGCTTGTTGTTGTCGTCTCGACACTTCATGCAAAGTGCTTCTACTTGGTTTGACATATAAAATCGTTATTAGTCTAGTAAACGATAGACGTACAGTAGCACGGAAAAGCCGTAGGGGACAAGGGAGGGCTAGTAGCCCTCTTTTTCTGGTCTTTTCGAATCCCTCACTTTCTCGCAACGGCAAACGAACCAAACACATTGTGTTTGGTTCGGCCGATTGCGGGCCACTCGGGTTAAGTACCCACAGGTGCAAGCCCCGTAAGGGTTTTCGAGTGGTTTCAGTATATCAAAATTGAGGCACGTGGGTCATACTTCCCAAATGCCAACAAATGCCAATTTTTGAGATATAATAAAGAGTATGACAGTTGGCGAATTGGTATATAAACAAGCAATAGAACAAGGATATAACCCTAATTTTGCAAAGGGGCTTGTTTCTCCTCTTAACAATATGGCTGAGACATATAGTAAATTACATGAAACTCTTCAAGGACCAATGAAACAAGCTGTAGAAGTTACCAGTTCAGTGTCTAAAATGATTGGGCCTCATATTGAAACTATGAACAGAGTTGCAAAGTCTCTTCCTAAAATGCCAACTCTGTCTGAAATACCCTCATATCTTTATGAAGAAAAAAATGAATTTGTTCTCCCGGCACTAACACGACCTGTTCACGACGTAAGAATTGTAAATGCAGAAGACATTGCGGTTCCAGTAGTAAAGGAAGAAAGTGTATCTATAAATGCACCCCACACCCTCTCTGCGACAACCCCCATTTTTTATTTAAAAGGTGACGATATTTATCATTACAAAATTGGCAGATTAACATACAGACCAAGAGGTCTTAATGATCCTAAATATATCAAGGCATTTAAAAATGTAATCAGATATATGCCACCTGGTACAAAAGTTATCCGTATCAAAGAGTTGGAATCTGCAATGGATAAACAGGATAAGATCGGACAAAATTATAGGATGAATATTGGTAAAAGTGCCAGATCTTTTAAGAGCTTTCTCATAAAAAATGGTGTGATAAATTCTCACCCCGTCCATAAAGAAGTTATCATTGCTGCCACTGACGAATATATTACTTTTCACAATTTTATTGAGTCCGAGTAAACCCGTGCAAAAAAGATAAAAACTGACTCCAAAATAGCCTAATAAACAAGGCTATTTTTGTTACTTGCACGTATTTACACGTCTATTTTGATGTGGTCATATATGCCACCATTACACTACACATGGCCACCATGTGATTAAGAAATAATCAAAATTGTTATGACAAATAAACAAAAGATACATTGGTCTGTATCTCAAAGAAAGACCAAAGACTTAATTAAAAACGGATACAATCCTCGGAAGCTTGAGGAAAATGAAAGGCGCGACCTTGAAAATTCAATTAAAGAATTTGGAACAGTCGTTCCTGTGGTTCTCAATATTGGATCAAGAGAAAACGTCATCATTGGTGGCGAACAAAGAATCAAAATCTATGCCGACCTTGGTATTAAAGAGATTGAGTGTATGGTGCCCTCTCGGGAACTCACTCTCAATGAGGAGAAGACCTTGAACCTCAGGCTGAACAAAAATACTGGGTCTTGGAATGAAGAGCTTTTGAAAGAGTTCGATATGAATATGCTCCTTGATGTTGGTTTTGGAGATGAAGAGCTTCAAAACTTCTTTGATGATATTGAGCTAGTTGACGATGGCTTTGATCTAGAAAAAGCCCTAAAAGAAACTCCCGTTGCAAAAGTAAAAACTGGAGAAATATATCAGTTAGGACAACATAAATTGTTAGTCGGAGACTCAACAGATGAAAAACAGATAAAGGAACTTATGAAAAATGAACTGGCAGATGTCGTCTTCTGTGATCCACCATTTAATATTTCTTGGAACTATGGTGGAAAATATGGTGGCGAGTACAAAGACAATAAAAGTGAGAAAGAATATCAAGAATTTATAGATAAAAGTATTGAAACATCTAAAAAATTCGCAAAATCTAACTCACATTTCTTCTACTGGTCAGATCCTAATAAAATTGGGTTAATCCAATCTCTATACGAGAAATATGGGGTCAAGCAAAGAAGAGTTTGCTTTTGGGTAAAATCAAATCAAAACTGTACCCCTAAGATTGCGTGGAATAGAGTCTACGAACCATGCACATACGGAACAGTCGGAAAACCATATCTCAATCCTAACTTCAGAAATGCCAATGAAGTTCTCAATCAAGAAGTATCTTCTGGAAATCAGGCACTGGATGAGATACAGGAAATGATAGATCTGTGGTTAGTTAAAAGAGACAACACTCAAAACTATCTACATCCAACACAAAAACCTGTCACCTTAAACGAAAAACCATTCAAACGATGTTCAGCACCCGGACATATTATTCTCTCTGGTTTTGCAGGTAGTGGCTCAGACTTGATTGCCGCCGAAGAATTAAATCGTGTTTGGCGAGGAGTCGAGAACGATCCAATTTTCGCAACTATTGTAATTGAACGATGGGAGAAATTTACCAACCTTAAAGCAAAAAAGGTCCATGAAAATAAATAAAGGAGACATCTTCAAGATCGGAGATCATATTGTTGGGTGTGGCGATGCAACTGACAAGGATTTTGTTAATAAGGTGATCGGAAAGAATAAAATCAGGGCGATAATTTCAGATCCTCCGTATGGGGTTGCATATGTTGAGAATAAAAAAGGTTTTGTAGAGCTTAGTGTTACAGACGAGAAAAAGATTGAAGGAGATCACCTTCAAAGTGAATCGGAATATGAGAACTTCACCAGAAAATATCTTGGTCCTGTTATTCCGTATCTTGAGGAGAATAATGCAGTCTACATTTTTAACTCCGACCTCATGTTCTCTGCACTTAGATCAGGGATGAAACAAGCTGGCTTCTACTACAGCCAGATGTTGATTTGGATTAAGAATCAACCTGTAATGAGTAGAAAAGATTATCTCTCACAATATGAATTGATTGCATATGGTTGGTTTGGAAAACACAAAATAGAACGGTCAAAATCCAAGAATGTCATATTTTATCCCAAACCCAATAGGTCAAAACTGCACCCAACTCAAAAACCAATAGGACTTCTCCGAAGACTTATCCCTGACAACACAAAGATTGGAGATATTATTTATGATCCATTTCTTGGAAGTGGCTCAACTGCCATAGCCTGCGAACACTTGGGTCGAAAGTGTATTGGTATTGAGATTGATGAAAAGTATGTGCAAACAACGGTTACAAGACTAGAAAAACTGACTGGAAAGAAATCGGTAAAGATATAGGACTATGCATGAAGAAGATTTTTCTAAAGAACCATATAAGAAACAAACATACGAAACGTATGCTCTTTGGAAATCTCTCCCTTCATTTCTTAAAGGTCAACCAAAACCAGCTCTTGAGAAATTCGGGATTGAGGAAGAAATACTCTTCGAGTTGTTATCGATAAAAACTCAATTAGATTTTTCCAAAAAGTACAAAATTGATGCCGGAACGTTAACTGATTGGAATAAAAGATTAGAGAAGGACGGATTACTTAAAGACCTTAATTCTTGGGCAAGAAAACTAACACCAAATGTTATCTTCGCTCTTTATAAGAACATTATCAAGGGCGGTCGAGCTCATGAGGTAAAAGCATGGTTTGAAATAATCGAAAACAATTAACATGAATGAACCAATTAAACTAAATGAAATAAATGACATTTTGTCAGACACTATTAGAAAAGTGATGAGTAAAGAAATGTCTCTCAAAAAAGCAACAATTATTGCAAGACTTGCTTCTGCACTTTCCAAAAACATTGTAAATACCGAACTGAAAGAAAGAGTTGAGTTTTTGGAATACAGACTAAAGATTAAGAAATAAAAATTATGAAAAGTATATCTAAGATGTTAGAGAGAAGCGACTTATCTGGAAAGGACAGGATCCTTTTGCGTATTCATGACGATATCAATGAAATGCAAACAGGCAAATCAATTCTCACTGAATCTGATATATACAATCTGGCTGAGGGATGGAAGCCGAAAGATGATTTTGAGGCTCGGCAATATAACAAGTACTTAGATGTTTGGAAGCCTTTGAAATTTGTAAACACGGATATACAAACTATATTCTTGAATGCAGTTATTGATATAGGAAATGTTGAAAAGGTTCTACTTTATTTTGTCTTTAAGGACCCTGAAGAATACGACAGGTTTCTCACCGATGAAATGCAGAACCAAAACCAAGACGCTGTATTAAAAATACTGCTTGAAAACACAGGCTTTGAATACGAAGCAGTGCTACATAAAATGACTTTCGATTCGTTACCTAAAAACATTCAGGAAGACCTGCTTTCTCTGTATGGAGAAGCTGAATATGATCAGTCGTATCTTAGGGATGAAGAAAATGTGTGTACCATCTTGAAAGATAGAGATTCTCTAAGTCCTGAAGAAATTGAGAAACTGACCAATATTATAATGGATACTGTTAGCTGGGAGTTTGAAGATGAAGTTATTTTAAATGAAAGATTTTTAGTAAGAAAGTTAATGCATAGTTATTTTGCAGGAGTGCCAATGAAGATCTTCGTTGAAAAAATGGCGAAAGATTTGGGAATTAATTACAAAGATGAAGCAGAGCTATTGAAAAAACTAGAAAAAGTCGAGGACATTAAGAGTAATTTCAGAAAGGCAGTGAAAGACAAGATCGCTCAAGGTATTTTCTTTTCTGACTATATTCCGCTTTGCAACAGCACTGACTTTTCAACTTGTTCAGGAGCAGATACAAAATTACCTCACAATGAATTACTCGATATTTGGATGACAGAGAAAAGCAAAAGTAAACAACTACTACAAAAAAACATAGATTCAGGAAAACTTGTTTTGGAGAGTAGAGGAAAGAAAATATTTACTAAAGAAAAATACACAAACATTTTAACCGGAAAGAGCATGTATCACAGCAAACTTGATTTACCTTTTGTCCGCGAATACAGACAACAGATAGAACAGATGCTTGTTTTTGGACATCTGATTCATTTGATGAATGGCAGAAGCTTTACAAAATACTATCAAAACATTTTGGCGTACCATGAATTACTCAAAAAAGTATCTGAAATTATTGAGAAAGACATTACTTTCATGTCTCTAAAATATCTAAAAGACCTAGACGAAGAAATCGACCAATTGGATAAACATGTCCATATGATTTATGACAGAATGATGGATCACATTTATATGAACAGCGACACTAGATACTATCTAGAAGTATATGTTGACGACATGATTGTTGACAGAAAAAAATTACAACCAGAAAAATATGCTGGTCAGAAACTTTATGAGAGAGAAGTTTCGAAGAATTTTGGTACCGGATGGATCCATTAATCTCTCTACCTAATCACATTGCGGACTTAGTGTCCTGTTATACGAGGCTAATAATTCCTCAAGTGTTTTAAATGATTTCAGATATGTCTCACTTAAGCCCTGCCATGCACTACAGTCTTCGGGATAGTAATATTTAGCGGTGTGGTGAGAGGAGGTGTAATACTTTCCGCCAGAACTTTGAGATTGTGTTTGAGTGTCGTTGTTACTCTCTGTTCCAGTTGAAGCGTCGCCATTACAAGTATTTGGTGACCACAGTCCTTTTTGATTTGCTTCTGCTGATTGTTGTGCTGATTTAAATTCAGCTTGGTATTTGTACGGAGTGTTGTACGTATATTCATACGCATATCCCTCTTCAATCATGTGCTTATTAAAGAATAGTCCGTCTGAACGATGGACGTACACAAGTAATCTTCCGTATACATCACGTGTTCCTTGTGATGCATCTGTTTCTATTCGTACTTGTTTGCCAGACAAAAGTTCCTTCGCCTTATTTGATGCTTCAACTCCAAAACATTGAACAGGTTTTCGAGGATCGACAGTTTCTGGTGTATCCATACCAATCAACCGCAACGTCTCCGTTGTGCCGTTCATGCTTATTTTTATCGTGTCTCCATCTACGACACTGGTGACAGTGTAATACTGTTCCTCTGACTGCGATTTTTCTTGTATCTGTTCTACGGGTTGTTCAGTTTTTGTTGTCGGTTGGACACTTTCAGTTGTCTCTGAAGAGACTACAATTTCTTCAGTTTCATTTTCTGTCTCCTCAACAGTTTCAGTGGTATCAACAACTGATTCTTCTGTCTGACTTACTGTTTGTTCAGTATCAGTCTCTGAATCAGGGAGAACAGCCCCAAGGAATATAGTAAAAAGGATAAGTCCCAAGAAGCCGATACCGGCATACTTGAGAATTCTCAAGATTTTAGTTTTCATTTTGCTTGATCGGACTTAGTTTGTAATACCGTGACGGACAGAAAACAGAAAGCCCGCCACGGGTCTCTGACCTAGGGCCAGACATACCGGTTTCCCGATATGGCCGATCAAGCAACCCCATGACGGGTTTTCTATGCTTGATCGGTCTTTTGACCATATCCTTGGAAAACCAAGGGGTTAGGTCGTTTCTAAATATTCAGTTGTATAGGTACATAATAACAAATTTAGTACCTAACGGCATCCTAGCTCATATAAAAAGATTTGTGTAGCAAAATTACCAACTCAGAAAATTAGCTCTCTGTTGCATCAAGATATTTCTTATACCTGGTTCGGACATCGCCGATTATGTCAGAGTAAAATAAAACCTTAAAATTATTAGATCGATGCTTCATTCTACTTTTTAAGTCTGCACTAACTTTTGACCCAACCAGATAAGCTCTATAGCTAGTAAAGTTCTTATACTTTTCTGCCAACGTTACGTACGTTTCCAACTGATTTAAATCATCTACCGTTAATTCATGCGAAGGTCTTTTTAATTCTAATAAGACCAGTTGGTCACCAACTGTTCCGCATACAAAATCTGGCCTTTTATTTCCGTATTTCTTCTTGTCAGCTTTTGAAAGCTCTTTCCCGATATAAGTACGGATAGTTTGATTAGAAATCAATAGCCAGTATTTTTCATCAACTAACCACATTGATTTTTCAAGAATTCGGTGTATTGAATTATCTCCAGTGATCTCCAGTGTTTTTGGGTCCTGAATTCGTTCTTCGAATAGATCTATAACGTCCAATCTATTTTTAACTTGGTTGGATACATTGGTTATTATGTTTAACCCCCAAGTTTTCAGTAATTTATCTAAATCCTCAAGAGCTCTTTGTTTTTGTTTAGGCAACTTCTTTATTACTGCAAGAAATGACTCTCTAAAACCAGAGTTAGCACTTGATAGAATGTCGCTAATTTCAATCAGTGTCTCGCTAAAAGATTGGAAGTCTTTTTTTGATAATGAATCAATATCTACATTTGAAATTATCTCCTTGAGAATTTGAGGATGGTTTTCGAAGACAGAGTTGGCAGTGGCTTCTTTTTCCTCAGCACTAACCAGCTTAGTTTTTATTAACTCGGATGTTTCCCAGCCAAGTATCTTTCCAAATTTACTATCTACAATGTTTCTAATTTGTTCCCAGTGCCCAGGTTTATTTATATGAAAAGTCGCTCTCCCGCCAGGCCACCATTTTGATAATGTTAATCTATCTTCAACGACACCAAACTCGGGGTTGCTTTTAGTAATCTGAACACTGGTGTTTTTTGTTATAGACTCCTTCTCTTTAATCCAGTCAGGTTCGAATTTTTTGTGACCACACTCAACACACTGGTTTTGCTTGATGCCATTATGCTCTCCGCATTTGCTACATACTTTATATGATTGTCTTTTCTTTTTAGCCATGCCTATCAAGGTTATATCCCTATAAAGCTATTATATCAACGGGCGTTCTTTCTATAAAGAACCTAAAATTCTGGGGGTGTTTAAGTTACCAACTCGGGACACTCTGGACTCCTCAAGACCACTCTGTCATCAATGTAGGTAATGGAGATAACAAAGCCAAAAATAAAATATTGCCTATACGCAAGGAAATCTACCGAATCTGAGGAACGACAGGTCAGATCAATTGACTCGCAGATCAAGGAGATGATGCAGATTTCAGAGCGTGAGAATCTTGAAATTGTGTCGATTAAACAAGAGTCTCATTCGGCTAAAGAAACAAGTCAACGACCTGTCTTTAATGAACTTTTGAACGACATTAAAGATGAAAAGTTTAACGGGATACTAACGTGGGCACCCGACAGACTTTCTCGTAACGCAGGAGACCTTGGTTCTATCGTTGACCTGATGGACAGAGGAAAGCTTCACAAGATTAGAACGTATGGGCAGGAATTCTCGAATAATCCTAATGAGAAGTTTCTGTTAATGATCCTTGGATCACAAGCCAAGCTTGAGAATGATAATCGAGGCATCAACGTAAAGCGAGGTCTAAGAACACGAGTTGAAATGGGCTACTGGCCAAATATGGCACCGCTTGGATATCTCAATCCAAAACAGATGGACCAGAAAGGCAAATTGATTATTGATGAACAACGAGCGCCGATCATCAAGAAGATGTTCGAGAAGGTTGCCTTCGAACATTACTCAGGAAGAAAGATATATAACTGGCTGAGACATGAACTTAATTTCTACACTCGAGGAAATAGACCCCTGACTCTAAGTGGCATCTATCGAATCTTAGAAAACACTTTTTACTACGGAGAGTTTCAGTATCCAAAAGACAGTGGAAATGTGTACAAGGGTCTTCATACACCAATCATCACCAAAGAACTCTTTGAACAAGCTCAAGCACAGCTCAAACGAGATCAGATAGTGCGGGAGAGCAAGGAATTTGCCTTCACCAAGCTATTTGTGTGTGGAAAGTGTGGATCAGGTATATCTGCTGAAGAAAAATGGAAAAAACTTAAATCTGGAGGATCTAATAGATATATCTACTACTCCTGTAGTCGTGCAAGAGATAGGAATTGCAAGAACAAATATATTCGTGAGGAAGACTTAATCCAACAGCTTCTCAAGATCATCGATGATGTGAGTATCAATGAACTAGGCATGCATAAAAGTATGGAAGACGAAGTTAAAAGATTTAATAAGTTTCAGAAAAATGTCTTTGGTGTAAAAGAAAAGATAAAGACCGATGAGGATTTGAATATTAGAAAGTATGCAAAGTACTTATTAAAAGAAGGTTCAACTACTGAGAAAAGGTTACTGTTGGCTAACTTGAGATCGAGGATTAGATATGAGGATAAAGAGCTCACTCTGATCAGAGAATAATAAAATAATCTTTACATATTGCACTTATACCCCATAGGGGTATAATGTTTCCATATGAGTAACAATAAGAAATCAGTGGGTAATCGCCTCAAGCGAATTGAAGGCCAAATAAGAGGTCTTCAAAAAATGGTTGAGGAAGATAAGTATTGTATCGATGTAATTACCCAGACGTCTGCTATCCGCAATGCTCTAAAAGGTGTTGAGGATGTTTTATTAGAAAGCCATTTATCGAGTTGTGTTGTTGATCAAATAAAATCAGGAAAGCAGAAGAAAGCTGTCGATGAGATCTTAAAGGTATATAAGTTGAAAAGATAACCATGAATCATTCTTGTCACAACACAAATCACGATAAACATAGTGGACACGGAATGGATCACGGATCAGCTTCAAGCTATCTAAAGAGATTTTGGATAGTAACTTTCTTACTAATCCCTCTTGCCCTAACACACGAAAAGATATCTGAATTCATCAATCTGTCTTTTGACCTTAGCAAGTGGGTGCAGTTCATTATCGCCACGGTTATTTTCGGTTTTGCCCTAGTGTTTTTCCAACACGCTTGGCATGAAATAAAGGCGAAACAGTACGGCATGATGACTCTGGTGTCTCTTGCTGTTGGAGCAGGATATCTATTTTCAGTTGCTTCAACATTTATTGAAGCAATTAATGTTGAATTTTATCTAGAAATCTCAACTTTGGTTTGGGTGCTTCTATTCGGTCATTATCTTGAAGCCAAATCAAGTAGTGCCGCTGGAAGTGCTCTACAAGAAGTCGCAAAACTTTTACCAAAACAGGCTCACAAACTAGTAAACGGAAAGGAAGTTGATGTTGACATTAGCGAACTCCAAGAAAAAGATTTAGTTATTATAAAACCAGGAGAAAAGATTCCTGCTGACGGAATAGTTGTTAAGGGTTTTGCCAATGTCGATGAATCGCTCATCAGTGGTGAATCAAAACCAGTGGAAAGAAAAGAAGGCGCCGAAGTAGTGGCGGGTTCAATTTGTTTAGACGGCTCACTAACAATCGAACTTGCTCGTGTCGGAGAGAATTCAACCGTTGGACAAATTCAAAAATTAATAGAAGAAGCAGGAAGAACAAAGCCACGATCTCAGCGAATAGCAGACAAGGCTTCGGCTGTTTTAACTTTTGTTGCAGGAATTACTGCACTTGTAACGCTCTTGGTCTGGACTCTTGCAGTTGGAGAGCCATTTGTATTTGGTATCACTCTCGCCATTACTGTTCTTGTGATTGCTTGCCCCCACGCCCTTGGCTTAGCCATTCCAACAGTAACCACCATAACCACATCACTAGCAGTCAAGAATGGGTTTTTTATAAAAGATCTATCAAAAATAGAAATAATTAGGAAAGCGGATTATGTGGTCTTTGATAAAACAGGAACCCTTACCAAGGGAGAGTTTGGGGTAACAGAAGTGGTCCCAATGAAAGAAGCTAACAAAGATAAGATTTTGCAGATTGCTTCATCTTTGGAACAACATTCTTCACATATCATTGGACACTCAATCTTGGCTCATGCAAAGAAGAAAAACATCAAGTTATCTGAGATTTCTGATTTTCAAAATATTGCTGGGCAAGGAGTAAAAGCAAAAATAAAAGGAGAAGAATATTTTGCTGGAAATGAAAGATTAATTAAAAGTCTTAAATTTGATTACCGGTCTCCCAAGAAGATTTCAGGAACAGCTGTGTTTGTAGCAAGCGACAAAGAGTTGCTCGGATACATTGTTCTTTCTGATGCAATAAGGGAAGAATCAAGAATTGCAGTCAAGACACTTCACGATATGGGTGTAAAAGTAGCAATGCTCACTGGAGATAATGAGCAAGTCGCAAACTCAGTATCAGAAGAACTTGGAATTGATAAATATTTTGCCAATGTCTTACCAGAAGATAAATACACCCACATCAAAGAACTTCAAAACAAAGGAAATGTCGTTCTTATGGTTGGCGATGGAGTAAATGATGCTCCCGCACTTACGCAGGCAAATGCAGGTGTCGCCATTGGTGCAGGGACAGATGTTGCCGTTGAGTCTGGGGATGTTGTTCTAATGGATAATGATCCTAGCGATATTGCTCGGCTCATCACCTTATCCAAAAAGGTGTATTCAAAGATGATTCAAAACCTTATTTGGGCTCTTGGATACAACATCATTGCCATTCCCGCCGCCGCTGGAGTTTTTGCCGTATGGGGATTCTTCCTTAGGCCTGAAATAGGTGCTTTAGTTATGAGTCTCTCAACAGTGATTGTTGTTGTGAATGCCGTGACTTTAAAGAAATTGGAGCTCTAGTATAAAAATATATGGCGCTATATATAGAGATTTTGGTATAATATGAACCATATGAATAAAGTGGGGGGAAACTTAAGAAATATACTGCTATTGAGCACCCTTGTAACCTTCTTTTTTGTTGGGTTCTTGGGGGTATTTCATTTTGATATGGGCATGACGTCTGATGGTCAAATGTCATCAGGTTGTTTTATGCCTGGTATGAGTACTATCTGTCAGATGGATCCAATTGAGCACATTACCGAATGGCAGAGCATGTTTACTGCCATACCGGAAAACAGTGATGTTCTCACAATTCTTTTAATACTACTTGCTTCGGTTCTTTTAGGATTTATTTTGATTAAACGTTCAACGTACCAAAACTTTTCTCAGAGTCCGCCATTAAAATCATTATCTCTCTATCAAAGGAGATATGTCCCGATAGTTAGTCATATCCAAGAGGCGTTTTCAAACGGCATACTACACCCTCGGCTATACAACTAAATAAATTCTATTAAACCTGCATGTGATCTTTCATGGTCGCCCCTTTGTGCAGGTTCTTGTGCGTATTATCAATTTAACTACTTAAATCAAATTAACTAAAATATGAAAAATACAACCATAGTCGCTACTGTCGCTATACTTCTTCTTGTCGGAGGTGTGTGGTGGTCAAATAATCTTGAAACAAAACAGTTAGAAGATTCAGGGGTAAATACCTCTGACATTATTTCTAAAAATGGTGTCCACTGGCATCCTCAAATCAGTATTTACGCAAATGGTGATAAACAAGATATCCCTGCAAATATTGGTATCGGCACTAAATATGCATCTACTCCGACTTATGATCAAAATATGCGCATGACGGCGATGCATACACACGAAACAGACGGAACAATCCATCTTGAGTTTAGTGGGACTGTAACAAAAGAGAATACTAAACTTAAAAATTTCTTCAGTATTTGGGGTAAAGATTTTATGGAGCTTGGATCAACTGTCACTATGACAGTGAATGGAGAAGAGAGTCTTGAACTTGAGGAGTACGAAATGAAAGATGGTGATAAAATAGAATTAAGATATGAATAAGTCTGTTCAGATTAAAAAAAGTTATTAATAACATTAATTAAAATATGGAACAACAAAAATTAACAGTACCAATAGCAATAATCATCGCAGGAGTGCTTGTCGCAGGGGCGGTAATATTTAGTAACAGTAATGGATCAAATTCAGTTGCCCAAGCACCTACCGACAATCAAGGAGAACAACAAGCACCACAGCCTAGCGGTTCAACTGATGCCGTAAATCCAGTTACAGCAGAAGATCACATAAAGGGAGACATTAATGCTCCAGTAAAAATTGTCGAATATTCAGACATGGAGTGTCCATTCTGTAAACGTTTCCACGACACAATGAATCAAGTTATGGATGAATATGGTGCAGATGGTCAGGTTGCGTGGGTCTTTCGACAGTTCCCATTAGAACAATTGCATCCGGTGAAGGCTCAGCGCGAGGCTGTTGCATCTGAGTGTGCCAATGAGCTTGGTGGCAATGACGTCTTCTGGCAGTTTACAGACAGATTCTTTGAGTTAACCCCTTCAAACAATCAGACAGATCTAGAAACAATCATTCCACAGATTGTAAGAGAAATTGGATTGAATGAAAGTGCATTCAACGAGTGTTTGGATAGTGGTAAGTATGATAGTCATATTGAAGAGGACATACAAAACGCTGTTGCTACTGGAGGTAGAGGAACGCCGTGGAGCGTTGTAATTGGACCAGACGGCACCACATACCCACTTTCAGGAGCACAACCTTATGAAGCGGTAAAACAGCTCATAGATATCGCATTAAACAGTAAATAGGCATGATTGCCGGCCTATACAGAGTATTCAGCAATCCCGTTTATATTGTCCTTTCGGTGGGCATTGCTTTAGTTGTATTTACCTTTGCAGTACTTCTACCCAACTTCCCACTGCTCTCTCAAATACTTCCGAGCCAAAGTATTGAACTAAGTGATAAAGTCTCACTTATCTTCAGTTTGTTTGAATCCATTCAGACAAACTTCACGGCAGTGTCGGCAACGTACACAATTCTTATTGCCATACTATTCGGTATGAATGTCTCACTATTCACTTATTTCGTCTATAAACAAAAAGCAATCATCAAAGGCACAAACTCAGTAGCAGGGATTGGTGGTCTGGTAAGTGGGATCTTTGGAATTGGTTGTGCGGCTTGTGGAACGTTCATACTCACATGGGTACTTGGACTCATTGGTGCCGCCAGTATTATTTCATTCTTACCATTGGGAGGTGAAGAATTTGGCATTTTGGGAGTAGTTCTGCTTGTGTATGCAGTCGTGGTGACCGCAAAGAAAATCAGTACACCTCAAGTATGTGCAATAGATTAATAAATAAAAAATAATATAAAGATATGAAAAACATTCTTATTATCACGGTCGCTGTCATTATTCTCCTTATCGGAAGTGTGTGGTGGTCTAACAGTCTTAAAAATCAAAATCTTTCAGAAGGTATTGAAGGATTAGAACAGTTCACACGCACTGATCGAACTCATGTGCAAGGAGAAGTCGCTTACGAAGAAATGCCACCAGTTGGAGGGCGTCACGCAAATGTGTGGGCGGCATGCAACGGTAACATCTACGATGAGCCAGTTATCAATGAACAGGCAGTACATTCACTTGAACATGGTGCGGTCTGGGTAACGTATGCACCTGACCTTCCAGAAGAACAGATTGACGCACTCAAAAACAAGGTACGTGGATATACATTCATGAGTCCGTTTCCTGATCAAACATCGCCGATTATGCTCACTGCTTGGGGTAACCAGCTAGCAGTTGAGTCGGCTGACGATTCAAGAATTGATACATTCCTTCGTAAGTTCAGGCAGGGTGCACAAACGCCAGAACCAGGGGCTACATGTAATGCAGTCCCTGGAGGAATGAATTAACATTAATGAACATGAATAATCAAAATAAGATAATATTGTTTGCCGGGGGGCTTTTGCTGATAGTGATTGCAGGAATGTTGTTTTTGGAAACTTCTCGAGACAAATCTGTAGTTCCCAAAGAAAGCTCTGCTGAAGTTGGGTTTGCCCGCGATATGAGTATTCATCACCAACAAGCAGTTGATATGTCATTTCTTATTCGTGAACGAACAACGAATCAAGAAATCCGTAACTTCGCTTATGACATCATAAACACCCAAGCCACACAGCGCGGGATGATGCTCGGATGGCTTGAGTTATGGAACTTGCCATTAACCACAACAGAAACACCTATGGCATGGATGGCAGATGAGCATATGAGTGGAGATATGGAAGTAATGAGAGAAACGTTTACTCCTGGCGCAATTATGCCGGGAATGGCGACTCCCGAAGAAATGGAACGTCTCCGTGCTTCTGCAAATATTGAAGCAGAAAAACTATTCTTAGAGCTTATGATTCGCCATCACCAAGGAGGCGTTCTCATGGCACAGGGGCTTGTTGATCAAAGCGAACATGAAGACATGGTGCGTCTTGCACAAACGATGGTCGATGGTCAGCAAGGTGAAATAGAATACATGCAAGGACTTCTAAAAAGATACAAGTAATATGAGATTATTCTTAAAGAAAAAAAGTTTAGGGATATTGGGAATTGTTGTCATAGCCGTCTTGTTTGTTGGTGGGCAAAGTATGCTTGGAACAACACAGTATAATCAGCAAGAATCACTCAATACAACAAGACCATCTGATACGCTTGACCAAAAAGAGATAGTTATAGAGCCCGGAGACACATTCGCTACTGTTATGGAGTCTCAGGATATCCCATATGAAGATACAGAGGGGATACTTGCGGCATCAAAAGACGTGTATGACCTTACTAAGATACAAGCTGGAAAGATCATTCACTTGTTCTTCGCAGAGGAAGCTTTAGCTGCTATTGATTATGACCTCAATGATGAGATGAAGATTGTTGTCGAGAAAAATGGGGTTGGATTCAAGGCACGTGAAAAACCAATCGTGTATGACGTTACTCAAGTAGTAGCCCAAGGAACCATAATATCTTCGTTGTTTGCTGATGGTGCGGAGGCAGGACTTTCCGATGTAACGATGCTAGAACTTGCTGATATATTCGGATGGGATATTGATTTCTCAACAGATATTCGAAAGAACGATTCGTTTAAGCTCGTTTACGAGAAGCGCTTCCTGAATGGTGAAGAAGCTAGTCCTGGAAAAATTCTTGCGGCTCGTTTTGAAAATCAAGGTGAAACCTACGAGGCATATTATTACCAAAGTACCGACGGGAAAGAAGGTTACTACAATACTCGTGGCGAATCACTTGCGCGTCAGTTTCTTAAATCGCCCATTAACTTTGGATATGTAAGTTCTGGGTTTAGTTACAGTCGAGTGAATCCGGTAACCAAACAGGTAACTCCACATCGGGCAATCGACTACGCGGCTCCACAAGGTACGCCAGTGATAGCAATTGCTGATGGCGAAGTGACGTTAGCTGGTAGCAAAGGTGGACTTGGTATTACAATTGAAGTTGAACACGGTCAGTATAAGAGTCAGTATGCACATCTTTCAAAGATTAAATCAGATGTAAAACGTGGTGCTCCAGTGTATCAAGGTGATGTGATTGGTTATGTCGGATCAACTGGTATCTCCACTGGTCCTCACTTGCAATATGCTTTCTTTAAAGATGGTACACCGATAAACCCTCTGACTGCAGAACTTCCACTAGGAGAATCACTTGAAGAAGCAGAGCAAAGTCGTTTTGTCGATGCTACACAGGAACTGCGGCAACAGATAAATAAATAGAGTATGGAAATAACAGTCGTTTTTCTCGCAAATTACCTACACTTCTTTGTGTTCCTAGGAGGAGGTCTTCTTGCTTGGCAGTTACCGCCAGAAAAACGTACTTCGTTTATACTCACCGCACTCATCGCATTACCGCTTGCATTCGTATTAGGAGAAATAGCAGGATTACTGTTTCAAAATCCTCGACCATTTGTAGAGCTCGGGGTATCTCCACTTGTTCCGCATGAGGCGAACAACGGATTTCCTTCCACACATGCACTTATTGCAATGACCGTCGCTTTTACAACATTTCTGCACGACAGAAAGATTGGATTGGTGCTATTAAGTATAGCGTTGCTAGTGGGGATAGGTAGAATACTTGCTCTCGTACACAGCCCGCTTGATGTGGCTGGGAGTGCGTTGATTGCGGCTAGTGTGGCTGGAGTAGCGTTTCTCATCATTCAAAAGTTACAATTAAAACATGTCATCAAAAGAATCACATCATAGTAACAAGAGGGCAAAAAACGTTCTATTTGCGGCAACGCTGAACATTGGATTTACAATAATCGAGATTATTGGTGGACTCTTAACGAATAGTGTTGCAATTCTTTCTGATGCACTCCATGACCTTGGTGACAGTATTGCTCTCATTACATCTTATGTTGCCGAGAAACAAGCCAACCGTCCATCTGACAAAAAACGTACATTTGGTTATGCACGACTCTCCATTTTTTCAGCTGTTTTCAACGCGGTTGTACTAATTGTCGGCTCTGTTTTCATTCTCCTTGAAGCCCTAAAGCGCTTTACCGACCCAGAGCCGGTTCATGCGCTTGGAATGATTGGTATCGCAATATTTGGTGTCATCGTGAATACATTTGCATATGTGAGACTTCGCAGAGGAATGAGCGCCAACGAAAAGGTTCTTTCATGGCACTTACTGGAAGATGTCATTGGATGGATCGCTGTTTTAATTGGTGCAGTAATAATATATGTCACAGATTTCTACATCATTGATTCCATCTTAACCATTGGATACACGCTTTTCATTCTATACGGAGTTATAACAAGTCTTGCGGAGGTAGGTAATATTTTAATGCAGGGTGTTCCAGGTCACATTAGTATCCAAGCCATCAAGAGTGATTTGTTATCAATTCAAGGTGTTGTTGGTATTCATGATGTTCATATTTGGTCTCTTGAAGGAGAAACTGATATCTTTAGTGGACACGTAATCCTCAATAACGATATGTTTCAAAATTCTGAAAGTATTAAAAAACAAATAAAAGTAAAACTCAAAAACCACCATGTTGAACATTCGACTTTGGAAATTGAGAGTGTTGGTTCTTGTAATGGACTAGAGTGTGATCTTAATGAGAATAATAAAGTGAACAAATAAGCTAAGAGAAATCTCGAGATAAACTAATGCTAACAGAGGTAAGAAACACCACCTCAGGTTGAGGTGGTGTTTCTTGTTGATTAAGCGTATTTAACACTCGGGTCACTCCGATACTAAATTGTCTTGGCGGGCTTCCTCGGGCTGGAACCGTTGACGGTCAAGCACTGTAAGGTTATTCTCAATAATCTGATCGTATCAGTTTAAGGTTCTAACAGCACCTTATCTTTTTCAAAAAGTGACAAAAGTGACATAGATTAGATAATAAAGTTACATATAGCTGTAACCTTCTAAAAAATTAGCTAATCTCGTTTTTTCAATTTCTCAACTGCCTTTTGGTAGGCTCGCTCTTCTGTTGGAGGTGTCAACAGAACGAGCTGATTATACATCTCTGACAATCCACATACTTCTTTGTAAAATTCATCCTCTGAATGAAATGCTACGAATGCATCACTAAGCGCTCGAGCTTTGTGCTTGATGACTGTAAAGCTCTTCGCAGAATTTAAATTTTCATAATATGATTTCTGTGGACTCACAATGCTACTGGTTGCTGAAACGACAGCAGAAACCACTGTTAGCCAACCCCACCATACAGGGATAACTTCTCCTACGACTAATAATCCAGAGAGCGAGGCAATTATTGCTGGAATAATATCAAACCAAATAGCCATAACTTTACTCTTTGTAGCAAGTATGTGGTGTGCCTCTGCTGTGTGTCGGGCATTGTCAGCGATTTTCTCACACTCCTTTTTTAGTTTTTCGATATTACTCATAGGCTGATCCAATTGGTACTAATACTTTGTCCATTGCCACGCACATACCATCTTTTATAACATAACATTCAACATAGTGTTCTCCATGATAGAGGGTGCTCTCAGCTTTTTCTCCAAAACCTGCGTCATTTGTAATTTCACCTCTTAGTCCACCAGCCTCCTTTGCCTCATCACCAAAATTGCGAACTTTCCACATAATACGATAAGGATCAGGTACATTAATTTTTTGCACTTTAAATTTCAACTTCTTTCCTTTCAGAAGAGGAAAATGATTTGTTATAAAGTTTGCAAGTTTTCCTTCCCTAAAACCATTTTGTGTTATTTCTGCGTCAACAAAAACTTCATAGTCAGAAATAAGTTGTATGGGTATATTGAAGTCTTGATCAAGATATTGTTCTTCAGAAGACGGATATTTCTGCGTCAATTGGGTAATCTTATTCAGAGTCGAATCGGCTGCAGGAATTTGATCGGCCATAGTTGGGAAATCGGAACCGAACACCTTTTGCCATTCAAGCGAAGAAGATCGCATTTTGTTCTGCTCCTCATATTCTACAGCCTTCTGGGCACGAGACAATGCTGAGGCTGCTTTTGAAAACCAACAATCTCCAAGGCTGATTTGTTGGTGATTTCCAAATGAGTACACTGACCCATTACATTTTGCGACAAGATATTCAAAAAAATCCAGTACTAACTGAGAATATGGTTTATTAATCCGATTATCGTATTGCACTTGTAAGTGTTCAACAACAAGAATCTCAAGAATAAAAGAGTTTAAAGGTACATTGCAATTCCTTGCCCAGCTTTTAAGTATTCTAACAAGTGACTTGGTGTGTTTCGTTTGTGTATTTGAATCATGAATTGCTTTTATCTCTGCACTCGGATTCCAAATATCCCACGAACCACCATCACTCGTGTTGGGTATTCGATATTCTCCTGAATCTAAACGCCATGCAGGTAAAAGCTCTACGGTATGATTACTCTCGGTAAAATTGATAAGGATTATCTTCCCCCAAGCTTTTATTTCTTCTGTTGTGCTAAATCTATTTTTTAGGGTGGTCCTGATCTCTTGAAGCAATTGGGATTGTTTGTTTCCAGACAGAGAATCAAATCTTTCAAATTCGGAATCTGGCATCTTGAAGAGCAAGTCGATATCTTTCGGTGGACGTATGTGAGTTTGTTTTCCATATGAACCAATAAGTAGCTTTGTGCTTCCGTCGTAAGTCGTAGTTGGATAATATTTAGAATGCAGAGCCTCACAAACACTTCTAATTTTTGTTTTTGCGTCTGATTTTTGTGGATCTGTCAATTTGATCCTATCTAAAAATTTTTTGAAAGCTGAATTCATAGTATGAACTCAATCTTAGTACATTTGCTAAAGTGAGGCGAATTTTCTTAAAAATCGTATAATTTAAATATGGAACATCAACTTGAAGTAAAGCCAGCCGTGATTAGAGAGGGACAGAAGTACGTGGTAATTGAAATTACTGATGTTGAGCACCACACGACTAAAAAGAGTCCCCTGGGATCAATAGGAAAAAAGATAAACAGAACCTTAAATGATACACCTGGAAGAATATATAAAATGGCTGATCAAGAATCAGTAGACGATCCAAAGGGTTATATTTTAAGAATACTTGGTGAAGATCCAGATTTTCTGAAATTCATTAAAGACCAAGAGGTGGATGGTACAAAAGTTCTAATTGCATTTCCTAAAGACGGTGTTCCAGCAAAATACGGTAAAGATACGATTGAATTTTTAGAGGGTAAAAACGGTAAGCGTGTTCTTCGAGGGCTTGCAAAAAAGAACTCGAAACAATAAAATATAAGTATAACTTTGCGTAGTAAAAAGTAGAGTAACGCACCGCCTCACCGCTATGCCTACTCCGCGCAAGAAATAGTTTGACGTTTTTAAGCTTCTTCCTATTTCGTGTGTGGAGTAGGTATTTTCTATTTCCATGCATTTTATTGATGTAGTAATAAAATGTTATGAAAAAACTCACCTGGACAACAGAGAAACGCACCATTAACAACCTCATCCCATTCGAGAAGAACCCTCGATGTATCAACGATCTTCAACTAAAGAATCTCAAGAAAAGTATCACCCGCTTTAACTTGGTTGAGATACCAGCAATAGATACAGACGGTACCATTCTCGCAGGTCACCAGAGACTAAAGGTCATGCAGTTGCTTGGTCGTGGTAATGAAGAAATTGATGTCCGCATTCCAAATAGAAAACTCACTGACACAGAACGAGAACAATACCTGTTAACATCAAACGCAGTCACAGGAGATTGGGACATGCAGCTCCTTCGAGAGTTCAATGTTGATCTACTCGCTGATGTTGGCTTTGACAAAGAACTTCTCGACGACATCTTTAAAGAAATACAGGTACAAGCAGTGGTTGATGAGATAACAAAAGATACTCACGACGATGAAAAAGAGTATGAGCCAATAACCAAGAAAGGCGACATTATCCAACTCGGACGACACAGACTCATCTGCGGAGATTCAACGAAAAAAGAAACAATCCAAGAACTCTGCAACGGCAAAAAGGTGTCCATGATCATGTCAGATCCCGTCTACAACATTAACCTCGACTACAACAAAGGGGTTGGTGGTAAGCAGAGCTATGGAGCTGAAGTCACAGATACTCGGACTGACGATGAATACATTAAGTTCTTAGGAGAAAGCATGGAAGCAGCACTCTCTGTTGCAAAGGACGATGCACATATCTTCTACTGGAATACCGAAGAACATATCTGGATCATTCAAACACTCTACCGAGAACTTGGAATCACGAACAAACGAGTGTGTTTGTGGATTAAGAATGGACACAACCCAACACCAAGTGTTGCGTTTAATAAGTGCTATGAGCCGTGTGTGTATGGTGTTCGTGGTAAACCATACCTCTCGTCAATTGCAGAATATTCAGAGGTACTTAACCCAGATATTGCTAATGGTAATGCAGGTCATGAGTCTGTGAATCTGTGGGTTGAGAAGCGTTTGTCATCAAGTGAGTATGAACATGCAACAAGCAAGCCACCAAGTGTGTACGAGCGAGCAATCAAGCGGTGTACGCAAATTGATGACATCATCTTAGATTCTTTTGGTGGATCAGGAAGTACACTCCTTGCAGCTGAACAACTCGGTCGAACGGCATATCTTGCTGAACTTGAGCCAGTCTTTTGCGACATCATCTGTCGACGATTTGAGACATTAACAGGTATCAAGCGAAAGCTCATCCGGAACTATGCGAAAGTCTAAGAAGGTATTGAAGCAAATAATTACTGAGATTGAGAATATACCGAACGTGTCAATTGTATGTGCGCGAGTTGGCATATCTCGACAGACATACTACCGATGGTTGCGAACTGACGCACAGTTTGCTGAGAATGTTACCGATGCAATGGTCATTGGTAACGAATCTATTTGCGATATGGCAGAAGGTAAAATGGTTGAGTTGGTGCGTGCTGGAGACTTTCGTGCACTCAAGCATATTTTGGATAACAGACATCGGGAGTACAAGAAGCCAAGAGATCCACGTTGGTACAAAGAGAAGCCTAAGCAGAAATCACCCGAAAGCAACAACAAGATTATGTTTGTGGACTTCTCAGACCCGAGTGGTATCAAAGCTCCACCTATTGGATTTGACAGTCCCGAAGAACCACATTCCCAATCAGCTCCCCAGACACACGACCAACAAGAGTGATAGATGTTCCTTTTGACAGTTCTGCAAGCTGCGGTTCGGCTGATGCCTCGAACATACACTGCACTTTCATGAATGTGTTGATTGAACTTTCAAGAGTGACGTAGGGGTCATCGATAATATCTTTCCCGATATCATCAATAGTACCTGTTACTGCGACCATCTTGTCCTCATACTTGGTATCAGCTGCAACTTTATTTGCATCGTACTCTCGACTGAGTTCATATGCAGATACGGTAATGACTTCTTCAGTTTCTTCTTGAATCTGTGGCGAGTTATCTGGTGTAGTTGTTGGAGTTGGTTCATCACCGAGAGCAGATAGCACTGTTCCAAGGATGAATAGAATGAGTATTGTGGTGATTATCTTGTGTCGTAGAAACCAATTCCGCAGATCTCCCTGACAATGCGGACATCGTTTTGCATTAACTGAGATTTCTTTTGTGCAGTGTTTGCACTGTGTTTGTGTAGTATCCATACAAATATATTTATCTAACTAATATATGTAGTAGTGGACTCTGAAATACACAAAGCCCGCTACCAGGAAGGCACCTTGCGGTAACCTCTACCAAGGTTTCCCCTGGCAACACGCAGAACGGCCCTGATAACGGGTTCTCTATGTTCTGCGTGATTTGAGACCATACCTCCTGAAACCAGAAGGGTTAGGTCTTCTAACAATATTCAATTGTTAATGTACATAATACCTAGTCGCTAGATATTAGTCCACGATTGTATCGCTAAACCCTTTGTTTGCTAAGGGTTCTTGCCAACACGTTGCCCTTAGCAAACTAAGCCTTTTCTGACATTAATATATACATGGAAGAGGGAGTAAAACTGAAATATTGCCTGTATGCGAGGAAGTCTACGGAAAGTGATGAACGACAAGCACTTTCGATTGATTCCCAAGTGAAAGAGATGTTACAGATTGCCGAGAAAGAAGGTTTAGATGTGATAGATATTAGGCGAGAATCTAAGTCTGCTAAAGATTCAGATAACAGACCAGTGTTCAAAGAGTTGCTGCAAGACATCACGAACGAAAAGTTCAATGCAATTCTCACATGGGCACCAGATAGATTAAGTAGAAATGCAGGAGATTTAGGATCAGTAGTTGATCTTATGGACGCACAAAAGCTCCACTCAATTCGCACCTACGGACAAACGTTCTCTAACTCACCAAACGAGAAGTTCTTGCTCATGATCTTGTGTTCACAAGCAAAGCTTGAGAACGATAACAGAGGGATAAATGTAAAACGCGGATTACGAGCACGATGCGAACTTGGACTATGGCCAACGATTGCACCAACTGGATATCTAAAAGAAAAACGAATGGATCGAAAGAATGAATGTTTGTTGGATGAAGACAGAGCTCCAGTTATTAAACAAATGTTTGAGAAAGTAGCTTATGAAAGATGGTCGGGTCGAAGACTTTACCATTGGTTGAAGTTTGATCTCAATTTCAGAACGGCAGCAGGCAAGAAACATCTCTCACTTGGAAATATTTATCGAATACTTGAGAATACTTTCTACTATGGAGAATTTGAGTATCCTAAGAAATCTGGTAACTGGTATCAAGGTAAACATGAACCGATCATATCGAAAGAGCTATATGAAGATGTGCAGAAACAAGTGAAGAATTCACAATTGATTCGCAAAGAAAGCATCGAGTTTGCATTCACAAAGATTATGAAATGTGGATTGTGCGGCTCTGGAGTATCGGCAACTGAAAAGTTCAAGAAACTCAAAGACGGTGGTCACAACCGCCATGTGTACTACGGATGCACAAAAGCTAGAGACAAGCATTGTAAATCTGGGTATATAAACGAGGTAGATCTGATTAAACAGTTACAGAAACTAACTGATGAACTTGATCTGAAAAAGACACCAATGCAGAAGAAGATTAAATCTGAAATACGGAGATTCAAGAAATTTCAGCAGATGATGGATAAACAGGTTGAACCAATCAAGGTTGATGATGTAGATGTTAAGAATTATGCAAGATTCTTGCTCAAGGAAGGTTCTACAAATGAGAAGCGAGAATTACTGGGTTGTTTAGTAGGTGAGCTACAAATAGATAATAAGTCTGTGGAGTTATTAACACTCTCCAAATAGACATTTGACTTTTGTTTGCGGGTAAGTATACTTACCGAACGGTAGGTAAATTATACATATATGAAAACAAAATCAACTGAGCATAGGATACTCTTAGCAGCTCAAACACTCATGGGGAGTAAAGGATATGCAGGCGTTTCAATGTCAGCAATTGCTGATGAAGTCGGTGTCACTAAAGCATCTCTCTATTACTTTTTTAAGAGCAAACAAGACATCTATATTCGAGTGCTGGGCGACATCATTGATGAGGTGACTAAGCATTACTCAGTAAATAATGATGAGAAAGTCACCAAAGCATCACTCGCCAAAAAGATTGTTGGATCGCTCCAATATGGAATCAAAAAAGGAAGCATCATCTTATCTCCAGAAATTGATTCATTGCCAACCGACAGTGAACGCATGCAAGATATCGAACACGCTGCAATGATTATGCAAAAAACAGTCGAACAGTATGTCAAACGTGCAGGGGCAAAAAATCCAGAATTTGCAGCACAAGCACTGATCGATATGACACATGCATATGTCAAACGAGCAATGCAACATATCCCACAGATGTCACAAAAGAAATTTGCAGAACAACTAACCACACTCATCACACACTAATTATGAAGAAAAAATATATTGCATATATCGGAATTCCAGTCGCATTGATTGGTATTGGGCTCATCACTCGAATTGATGGAACAGACTCACAAAATGGCGCAGTTGCATCCGCAGAAGCTCGTGCAATTGATGTTATCCGTATTGGTGATCAGGGAGTAGGAGCAACACTGACCACAACAGGTTCAGTTGTCTCTGACCAAGAAGCAGAATTGAAGGCGCAGGCATCTGGACAAGTAACAAGCGTTCGTGTACGCGTAGGAGATACTGTTGCAAGCGGCGCAACACTCGCGACATTGAACGCAAGTGATCTTGCAGCGCAGCGTGCACAAGCAGAAGCTACGGTTGCAATTCAAGAAGCCGCACTTGCAGAGCTCGAACGAAATAGTGTTCGCGGCAATGATATTAAAACAATAGAGACACAACAAGAGACACTCATTGAGAATGCATACCGAGCTCTTCTCAACAATGATCTCCGTGCGTACCCACAGGATGATGCTGACAAAGAAGATGGAGTCGCACCAACAATCTCAGGAACATACACAAGCCTTGCAGAAGGAACATACATCATTGAGACGTATGGTTCCGGAGCTGCTTCGGGGGCATCATTTATTTTAAGCGGACTTGAGACTGACCGACAAGCTGTTGGAACAGTGAACGCAACTCCGCTGGGTACTCGTGGACTCTATGTTACATTCCCAGATGTTGAGCCTCGTTTTTTGAAAGATCAAACGTGGGTAGTTGAGATTCCAAATCGACGAAGTGCAGGATTTACCGCAGCCCAAAGCGCATACAATGCAGCTAAGAATGGTAAAAATGTTGCATTACAACAATCAACAGTAAGTGAACAACGACTTGACGGCGCACGTGCTCAGGTTGCACAAGCAAAAGCAAATCTCCAAGCGGTTGATGCGCAACTTGCTAAGACAGTTATCCGAGCGCCATTTGGTGGAGAAGTTATCAGTATGCCAATCAAGGTGGGTGAATATGTGAGTATTGGTCAGTCAGCGGCGACGCTTATCAATACGAGCGGCGTCTATGTGCAGTCATTTATGAGTAGTGACGAAAGTCGATTGGTGCAGATTGGCGACACTGTGTTGTTAAATGATGAGATCGAAGGAGTTGTTGCACATGTTGCAGCAGGTATTAGTGATCAAACAGGTAAAGTTGAAGTGTTGATTGAGCCAAAAGTGAGAACTCAAGGATTTGTTGTTGGAGAATTTGTTGATGTTGCAATTCAGACACGTGAGAACACAGGCGCGTCAATTGTGACGGTGCCACTGACAGCAGTGAAGCCACAAACTGTCGGCTCTGTTGTCTATGTCGTTGAAGATGGCGCTGTGCGGGAGCAATCAGTTACGACTGGTTCAATTATCGGTGAGTCAATTGAGATCCTCAGTGGTGTTGAGAGCGGTTCGCTTATTGCATCATCGGTACGTGGTTTGCGAGATGCACTACCAGTTCGAATCAAAGAATAATATCTATGCAGAAAAACATTTGGACATTCTTCATTGATAACTTTCGTCTGACGTATGTGATTATATTGGCGATTGTGCTCTTTGGGACATTTTCAATTTTTACCATTCCAAAAGAATCAAGTCCTGAAGTTGATATTCCTGTCATTATTGTGAGCACAAGCCTGCCAGGTGCATCAGCACGTGATGTTGAGGAGCTCGTCACCAATGTTATTGAAAGTAGAATACAAGGATTGCCCGACGTTGATTCGGTGAGCTCTGTTTCATATCAAGGACTTTCACAAATCACGGTCAACTTTGACGTCGACAGTGAGGGGCGAGAAAAAGTAAGTGATGTTCGTGAGCGAGTTGATCAGGCGACACAAGATTTGCCAGACGACGCGGGTGACCCCTTCGTGCAACAGATTAGTTTTTCTGATCGACCAATTTTGACCATGGCACTCAGTGGTCCGTTTGAAAGTGTGCAATTGAAAGAGTATGCAGAAGAACTTGCCGACGAAATCGAGCGAATTAGCGCGGTGTCGTCAGTTAATATTACGGGAGCACCAGAGCGCTTTATCGAAGTTATTGTTCAGGAGGAATCACTCAATCAGTTTGGGATCACACTCAATCAGATCACAAATGGACTTGCAGCTGCTAACAGTGATATTCCAATTGGGTCAATTCAAACTGCGGGAACTGTTTACACCGTACGGTTTGACGGACGACTCGCGAATGCCGAAGATGTGCGAAATACACCAATTGCAAATACCGACGAAGTTCCTATTTTTGTACGAGACGTTGCGACGGTGAATGATACGTTTACTCGACTCGGGACGATCTCTCGACTGAGCACTGATGGAGAGGAGTCACTTTCGTCGGTAACACTGCAAGTGTTTAAATCATCAGGCCAAGGAGATATTTTGACGATTATTGATACGACTGAAGAACTCGTTGCAGACGCGCGTTTGAACTATTTACCAGAAGAAGTGCGCGTTGAAACAATCGAAAATGATGCAGATCTGATCCGAAATGACTTACAAAGCCTGCTCACCAGTGGCGCACTCACCGTTCTTATTGTTTTGAGTGTGCTCATTCTCTTTCTCGGCTGGCGCGAGGCATTGCTCGCAAGTTTAGTGATTCCATTGACATTCATGATCACGTTTATATTTTTGAGTCCGCTGGGCTACACAATTAACTTTTTAACATTATTTTCGCTCATTCTCGCGCTCGGTATTTTGGTGGATGCTTCGATCGTTGTTACGGAAAGCATGTTTAAGAATATCGAGCGTGGACTAACGCCGTATGAGGCCGCAACAAAAACAATTCGTGAATTTCAGAAGCCGCTGATCGCGGGAACACTGACGACGGTGTTTGTATTCTTGCCGATGCTCTTGATGAGCGGAATCATGGGAAAGTTTATTGAATCAATTCCGATTACCGTTACGATTGTGTTGATTGGCGCAATTTTTGTTTCACTTGCAATCATTACGACGCTTGGTGTTCGTTTTTTGAAACCACAAAAAGAGAGGGAAGTGCACGGTGTTGCGTTTGTCCGTCGCGGTATCAAAAAGGTGTATGGATGGTACGAAGGTCAGATTACACGAATTGTATACAATGCCCGATCAGGACGACAATTCCTGATGGTTATTGCGGCGTTGTTCGTGTTCAGTTTGACACTACCAGTTATTGGTTTGGTGCAGATCAACATGTTCCCAGCAGCTCCGTCTGACATTATTTATATTGACGTGAAGAATCCGGTCGGTACGCCACTGATGGTGACGAATGCACAACTTGCAGATATTGAAGTGCTTTTGATGGAAGATGATCGAATCGAATCTTTTTTGGTGAGTGCTGGATCGGGGAGTAATTCAGGAAGTGTGGGCGGAAGTCAAAACAATGGTCATACCGGATCAATCGTCGTTAATATCGCAGACGACAGTGATACAAGCAGTATTGATTTAATTACTGAATACGAATCACGACTCGTGCACAGTTCAGATGCCGAAGTTGTTGTGAGTCAACTGAGCTCAGGACCAGAATCGGGAAATCCGGTGCAAGTAAAAGTTGTTGGTGAAGACCTTGATGATTTGAGAGATGTTGCGGTAGATGTCGCAGAAATACTTGCAACGATCGAAGGCGCACGGAATGTTGATTCCGGACTTGAAGAAAACGCTGCTGAGTTTGTGGTGAGCGTTAATCGTGCCCAAGCTCGTGCGTTTGGTGTCTCACCGATTCAGATTGCGGGGCTCCTTCGAACAGCACTGTCAGGTGAAACGGCAACCGTGATCAAGAATAATGGCAATGACATTGATGTTCTGGTGAAATATGACATCGGATCGAAATATCCTGTAGTCGGAAGAGTGCCACAGGTGAGCGTGCCACAACTTGAAAGTATTTTGGTCGCAACCGAAAAAGGAAATCTTCCGTTGACAACATTTGCAGATATTAATCTTGGCAGTGGATTGCCGTCAATCACACACGAGGACAGTGACCGAGTGATCGTCGTATCATCCGCCTTGGTTGATGGTGCAAACGCAGGTGTAGTCGTTGGTCAGCTTCAGGAACGTCTGACGGAGTATCAACTTCCTGATGGAGTTGCATTTTCGTACGGTGGTGAAGCAGAAGATATTGCAGAGTCATTTACGAGTCTTGGTATTGCGATGATTTTAGGGATCTTCCTTATCTTTGGTCTGTTGTTGTGGCAGTTCAATTCATATCGTCAGCCACTCTTTGTGCTTGTCACGATCCCACTTGCCCTTATTGGTGTGCTTCCAGGGTTGGCACTTATGAATCAACCGTTGTCGTTCCCTGGGTTTATTGGAGTGGTTGCACTTGCCGGAATTGTCGTGAATAACGCGATTATATTGATTGACTCAATCAATACGAGTCGGAAAGATGGACGAGATATTACCGAAGCAGTTTTGGAGTCAGCACAAGCACGATTGCAGCCGATCTTGCTCACAACAATCACAACTGTTGCAGGAATGTTGCCACTCGCGTTTAGCGATCCCACATGGTCGCCACTCGCATTATCAATTATTTTTGGATTGCTATTTTCAACTGTCTTGACATTGTTTGTTGTACCAATCCTTTATGTAAAGTTTGGAGAGAAAAATATAGTGTAAAATAATTAATAACTATGCAATATATGAATTACATCACAAAACACAAAGTAGTATTGAGCAGTATTATTATTATTCTCGTAGCATTAATAATATACATCGCCACCCGTGGCGGAAATAATTCGGATTTTGAAACACAAATTATTGAACGAACAACAGTTCGACAAATTGTAGAAGAAACAGGGAAAGTTCAATCAGCACAAGACGCATTATTATCATTTGAGCAAAGCGGTACCGTCAATGACATTCGTGTTGAACGAGGCGATCGAGTTTTTCGAGGAGATGTACTCATCACACTTGATAACTCAGAACAATACACCAACCTTCTCTCGGCACGAGCACGACTTGAAACTGAAGAAGCAGTACTTTCAAACCTGAAGCGGAATCAAATTGGTGGCGCAAATGAGACTTCACAATTAGGTGCAATTCAAACACAACAAGATGTTCTTATTCGAAATGCCTACACAACACTTCTCAATAATGACCTGCGAGCGTATCCACAAAACAACCCAGGTGATGAAGATGCAGCGGCACCAACAATCTCAGGAACATACACAAGCCTTGAAGAAGGTGTGTATATAATTGAGACCTACGGTTCTGCTGCAGACTCAGGCGCATCATTTATATTGAACGGCCTTGAAAATGGTAAAGAGGCAGTCGGAACAGTGAATGCCACACCGCTTGGAACTCGCGGTCTTTACATTACATTCCCTGATGTTGATGAGCGATTTCTCAAGAATCGAGAATGGATTGTCGAGATTCCAAACAAACGAAGTACCACATACAACACTGTCTTGAATAACTATGAATCAGCACAAAACACAAAGGATGTGACCATTGCGGGGGTCGAATCAACTCCAGAAAATATCGCTGCCCAAGAATCTCGTGTCGCACAAGCGCGTATTGCTGTGCAAGCTGCTGAGATCCAGATGAGCAAACGAACGCTCAGAGCACCGTTTGGTGGTGTGGTAAGTGACATCTCAATTAGTCGTGGGGAGATTGTGACGCCATCAGTTCCTATTGTTACGTTATTGTCTGATGACGCATATGAAATTGTTGTCGCGATACCAGAATCAGACATTGCTAACGTGTCTGTTGGTGATCGAGCAAGTGTCTCGTTCGATGCATATGATCGAGAACAATTTGGTGCCGAAGTAACGTTTATCAACCCAAGTGCAACAGTTGTTGATAATGTGCCAACTATTGAAACGACACTCAAATTTGATGCTCAAGATGAACGTATTCGATCGGGGCTTTCTGCTGATGTTGAGATACTGACATTGCTCCTAGACGATGTATTTGCGCTTCCGAGTCGCGCAATAGTTGAGCGAAGTCAAACTGAAGCGTTTGTCCGTGTGATTGAAGGAGGGCAAGTACGCGAGGTTCCAGTTGAGCTTGGTGTTCGAGGTGACGGCGGACTTGTTGAAATTATCTCTGGTCTCTCAGAAGGTGACGAAGTTATTACATTCGCCTCAGAAGAGTTTCTAGCGACTGTAGAATAATATAGGTATGAAACTATTTGAACTCAACAATCTCGAGAAGACCTATTTTGGTGAAGCTGGAAATGATACTAAGGTACTTCGAGGCGTTTCATTTACAATCAATGAAGGAGAATTCGTATCTATTATGGGACCTTCAGGATCAGGTAAATCAACCTTACTAAACATTATTGGATTTCTCGACACGCACACAGGTGGCGACTATCATTTCAATGGAAAACCCTATGCTGACTATTCTGATGATGAATCTGCTCTTGTCAGAAACAGTGAAATGGGATTTGTATTCCAACAATTTAATCTGCTCCCACGACAAACGGTGTACGAAAATGTGCGATTGCCGTTGATGTATTCGAAGATGCCTGAATCAGAATGGGATGCGCGGATTAAAGAAGTGATAGATATTGTTGGATTATCACATCGACTTGATTTTCAAACATACAAATTGTCAGGTGGTGAAAAACAACGAGTTGCAATTGCCCGAGCGTTAGTCAATAAACCACATGTTATTTTTGCCGACGAACCGACTGGAAATCTTGATTCAAAATCAGGACAGGCTGTTATGGAGACTTTGCAGCGCCTGCACGACGAGCTTGGACACACTATTATTTTAATTACTCATGAAACATTCACTGCCGAACATGCCGATCGAATGATTTATATTAAGGACGGACTTGTTGAACGTGATGTACCAATTGAAGTACGACGGAATGCACATGATTCCTTTGCTAAATAAATATGAACCCTAAACACACTATACTCACCGCAATACGAGCTCTCAGAGCCCACACAGGCCGTTCTGCACTCACCATCCTTGGTATTGTTATCGGAGTCGCAGCAATCATTATTGTGATGTCACTTGGTAATGGAGCACAAGCTCTTATTGTCGATCAAGTGAGCGGACTTGGCGCTGAAACAGTCGTTGTTCGTCCGGGAGGTGGACTTTCAGATATTACTGGAACACTCTCGTCACAATCGCTCACGCAAGATGACATCGAAGATCTTGAGAAACGCGGCAACGTGCCAAATCTTGTTTCAGCAGAACCTTTTGTGATTGTTGGTGAACATATCGAATACCGAAGCGACAAGTATCGTCCGATGGTGATGGGGGGATCCGCAGAATTCATGGCTGACATTTTTGATCTTGGAATAGGAGCAGGACGTTTCTATGATGCAAGTGATATTGATTCAGATAGTCGAGTTGCCATGATCGGAAGTGATCTCAAAGATGAGATTTTTGAAAACAGAAATGCGGTCGGTGAAGATATCACCATCAAAGATGTAAAGTTTGAGATCGTCGGCGTGTTTGCGAGTGGTCCTCCAGCGACTGGTTTTGATTTTAACGAGATGGTTATGGTGCCACATACGACAGCACTCACCTATGTCACTGGAGGTGATTATTATAACGAATTGATTGTTGTTGGGGACAGTCCGGATAATGTCGAGAAGATGGCATTTGATATTGAGCAGACACTTCGCGAATCACATGATCTTGATTTTGATGAAGATAATGATTTTACCGTGCAGACTCAAGAAGAAGCAATTAGCCAGATTGAATCTGTTGTATCAATCCTGACAGCATTTTTGGCAATGGTTGTCGCGGTATCACTGGTCGTTGGTGGTGTGGGAATTATGAATATTATGTTGGTATCAGTAACCGAGCGAACTAAGGAGATCGGATTACGAAAAGCGCTTGGTGCTCGTCGAGATGATATCTTGAGACAATTTTTGTACGAAGCAATCATTTTGACGGGCATTGGAGGAGTTATCGGGATCCTTATCGGTGCGATAATTTCGTTTGGTGCATCATTCATACTCGCAGCGTATGTTGACGAAAACTGGCGCTTTGTATTTCCACTGAGTGCTGCGGTGCTTGGTGTCGGAGTATCGGTTGGTGTCGGACTCTTGTTTGGAATCTATCCTGCATCACAGGCTGCCAAAAAACGACCAATCGAAGCACTGCGATACGAGTAGACCATTATGCGCGATATAACCATACATACTGATGTCCAGAAAACATATGATGCAATGCTTCGCGTGTGTGCTGAAGCAGAAACAGAGATTATTTTTGAACAATATATTTTCAATGATTATTATCCAGAAGGCATTGCAGGTGAGTTTATAGAAGTATTTCTAAAGCGCGCTCAAAACGGAGTCCAAGTAATACTCTATCTTGACAGTATTGGTTCACTTGGGATTTCAGCAAATGCTCGATTGCGAGAAAAATTGATCGACGCTGGTATCAAACTTTATTTTTATGAATCAACTCGTTTTCTTGAGTGGCTGAGCCCAGCACGCATCTTTTTACGAGATCACCGTAAAGTGCTTGTTATCGACCAGACACAAACATGGATTGGCGGCGTTGTGGTTGGTGATACGTATCGAACATGGAACGACTTGATGGTGCAAATCATAGATCCAGAACTTGCTTATGCAACACATCATCACGTTGTTGATCAGGTAAACAAATATACTGACAACAAACCATTTCGATTTGATCCTATTTGTGTTAATTCAGAAACACAGTTAATTGGTAATAGTCCTGGATTCTCTCGACGACACATATCAGCCGAACTATATAGGCGCACCAAGTCGGCAAAAGATCACATTATAATTGTTACACCATATTTTGCACCAACGTTCCCCATGTGGCTTGAGCTTGTTCGCGCACGCCGACGCGGTGTTACCATCACTATCATTATCCCAGAAACTACCGATCACGCATTCATTGATACCGTTCATAAGGGATATTTTAGTGCCTGTAAACGACACGGATTCAATCTTTACCTCCACCCCAACATGCTTCACGCAAAACTAATTACTATTGATGACTGGGTGACATTTGGTTCAACCAATTTTGACCAATTGAGTTTGATTTTTAATCACGAACTTAATCTTGCAACAACTAACAATGCAATGGTTAATGCACTTCAAACATATACTGACGATCTTATTGCAAAATCTAAACAACTTACTGACACTATGATGGAAGCTACTTTCTTTGAGAAAATTAAAATTAATCTCTATAAAGTCTTACGTATAATCACATAGATATAGAAAACAGCTAGCACGAGACATAGTGTCTCGTGCTAGCTGTTAGATGCGGAGAGTGAGGGATTCGAACCCTCGAAGGGGATTAACCCTTACCTCGTTAGCAGTGAGGCGCTTTCGACCACTCAGCCAACTCTCCAATATGTAATAGATGGTTTATCCAGGCTCTATTTTGCCTGGCGGAGTTTTGTGAAGGTCGAAACTTTCGAACCCTCCAGAGGGCTAGTATTTGTGGCCAATCGCTTACGCTCTTGGACAAATACTGAGCACTCAGCCAACTCTCCGTGTGTATGTAAGTTCTCCAAGAACTTTTGTTATTGTACTGTTTTTTTGAGTATCAACCACTAATTCGTGATTGTCGCCTTACGGCTCTGTCACTCATTGAGCACTCAGCCAACTCTCCATGTGTTTTAGAAACATTGACTATAGTGCCTTATTTTACGCGGTATTTCAAATACTATATACTGTACTTCGACAAGGTACTTTTCAGGAGAAAGGAAGAATGGAATGAGCGTACACGTCGACAAGTTAGTCAGCATGGACCTTAGTCGTCTGAGGAGATCAGAGCTTCGACAGCTTCTGAGCGACATGAAGAGACTGATTACTCAACTGGAGTTGGCAGATGATAGCCAACAGGCACGAGAGCGGTTGCTCGAACGTTCTGATCAGGCGCTTCTACAAAAACTCCACGTCGTAGTAGCGGCAGCAGCGGATGACGACACAAAGAAAGATGACGACCCCGTGCCGCGACTTCGAGCTTTGACGAAGCGAATCGAGGAGGAGCTCGGCGATCGATCGTGCATCGTCTAAGCCCGTACCCATGCCCTGTTGGCTCCACGCCAACAGGGTTCGTTCTATATCTATATGTGCCAGTCTGAAATTACGGAACCATTACTTGCCTTTTAGATTTTGCTCCGTATACTGCATCCAGAGCTGGAGCCATTGTGGCTCCGTACGTTCATCGTCATCGAACATAACGAGAATACAAAGGATACAAAATGAGCGAACGACGTGTCGTTGTTTCGGGTATTCGCGCGACTGGTGAAATGCATCTCGGGAATTACTTCGGTGTCCTGAAGCGCTTTGCTGAAATGTCGCGAGATCCGGAATTGCTTTGCTTCTTTTTCATCGCAGACTATCACACGTTGACTACGCCAAGTGCTGCTGGGCAGCTCAAGCGACATCGCTTGGGGATTGCTCGAGACATGATTGCGGCAGGGGTTGACCCCCAGCGTGCGCACGTCTATTTCCAGTCAGCAGTGCCACAAGTGTGCGAGCTTGCACTTCTCATAGGCAATGTAGTGAACGTCAATGCTTTGCTCCGTATGCCAACGTATAGAGAGAAGTGTGAGTCTGAAGAAACTCCGAATGCTGGGCTACTGACGTACCCAGTCTTGATGGCTGCCGATATTTTGGGGCCACGAGCTCACCTGGTGCCGGTTGGTAAAGATCAGCAAGTGCATCTCGAGCTTGCACAGTCGATCGCGCGGACGCTTAACGCATCTCTTGGGGAAGATTTTTTCCCAGTTCCTGATGCACTTCGAAGTGAAATGATTACTGTACCCGGTCTTGCTTCGGCAAAAGAGGACGGAACCTTTCCAAAGATGAGCAAGAGCGCAGAGAACTCGATTGATCTGGGTGACTCATCAGTAGTCATTCGTGAAAAGATTCGAGTAGCGCCAACTGATCCACAACGAATCAGGCGTACCAATTCGGGTGATCCCGAGCGGTGTGCTGTCGGACAGCTCCACAAAGTTGTCAGCCCGATTGAGGATCAGGAATGGGTGAGGGAAGGCTGCACAACTGCTGGAATTGGTTGTGTTCAGTGCAAAGAGCGTCTGGCAGCGAACATTGATGTCGAACTAGCCTCATTTCGTGAGCGACGTTTACATCTTGGTACTGGTGAGACTGTTGCTCGAGCACTCGAGCGCGGCGCAAATGCTGTGCAGATGCGTTTCAGGCATTCAGTGAGACGGCTTCGCCAGATGTTTTGCCTCGATTAATCTCCAGGAAATAAAGGAAATATAGATGAACCAGTCGAACGAAGATGTAGGAACAGTACTTTCGTGTGGACACGAAGTACTCGACGAGTTGCAACCTCACTATTGTGACTACCTGTCACTCGTTATTCGCGAAGGATTTACGGATCCTTTTCGAGGCTCAAGTGTAGGAGAGTGGCGAGAGCCAGCGAGCATTGATGAAGAATGGTTTGTGCGTATCCATCAAAACTTCGAGAACATGTTCGAGCATCATATTCGATTGCTCCGGATTGGTATCGAATGTTTGAGATGTGACACACCGGCATACGCCGAAGCACGCAAGCGTTTGAGACAGGTCGTTGCTTTGACCAAGAGCTACGCACCTCTCATGGTGACGCTTCGCACGATGGATCCAAAGGATTTCAAGCAGTTTCGTGATCTGTTGGTTCCAGCGAGCGGTATGGAGTCGGAGCGATTTCGGATCATCGAGCTCTTGTCTGGTGTGAAAGTCGATACGCCATATGGCAAATGTCCTGGCGGGGTGTTTTCCTTCAAAGATTTTCTCAATCGGGATCCTGTTCCTGGAGAAGGAAAACCAAAGACGCGCTTGTGGACCAAAAAACTTGAAACTGTTTCGCAGGAACCAAATCTTGCGGATACATTTCGTTCTTTGGCTGATACGGCGGGCTACTCACCGCGCGATGTAGTAGAGCGTTCCATTCAACCGCTTGGTGAAATAGCAAAACTTCTTGTCGAATACGAAAAAGCATTTCTGTTGTTTCGTGCTCGGCACATTTCAGTCACTGGATACCAGATTGGCAGCAAGACTGGTACTGGTTTTTCAACTGGAGTGGAATACCTCTCATATGTTCGCCAGTACGTTCGGTTCTTTCCGTTTTTCTAAGTTGGTGCGGTCGGCCTTTGGGCTGGCCGTTTTGTTTGACTTCACAGTGCTCCTGACTATACTGGTTTCTAGACCTGTTCTAGGATGGTAATGACAACGAACGAGAGGACACTCACCATGTTTCGTGATGCGTTCACATTTGACCCCAAAAAAACTGGCTACGTTGGTATCGAACTAGAGGGTTTTTGTTTCCGTGATGGGCGTATTGCTCCGATTGCGGAAGAAGTGCTTGGCACGTTGCCAAACGACGGCCGGTTTACGTACGAGCTATCAGCATGCCAGATCGAACTACGTGTTGGTCCATGTGCGACCGTAGAAGATCTTGGACATGAGCTGCAGAATACGCGAGCACTACTGGCACGTGCAGAAGCGCAACACAATTTCAAGATTGAGTTTGTGCCGCTTGCGCCAGCAACAATGCCACTTGATGTGTTTCCGAATCCTCGATATGCGAACATCACACGACATCTTTCCGAAGAGCGTTTGCGTGCAGCATGTCGGGTTGCGGCACTCCATGTACATGTTGGTATGAGCGGTCACGATCTCGCTCTTGCTGTGCACAATCAAGCACTCGTATCAGTACCGCTCTACATGCGAAGTTACATGAGCCAAGAGCGGCGCGCAGTGTACGAGGTGATGGCGCCCGGCAGTGAGCCAGTAGTGCTTCGCGATTGGGACCATTTCGAAACATTGGTTCGAGAAGGTCAGCCAAATGCAGATGTACTCGATCCGCGAGGCTACTATAAGTTTCTGCGAGTATCAAAGCACGGTACACTGGAGCTTCGCGTGCCCGACACAACATCTTCCGAGGCTGTCATACTCGAAGTGGCACGACGGTTTCAGACAGAGTGTTTGTGGGGGATAGTTCAGTCGGAATAGTACTGAAGCCAGATGAGAGGCAGCAATGCCTCTTTTCTTTTTAGCAAATATCGCTACAGTAGTTCTATGCAACCTAAATACATAACCATTGGAACAGGAGATCCGCACATCATTGTCGTGGGTTGTCTGCATGGCGACGAACCACTGGGACGAGATGTGGTCGAGCAATTAAAGACCATTGAACTTCAGAAAGGGACGCTGACATTGGTTGTTGCACACGAAGCAGCGCTCGCTCGTAATGTTCGCTTTATTGAAACCGACATGAACCGTGCCTTTCCAGGGCGACCAGATGGAGCACTTGAAGAACGTCTTGCGTATGAACTCACCCCGCTTCTTCGAAGTGCTGATTGTGTTGTCGACATTCATACAACACGATCGGCGATTGATGCGTTGTTGATCATAACCGAGCGCACAAAGAATGGCGATGGAGTACTTGCCGCAATTGATGTACCGAAAGTAGCGTATATTGACCGGGCACATTTTGGAAAAGGTGGCATGATCAATGAAGCGCAGATCGGCGTTTCGCTCGAGTATGGCACAGCAGAAGCCGATCCTCTTTCACGAGCATATACAGATGTAGTGTCGGTGCTCAGTCATTTTGGAATGACTGTTGGCGCGTCAGATGTGCACAAAGAGAAAGAGCTCTACACTATTGTCAAAGCGTACTCGGTTCCTGATGGATTTGTGCACAATGAAGCAATTCGTGATTTTGTACCAATTAGAAAAGGAGACCAAGTAGGCACAGTTGATGGTGTACCAATTATTGCATCCGAGTCGTTTTATCCGCTCTTTGTAGGGAATGGACGATACACAGGAACACTAGCACTTTGTGCCGATCGCACCGATATTACGCTCGAGGTTTAATTGACCGTTATTGTTTGTGCGGTGGCGACGGGTGATCCTTCAATAGTTGTGTGAGAACTGTAGTCACCATATTGGTAGATCGTCCACGTGAAGTAGGCGACACCGTTTTCGTCTGCTGTGATGACTTGCTTTTTTGGCGGTTCGATCGCTGGACCATTGAGTGTTACTGTGACGTCACGACCTGGAGCGGTCGTCACAGATACATACACTTCGCTTGAATATCCAGGATTGGTGTGTGCAAAAGCCATTTCAATAATCGGTTCTTCTGTCGATGGAGGTGCTACTGCATGTCCATCTTTGCCGAGATCAATCTGCGTTTGTGGTTGTTTGGTTTCACCAGTCCATGTTTGTACATAGATTGCGTCAATCACCACCAAGCCGTCCCACATTGGATATTCGAGGATGAGAAATGGAGTGTCACCACCTGATGCAGTAATGCCGAGCATGTCAGCACCAACTGGCGTTGCGGGATCGTGCACATGAATACCTGCTTCGCCGCCATCTTCAAATGCACTGAGCCCCGTCAATACATGGCCGGTACTTGCTTTACCTGACTTGCTTCGGATCATACTTGTTGAAACTTCAACAGCACCACCCGTGTTCAAAGCGTCGATCAAATCCTCCATACTTGGCCGCTTGATCTCGGTTGTTGCAATTGGCAAGTTGTATCGCTCAACGAATGCTGCTTTACCCGTCAAAAAGTTGGCGTTTAAGATCCCGTCGTTCCACTGCATGTCTTCTTTGAGTTCTGCGATCATGACGTTTGGTTCTGGAAAATCTACATCAAAACCGTGCTCGTTTGTTAGTGAGATGAGATTGTTTGCAGTTGCAATCGCAAAACAATCCATTGGTCCGCCCTCAAGATCGGGTACGTCGGTTGTTCGTCCGGGTGCTTCAAGATCGTGTCCAGCAAGTTGTGCATGCGCAACACTCGCGCCAATTCCACGCTTCAGATCTTCGCTTGCTCCAGGGACATTCAATCCAAATTGCTCAACAATCGGAACAATCTCAACTGAAGCATCAAAATGGTGTGCAGCATCATGATCAAATTCGTCGTCTGGTAACAACAAATCTTTTGTGAGTGCAAAATGAACATGGATCGATTTTTGTGTTTCGTCGAAATACTCTGGAAGTGAGAATGAAAAACGATTGGTGTATCCTTTTTGGATTCGTGCCGGTGCGTTTGCGATGATGAGCTCCTCTGTTGATCCGTCTAGTTCAGCGAGTGCATTCACATACAAAACGCCATCGTGATCATCAGTAAATGACACTTCAAGAAACCCATAGTCGGTTACCGATCCGTCGATACCATAGAGCGTGACGCGTGCATCGTCGGCGAGTAGTGCAGTATCGTGATCGTCGCTACCCAGAGAGAAAATTCCGATAATAACGAGCACGATAATGACAAGAGCGAGTAGCTTCTTCATGGTGTGTGGATTAGTGCGGTACTAAATAGCTACCTGCATCATACCACTTTTCCGGTGTGTTTTTTGATTTAGATAGTTTGGCGCCCAACACCGATTTTGTGGTACGAGTAGTACGATACGGCGAGTACGATGAGTGCGATAAGTGGGAAGAGTGCTTGTGCAAATCCATCAACAACAGCGTGACTGATTGCGGCAAAGATAAAAATGTATGCAAAACCAGCATACGCCCATTCTTTGAGTCGGTGTGGTACTTGCGGAATGATAAGCGCGAGTGCTCCAAGTATTTTGAACACAACAACAGCAGTCCCAAAGTAGACTGGATAGCCAAGGTGGCGAATACCTTCGCGCGCCATTTCAGTATTGAAAAAGAGTGCTGGCATCACGCCTTCAAACAAAACGATCAGGATAGTTGAAATCCAAAAAAGAATAGTGAATTTTTTCATAGTCTCTACAATTTGATAATTGATAACGAGCACTATCATTGTTGCACCAGAAACCCCTAGTGCGCAACACTAACACCGAGAATGTGCACATACCCAGCTTCACGAAGTGCACGAATGGCTTCTCGCATAGTAGCGCCGGTCGTGATCACATCATCGACAACAATAATGTAGGTGTTGTTGGGAAGCTTGTTTGAGGCACGCATCGAACCGTGAATGTTTTCAATTCGCGCTCTTCGAGTGGGCTGCTCGGTTTGTTGTTCTCTATGCACTCGACTAAGAACGTGTGCAAGAAATATCGAATTATTATCCGAAAGGTGCTTTCCAAAAACACGCATGTGATCATGGCCGCGCGTTCGAACTCGTCTCGGATCACCGGGCATCGGGACAATACAGACGCGATCATGTGTGCCAACGTTCCACACATCGGCAATGTGTTCAAGTAAGTACGGACGAAATGCTTCAGCAAGAAGAGTCGCGGCGTGACGACTGGCGTTGTATTTAAGCTCCCAGATTGCCGATCGGATCAGTGGATCGCTATATGGCACGAGCGACCAGTAAGCATGTGGTGTCGTGGTATGCAGGACACACGCAACGTGATCACTAAAGTCATCGCACGATATGTGTTCGATTGGGTGGCGGGGGAATATGAGATCCAATAGCTTTCGGATCAATTCCATTGCGCTATACTATAATGGAACAGATCAGATTTGTATATGGCATTGTTATCGTCACTCTTTAAGAAAAACAACACGAGCGTGCTCGGAATTGAAATTAGTTCATCGAGCATTAAGGTCGTGCAAATTAAACGTGAAAAAGGACAAGCCGTACTTGAAACATATGGTGAGCTTGCGCTCGGACCATATGCTGGTATTGAAGCAGGAAAAGCAGTGAAGTTGTCTGACGAAAAAATGGCAGAGGCGCTTCGTGATCTCATGAAAGAATCGCAAGTGACAACCAACAACTGCGGCATCGCAATTCCGCTTAACTCAAGTTTGGTAAACGTGGTACAAATGCCCGACCTTGGTGAAAAGAAACTTACCGAGATGATCCCGATCGAGATGCGGAAATATATTCCCGTTGCGATTTCAGAAGTGATGCTTGATTGGCGGATTATTCCGAACATGGGCGAACCTGACGATGGAAATGCGAGCGCAGCATCAAAACGTATGAAGCGAGTCGATGTGCTCGTCGTTGCCATTCACAAAGAAACCATCAATCGCTTTCAATCAATTATGGAAAAGGCCGAACTCAGTCCGTCGTTTTTTGAAATTGAAGTGTTCAGTACGGTGCGAGGAGTGCTTGGTGGTGCATCTGACACAGCAATGATTATCGACATGGGCGCAAGCGCGACAAAAATGTATTTGGTCGAACATCGTGTTCTTCGCCAATCACATTCGATTAATCGCGGGACGCAAGACATGACGCTCGCACTATCAAAGTCGCTTGGGGTGTCGGCCAAAAAAGCAGAAGAATTGAAACGCACGTATGGACTCTTGCCATCGACCGATCAACCAACGGTATCAGAAACAATCTCACTCGTTGTCGATGAAATGTTAACTGAAGCACATCGCGTGTTGCTCAATTATCAAAAGCGATACCACAAAACAATCGATACAGTCATTTTGACTGGCGGCGGCGCCGGACTCAAGGGGCTCGACGAACATGCTGCTCGTACACTTGAAGTACCAACTGAAATTGCTGATCCGTTTGAAAAGTTGGTTACTCCAGCATTTTTAGAACCAGTACTTGAAGATGTTGGTCCAGAGTTTGCAGTGTCGGTTGGTGTTGCGCTTCGCAAGCTTGAAGAGTCAACGTAGAGAAATAGTGTGTATAACACGTTCGTGATTTAGTCAGTCGACCGATATAATACAAATCAAATGGCACAACCGGGGTTTCAAACAACATTCATTCCGAAGCGCGATGACATGCAAAAAAAGCGCGCAAGCGGTGGCGGTATCTTTTTGGCAATTAGCATTGTCATCTTGGTGTGTACCGGAGTTGTGGCGCTTGGATTTTTCTCGTATGCCAAAGTGATCGAAGGATCAATCGCAGAAAAGAAAGAATCGCTTGAACGAAGTCAGGACAAGTTTGAACCAGGGTTGATCGAGTTGTTGGCAGACCTTGATATGCGTCTCGAAGAAGCAACAACACTGCTCGATGATCACATTGCGCCATCAAAATTATTCCGACTTGTTGAAGAGGCAACACTTCGAAGTGTGCAATTCACTAGTTTTGGGTACTTTTATGATCCACAAACCAATCGCGTGTCGATTTCATTAACTGGTGAAGGAACGGGCTACGCTGCTGCCGCACTCCAATCAGATGAATTTCAAAATAGTGATGTGTTCGAGAATCCAATTTTCTCAGGACTCCAACTTGATGAAGGGACGGGGCGAGTCAGTTTTAGTATCGACACAGAAATAGATGCAGCGTTGATTGATTACACCGAAGCGCTTGTTGCAGATACGGCTGATACAACCGGTGAAGAAGGTAGCGTGGTCGAAGAGGTTCTCGAAGACGAAGAAGTGGTCGAAGACGATCCGGCAGCAAGCGACATTACTGATGAACCAGTTGATCCAAATCTGGATCCATCAACTGATACGAACTAAGTATGAAGATTATTATTCCAATCATTTTGCTCGCACTTGCAGGAGGTCTCTACCTCGGGTACATCGACGGTGCGTATGATCAAGTGAAAACACTCCAAGCCGAAGAAGAAGAATATGATCGAGCACTACAACAGTCAGAAGATTTGAACGCAATTCACGATCGACTTCTCGCAACCTACAATGGTATTTCATCAACTGATCTTGATCGATTGCGCAAATTGCTTCCAGAAAACATCGACAGCATTCGATTGTTGATCGACATTGATGGTATTGCAGCAGAAAATGGACTTGCGCTGAGTGGTTTGAATGCTGATGTAGAACAAGCAGCAGATGAGCCAGGTGAAATTGGTACTGTTCGTGTTCGGTTTACAACCGTCGCGCCATATCTGACGTTTAAGGATTTCTTGCGTGACTTAGAAGCGAGCTTGCGCATTTTTAACATTGATTCAATCTCATTCACGAGCGGACAGACAGGCACTGGGTTGCTCTACACCGTGAGTTTTGAAACATATTGGATGAATTAATATGGATTTTGTACGTAATCACAAAACAACAATGATTGGTGTCGGTCTCGTCATCGTTTTGTTTGTTGGCTATGCAGTATTTTTTGCAGGATCAGATGATGAGTCGGCACTTGTGGTATCAGGACGAGATGATGGCAGTCTTGTCGGGCGCGAAATTGTCGTCTTGTTGTCACAACTCCAAGGTATTACACTCGACACAACAATTCTTGACTCGGATGCATTTGATGGATTGATTGATTACAACAAACCAGTTGCACCACAACCAGTTGGTCGCGCAAATCCTTTTGCACCAATTGGACAATAACAGCATGGGCGCGGTATTCCATTGGGAGAACAACGCGCACCAAGGTATACTACAGCTATGAGCATTGCGACATTACTCGCACAAAAGAACGTTATCTCAGAAGAAACGTCAGCGCGTATTGCTGAACGTGCACAATCGGGCGAACACACACTTGAAGAGTTATTGCTTGAGGAAGGAGTCTCGAGTGAAGATATTTTGCAAGCAAAAAGTGAGCAGTACGGCATTCCCATTCGCTCGCTCGATGGCAAAGACATACCATTTGACGTATTGAAATATATTCCGGAAGAGTCGGTCAAACACTACGGATTTGTGCCACTTGGTGTTGAAGACGGCGCACTCGAAGTTGGGGTCATTGATCCTGAAAATATTGGTGTACGGGATGCATTGCAGTTTATTTCCTCAAAAAATGGTATGCCGTTTAAGCTCTTTGTGATTTCAAACAAAGATTTTCAACACGTACTTGGCAATTACAAAAGTCTTTCCGGTGAAGTGACAAAAGCGCTCTCAGAACTTGAAACAGAGATAGGTGCTGTTGCGATCGATGCGACTAAAGAATCTGAAGCGGACGAAGGGGAAACAGGGGAAGCGGCATCGCGGATTATCGAAGATGCACCGGTTACGAAAATTGTTGCAACTATTCTCAAGCACGCTGTTGAAGAGCACGCGTCGGACATTCACATCGAGCCGCTCGAAAAAAATGTGCGGGTTCGTTATCGTATCGACGGTATACTCACAACTAGTATTTTGTTGCCGCGCCAAGTGCATGACTCGGTGATTGCGCGTATCAAAATCTTGGCAAAGATGAAGCTCGACGAAAAACGAAAGCCGCAAGACAACCGGTTTTTCGCGCGCATTGAAGGCCGTCGCATCGACTTTCGTGTGTCAACATTTCCAACGTACTACGGTGAAAAAGTAGTAATGCGTATTTTGGACTCAGAACGTGGCGTGTTTGACATCGAAGACCTTGGATTTACTGATCGCAACCTTGAATTATTGCGAACGGCAGTACAAAGTCCGTTTGGAATGATCTTGATTTCTGGTCCGACCGGTTCAGGTAAAACATCGACACTCTACGCGCTCCTCCAAGAAGTTGATCGTGACAGCAAGAACGTATTGTCACTTGAGGATCCGGTTGAGTATCAACTTGCGGGAGTTAATCAATCACAAGTGCGTGCCGACATCGGATACACATTTGCAAACGGACTTCGTACAACACTCCGTCAAGACCCCGACGTCATCATGGTGGGTGAGATTCGTGACAAAGAAACTGCACAACTTGCGGTGCAGGCGGCACTGACCGGTCACTTGGTGCTTTCAACCATTCACACCAATAGCGCACTCGGAGTTATTCCGCGTCTTGTTGATATGGGAGTTGATCCGTATTTGATTGCACCGACATTGATTATGACGGTTGCACAACGACTGGTTCGCACACTTAGTCCTGATGGCGGAAAGGAAGTCGTCGTCGATGAAACAATGCAGAAGCGTTTCGAGCGATTACTTGCTGACATTCCAGAAAAATATCGCACAAACTTTACAATTCCTGACAAAGTGTTTGAGGCACAGCCAAGCGAAGATTATCCAAAAGGAGTATCAGGTCGTGCCGCCGTGCTTGAAGTGTTCCATGTGACCGAAGCAGCACAAGAAGTTATTTTGACTGATCCAGTTGAATCAAAATTGATGGAAGTTGCACGCGCACAAGGGATGACGACCATGAAAGAAGATGCACTCCTTAAAGTGTTCAATGGATCAATTCCACTTTCAGAAGTCTATACGCTCGGAGTGTTTGATGACGAATAGGTTGTCACCACATTACGACATTCGACCTCGGCGCGCGTGCGGTATACTACAAGTATCATGAATCACGATGAGTACATCAATCAACTTGCAGATGTTGTCTTAAAAGAAGGCGCGTCAGATTTGCACTTGGTACCATCGTATCGCCCAACGATACGAGTCTCAGGGTTATTGGTGCCGCTTATGAAATTCGATGTATTGACGCCGGAAGACACCAAAGGACTTTTGTATGCGATGCTCCACGACGAGCATCAAAAACTATTTGAAAAAAATCTCGAAGTCGACTACTCGTGGAGTTATCGAGATCAGGCGCGGTTTCGTGGTAATGGTTATTTCACCAAAGGGAATGCTGCCGTTGCAATGCGATTTATTCCAAACAAAATTCAAACACTTGAAGAGTTGGGGTTGCCCGAGACGCTGAAGCACTTTGCATCGATGCCACAAGGATTTTTCCTCGTTGTCGGGCCGGTTGGACATGGTAAGTCAACGACGCTTGCGTCAATGGTTGAGATTATCAATCAAACTCGTAGCGATCACATTGTAACGATTGAGGACCCGATTGAGTTTATCTACAAACCAGATCGTGGCATGATCGACCAGCGAGAAATTCGACTCGACACCAAAAATTTTCAAACAGCGCTCACGTATGCACTTCGACAAGACGTTGACGTAATCTTGATCGGTGAGATGCGAAATGCTGAAACAATGGCAGCAGCGGTAACAGCTGCTGAAACAGGACACCTTGTCTTTTCTACACTCCACACCAACAATGCAGCACAAACGATCGATCGTATCATCGACTCGTTTCCAGCAAATCAACAAGATCAAATCCGTGTACAGTTGGCAGGATCATTGCTCGGTGTCTTTTCACAACGACTTATTCCGCGAGTGTCTGGTGGACTGATCCCGGCGTACGAACTCTTGATCAACAATAATGCAGTTGCAAACCTTATTCGTGAACGTCGAACGCATGAGATCAATGCAGTTATTGAAACAGGACTTGAATCTGGCATGGTCGACATGAACCGATCGCTCGCAGGATTGGTGCGTGCTGGTGAGATTACGGTTGATGATGCGCACAAGTATTCACTCAATCCAAAGGTGCTCGAAAAAATGCTCTAATAAGCTATGGCAATTTTTACCTACAAAGCAATTGACGAAAGTGGTAACGAAATAACGGGTGACATTGATGCGGTCAATCGTGATGTGGCGATCAACGCGTTGCAACGACGCGGACTGATTATCTCAAGTATTAACGACGCGGCCGGCGCGCCAATTTGGCAGCGTGATCTTGCGGTATTTGAGCGAGTTTCAATTCGAGAAGTTGTTATTTTGTCACGGCAGATTGCAACCCTTTTTGAAGCGCAAGTATCAGCACTCAAGGTATTCGGACTTCTTGCCGGTGAATCAGAAAACCCGCTGTTGCGAAAAGCACTCACCGAAGTGGTTGATGATCTTCGTGGTGGAAGTCCAATCTCAAAAGCACTCGCAAAGCACCCCAAAATCTTTTCTGACTTTTATGTCAACATGGTCAAGGTTGGTGAAGAATCGGGAAAACTGCAAGAAGTTTTTTTGCACATGGCAGATTATCTCGACCGAACGTATGAAGTAACTAGTAAAGCCCGCAACGCACTTATCTACCCAGCGTTCGTTATTTTCACATTTATTGCGGTGATGGTATTGATGTTGACGACCGTTATTCCGCGAATTAGTACTATTATTACCGACACAACAACTGAGATCCCGATTTATACCAAGGTGGTGCTCGCGCTCAGTGGTTTCTTTGTACAGTTTTGGCCGTTTATGTTGATCGCGCTTGCTGTCGCTGCGTTTATTGTGTTTCGGTTAACACGAAGCGAACAAGGCCGCAAAGAGCTCGACCGATTTAAAATCAATGTACCCTACGTCGGGAACCTGTATCGAAAACTCTACCTTTCACGAATTGCAGATAACCTCAACATTATGTTGATTGCTGGCATTCCGGTTGTGCGTGCGCTTGAAACAACCAGCAACGTGGTCGGCAATAAAGTGTATGCGAGTATTATGGATGAAACGGTTGAGGCAGTTCGTGGTGGCGCAACAGTATCGGCAGTATTTGCACAATTTGAAGAAATTCCTGGCATCATGACTCAAATGGTGCGGATTGGGGAAGAAACGGGTGAGTTGGGAAGTATTTTGAGCACCCTTGCCATGTTTTATCGTCGTGAGGTATCAAACGCGGTTGACACACTTGTTGACCTTATTGAGCCTGCAATGATCGTGCTATTGGGGCTTGGTGTCGGAACACTGCTTGCATCCGTTTTGGTGCCGATTTACAACATTGCGACTAGTATTTAAGCCGTCTTATCCACAGGGTGGACTATCGCGACGAGGGAGTGCCGTGGTAGCCTTAACAACAGGCTAGTGGCGAGTTGGTTGCTGGCTGTGCCTTTAGTAGGTGAACTTTATTTATTAATAGATTGATCTATAACATTATGACAACAAACCGACAACAAGGTTTTACGCTCATTGAGCTCTTGGTTGTGATCGCGATCATCGGTATCTTGTCTTCAGTTGTGCTTGCGTCTTTGAACTCAGCACGAGAGAAGTCACGAGACGCACGACGAATCTCTGACCTCAAACAATTGCAACTTGGTCTTGAGTTGTACTTCGACTCAAACAGTAGTTACCCAACATCAACAGGTATTGGGGCAATCGTCAGCAGCGGATTTATCGCTTCAACACCAACTGACCCAGTAACCGGTGCGTCATACGGATACAGTGGTTCAACAACGGACTACGTATTGTACGCAACACTTGAGGACTCTGCACACCAAGCGCTTGATGGTGACATCGATGGAACAGCATCACCAGGAAGCACCGACTGTGCTGACCCAATCTACTGTGTAAAGCCGTAATCATCTGATTACCTAAGCGCAGTTTGAGAGAATCCCCTCCACAGGTATGTGGCAGGGGTTTTCTCGTTAGTTTGGTATCATTAAAGACATGAATGAACTAGTGCTTATTGTTGGCGCGGCAGTGTTCGGTGCTGTCATTGGAAGTTTTTTGAATGTTGTTATTTTGCGTTCATTTACCGGCCGCTCGCTCGCTGGTCGGTCGTCGTGTGCAACATGCAGTACACCACTGTCATGGTATGAGCTTGTACCGATCGCGAGTTTCTGTGTGCAACGTGGTCGATGTCGAACGTGTGGCGCACGTATTTCGTGGCAATACGTCAGTGTTGAATTGATTACGGCAACGTTGTTCGCATTAACTGCATCGCAACTTTCACTCCTTCCGACAACCGCATCAGTAGTGGTCGCGCTATATTATGCAGTAGTGATGAGTTTGATTGTCGTGATTGGTGTGTACGACGTGAAGCACAAGATTATTCCCAATCGCTTTGTCTATTCGTTGATCATTCTCTCGGCACTGTTTGTGGTCATGGATTTTTCATGGGGACGATTATTGGCGGGGCCAGTACTTGCCGCACCGCTTGCACTCATGTGGCTCGTATCTCATGGTCGATGGATTGGATTGGGTGACGCGAAACTTGTATGGGCATTTGGATGGTTCCTCGGATTGGTGGGAGGTCTTTCAGCAGTTATTTTTGGTTTTTGGATTGGCGCAGTGTTTGGTATTGCGCTCATTGTAGTTCAGCGAATGGTTCAGAAGTCTTCGGCATCACTCAAAACTGAAATACCATTTGGCCCGTTTTTATTACTCGGATTCCTACTTGTACTATTTACAGGAATGAGTGCAACTGATGTAATTACTAGCATGATGCACGTACTTCAGATATGAATACACTCCGTGGTTTTACATTGGTGGAGCTCATGGTGACGACCGGTATCTTCGTATTCTTTACGATCTTGATCATGGTTGAGCACAATAAGTTTAATGATGTGGTGTTGCTGCGTGATTTGTCGTACAACGTGGCGCTTTCAATTCGTGAAGCACAAGTGTACGGACTTGGGGTGCGCGAAACAGGAACCAACGATTTTGCGTCTGGATACGGACTTCATTTCGATGCTACGAATGCGACGTCGTATGTTTTGTTTGCTGACGTTGACCAAAATGGTCGGTATCAAGCAGCACAAGATACGTTCATCAACCGATACAGCATTGCTGATGGCAATCGCATCGGAAACTTTTGTATTGCCAATGGTCCCGACGAAGGATGTGCCGGAGCAGGAGGCGCAAGCCAGATTGACGAATTAAACATCGTCTTTACTCGACCAAACCCTGATGCGGCAATCAGAGAAAGCAATTCGTCAACCAATGGGAGTGCGTTTATCATTTTGCAATCGCCGCGGGGTGATGAAATTCAAATTGATGTTGAGTCGACTGGACAAATAACGGTGAATAATCAGTAATTATGAAGCAAACATCAACCACACGAGGATTTACACTGCTTGAAATGACAGTTTCGATCGGCGTGTTTAGTATTTTGATGTTGATGGGAACCGTCGCGCTCTTTACGACAATCCATGCACAACGAAAAACGGCAGCGTCACAACGGCTCATTCAAAACTTAGATTTTGCAGTTGACAGCATGATTCGTGAAATACGTACGGGTACCACATATTATTGTGGCCCGGAGGCAACGGCGAGCGATTACAGTAACGCGCTTGACTGTACGAACGATCCAGGAAGTCCTGATGAGCGGGTCATTGCAGTTGAACGATTTGGTGGTGATTCAGGAGATATTAATGACCAAGTAGTTTTTCGTCTAGAAAACGGTACGATTGAAAAATCAATCGATGCGGGGGCAAACTTTGTGGCTTTGACATCTGACACAGTAACGATTGATTCATTTATTATCAAAGTGTGGGGCACTGGTGCTGGCGATCAGGTACAGCCTCGGGTGTTTATTTTGTTGACAGGAACCGCAGGAATTGGAACAAATGCTGCAACACCGTTTACTATTCAAACGACTGTGTCACAACGGACACTTGATAGCTAAATTATGTTAAATCAACATACAACCAACACATACCAAAGAGCGCGCGGCTTCACCATTATTGAAAGCATGGTTGCGATCAGTATTTTGTTTTTGGCAATTACCGGGCCAATTGCACTCATGAATGAAAGCATTCAATCAGCGCGACTGGCGCGCGATCGCGTACAAGCAACGTATCTTGCGCAAGAAGGTGTTGAGCTTGTACGAAACATTCGAGACAATGATGCACTTGCTGGAGCAAGTAGTTGGTTAGGTACTCTTGAGGGGGATAATGCTCATTCAGCCGTGTGTGTCGGCGCCAACATATCATGCGCGTATCACCCACTTGATACCAATAATCTTGTTGGTGGACAAGGAGTGTGTGGAGACGAGTGTCCGCCGCTCACTATTCGGTCCGATGGAACATTAACATTAAATACAACACTAGAGCCGTCGCGTTTTTCACGATCAGTCAGAGTCACTGAAACTGTTGCAGATCGTGAAGTACTTGTTGTCTCGACGGTACGGTGGTTTGCTGGTACTGATCAGCAATCAGTGGTAGTCGAGGACGTATTGCTTGATTGGCAATTGTAACTATAGAACATGTAGCAAATACCATATATCATGAAAACAATGAAGCATACACACTACGGATTTACGGTTCTCTACGCTGTTTTAACTGCTGCGGTAGTTTTAGTGATTGCACTTTCAGTGAGCGAGCGTATTGTTCGTGATCTCACACTGTCATCATCAACGCGAGAAAGTCAGCGGGCGATTTTTGCAGCTGACGCGGCGCTCGAATGTACGCTCTATTGGGACATCAAGCACGATGGCTATAGTCGAAGTGTGTTTGGGTCGTACGGCAACTCCGTGTCACCCTCAACTCTCTTAAATGGGCTCGTTGCGTATTGGCCAATGAATGATGGCGAGGGATCAACTGTGGCGGTCGATACAGCAGGAAACAATAACGGGATATTGCAAAACATGGATCAAAATGATGCGTGGGTGCCAGCGCATCTCGGGTTCGGACTCGATTTTGATGGAGGCAATGATTTTGTGGAGGTTCCCGACGCAGAGTCACTCAGATTAAACGGCGACATGTCGTTTAGTTTCTGGATTAATTTTGATGCATACCCAACAAGTTGGACAGGTATTCTTTCAAAATTTGCATCAGGGTCTGCAACAGAATTTTATATGCGCTTGCGTGATGCAAATACTGGCCAATTTATACACAGTAAAGCCGATGGAAGTTTGTTTTCTTGGGGGTGGACCCCGTCAGTTAATACACCACTTGGTGAGTGGGTGCATGTTGTTGGAGTCCGTGATTTTTCAGGTGACAATAGGATGCGTCTTTACTTTAATGGTGTTGAATGGAACTCAGGAAAAGTATTACAAGGCCAAGGACTGACGACGAACGCACCAGTAACTATTGGTCGTCATGCAAATGAAACAATTGCACCAAGCGCAAGTGAAGTGAACGGGCAAATTGATGATGTGCGTCTCTATAATCGGGCACTTTCGGAAGAAGAAGTCGTCGCGCTCTACCAACAAGGCACGCTGATTGGACATTGGCCGATGAATGAAAGCGAAGGTTTTGTTGCAAATGACAGTTCGCTTGCAAACAATGATGGTGCACTCGACAACTTTACTGAACCAGTTGCATGGGAAGACGGATTATTTGGTAACGCACTTCACTTTAACGAAAGTGGTAATGATGATGACGAGACGGTGATCATTCCAAATGAAGAACTCTACGATTTGAGTGAATATACGTATGCGTTTTGGGTAAACCCAACTACGTTTAGCGTTAGTGATCCGCGGTGGCGAGGATTATTTACGAAAGGTGCAGGGACAGGTGCAGTTGGCACGCAAAGTCCTGAAATGCGTTTACTTCCGTCATCGATGGCAATTCGAGTATGGCAAGATGTTGCAAGTGGCGGAGTCGAACTCAACGATCGCATCTCACTAGACTCGCCACAACTTGACGCAAATGATTGGAATCACGTTGCATTTGTCTCAACAGGTGACGCGGGTGAATTGCGATTCTACATTGATGGCAATTTCACTAACTCGGTGTCGCACTCGTATGATTTAGTACCAAATAATTTTGATCTAACGCTTGCGAAGGGATACGGAACGCTTGGCAATGACATTATCATTGATGATTTTCGAGTATACAGCCGTGCGCTCACTGACGATGAGATTGAAGGGCTTGCAGGTGGCGTGCCGCCATTTAATGAGCCAATTGATCCAGGAGCAGACACTGGTGTTGAATGTGCAGAGGCAGTGATCACGAATGCGTCAACGGGGTGGGATCCGGTAAATGGATGGGACATCGAACTTGACACTGCAGAGGGTGAAGATGCGACGATTACCTATGACGTGCAATTTCCGAACGGTACGTGTGCCGAAGTAGAAGTGCAAAAGATTGATGGTCAGACGATTATTGATTCGCGCGGCTACAACACATGTGATGACAGCAGCCCGCGACGGGTAGAACGTGGACTTCGGGCGACATATTAAAGTAGCAAAATAGACAATCCCGTAGAGCCTCCGAGTATACGGGATTTTGCTATACTTGAGGAATGAAGATCAGTAAAACCGATGCCAAGAAACGACACGCCGAACTCGCCGCTTCGATTGAGCAGCATCGGTATGATTATCATGTCAACAACAAGCAATCAATCAGTGATGAAGCCCGCGATTCATTGATGCGTGAACTTGTCGAACTCGAGCGTCAGTTTCCAGAATTAGAAACTCCTGATTCGCCAAGTCAGCGCGTTGCGGGTACGGTCCTTCCTGAGTTTCAAAAAGTACCACATGCAATCAGGCAGTGGTCATTTAACGATGCATTTTCTGCAGACGACATGTATGAATTTGATGCGCGCGTGAAGCGATTTCTTGGAGGTACAGAAACGCCAACATACACTGCTGAACTCAAAATTGATGGTGTCAAAATTATTGTAACGTACACAAATGGCGTGCTGGTGACTGCCGCAACACGAGGAGATGGGCGCGTGGGTGAAGACGTCACCGAAAATGTAAAAACAATTCAATCAATTCCACTCAAACTAACCGAGCCGATTGATTGCATTGTTGAAGGTGAGGTGTGGATGAGTGAATCACAACTCGAAGCAATTAATGCCGAGCGCGCAAAAAATGGTGAAGAATTGTATGCAAATCCACGAAATCTAACAGCAGGAACATTGCGACAACTCGATTCGAGTATTGTTGCAAAACGCAAACTTGATTGTTTTGTGTACGACATTGCGGAAAGTACTGGTGAGCGGCCAGACACACAATATAGAGAACTACAATTACTTGAACAACTTGGCTTTAAAGTAAATCCGCATTATATCCATGCGCAAACTATCGACGAGGTGATTGAGTATTGGGAACAGTGGCATGGCAAAGAGGACGAACAAGAATATTGGATTGATGGTGTCGTGGTGAAAGTTAATGAAATTGTGCTCCAAGAACGGCTAGGATACACCGGCAAGTCGCCACGCTTTGGTATCGCCCTCAAGTTTCCGGCTGAGCAGGTAACGACCATCGTTGAAGACATTGTGCTCCAAGTTGGTCGAACGGGCGTGCTGACACCAGTTGCGCATTTGCGTCCCGTTGCAGTTGCAGGCACAACAGTTTCGCGCGCGACACTTCACAACGAAGACGAAATTCGCCGACTCGATGTGCGTATTGGTGACACGGTGGTAATCCAAAAAGCAGGTGACATTATTCCGGACATTGTGCAAGTGCTTCCTGAACTTCGCCCCAAGAACGCGGAACCATTTGCGTGGCCAACAAAGGTCTCGCTCTGCGGTGGAGATGGTTCAATCGAGCGAATTCCTGGACAAGCTGCATGGCGATGCGTGCACAGTGGTGGGCGAGCACAGACAGAACGAAAGCTTGCACACGCGGCCAGTAAAAGTGCGTTTGATATTGATGGATTAGGAAAAGAACAAATTCGCACATTTCTTGAAGAAGGATTGATCAGTGATCTACCTGATATTTTTACATTGACTGAAGGAGATTTGCTCGCACTTCCACGTTTTGCTGAAACGTCAGTCGGCAATATTTTGAAAGCAATTAACGATGCACGAAAAGTGTCACTCCCACGCTTCATTATCGCACTTGGTATTCCGCAGGTTGGCGAAGAAACAGCACGCGATTTGGCTGATCATTTTAAAACACTTACGCGACTACAAAAAACAACCGTCGCTGAATTGGTTACGATCGATGGCGTTGGCGAAGTAGTGGCAAGGTCAATTGTTGATTGGTTTGCCGATCAGGATAACAAACATATGCTTCTAAAATTAATGAACGAAGTACGGATCGCTCGGCATGTGCCAGAGAGTGGTGGAAAATTAAATGGCGCAACAATTGTGGTGACCGGAACACTACAGACGATGAGTCGAGATGAAGCAAAAGAACGCATTCGTGCAGCGGGCGGCAAAGTAGGGAGTTCAGTTTCAAAAAGCACCGACTATGTGCTGGCAGGTGAAAAAGCGGGCAATAAGCTCGTTCGCGCGAACGAGCTAGGTGTTCGCATCATTACAGAAGACGAATTTAACCGACTGATTGCATAGCATGCAGAAAAGTATTTTTATTTTTAGGCGGGATCTCAGGCTCGAAGATAATCACGGGTTGATTGCAGCACTCAATGAATCGGACAAAGTGTTGCCGGTATTTATTTTTGACCCAGTATTGGCAAAACAATCTGCACCAAGTTATTGCGCGAAGCGCATGCAGTTTTTGTGTGAATCACTCCACGAGCTCCACACCGAACTAACTGATCGAGGATCAAAACTGTTTGTATATTCAAGAAATCATGCAGATGTAGTAGACACATTGTTGGCGACTAGTGAATACGATGCGGTATATGTAAATCGCGATTACACACCGTATGCTCGCGCTCGTGATGAGCGTATTGCCGATGTGTGCCAGAAACACAACGTGTCATTTGAAGTACACAGCACACATTTGTTGGTAGAACCTGAAGATGTGCTCAAAGACGATGGCGAACCGTATCGTGTATACACGCCATTTATGAAAAAAGCACGGTCGCTTGGTGACATTCCAGAACCAGTTTCAAACACACACGATAATTACCTGACGTCATGTCCGGTTGATGATTTGGGAGTTGCTGGTATTCGCGAATATGAACCAGAAAACCCTGGAGCGATTGCGCAAACTGGGGGTCGTAGAGCAGCGCGTGCAATTGTAGAAAACTTTAGAGACTTTACGGAGTATGCGCGCATGCGTGACGTGCCGAGCAAGCACGGAACGACACGGCTGTCAGCGCATTTGCATTTTGGAACTGTTTCAATCCGTGAAGTGTTTCATGCGGCGGAGGCAGAGATGGGAACATCAGCGGACAAGTACACCAACGAACTTTTTTGGCGAGATTTTTATGCACACATTGCATTTCATTTTCCGCACGTACTTCGTGGACACAATTTCAATGACGATTTTGATCGAGTAGTGTGGGAGGAAAATGAAAATTGGTTTGAAGCATGGCAGAACGGACAGACGGGATTTCCAATTGTTGATGCTGGCATGCGCGAACTAAAGGCAACAGGGTGGATGCATAACCGAGTGCGCATGATTGTCGCTAGTTTTCTCACCAAAGACCTACATATTGATTGGCGACGTGGCGAGCGTCACTTCAAAGCACATTTGGTTGATTATGATGCTGCAAACAACAATGGTGGGTGGCAATGGGCTGCTGGTACTGGAGCTGATGCCGCACCGTACTTTCGTATTTTTAATCCATGGTTGCAACAGAAGAAATTCGATCCCGATTGTGTGTATATCAAACAGTGGATCCCAGAACTTGCCGATGTTTCGCCGGACGTCGTGCATGCGCTCGATACACACGAATTGCCTGACGGCGTTGAATATCCGCAACCAATCGTTGACCACGCCGAGGAACGAAAACGCGCACTCGAACTCTATGGAAAGGCTTCGTAGAGACTGGTATCATGAACTAATATGGAAATTAAGGATATTGAGCATTTGGCGAAGCTCGCGCGGATTGCGTTGACAGATGGCGAGCAGGCGGCGCTCCGGAATGATACCGAAAAAATCTTGACGTTTATCGATCAGATTCAAGAGGTAGAAGTCAGTATGGATGCAAGCGAGCGACTTGGTGTCGTGCATAATGTGATGCGCGAAGATAGTGATCCGCACGAAGACGAACTCCACACCGCACGCCTACTTGCTGAAGCACCTGAAAGTGAAGGTGGATATGTGCGTGTTAAAAAGATTTTGTAAAATATGGATCCGCACAAGCTCACCATTACCGAAGCGCATACGCATCTCATAAACGGGGATATTTCAGCAGCACATCTTGCAGAGAGCTACCTCGATGCAATTGACAGAAAAAACGGCGAACTCAACGCATTTTTGGGTGTGTATGATGACGTGGAGGAGCAGGCAGAACGTGCCGATCATTTGATCAAAACTGGCGAAGCAACACCGCTTACTGGTATTCCGTTTGGGATCAAAGACAATATCTTGGTTCGTGGACAGCGAGCAGGTGCTGCATCAAAAATTCTTGAAGGGTACACAGCGACATATGATGCAACAGTGATTGCAAAGTTGAAAGATGCAGGAGCAATCTTGCTCGGGCGAACAAACATGGATGAATTCGCGATGGGATCATCAACGGAAAATTCGGCATATGGCGTGACTAAAAATCCGCACGACACATCGCGAGTTCCGGGTGGTTCGTCAGGCGGTTCGGCAGCAGCAGTTGCGGCAGGACTTGCGCTTGGCGCGCTTGGAAGTGAGACGGGTGGTTCGGTGCGACAACCGGCGGCACTGTGTGGCCTGGTTGGATTAAAACCAACGTATGGTTCGGTATCGCGTCATGGATTGATGGCGCTTGCGTCATCGCTTGATGTGGTGAGTCCATTTGCAAAAACGGTCAGCGATGTTGAACTTATCTACAAATGTATTGCGGGAAAAGATTCACTCGACAGTACAACAGTTGATGCAAATGATCACGCAGAAGTTTCGCCGACTGCACGCACAATCGGAGTACCACGAGCGTTTCTTGAAAACAGTGGACTGGGAGAATTGGTGTATAAAAACTTTACCGATGCACTTGATCGATTGGAACGCATGGGACACAAGTTGGTTGATATTACATTACCGACACTCGCGTACGGTGTGCCAACATACTACGTTATTTTGCCAGCAGAATGTTCAGCGAACTTGGCACGATTTGATGGCGTTCGTTTTGGACACCAAGCACAAGCCGATGACTTGCTTGCACAGTACATGCAGACACGTGGTGAAGGATTTGGACCAGAACCACGACGACGAATTATGCTCGGGACGTATGTGTTGTCGGCGGGGTATTACGATGCGTATTACAACCGCGCGCTTGCAGTGCGACGCGAATTGACTCGTGAACACATGGAGGCCTTCAAGAATGTCGACTTGATCGCAACACCAACAACGGCTGGTCCAGCGTTTAAGATCGGCGAAAAAGTAAACGATCCAGTGCAAATGTATCTCGAAGATATCTTTACCGTTTCAGCAAACCTCACTGGCATTCCTGCAATTTCGCTTCCATCAGGGACGATTTTTGTTGACGGAAACGATTTGCCACTCGGACTACAACTTTCAGCGCCGCATATGGGTGAGAGTCGATTATTCACTGTCGGAAAACAATTTTTAAATGAATAGCGTATGAATGACGGAGATCTCATTGGTTGGCTCGTCGGTTTTCTCTTTATTGTGCTTGTTGTTGGCGCGCTTGTTATGCGAGCTGAAAATTTTGTTGCAGAAGAGCAGCGCAAAGGAAATCTTGTTCTATTGTCCTACATTGGGATCACAACAGATTTGGCATCGACAACGCCACTCGGAACCACTGTTGCACTAGTGCGTAGGGCAGAAGTGTTTGATGTGCCAGGAGGTGCAGTGCTTGGTGAACAAAACGCTCGAGCACGTGGGCGCCTTGTGCAAGGCCCAAGCGTAGTTGCTGACGTGCCGTGGTGGTATGTTGATTTTAGTTTTAGTCCAGATGGATGGGTGACGGGTGATCGACTGATTGTTGCACCATCAGGATTTGCTGTTGGTGATGACGTTGTTGTCACCGACACGACGAGTGTGCACGCATCACCTGCCGGAGAATATCAGGGCCCACAAGGAATTGACAGTCGCGGTACGATCCTTGAAGGACCATTCGTTATTGGCACTGAAGAATGGTGGCGTGTTGATTTTGAAAATGATCCAGACGGATATGTTCCGGGTTCAGATTTGAGTGCGCCACCACACGCATCGGTAACAATTCTTGCGCGGGTATGGACGACGATCACGTGGTTGCTTGGTGTTCTCATGGTTTTGGCACTCATTGGTACAATCTACGCCCTTATTCGTTTGCGACATATCGGCAAAACGACACAAGAACAATTTGCGCCACCGCAACCAGAAGTATTTGCAATGAGTGACGCTGAACGGAGTAGTAAAAATGAACGATGGGATCGAATTCAAGCACTTGTGGCGAGTGAAAACCCAGGAGATTGGAAGCTGGCGGTGCTTGAAGCTGACATCATTCTTGATCGATTGATCGCGGCGCTCTATCCGACGGCGGGTGATAATCTTGGTGAACGCATGAAGGCGATCGAGCCGAGTGACTTTCTGACGCTCGACAAGGCGTGGGAAGCACACAAAGTGCGCAATATGATTGCACACGAAGGCGCTGACTTTATTTTGACTAACCGCGAAGCGCGGCGGGTAATTACCTTGTTTGAAGACGTATTCAAGGAGTTCAATTACCTCTAATCAAAGTGCTTGGCGAGGCTCTTAAACTTGGTAGAATATATACTATGCATGTTCTACGGAGCGCAATTAGATATGGAGCTCTACTACTGATTCTTTTCTTCGGAAGTGTTGGGGGAGTACACGCGGCAACATTCACTGTTGATTCGACCGCTGACACGAGTGACGCGAGTGCAGGTAATGGAACCTGTGATGTTGGTGATGGATCATGTACGCTTCGCGCTGCAATTGAAGAGGCAAACGCGCTCGCAGGCGCTGACACCATTGAGTTCAACATCACCGGTGCTGGACCACACACTATTTCGCCAGCAACACTTTTACCAACTATTACTGAGACAGTTACGATCGACGGAACAACCGAAACTGGTACATCGTGTGGCGATTTGTGGGCAGGTGACGGGCACACACTCCAAATTCACGTTCGCGGAGACTTGGTGCTTGATGCAGGATTGTCATTTGGATCAGGCGCCGACAACTCCAGCGTACTCGGATTGTCGATGACCAACTGGGATACACACGCAATTGAGATTACGGCAGCAACAGGCATCACGGTGCAATGTAACTATCTTGGATTAACACCGACAGGTGCACTGGAGCGAAACGATGTCGGGGGTATTTCTTTGACTGGTGCAACATCGACCTATCTCGGTGGAACAGCAGTTGGTGAAGGAAACGTTATTTCAGGAAACACATCATACGAAATACGGCTTTTTGATGACAGTGATGATGTTGAGATCTACGGAAACTTTATCGGAGCGAATGCAACAGGTACGTATTCGATCAACACGAACACTAACACTGACGGTATTTTTTGGACAGCTGACACTATTGACAATCTTACAATTGGAACAACAACGGCCGAGGGGCGCAATCTTATCTATCCACGAGACTACGGAGTTACAACCAGTGGAGACAATGTAAATAATTTAAGAATTGTTGGAAACTATTTTGGACTAACACGTACGGGTGTTGCTGGTCCCGAGACGATGGATCGTTCTATCAATACAGCAGGTACGGGCTGGACGGATCTCTTGATTCAAGACAATGCAATTGACAATGCGGCATTTGGTGGAGAGATGCGTGCTCGGGTAAATGGATTTGAGATGTACGGCAACACGTTTGGAACAAATGCGTCCGGTACTGCAGCGGGTGCTGGTTTTAGTGCAGACGGGTTCTTTATTGATGGTGGTAGTAAGGTCAATTCTCTTAACTTGCAAATTGGAGGGACTGGTTCTGGTCAAGGAAACATCTTTGGTGGTGCAGGGTCTGAAGCGCTTCGGATTATTAACTATGATGGAGTAACACTCTATAACAACTACGTCGGAACAAACGCATCAGGCATTGATATTGGAAACAATGAAGGAATTAAGATCAATAACAATGTTGATAATTTGGTATTGGGAGGTACAAGTACCAATCAAGCGAACACGATTGCCAATACAACTAATTCAAATATCATTGTTACTAATTCTTTTGATGCACCGATGGAGATTGTTGGCAACGTGATCCATAGCGGTGGTGATTACGGTATTGAATTGACGGGAGGTATTACGCATTCAGATTTTGTCATTAGTGATAACACAATCTACGGTAATACATTTGATGGGGTGTATGTGTTTGGGAGTAACACCAAAGGTGTGCAAATCCGGCGCAATAATATATATGACAACGGACAGCTTGGTATTGATTTGGTAGGTACCAATGGCGTTGATGAAAACGATGGTTTAGGAGATGCAGACGTAGGGCCGAACAACTATCAAAACTTTCCGGAAAGCATTACGTCGGAAGTGAGTGGTTCAGATGTCACTGTGTCGGGTGAATTGCGCTCGACTGCATCGCGCACATTCACCATTGAAGTCTTTGGGAGCACGACAACTGATCCAACTGGCAATGGTGAGGGAAGAGAATACATTGGAAACTTTCAAGTGACGACTGATGGTACCGGACTCGCAACCTTTACTGATGAAGGTCCATTTACTGCAACTTCGACTAGTGGGACGTACATTACAATGACAGCGACTGATGAGACCGATCTCAATACGTCTGAATTTTCTGATGCGGCAACATCAACAGTTGTTGCAGCAGAAACCAAGGGTGTTTCAACCGAGCTTGGTGCGGCGAGTGTGACTGAAGGAGGTGCGACGACAACACTTGCAGTTGCCCTCACTGGCGAACCAGATAACGATGTTACGTTTACAATTACGACCACCGACCAGGCAACCACCAGCACCTCAACGCTTACATTTACAACTGGCAATTACAGTGCAACACAGACAATCATTATTTCAGCGATTGACGACGATATTGACGACGGAAATCTTGCAGCGACAACTACACTGACCGCGAGTTCGCTCGATTCTGATTACAACGGAACAACAACGAGTGCCACGTACACTGTCGTCGACAACGATACAGCAGGAACAACAATCGCCCCAACTTCAGTAACACTGACCGAAGGGTCAATCAGTGACACGTTTGATATAGTGCTCGATTCCGAACCGACAGCAGATGTTACTGCAACCATTATGACCACCAATCAGGCGACGACAAGTGTCTCGGCGATTACATTCACCGCTCTCAATTGGGATAGTGACGTCACTGTCACAATGAGTGCAATTGATGATGCAATTGCCGAAGGATTGCACTACGCGACGAGTACGATTGTATTTACGTCGGCGGATCCAAACTATAACTACATGGCAACAGGAACAGTGGTTGCAGATATTAATGATGATGACACCGCAGAACTCACGATTGATCCGGCGACAGCGAGCGTGACCGAAGGTGGTGCGACAGATACATTTGATGTGTCACTTGCAACCGAACCAACCGCGAACGTGACAATTACGATCGCAACGACTGATCAAGCGACCACGAGCACGTCAACCCTCACGTTTACACCAGGTAACTACAGTACGACACAAGAAGTAACCATCACTGCGGTTGACGACGCTGTTGCAGAAGGATCTCACGCTGCAACGACGACACTTACTGCAAGTTCGGGAGATGCGAATTATAACGGCGAGTCAGGTACGGTTACGATCACCATTACTGACAACGACACTCCGACACTTTCAATTTCTGATGCGACAATGGAGGTGACTGAAGGCGGAGCAACCGATTCATTTACTGTTGCGCTCACTACGATGCCAACCGCAAGTGTCACAATCACGATTGCAAACGACACTGCGGAAGCGACAACAAGCACTTCGACACTCACATTTACAACTGGCAATTACAACACTCCCCAAAGCGTCACTGTTTCGGCAATTGACGATGCTGACATCGAGGGTGCACACACTGACACACTGACATTGACTGCAAGTTCGGGTGACGGTAATTATGATGGCGCAACAACAAGTGTCAGTGTCAGTATTACTGATGACGATGTTGCAGCGGAAGAAGCAGAAGAAGACACTACTACTTCAAACAGTCGATCTCGAACAAGTCGAATTAACGATACGGTCCGAGCAGTCTTTGGCAGAGCACCGATTGTTGCTCCAATAATGCCCGAATTGACTGATCCAGAACAAGCGCGCCAAGAACTCATCGCCGAACTCGAGGCCATGATTGCTACGTTATTGGAGCGGATTATTGTGTTGTTGCTTGAGCGGGTGTAGTGGCTATAGTTGACAGTGTTTGGCACTCTGTTTGCTATCCACCTGTCCGGCTCGATCTTCTTGACAGAAATCCTCAGATGGCTATACTAGTAGCCACGTTTTGAGGGGTTTCAAAAACCGCGCAAATGTGCGGTTTTTCGATCCGAGAAGCGGGGTAGTTCATCGACAATATAATAGGCTCGGTAGATGGTACGTGCGCATCACCCCATCGACCGAGCACCGTCCTGTTTCAAAACAGGACAAGACAATTATTTGTACCTTGTACGTACAAATAACCCGTCTATTGATTCCAGTTTTACCATACGTGGTAAAACATCAAAGACAATGATCACAAATTATGTCTAAAACAAATGAGTGTTTTCTCTTTTGTTTCGTTCACGACAGCTCGGTAACGAGTTGTTCTTAAATCAGAGTTTGATCCTAGCTCAGGATGAATGCTGGCGGCGTGGATAAGGCATGCAAGTCGAGAGGGTTTAGACCCTCGGCAAACGGGGTAGTAACAGGTAGGAACGTACCCAAGAGTCGCGAATAATCCCGGGAAACCGGGAATAATACGCGATATCCCTCAGGGGGAAAGATTTATCGCTCTTGGATCGGCCTGCTTCGTATCAGCTTGTTGGTAAGGTAATGGCTTACCAAGGCTATGACGCGTAGGGGAGGTGAGAGCCTGACCCCCACCACTCGCACTGAGACACTGGCGAGACACCTACGGGTGGCTGCAGTCGAGAATCTTCCGCAATGCACGAAAGTGTGACGGAGCGACGCCGCGTGATTGATGACGCACTTCGGTGTGTAAAGGTCTTTTATGAAGGAGGAAATTATTGACGTTACTTCATGAATAAGGGGTTGCTAAACTCGTGCCAGCAGCAGCGGTAATACGAGTGCCCCAAGCATTATCCGGAATCACTGGGCGTAAAGGGTCCGTAGGCGGCTCTGTTAGTCTTGCGTTAAAGGCACCGGCTTAACCGGTGTACCGCGTAGGAAACGGCAGAGCTCGAGAGTATGAGAGGTGTGTAGAACTCACGGTGTAGGGGTGAAATCCGTTGATATCGTGGGGAATACCAAAGGCGAAGGCAGCACACTGGCATACTTCTGACGCTGAGGGACGAAACCCTGGGTAGCGAATGGGATTAGATACCCCAGTAGTCCAGGGCCTAAACGATCTTCACTAGCTATAAGGAGTATCGACCCTCTTTGTGGCGAAGCTAACGCGTTAAGTGAAGCGCCTGGGTAGTACGAGCGCAAGCTTAAAACTCAAAGGAATAGACGGGGACCTGCACAAGCGGTGGAGCGTGTGGTTTAATTCGACGCTAAGCGAAGCACCTCACCAGGGCTAGAAATCTATGGGAATACATTTGGAAACATTTGTAGTCTTCGGACTCATAGACAGGTGATGCATGGCTGTCGTCAGTTCGTGGCTTGAGCTGTTCCCTTAAGTGGGGTAACGAACGCAACCCTCGTTGTCTGTTATATGTGTCAGACGAGACTGCTCCCTCACGGGAGAGGAAGGTGGGGATGACGCCAAGTCAGCATGTCCCTTGATGCCCTGGGCTACACACGCGCTACAATGGTTGGTACAACGGGTCGCGACGGAGTAATCCTGAGCCAATCCTTATAAAGCCAATCTCAGTTCGGATTGGGGTCTGCAACTCGACCCCATGAAGTTGGAATCGCTAGTAATCGCGAGTCAGCACATCGCGGTGAATACGTTCTCAGGTCTTGTACTCACCGCCCGTCAAGTCAAGGGAGTTGGGAGTACCCGAAGTACCTATTCATTAGGTCCGAAGGTAAATTCAATGACAGGGACTAAGTCGTAACAAGGCACGGCTAGCGGAAGCTGGTCGTGGAATGATTCAATTTGAAACAACCTTTCATTTTGTCGTTCACGATGAAATGACTGAGTGAGTCGATATTGTATGTCTCGATCGAGCATATAATGGGTGAGATAGATGCACCATTAACCACTATCTGACAGCGTGGAAAGACACGCACGAACGAAACAAAAGAGAGAACATCATACAAAAGCCCGAGCGGAATACCGCTCGGGCTTTTGTCATATTCAACTACCAAATTCTTTAAAGTGTGCGCGTGCCTGGACTTGAACCGGGGACCTCTTCATTATCAGTGAAGTGCTCTAACCAAACTGAGCTACACGCGCATGTCGTTGTCTTTGTTTGGCACTTCGTGCCAGACAAAGACAACGATGTGCGCTGTGTAGGGTTCATGTCGTGTCCCAGCCGGCCGGGACAGCTACACGCACCACAAGGGCACTTCTTGTTTGTAGTCAATCGAGCAGAGCTTTCTTGAACAAACAAAGTCGCGCACCTACCACTACGTAAAGACAAGGAATACTATACCAAAAAGTTTATGATGATGTAAGTAGAAATCCCGTCGCTTGGCAGCGACGGGATGTGGTGGCCGGAGGGGAGCCTGTATAGCTCTTACCTCGGTTTGAACGCGACGAGTCCGAGAGCACCCAGGGTGTTCACGACGGCACCCGCGAGCACCAGGCGAAACCCGAAATCGGCCGCTTCGACCATGGCGAGAGTGATCGTCCCGCTGGTCGGCTGGAGCTGGTTGATCATCAGGCCCGTGAGAAGGATGATCACTCCGACCAAGAACACCCAGAGAGAAACGTTCCACTTCCACATGATGAGGCCCCTTTCAGAAGTTCTGGGGCTATTATACACTTTTGTGGGTATTTGTCAAGCGGTGTACTATGGATAGTGGAGGGTTTGGTATACTAGAAAAATGAAGGAAAAACTTTGGTTTAAACGAAAACGCTATGGTTGGGGTTGGTATCCAGCAACATGGCAGGGATGGCTCGTGGTTGTTGTTTATATTGGTGCGATGATTGGTTTTGCCCTAACGATCGACGAGAACAGTACGTCACGTGAAATTATATTTACATTTATATTACCGCTCGTTCTGCTCACGATTACACTCATCCGCATTTGCTACGCGAGAGGCGAGACACCACGCTGGCAGTGGGGTGAAAATGAAAATCAGTAAACAAAAAATCAGCCATTATTTTGACTGATCTTTGTTACCTCTCCCCAAAGGGAGAGTCGCGACTAGTGTCGATTTGTGCATACCAGTTTATCAAATGAGAAAAGTGTGTCAAGCTGATCTGCATGGACACTAAATACATTGCTCAAGCAACAAAAGATCTTCGACAAGATCCAAAAATGCGACACGTTATCGAAATTGTTGGCGAACTGTCACCAATCAGGCTCACCAAAGATCCGTTTCAAAAATTGTCGCGCTCGATTGTCGGACAGCAATTGTCGGTCAAAGCTGCGGCGAGTATTTATGCACGATTACTTGATGAAGTTGCAGGCGGCAACACAAAACTCCTTCCCGAGGATGTGCTGCGTACTGATAGTGAAGATTTGCGCGGCGTTGGCTTGTCGTACCAAAAAGCGTCGTATCTCCATAATCTCGCCGAACACGTCATCAACCACAACCTACACGCTCGAAGTTTTACGAGACACACCAACGAAGAAGTTATCGAAGCATTAACCGCAATTAAAGGCATTGGTCGCTGGACAGTTGAGATGTATTTGATGTTTGGACTCGGTCGACCTGACGTGTTGCCGGTTGATGATTTAGGGATCAAAAAAGGATTTCAAAAAGTGTATCGCTTGCGAACACTTCCTGATAGAGAAAAAATGCACACACTCGCACGGAGTTGGAACGGTCATTACACGGTCGGCTCGCTCTATCTCTGGCGAAGTCTTGATAACGAATAAAATTCCGTGTAGTCTCTGATAAGACAATAACCGAATCAGTCGAACGCGACAGGTTCATATGGTCAACAACAAAGAAGAGGGGCTTAATGCTCGCAGAAACTACTCGTGTGGAGCCTAGCATTCCACATCCAGAGCGGTCTTTCATCTTGCCTGATCGTTTTCCATTTTCGGTCCATCTGTTCGGTCGACAGACGACAGATGGCAGAGAGCAGGATTGGTTAAAGGTTGGTGGTGGTCGGAAGCGTCTAGGTGTCTTTCTACAGAATGAATGTCCGGAAGTGACCAGGGTCTTTGCTCCCAATGCATCTCAAGCTAACGGCGTGTGCGTCGGTGCTGCTCCAGAGTTCTTTGGGAACACCGAAGAGATTGCTCTAGGACTGATCCTTTACGATGAGGCTTTCGCCGACGGGGTGCTCTACCTCGAGCAGAACACTGCTTTCTGGTGCCCGTCGGGAGGGTGTCCAGTCGTCGTTCTCAGTGATGGGTCTGATGTACACGTGACACACGCAGGCTCTCGCTCACTCGGTGTTCGGGGTGATCGTTTCGGTCGACATGTCAATTCTGTTCTGGACTTGATGATGGATTGTTTCGATCGGCCCGAAGAGGTGTGGGCCTACATATTTTGCGGGAAAGGGCCGTGGTCATTCCCGCACGACATGGAGCATCCACAGTGGGGTGAGTCGAATGCACGTCTTATTCCATATGTGAGAGAGCACTTCGGAGAAGCATGTGCACCGACCGATGACAACGGAGTGCCGCACATCGCGATGCACGAGGTCATCGGGGCGCAGCTCAAGAGGCGACACGTCGATCCTGAGCACATCTCATGGGATGGCTTTGATACCGTGACAGACAAGTCTCACGGAGAGTATCGTTGGCACGATCAAAGTCGCAGCCCCAAACGGAACGGCGTGCTCGTCGTTCGTCACTAGCATTCATTCGGTTTTGTTCTTCAACAAGCGCTTCGTGAGGGGCGCTTTTCGTTTGTTTGGTTTATGGCTTAATGGGAAACAACTCTTCGACAAGTTGTGGCACGCTTTCAATCATGCCATCGAGTGGTCCTGAAGTGAGAAGCAGCACGACGTCATGTGGTTCTAGAAAGTCACGAAGGAGTGCGATACCTTCGTCACCGGCTGTTACTTTTGTTGCATCGACATTGGCCGCCTTGAGGCGATCCATAATTTCATCATGCGTCACTTGATCATGACTTCCGACATTGAGCTCAAGTGGCTTGTACACAAACACATGGTCGACGTCAGCAAACGTGTCGTCATACCACACGAGTTTTTCACGGTTGCGCCAACTAAATGTGTGCGGTTCAAATACGCACACAAGTCGTCGGTTTGGAAAGTGTAATTTTATTGCAGCAATCGCAGCGAGCGCTTTTTCTCGTGAGGTGCCGTATCCTTCGTAAACCGCTACCGTCGAATGGTCTGTTTTGCTATCAAGTCGTCGAGGTACACCGCGGTATTCAGCAATTGCAGCGGCAACTTCTTCGGGAGTAACTAACTGTTTCTCGAGCACCATCGCTGCCGCGCCAACAATATTTTGGATGTTGTGCGCACCAAGGAGTGGCGTTTCAACCCGTGCGAGCGTTTCTCCATTTCGCACAAGATCAAACGATGATACTTTGCCGTAGGTTATGTTGTTTGCAGTGTAGTTTGGGGCGTGGACTTGATCGAGGCCATATGTGACAACTGAACCCGTGTGCTCGTTTGCAATCGTGCGTACATGTTCGTTGTCACTACATGCTACGAGAATGCCGTCTTTAGGAATGTGACCAAGAAGCGCTCGGAATGGCACCATAAATTCTTCGTGCGTTTTAAATACATTGACGTGGTCGTGGTCTGCAGCGGTAAGTAATACATCATGTGGAGGAAAGAGCAAAAATTTACTTCGTCGATCAATTCCAGACGTCGGATACTCATCGCCTTCGATCACAAATTGATTGCTTGATCCGAGATGGCCGTGTGATGGTAATTGCGCCTGCATCTCGCCAATAAAATAACTTGGGTCAGTTCCTGCATGGTGCAAAATCCACGCAGCAAGTGAGGTGCTCGTTGTCTTGCCATAACTTCCGGCAACCACAATTCGCTCATGATGGTCGCTCAGTCGAGCAAGTGTCTCGGGGAATGTTTCAACGGGAATGCCGCGCACATGCGCTTCGTCGACTTCTTCGTTTTTATCTCGGTCAAGTGCAGCACTTGCCCCAGCAACGACGAGTGTTGTTTCAGGTGGGATATTACTTCGTGCAAAATCCGTATGCGTTGCAAGACCGTGCTCCTCAAGAAAATCTTTGATCGGTGGGTGGCAGACGCCTGTTGTTCCAGTGACCGTATAGCCAGCATCACGAAGCAGACTCGCAATTGCACTCGTCCCTTTGCCACAAATTCCAATTACATGCGCGTGTCCTTCTGCCATGGACGTATTGTAACCTTAAGCGCGCGTTGTGGCGAGCGCAGCAACGCGTTTGAGGACATCGTGTGGGTCGAGCTCAGATTTGACGATGTGCCCGGCAATTCGAATGGGGCTTGTTTCAGTTGTCAGTGCATCTGCAAAATCTTGTTCAATTTTTGCTACGTCATCTGAATTGAGATTGGTGAGTAGCAGAATTGGTCCTTGAAGTGACGCATTTGGATTGTGAGCAAGTTGTGAAAGAAATGTGAGTCCATCCATGTCGGGCATCATGACATCAAGTAAAATAGCGTCGTAGTATTTGTGCGAGACATGTTCGAGTGCTTCAATGCCCGTCGCTGCACTATCAACAACATAACCCGCGTCAGTAAACATTTGTTGATACATATCACGGATTAAATGCTTGTCGTCAACAATGAGTATGGTGGTTGGTCGTTTAGGCATGGTGTTAGTGGGTGAAGTGTCGTCGCATAAAATGGGTGAAGAGTGATGCGGATTTGCCCAGTGTACCATCTGGTCGCTTGAGTGAATAGGCACGTGGCCCTTCGACACTAAAATACCAAATAGCATATGGCAGACCGGCTTTCAGTGCGCTTTTCATGAGGCGTTCAGCACAGTATTCATCGATTGGTCGGGCGAGTGCAGTACTCACAACTGGTTTTCCAGTGCGAGCAGCTATTTCACGGACGATACGTTCAAAATGTTCATCGGTCTGACTATTCCACCCGATATTTACAAAATCGACATCGCTTTGTTGTACCATATCCAAATAGGAAGCAGTTCGTTCGGCAATAGCAGTGCGTTTTTCTGTGAATGCACTCGACATAATGCGTCGTTCGGTTGGATCAAGAATATCAGCAAATGTTTGATCGTCTGACGCAAGCATGATTGCGATGTCACTGCTATCGATTGGCGCATGTGTCGATCGAGCGCGGTTGCTGTGACAAATCCGGGCAAGCGTGTTGAGATGATCACGAGTTTCAGTTTCTGGTGTGCGCAAGACGACAAGCGACGGAGCACATGTTACAACAATGTCAGTGTAGGTTGGTGCACAATCAACATGATCCACTGTTGGCGTAATTGCAATAACTGGTTGCATGCCGGCATTAGTAATGGTGGCGCAATAATTCTGGTAGTCAGTTCGGAGTAGACTTGAATGTTTCCACGCTGCAGCGTCGATTGGTGCAAGGAGAAAGTAATGCGCACCAAGTGTCGAACCGATCGCAACTTTATCAGTGTGCGAGAGGTCGGCGTTACTAATGGCGATGCCAATAGGGTTGGGGGCTTCCATACGTTTACTGTACTCTATTGTAGCCTAATCCAGAGGGCTCGTGAAGTGTGCTACACTGGCACGGTATGACAGGAACACTGTATGTGGTCGCGACTCCAATTGGGAATTTGAGCGATATTTCGATGCGCGCACTCGAGACATTGCGGCAGGTTGATGCTGTGCTTGCAGAAGACACCAGAGTCACCAAAAAATTACTTGCACATTACGATATTGCAGTGCCGGTCTATCGGTGTGATGCATCAATTGAGCACTCAGACAAAGTGACGCAATTTGCAACTGATCTATCAGAGGGGGCAGAGTATGCGATCGTTAGTGACGCAGGAACGCCAGGAGTCTCGGATCCGGGCAGTCGACTTGTGCGATTACTGCAGGATGATTATCGAGATGTGGCGATCGTTCCAATTCCTGGTGCGTCTGCGCTTACTGCTGCGCTTTCGGTAAGTGGCATAGAGGACATGCCGATACTGTTTCTTGGGTTTCCACCACACAAAAAAGGACGGAAGACATTTTTCGAAAAAATCCGAGACGCAGAGTACCCGGTTGTGTTGTATGAATCAGTCCATCGTTTTGTCAAAACAATCGAAACGCTCCATGAATATGTGCCGACTGCTCGAGTAGGGGTCTTTCGTGAGCTAACCAAACTCCATGAAGAAATTATTCACGGTACTCCACAGGAAATTCTGAACCATACTGCACACAACACAGATCGTATTCGTGGTGAATACGTTATTGTGATCGAGCAGGCCGAAACATAAAAAGCCCGGGTTGGCGCGAAGCCAACCCGGTTGAGGGGTCCTCTGGTCTGGGCTGCCAGAAGAGTAAAACCAAAAGATGTTTGATCACCCCCTTCAGGTGTTGGTAGTCGGTTGGCCGTCGACGATCACGATGTGTGACCTCGCCACAACGTCCTCCTTTCTCCTGGGGTGTGTGGAACAAGTATAGCTCCAGCATAGCATTCTTTGATATACTATGCACATGAATTTTCAGAGCACACCAGTACTTATTCGGACACTTATTGGACTCGGTATCGTAAGCATTATTGTGCCGTTTCTCGGGTTTCCAAGTGCGTGGCGATTGCATCTCTCAGCAGTAGTTGGTGCACTCATACTCGTGGTCGTGGTGCGACTTCGTAGTGTTGTCCGTTCGCGTGTTCGTGACAATGGTGTGACTCCAAAATCTGATACATTTGTAGCACCATCATACAGTCACGAGAATGAAACAAACGAGAGCCTATGACACAAAAGTCGATAGCGGTTGGTGTAGTGGTTCTTGGTGTTGGTGTGGGTATCGCACTATTGGCAAAAGGTGCGACGTTTGAATATTCGGCAGCTGATATTGTTCAAGAGATTGTCGACAGAGTACCACTCGAAGTACCAGAAAAAGTTCTGCATGTTGCAACTCCTGAAGCGGTGAAAGCAATTTACATGACGAGCTGTGTGGTGGGGACGCCAAGCTTCCGTGACGAACTCGTTGCTGTGCTGACAACCAAGGAATTTAACTCGATCGTTATTGATATTAAGGATTACACCGGAACACTGTCGTATGATCCTGATGACGCGACACTTGATCATGCGTGGGAACATGCACGATGTGGTGCGCGTGACATGCGAGAGTTTATTGCGCACCTCCACGAGCTGGGAATCTACGTCATTGGTCGCGTCACTGTTTTTCAAGATCCGCACATGACCGCACGTCGACCAGACCTTGCGGTGCAATTTGCATCAACTCGCGAAACATGGAAAGACGGCAAGGGGTTGTCGTTTACTGATGTGTCGGCACAAGAAATTTGGGATTATCATATTGCAATTGCCAAGGATGCATACGCTGCTGGTTTTGATGAAATCAATTTTGACTATGTGCGGTTTCCATCAGATGGGCCGATGAGTGATATTTATTTTCCACACAGTGGCGTGACGCCGAAAGATCAGGCACTTGAGAAGTTTTTTGCATACCTTCATGACAACTTGAAAGATACTGGTATTGTGACGTCGGCCGACATTTTTGGTATGACGACGACAGCAACGTTTGATCTCAACATTGGGCAAGTATTTGAGCGGGCGCTTCCATATTTTGATTACATTGCACCAATGGTTTATCCGTCGCACTATCCGCCTGGATTTAACGGCTGGGCTGATCCAAATGAGTATCCGTATGAGCTGATTGCGTACGTGATGGATGAGGCAGTGAGGCGAGCCGAAAGCACGACAACACCAATTGCTGGCATGACGCACATACGAACAAGTCCGACATCGACAACATACACCAAACCATTCTATTCTCGAGACATGCTCCGCACATGGATCCAAGACTTTGATTATGGTGGTGAGTATGGTCCGGCCGAAGTTCGCGCACAGATACAAGGATCATATGACGCAGGTGTCAACTCGTGGATGGTATGGGCACCATCAAATCGATATACACTAGGCGCGTACGAAGATGCCACCGTTGACTGATGTGTAATAAAAATGTAGTCTGGTGCTGGACGTTACATGTTCAACTAGCAAGGAGGATCAATGCTCGATCTGACTAAAGTCGATGTCAAGACACTCATCAAATTGATGGGTGGAGAGAAGGAATGCTTTCGGCGAGTTGAGTTGCACTTGGTGCAACTCGCTGGCAGTGCTCTAACCACATACAGGAAAGAAGGTCCAGATGGACCTGCACATCGGAAGGCTGTTGGCGAATTTCATCGGACTGTCGAACAGTTCAGGCAAGCAGGATTTGTGATTCGGGAGGAGATCCCGAACGCCCCCTTCTGGGCGGCATATCTCACCGGCTACGGTCTGCACCAGTACATGAAAGTGTTCGAGAGGTTGTCGGCATGAGGTCGGGGGGTCGGTGCTTCGAGCACCGACCCGCAACAACGTTATTGCATACGCGATACCGTTGTTTTTTGCTATACTAAACACAAATGGCTAATTTCAATCCAAATCGAATTACGTACTTTGGAGAAACCGACTATCGCAACAAGCGAACAAAGTTTGGTATTAAAGCAATTGATCGAACCAAGCACATGTACGTGATTGGAAAGACTGGAATGGGTAAATCAACGTGTCTTGAAAACATGGCGGTGCAGGACATTATGAATGGCGAAGGATTTGCATTTATCGATCCGCACGGCTCATCCGCCGAACTGCTCCTCAACTATATTCCAGAACATCGCATCAAAGACGTGCTGTACTTTGCGCCGTTTGATATGGATTTTCCGGTGTCATTTAACGTGATGGAAGATGTGGGAGAAGACAAGCGACACTTGGTTGCCAATGGACTCATGTCGGCGTTTAAGAAAATTTGGGTAGATGCATGGAGTGCGCGGATGGAATACATTTTGAACAACACTATTTTGGCACTTCTTGAATATCCAGGCGCGACGCTGTTGTCGATCAATCGCATGCTTTCAGACAAAGCGTATCGACAAAAAGTAGTTGACAATACAACCGATACGGCGGTCAAAGCATTTTGGGAACAAGAATTTGCAAATTACACCGAACGAATGGCAGCAGAAGCAACACCGGCAATTCAAAACAAGGTTGGGCAATTCATTTCAAACCCAATTATTCGAAATATCATCGGTCAACCAAAATCAAGTTTTGATTTGCGAAAGATGATGGATGAACGAAAGATTGTCATTATCAACCTCTCCAAAGGACAAGTCGGTGAAGCAAATGCGAATTTGCTAGGGTCAATGCTGATCACCAAGATTTATCTCTCGGCAATGAGTCGCGCTGATTTACCAAAGGATCAGGTGGCAAAATTGCCAAACTTTTATCTCTACGTTGATGAGTTTCAATCATTTGCCAATGAATCATTCGCGGATATTTTGTCAGAAGCACGAAAATACAAACTCAATCTGACAGTTGCGCATCAGTATGTTGAACAGATGACCGAAGAAGTGCGAGCGGCGATTTTTGGGAACGTCGGTACGATGGTGGTGTTTCGAGTCGGATCCTATGACGCAGAAATTTTTGAACGTGAGTTTGCTCCTGAATTTACTGCCGAAGATATTGTGAACCTTGGCAAATACCAGATGTATTTGCGATTGATGGTTGATGGAGTAGGGACACATCCGTTTTCTGGTCGAGGATTACCGCCAATTGATCCGCCGTCGACATCATATCGGGATGTTGTTGTTGGTACGTCGCGCAAAATGTATGGTCGACCACGTGCCTTGGTTGAGGCAGATATTAATCGAGATTATATTGCGGTTGTGCCACAGAAAAGTGGGGGCGGTCCAAAACACAACAATAACAATTCAAAGAAAAAGAAGAAACCAAAAAGTTCAGGTGGTGGCAACAACAATAACAACAACACGAACAACAAACAAAACCAGCCGAACATGGCGCTTCGTGATGCACTACAAAATGTTATTGATACAGAGAGTGGAGGCAATCAGGGAAATGCTAAAAAAGAGCACCAGAGTCAGTCGCGACCACACAAAAAAACAAACGATGGCAAAGGGCCAAAGCCAGATTCAGTTGCTGCACTCAAAAACGCAATTCAATCAGCACAAGCACCAGAAAAAATAGACAGTGCACCAACAAAAAAAGTGGCATCATCACAAACAAATGAAGTTCCCGAACACGTGCTCCGTAAGATGCTTGAACTCGAGCAAGACGAATAAGTATGACTCCACTCCTCATCACCATACTGGTCATTGGCATTGCAGCATTTGGGATTATTGTCGGTTGGCGCCATCACGAGCGTTCACCAGCAGACGAATTTGAAATCATCGACGTAAGTGAACATGACTGATGATACAAAAACAATATTGCATTTTATAACAGGACTTGAGAAGGGTGGTGGCGCTGAAACATTTTTGTCGCGCGTGCTACCACGGCTTAAAACAGGAAAACACATCGCGTGTTCAATGTATTCGTCTGGTGAGATAGGAGATAGCCTCAAAAGTAATGGGATAGAGGTTGTTTCACTTGACATGAGCAATAACCTCGATATTCGAGGAATCTGGAGATATAAGAAAATTGTACAGCGAGTACAGCCAGATATACAAATTAATTATTTGATTCACGCGGATATCTTTGGACGCATCTTTGGACGTTTGTTTAATGTCCCCCAAATAGTCTCATTTATTCGGAACAAGCATCAGAACAATCTCTTTGTATTGGCTGAGAAACTAACTATTGGTTTGGTTGACTGTGTATTGGCGAATAGTCAGGCGGTGATGGATTTTTACAAAGCTCAGTACATATTACCAAGTTGTACAGCGGTCATACCAAACGGTATACCAGTTTCAGAGATATCGGAGGTTGCTAAACGTGACGATACTAAGTTTATTATTACTAGTGTGGCTCGATTACATCCCCAAAAAAATTTGCAGACTCTTATTCAGGCGGCTGGTTTGCTCAAAAAAACTATCCCAAATCTTTGTGTGCAGATAGTTGGGGAAGGTGCAGAGAGAGAAAAGTTACAATCATTAACTCAAAAACTCAATCTTAGTGAAATAATCTCATTTTTCGGAAGGAGAGACGATGTTGGTGAGATTCTTGCAGGTAGCGATGTTTTTGTGTTGCCAAGTAAAAAAGAGGGAATGAGCAACGCACTTCTTGAGGCGATGGCTTCAGGATGCGCGTGTGTGGTTTCAGATATTCCCGAAAACACTGAATTGATTAAGCACGAACAGAATGGTTTGACGTTTCGTTTTGGAGACAGTAAAGATCTGGCTGAGCAATTACAGGTACTTCATGATACTGTTACGTTGCAGGAGAGGTATGCTAGTCGTGCACGTAAAGATATCATTGATCATTATTCTATTACTGCAGCAGAGAATAATCTAGAAAGGTTTCTTGCCGACAGATTACAGGTTTCATGAAGAAAACAACACCACGACATTATTTAAGAAGAATTGCAGAAGATGGGTTATCAATTCGGTTTTGGGTTAGCAATTTCCTAATGTTACTTAACATTTCTCTGCCGATAGGGATATTTTTTGATAGAGAGACAAACAGCAAAGTTTGGTTTTCAAAAAATTCTGCTGCTCACAAGGTGTTTCGAAATACGTACGACCCTTCAGTCAATAAAGCAGTTTTCAGACATTTTATTTCCTCGGGAAGTGTTGTGTTTGATGTCGGCGCAAATATTGGTATGTATACGATTTTTTCTGCACGGTTGGCTGGTCCAAAAGGTAGGGTGTATGCATTTGAACCAACCAAAGATTCTTTTAAGAATCTGCTTTCTAACATCATCTTGAATAAAGTTGATAATGTTACGCCAATTTTCTCGGCTGTATCGGACAAAAATACACTCGTTGAATTTGTCGATCATTTTCAATCAAAAGAACAAAACCATCTGGCAACATCTGCAGAATTGGGGTCTAAAAAAACACTCAAAACACTCGCAACACGCTTAGATGCTTTTATTGATACCTATGAGATCCAACAAATTGATTTTCTCAAAATCGATGTTGAAGGAGCTGAGTTGTCGGTTTTAAAATCATTGGGAGATAAGATTTCTTCCGTGGCAATCATATTTTTTGAGTCATCTTCACGAATGTACCAACAATATGGGTATACAATCGAAGATATGGTTAATTTTCTTAATCAAAATGGCTTCAAAGTTTTCTATCCAACACTGCAAAATAAAGATTTACAACTTGCTGATTTCCCTAGTGAGAAGTTGGCACGATCTGGTGATTTAGTTGCAGTTAATAGTAGTTATGGAGCTCAGGACATCCTTCAGGATATAGTTGATGGGTCCTAACATGTAAGCTAATATAGTGTTTGTTGTAGTATGATAGAAAATGCTAAAAAGCCTAACTTTTTTATTATAGGCGCACCAAAGTGCGGGACTTCTTCTCTGAGCGCGTATTTACGAGATCACGCTGATATATTTTTTTCGAACCCCAAAGAACCTAATTATTTTTTATTTGATTTTTCAGATAAGCAGAGGAAGGTTTTGGACGAAGTCGAATATTTAAGTTTATTTAATGATGCTGAGACAGAAAAGGCTATTGGTGAAGGTTCCGTTTGGTATTTGTATTCTAAAGTTGCTGTATCTAATATTTTGAAATTAAATCCAGAAGCGAAGTTTGTTGTAATGGTCCGAAATCCTGTCGACATGTTTGTATCTTTGTATGATGAGCTTTTTTCTAATTTTGAAGAGAATGCTACAACTCTCTTGGAGGCATGGGAGTTGCAAGATGAACGAAGTCGAGGAAATCTACTTCCTGCAGAAGTAAGAGATCCCAAGGTATTGCAGTATGGAAAAATTTGCAAAACAGGCGAACAGGTAGAAAGATTACTCCAAACAGTTCCTCAAGAAAAAGTACTGGTTGTATTTTTTGATGATTTAAAGCAAAATACACGTTCTGTTTATCAGCGTGTTCTTATTTTTTTAAATATTGCAGACGACAATAGGGCCGATTTTCCTGTCATTAATAAGAGAAAAAAAGTAAATCATAAAAATCTGCATAAGTTTATTAAATTTTTGGGCAAGGTAAAGAGAACTTTAAAAATTAAAAAAAGTTTGAATTTACTTAATACTCTAAAAAATCAAAACAAAAAAGAAGTAGGTATTGGACATGAGCGAATGAGCGAAAGTTTCAGAACAGACTTGAAAAAGTATTTTAGAGAAGATATTCAAAAGCTGTCCCGCCTAACAGGAAGAGATCTAACTCATTGGTATTAATATGGATTACAAGAAAAAAATTGTTGGTCAAAATATTGACATCTATGGTAGTAAAGATACAGAATTACCGAACTTGTTAAAACGGTGGGGTGCAACCCACATTCATTTTTTCTCTAAAGATAAAGCAAATCTTCCAGTTGCTAACTCATTTCAAATAAACCAGTATTCAAACATAGCAAGTATTGTAAATAGCACAGGGGATATTTGCTTATTAGATGGAGAAGCTATTCGTGTACTACTTGCTAAATTTCCGAGAAATACTCAATATGTTTTTGTACGGTTGGCCCCGTGTTCTAGTTGGATTTTAGGAGTCATTGGTTTGACAAGGCGATATTTACGAGGTTGGCTTGCAATTGAAGGAGTTATTCATATAACAGAAAATGAAAGAAGTTACGGGCACTGGTTAGTGATAAGAAATCTTACCCGTAAAAATTTTAGAAGGACAATGCACCTTCCGGAATCAGTGGGCATACCATTTCTATTAAACTGGTTGAGAGAAGAGAAAATTGAATATGTTATCCTGAGGTTTTTTGAGAAACTCCCAGAACTCTATAGAGAAGGAGGAGATTTGGATATTTTAGTGACGGATGATGATGAGGAAAAGATCATCAACTTTTTGAGATATCACTCAAAAGAACTAAAATCTTCAGAATCAGGAATAAGAATGGATATATGGACGGTACATGGTGCAAAACATTATGATTTGCCATATTATCCACCTCCAATTGCGAAGAGAATAATTAATTCAGCGGTTGATGGGCCCGCTGGGTCTCGTATTCCGGCACCAGAAGAAGCATTTTTAAGTTTTATCTATCACTGCCTTTATCACAAAGGGTATGCATCTGGTATTCCGAGTCGAGATTTTGGTGAAAATGTTACAAAAAGCCCAGAAAATGATTATGCTGGGGTAATCGGCAGAATGGCAAGAGATCTTGGAATTGAAATTAGTATCAACATGGAGGATTTGGATGACTATTTAGCGGAGCAAGGATGGCAGCCAAAGCTAGATACGCTGGCTCACATCGCAGTAAAAAACAGATGGGTACAAGATAAACTTTTCTCTAAAGAAGAGACGAAAGATGATGGAATATGCGTCTTTATTTTAAAGAAAAAAGTCTTAAAAGAAGGCTTTGTAGAGCCTATCTTAGAAGCGATCGAAAAAGAGGGTTTTAAGGTGATTCGTAAAAAAGTTTTTAATCGCTCTGAAGAAAGGTTAATTTCGGAACATCTTCGTGGCGGGAATTGGCAAACAGTATCTGGGAGAGTAGTAGACGACTTTATGCCAGCAATGGCTATTGTGACTGTTGACTTACATTTTCCGTATTTAACTTTGCAAGGTAAAACAAGTACAGAAGCGAAGCGTAAGGTTAAAAGATCGAAAGAAAGAGTGAGAAAGAAATTTGATGATGAGAAAACCAGTGTAATTCACTCCACGGATGATACTAGTCAGGCAGAAGAGTACATAACCATTTGTTTTCCGAAAGAGGCTCTAGAGATTCGAGAAGAGGCAGAAGTTATTCGCAATACCCACACTCTTTCGTTGCAAGAGCGTGTCACCCTTCGCTTCCGCATGTTCCCTCACTATATTGGGGAATCGATCTTAAAAATGAAAGAGTTGGTGGCTCGTTTATTTGTGCGGTAAATATGGACTACTTGTATTCAAAAGAGAAGGCGCCTTTAATAGTTGAGTTTTTTGGTTTGTCGGGTGCTGGTAAAACTACTATTGCAAATGAGGTAGTTAAACAACTAGAGAGAGCAAACATCAAGACAGCTTCTCCGGAAGCTTTTTTAAAGTTTAGGCAGGTGGCAAAAAAGCAACAGCGATGGGTCTCATACCTATTAAATTATTCCACTTGGAAATTAATTTGTAATATAAAATTGCGCTATTTGTTAAAGAACCGGGTCGGTAAATGGTTTGAACCTTCAAAATACAGAGTCGACCTTGCAAGGTATACAGATGAATTTTTAGGAGAATATGAAGTGTTAGTGTTTGATCAGCTTACGGTACAAGGTATTTGTAGTTTTGCTTGGAGATTTGATCTAAGTTTGGATTCCTTTGGCCGAATGTTTGATAATTTCTTGTTGTTTTCTCCAAGGCACGTACTCGTCTACACCCTTCTTGATCACGAGATTGCTGAGTCCCGATCACAGGCAAGAGACAAGCCCGCAATTGAAGCAGGGGCTAATCCACTATCTTTTTTTGGTTCGTATGTAGATTTTGCCCAAAAAGACCTGAAACGAAGAAAAAGTATAGATCTTATCTGTATAAACACCAAGGATAGTGTTACTATAAACGTGAAAAGAATCCTAAATCACATAAAAGAAAACTATGGAATCCCAACAAACTAACAAAGAGTTTCAAAGGCAGTACTTTGAAGATTTTTCAAGAGAGCATGCTGGGATTGTTAGGAGTCACTTGATCAAAAAACTTTCTCGTTTTTATCAAGGGAACAAAGTGTTGGAGGTAGGATCGGCGCATGGAAAACTACTCGACTTAATCCCTGGAGCAATAGGAATAGATCTTGCTCCCAAACATCCAAAAGTCCAAAAGGGAGACATAACAAAAACTGATTTCGAAAGTAATTACTTCGATACTATTTTTGCTTTGGAAGTTTTGGAGCATCTTGATAATGAAACTTTAGATAAGGCAATTAAAGAAATAGCTAGAATACTAAAACCGAGTGGTTACTTTGTAGTGACAACTCCATATGAGGAAGATCTAAAACAAAAATTCACCACGTGCTCTAAATGCAATCATCGTTTTCATCATCAAGGTCATGTTCGGAGTGTCTCTAAAGACTTTTTAGAAAAGATTTTTACTAAAGAAGGACTGGAAATGGTGAAATTTCAAGTACTTCCCTTAGGATTTCTGGCCCGACATAGCTTTCTGGGCTCTTTATGGAAATTGTTTAATTTTCTTGGCTTGGGCTCTCGACCAATGAGTATATTTGCAGTCGCCAGAAAAACACATGACTAAAATAGCTCTATTTATTCCGTCATTGCGTGGTGGCGGAGCGGAAAATATTTTTTTGAATTTATCGAAAGGGCTTCTGGATAAAGGCTACTTAGTTGATTTAGTTTTATGCCAGCGAAAGGGGGAATACCTTACAAAAGTAGATGAGAGGGTCGTCGTGGTTGACCTGCAATCGGATAGGTTATTATACGCTCTCTTGCCGCTATTTAGTTATTTAAAAGAACAAAGACCGAAGGTGCTCATTTCAGGTATTTTTCACGTCAACATTATCTCGTTATTAGCCGTTCTGTTGAGCGGACTAAAGACTAGTATAGTGGTTACTGAACATAATCCATTTTCAATTACTCAAAAGAAATTAGGTCTATTTAAAAGGTTTGTCACAAGGATGCTTATAAAATTGTTGTATCCTTATGCGAAGGCAGTAGTTACAGTTTCTCAAGGTGTTCGAGATGATCTAATAAAAAATGTTGGAGTCAAAAAAAACAATATTAGAGTGATTTATAATCCGATCGATGTCTTTGACATACAAAAAAAATCACAAGATGCTCCTGATCATAAGTGGCTTAAGAATAAAACCGTTCCAGTTATTCTTGGTGTTGGACGCTTAACAGACCAAAAAGATTTTCCAACCCTACTCCGTGCTTTTGCAAAAGTTCAAAGACAAATAGATGCACGGTTAATTATTTTGGGAGAAGGTGAGAAGCGAGAATCCTTGGAGGCACTTGTGGAGGATCTTCGTCTTGAAGAAGTTGTTGACTTGCCAGGATTTGTTAAAAATCCATATTCTTTTATGGGAGCAGCAGATGTATTTGTCCTCTCTTCTATTCATGAGGGATTACCGACAGTCTTAATTGAAGCACTTGCTTGTGGGACGCCGGTGGTAAGCACTGACTGTCCAAGTGGCCCAAGTGAAATCTTGGAAAATGGAAAATATGGCTCGTTGGTTTTGATGCGTGACCCTGAAGCTTTATCCAATTCTATTTTAAGCATGTTAGAATCGCACTTACCCGAGAAAGTTTTACAAGAGCGAGCAAGTTTTTTTTCTATTGACCAGGCAATTGGCAATTATACTAAGCTTATTGAGTAGTTTGAAATATGTCACTGTCTATTGTCACAATTGCAGATCTCGGGAAAGTAAAAAATTTGAAAACAGCAGATATTGTACCTATCATTAATAGCTTCACTTACAACAAAAAACTTGTTCAGGTTATCTGCCGCCGCCAAAAAAGTTTTTTCTTTCCTCGAACTCAAGCGGCAGTTCCAGTGCTAAAATCTTTTGTTGCAAAAATTATCGCAAGTCTTCCAGGTAAAAAGGCTTCTTTCAGAGAGATAGAAAAAAAATTTATTGATGACTACGCAGCTTCAAAACTAGAGAAGTGCGATGTTGTATTGTTTCATCCAGCTTCATTTAAGCGATCTGTAAAGCGGGCCAAAGAGGCCGGGGCCGTTACCGTTGGTGTGGCAACGAGCGCAAGCCATACTTTTGTTGACAGGTTAATGGAAGAAGAATTTTCAAAACTTGATTTACCAATGTACGATACATTTCAAAAGAAAAAAATTAGAAAATATAGAAATTTAGTAAACGAATTTGATTATATTATTGCATTCTCTGATTTTGTTAAAGAAAGCTATATTCAAGAGGGGGTTCCAGGCGAAAACATTTACGTCGGAATTTCAGATATTGATCGGGACAAATTTGTTCCGAGCGAAGAGGCTCTAACAAACGATACATTTAGAGTCTTATATGCTGCAAGCACAACTCCACTTAAAGGATTGCAGTATCTCCTTGATGCATGGACACAGCTAGATATGTCGGACATTGAAATGGTAATTGCTGGCGGATACAAAAATATACCAACAGCGTTAGATAAAAGATTCAAAAATACGATAGAGAATGATCCGCGCATCATTGATATTGGCCACACAGACAGTATGGTGTGTTATTATCAAGAGGCATCTGTGTTTGTGCTACCATCACTGACTGAAGGCAATCCTCGAGTGGTAATGGAAGCACTTGCGTGTGGAGTTCCCGTGATAACTACCGAGCATGCAAAAAGCATTATTGAGGATGGAATTAACGGATTCATTGTTCCAATACGAGATCCTGGTGCGATACGAGAAAAAATTAAATTCTTGTATGATAATCCAGATATATTACAAGAAATGAGACAAGCCGCGCGCCGATCAATTGAGAACAAAAAAGAATTTGGGGAGAAAGTTTTTGAAATATATCAGGATATTCTCCAGCGTGAACATAGAGTATGAAATTTGTAATTCGGGATGATGATTTAAATTATTTTTCTACCTCGGCTGATGTTAAGCAGTGGTATGAGAATATATTTGCACAAAATATTCCTGTTGGTTTTTCTACAATTCCATTCGTGACAACAGCAAGTGATGTGCATCCTCGTGACAGAGAAGAAACATTTACAGAGTATCCAATAAGTGAGAACAGAGAGTTGGTTGAGTACGTAAGATCTAATGATTTGATCGAAATTCTTCAACACGGCTGCACTCATTTGACTGTTCAGGGTGTTTTTGAATATACAAAAAAATCAGGTCTTATAGAAGACACTTTTCGTGGGAAGCAGGAATTGGAAGAGGCTTTTGGAAAGAGGATGACAATTTTTGTTCCTCCACACGATGCAATTTCGAATCATGGTATTTTGGCGGTAGAGTCAGCTAGCATGGATATTATACGTGGGACTGGTTCAAAAAATTTTTTGTTACGTACTCAGTATTTCACAAATATCCTCATTATGATTGCCCATCGTCTGAAATATCTACAGAAACGTAATATGCCTGCGTATCCTTCAATTGTTGATTTTGGAGATCATAGAGAAGCTTATTCAAATAGATTACGAGACGAAAATCTAGAGGAAATGTTGCAAAAACTCGAATATTCTTTTAAAAAAGGGAATAATTTTGTTATTACAACTCACTTGCACCACTTTACGCACCGACGTAAGCAGAATCTTGAAAAGCTCATTGAGGTAGCTAAAAAAATGGGTGCAGATTTTGTTAAACCAAGCGATCTTTTTTCAGGCTGGGCTAATTAAGTAATTATGGAAAAGCGGATAAAAGTGTTCTGGGTTAAATTTATGAGGCACGCTGTGTTTTTGGTTCTTGTGCGTCGAATATTGGAAAGATATAACAACATTGATGTGGCGGTTACCTTAAAGCGTCTATCCTCAACTGATATTGATGATGAATTTGAAGGTACTATCGTTTATATTCCGGATAAGCCTCGATTATTTCCGTTAACAGGAATGGAAAGAATGCCTGGATTAGTGCGCAATATAAAAAAATATAATCCAGATATAATTATCTCTAATTTGTACTATACTTTGTACTCTTTGAGATCATACCTTTTTGCAAAAAAAAATAACATTCCTTTTATTTTAACTACGGAGGAAAAAGACAATTCTGGTCTATTTAGAAAAATTCTCTTTCCCATCTGGGATTCTGTGTTTGGCAGGGAGATGCTTTCGTATGCTCGATATATTTTGGCGTGGAGCAAGGATTCAAAGAGTTTTATGGAGAATCTGGTGGAGGATAAAGCCAAAGTAAAACTTTTTTTGGCTGGAGTTGATACCAGTATCTTTAGACCTAAACAAAGAAATTATCGGCCAAATGGAAAAATTAGAATTTTGATGGTTGCTCGTCTAGTGCCGTACAAAGAGCATGCAACTCTCTTGTTGGCGCTTAAAAAAATAAAAGAGGAGACTTCTCTGAATTTTTCACTTAATTTACTGAGCAAAGGGAACCAAGATTTAAAGAAAGAAATCGTCAAAAAAATAAAATCCTATGGATTAGAAAACCGGGTGTCTTTTCTAGAGAAAGTAGATCATAGTAGTATGGTTGATCTCTATAATAGTCACGACTTATTGGTGTTACCTAGTAGAGGTGAGGCTATCGGTATGGCTGTTCCTGAGGCAATGGCCTGTGGTACGTGCGTGATAGTGTCTGATACGTCTGGATCAAAAGATTATGTGGAAGACGGATCAAATGGATTGCTATTCATAACCGGTAATTACAAAGACCTGGCTGAAAAAATAGTGGAAATGTCAGAAATGGATCTGGAAGAAGTTGGAAGAAATGCGGCCGACCACATACAAAAAAACTATGATATTAACAAAACAGCGGATAAACTGTACAGTATTATAGCGAGCGCAAATAAATTTCAATAATGCTAGACATACAAGATTACATCGCAAAGATTCGGAAATATCGTATTGTCGACATGTTTCGTTACGATGATATAAGCGTTGGCCGAATTTTTGTAAATATTGCTCGACTTATAACTTTGCAGGCGCTAGGTAAGCGGTTTGTCGAGGCTCCGGTAAATAATTATCGAATGATACTCGATTTAAAAACACCCGGCTTATCAAAGGCACTTTTTGTGTACAGAAGTCGTGAAATTCTAGATACACGAGTTATACATAATGAGCTACAACCGGACATGAATTTTCTCGAGGTTGGCGCAAACATTGGTTATTATGCATTACTAGAAGCGACAAATCTTTCTACTGGTACAGTAATTGCTCTTGAGCCGGATCCGCGGAACGTTGAGCTTTTGAAGAAAAACATTCAACTTAATAATGTCGAGGATAAGGTAAAGGTGTATCCATATGCCGCTTCAGATGAAAATACAACATTGCCGCTCCATCTCAACGAGCGAACTAATGTGAGCAATTTTGTGCATAATGAAGGGGCGGTTGATACTGTTGATGTAACATGTGTACGCCTAGATACTCTTCCTGAGATTAAAGAGGTTGATTTTATTCGAATGGACATCGAGGGATACGAATGCAAAGTCCTTCGAGGTTTGGAGAATATTATTTATGATACAAAAAAACCATTGAAGATAATGATTGAAGTTCATTTAGGAAAATATAATGATACGGATCTCAACTTTTCCGAAGAGTTACACAAGTTATTTGATGCATCTTTTGTAACTAAATACTTAATCAGTGCAGGAGAAGGAAAAAGTGTGTACGAATCGCGCGGATATAAATCAGTAGACAGAGCAACTGAAACAGGGGGCACACGTTATTTATATAGAGATGTATCTACAGAGGATACTTTAGAAATTCTTACTGAACGAGGAATTCGATCTATACTGCTCGAACGAAAATAGTATTTTATTTGAAAACAAAATAGGCCGGGATAGTGGCTCGAAGTACTCGGTCTATTAAGAGTGCAATAATTCCACCTAATATTCCGTATGTTGGTAAAAGGATAAGTAGTAATAGGATCTTTACTGCATCAGTAGTAATATTGAGTATGTACAGCTCTTTTTGTTTGGCGTGAGCAATAAGAACATTTGTGAGTAATATTCCTGGGAGAAGCGGTAGGGTGAGTGCAAAAATTTGTGCAAATCGCACTGATTCTAGATATTGTGGAAATACTAATTTATATATGTATGGAGCTGTAAAAATAAATATAGCAGTTGTTACAAGCAGGCTAACAAAGAAAAGCACTAATTTCCATGGTAATGTTTTCTGCAAAAGAGTAAGGTCGGTGTTACTGAACTTTGGGAGGGCTAGAGTTTTAAAAATCCCCTTGAGATCATTCATTCTCTCCACTGGGAGAGTGGCAAAGGTGTAGACTGCCAGCTCGCCCGCTCCTAAAAAAGTAAATACCAAGACTTTATCTATATGTTTAGCAACGGTGCTGAGAATATTTATGACACTCAAATGCTTGCTATAGGTCACTAATTTTTCGTCGTTTGTAACTTCTGGTTGGTAGATTTTTAGCGTCCTAAAATACAGAAGTAAAATAGGAATACTGTTTATAAAGAAGAATACGAGAAGTATCCAAAGAATATTTTGGGTTAGCAACATTACTCCAATTAATGTTAGAGCCTGCAATATCTCACGAATCATCATGTAGGAACTCCTTCTCCTGAAATCTTTCTTCCCTTCAAGAAAACTATTGTATATAGCACTACTACTGAGGATGGGGTAAAAAAATCCTATTAACAGTAGTCCAATCATTAATGTGATGTTGTCATGCAAAAAGTAATACAAAGCTCCCCCTAACGAGGCGACCACCATCAGGCTATTCCATTTCATGATCTCCCAAAATCCCTGCCGAAGTGCACCGTCGTTACCTTTTGACACCGCTTGAATAACTGCAGTTTGCATACCAGAGAGAGTGAGTGCACCAATAATTCCAGCTACTGAGATAATGTATTTATATACTCCGTAAGTGTCTTCAGGTATCAGATTCGCAAAAGCAATTGCCAGACCCAACCCTGCCAGTGTCGTGACTGCTTTTTCTAAAGTGAGCCAACTACCCCCTTTGACCAGATACAACATATCTGTCTTAGTGTATTTTTGGCTCCAGCGGAGTAGTTGGTAGGTCTGTATTCTTAGTTTGTTCATCACAGACAATAGTACGGCAATATATATGAAGAATCCACAACGCCAAGTTTTCATCGCATTTCTGCTGAATCGTATGTACCGTGCTATACTTGAGTAATTATGGAAGATTTATGTCTAAAAGTTGTTAGTGTTGCAGAAGAAGCGGGTAAGATAATCATGGAAATATATCAGCAGGGTGGAGTTAATATAGAAGTTAAAAGTAATGGAACTCCATTAACAGCGGCTGATATCGCTTCACACAAGTACATTGTTGACGCACTGCAAGGATTTTCAGAATTCCCAACACTCTCAGAGGAAGGTATGTATGAAAGTGAGCGTATTAATTCTGAATATGTGTGGATTGTGGACCCAATTGATGGTACAAAAGATTTTGTTACACGTACTGGTGAGTTTTCGGTAATGATAGGGCTCTCTCACCAAGGGTCTAGTGTTTTGGGAGTAGTACATGTTCCAGTATTTAATGAAACATACTATGCCTTTAAAAAGGGCGGAGCATATTTGCGAGATGCACATGCCACAAAAAAGTTACATGTTTCAGGTCGTGGCATCGGATACATGCGCATGGTTGCAAGTAGGAATCATTTTAAGCCCGAAATGCAAAATCTTGCTGAACGACTTTCAATTTCTAAAATAGATAGAATGGGAAGTATTGGTATTAAAATGGGCAAACTCGCAAAAGGGGATACAGACGTAATGTTGTATACAGGAGCTCAAATGGGTGAATGGGATGTATGTGCCGGAGCGTGTATAGTTTCTGAGGCAGGTGGCACTGTTTCTGGTGTACGCGGAGAAGAGTTATTTTTCAATAAGAGGAACCCACAAATGCCAAATGGAGTCTTGGTGCACAACGGTGTCGCAACTGAGTTAGTTTTAGCACAAACAGCATCCTTATAGAACACTCAAGAGCTGTACCTTATCGTGTGCAGTAGGGAGATTTGCATACAAAAGAGACATATACGGGCTAAAAAAATAATTGTGGTATAGTAAACCGAATGGAGAAATCAGATATTGTCTCAATACTTAAATGGATCGCGCTTGGAGCGGCCTTTGTGGTGCCATTTGTAGTTCTTCTTGTGGCGGACAGTGCGTTCTTTCCGTTTGTTGCAGGCAAGGCTGCAGCGTTCCGGTTGCTTACGGTAATTGGTGGATCGGCGTGGCTCATGCTCGCAATTCTTGAGCCAAAGTATCGGCCGCATCGCTCGTGGTTTATTGCAGTTCTCACAACATTACTCTTGTGGATGGGGGTCACAACACTTCTTGGTGCAGATCCGTACCGAAGTTTTTGGAGTAGCTTTGAGCGAATGGAAGGGTACTACACACTGGTGTTGATTGTTCTTTATGGATATATGCTGATGTCGTTGCTTCGTACTCGTCGTCAGTGGATGCAGTACTTGGTCACAACTGCCGGCGCAGGAGTGTTGGTGGCGTTGTATGCCCTAATGGAAGCTAGTGGTGCAACAAGTGGAAGTGCGAGTCGGATTGATGCAACACTTGGCAATCCAACATATCTCGGTGTGTACATGCTCATCAGTATTTTTATTGTTGGTATTATTGTGCGAGCATATTGGCACAATATCTGGGTTCGGTATGGTGGAATTGCTGTTTTAGTACTAGAGTTATATGTTTTGATCCAAACAGGAACACGAGGATCGATGCTCGGACTCGTTGGCGGATTGTTTGTTGCCGCGCTTGCATTTGCTATTTTCGAACGAACACAGCGTCGAGCACGTGGTATCGCAATCGGGCTATTGATTACTATTGTCGTTGCGATTGGTGGTTTTATTGCCTTCCGTGATTCTGCATTAGTACAAAGTGTCAACATATTTCGTCGGCTTGCAGACATTTCGCTTGAAGATGCAACAACGCAGTCACGTATTTTTATTTGGACAAACGTTGCGACGGAGGGAATTGCTGAACGTCCGATACTTGGTTGGGGACTTGAAAACTTCAATATTGTATTTAACAAGCACTACGATCCAAAACTCTACAAGCAAGAACCATGGTTTGATCGCTCACACAACGTGATCATGGACTGGGCGGTTACGGGAGGTGTTCCTGGAGTGATACTTTACTGTGCTTTGTTCGGTGCGCTTCTCTTCATATTATGGCGACCAAGTAATACCAACATGAGTATTACTGAGCGGGCGATCATCACGGGTGCACTTGCTGGGTATACCATTCACAACTTGTTCGTGTTCGATAGTATTACGAGCTACATCTTGTTCATAACACTTGCAAGTTATGTGCATGTTCGTACCACAGAAGATGCATCTGATGACGATCGAGTATTTTCAGGTTGGCAAGCGAGCAGTGCTCTACAATACGCAGCGCTCGTGATTATCCCAGTTGTGTGTGTCTATTCACTCTATGCGCATGTATGGCGACCATGGCACGGCGCACAGCTTACGGTAACGGCACTTCGTATGAGCTCAGGCATGGTGCCGATGGGAACAACCAATCCATTTGCGGTCTATATGAACGCAATTGATGTTGCGCCATTTGGTGCGCCTGAAGTAGCTGCACAAATGTATGAGTTCACGAAAGCAGTACAAGCACAAGGAACTATTGACCAAGCAACACTTGAACAATTGCACGAAGAAAACAAAGCAATCACGCTTGCAGAAATCGAACGGGCACCAGATGCTGCGGCACGAACGTGGTATCTCTATGGAGTGTATCTTAATGCGATCGGTAAATACGCTGAAGCTGAAGAAGCAGTTCGAAATGCACTCGAACAATCACCACAAAAACAAATGATGATGTTCACGCTCATCAACGCACAAATTAGCCAAGGCAAACTGGATGAAGCACTCGAACAGTCGCGCATTGTATTTGAGCTCGACGAGAGTTTTAATGCAGCACGAGATGCGTACGCACTTATGTTAGTGCAGACTGGTGACAGTGAAGCTGCTCGAACACTTATTGAACATCCTGGCTTTGTTCCGTCAGATCAACTGATCAATGCGACAGTGCAGGCTGAAAACTTTGAACTCGCCGAGGTTTTGTGGCGACTTCGCACCGAAGCCAACCCAATGAATGTACAAAGTTGGGTGTCATACGCTGCAGTGCTCTATAAACAAGGAAAAACCGAAGCAGCAATCGCGACTCTTGAAGAGGCACTGGAAACACTTCCCGAAGAAGCTGCCCAATTGGAGGCGTTTATCGAGCAAATTCGTCAAGGATCAATAACTCTCTAAAGGGTTGCATTATTTTCAGAGTGTGCTATACTTGTCGGCGTGAGTGTAGGGGGAAGCGCACAATGTGCTCATCTACTTTGTAGATCTCTTATACAAACAATGTCCATGAAAAAGCCCCGGCATGCTGGGGTTTTTTCTTGCGTCAAATTAGGAAACAACGTAGCATAATGATGTATACACCTGTACCCAGACACGACCATCGGCTGCACTCACATAGGACATTGTTTGGAGCTCGCACCCGATGGTCATGTGTGGGTATAACTGTTTCAGAACACGTTGCACTAGCACCATACACAACTCTTGGCGTAGGCGGACCTGCGCGTTTTTTTGTATCAGTTACTACAGTCGAAGCATTACAGGACGCGATTACTTATGCGCACGAGAGGTCTCTGAAGGTTGCTGTACTTGGCGGCGGCTCTAACTGTCTTGTGTCCGACGAAGGTTTTGATGGTTTGGTAATCCATTTGTGTCTTCAGGGTATTTCAATTAACGATGACACACTCTCTATTGCAGCAGGTGAAAATTGGGATGATTGTGTCGAGTGTGCAATCGAAAATGGTTTACAAGGCATCGAGTGCTTGTCAGGTATTCCAGGAACAGTCGGTGGTGCAATTGTGCAAAACATTGGTGCGTATGGTGCCGAGATTAAGGATGTGTGTGTTTCAGTTGATTACATCGACGTCAGAACAAATACACAAAAGACATTGAGTGGTGATGAGTGTGAATTTGCGTATCGCAGTAGTATTTTTAAAGGAATAAATGATCGTATTGTTGTCGGTGCAACACTCCGATTATCACAAAGCGACACGAGTCGTGGTCAGTATGCTGGACTTCCATCCGAAGCGTCTCTTCGAGATATGCGAAACGTGGTGCTATCCGAGAGAAAAAAGAAGGGCATGCTTGAAGGGCAACACAGAAGTGCTGGTTCGTTTTTTACCAACCCTGTTATTTCGCGTGCTCAGTATGACCGTATACAAGCCACTTACCATGACGTGCCGATGTATCCAGTCGACGATGCGCATGTCAAAGTACCTGCAGCATGGCTTATTGAACACGCAGGAATTGCAAAAGGAAGTTACAACGAAACACAAACAGTTGGTACGTCACCTGATCATGCGTTGTCGATTGTGACGTATGCACATGCAACAACAAATGATGTACATCAATTTGCAGAATGTATCGCAACATGTGTCTACGAAACATTTACAATTACATTAACGCGCGAAGTAACAATCTTGTAACAACACACAACAAAAAGTTATCCCCAAAAAAAATTTTTTGTTGTTGTAATTGCATACAACGTGTTTGATAATTATATGTAGTTACATTGCATTAAAGGTCGTGAAAAATTTAGCAGCATAATTGTGTACACAAAACATATGGCACGAAAAAAGACAGCACGTCGTAAGACAACTCGTCGAAAAGCAGCAAAGCGAACAACTCGACGACGAAAGACTGCACGACGAAAAACAACTCGTCGAAAAGCAGCTAAGCGAACGACACGACGACGAAAAGCAGCAAAGCGATCAACTCGCAAGACTGCACGACGAAAAACAACTCGTCGAAAGACAGCACGTCGACGACGACGATAATTGGGAAGCAATTCTTAGTTACGCAGAAACCACCAGAAAATTCTGGTGGTTTTGCGTTGCGCTCAACTTCAATCTATACTAAAAATCTATGACCTTTGATCACAAGGCAATTGAGGCAAAATGGCAAGCCGCATGGGCTGCAAATAAGCAGTATGAGGTGGCGGACTCGGTTGTGGATAAAGAAAACAAGTATATATTGGTGGAATTTCCGTACCCATCAGGAGATCTTCATGTGGGACATTGGTATGCATTTGCAGTAACCGACGTTATCGCTCGCTACCAGTCAATGATGGGGTACAACGTACTCTTTCCGATTGGATTTGATGCTTTTGGTCTTCCTGCTGAGAATGCAGCAATCAAGCGTGGACTTGATCCACGAGAATGGACGTATGCAAATATGGAATCAATGCAACGCCAGATGCATTCAATGGGAACACGGTTTGATTGGAGCCGTCATTTTGCTACTTGTGACCCTGCGTACTATCGATGGACGCAGTTTCTGGTGACAAAGCTGTTTGAGAATAATCTATTGTATCGAAGCACGCAGAACGTTAATTGGTGTCCGTCGTGCAATACTGTTCTCGCAAATGAACAAGTAGTCGGTGGACGATGTGAACGATGTGACAATGAAGTGGAGCAAAAACAAATGCCGCAGTGGAGTATTAAAATTACCAAATATGCAGACCGGTTAGTGGACGATCTTGAAAAGCTTGATTGGCCGGAATCAATCAAAGAAAGTCAACGAAATTGGATTGGAAGAAATCGTGGTGCCGAGATCGATTTCACGCTTTCGACAGGCGACACAGTGACTGCGTTTACGACACGACCGGACACATTATTTGGTGCAACATATTTAGTTTTAGCACCAGAACATCCACTACTTGAGAAGTGTATAGAGCATAGCAATAGTGTTGATGATGTGCGTGCGTATCAGAAGCGTGCGAATAACAAAACAGATCTTGAACGACAAGAGAACAGAGAAAAAACAGGGGTTGAGCTCAGTGGAATAACAGCAACAAATCCTGCAACAGGAAAGGCAATTCCGGTATGGATTGCTGACTATGTACTCGCGCACTATGGGACAGGTGCAATTATGGCTGTGCCAGCACATGACGAACGCGATCGAGAGTTTGCAGAAAAGTTTGATTTACCAATCGTTGATGTCATTTTGCCTGATACGAGAAAACCTTTTTATCAAAAGACTAAAGAAATAATTAGCGGCAAGACAAAGGTGACAGAAATAGAAAGATCACAAGTTTATTCTGGTGAAGGGAAGCTCATCAACTCTGGAGAGTTTGATGGTATGGATAGTGAAGTGGCAAAAGAGGCCATCACCAAGCATGTGGGAGGACGAATGACCAATACTTATCGATTGCGTGATTGGTCGATTGGTCGTCAACGTTACTGGGGATGTCCAATTCCAATTGTGTATGATCCAACAGGTGCACCACATATTGTTCCGGAGGAACACTTGCCATGGATGTTGCCTGACGATGTTGATTACACGCCCGACGGCACAGCACCACTTGCACGCTCAAAGGAGTTGCGTGAGAGAACAGAGCGTATTTTTGGGGCAGGATGGACACCTGAAGTTGAAACGATGGATACATTTATTGATTCTGCGTGGTATTTTTTGCGTTACATTGATCCGAACAATACAACAACGTTTATGTCGAAGGAGGCAGAAGCAGCATGGATGCCGGTTGATTTCTATTCTGGTGGTGCAGAACACACTACCATGCACTTGTTGTATTCGAGATTTTTCCAAAAAGCACTCTACGATATTGGTTTGGTGACGCATGATGAACCGTACACGAAGCGACTTAATCGAGGACTTATCCTTGGACCTGATGGTAATAAAATGAGCAAGTCGAAGGGAAATGTTATCAATCCTGACGCAATTGTTGAGCGACTTGGTGCTGATACTGTTCGAACATACCTTGCATTTATTGGGCCATATAATGAAGTTGGTAATTATCCGTGGGATCCAGACGGCATCGTTGGTGTACGGCGTTTTCTTGAGCGTGTTGTTCGATTGCACGAGAAGGTAGTGGATGGTGCGTCAGATGACGAAACGATCTTGCGTGTTGTGCATCAGACAATTAAAAAAGTAGGAGATGAAATCGAAAGCACTAAATTGAACACTGGTGTTGCAGCGCTCATGACATGTGTAAAACATCTCGAGAAAGTGCCGGCAGTCTCATCATATACATATAGAACGCTTGTCCAACTCCTTGCGCCATTTGCGCCACATATCGCAGAAGAGCTCTGGGAGCGACTTGGTGGCGAGGGGTCGGTCCATGAGAGTTCGTGGCCAGACTATGACGAATCCTTGCTCGTTAGCGATAGCGTAACGTACGCGGTACAGGTCAATGGCAAGGTGCGAGGGACGTTTGAGGGTGCCAAAGATATGGCTCAAGAGAGCGCTGAAAAAGAGGCACAAGCACTACCTTCGCTCGAGAAGCATCTCGCTGGCAAAACTGTGGACAAAATCATCTTTGTGCCCGGAAGACTTATTAATTTCGTTGTCAAATAAAGCCTTGACACTTTTTAGCCTTGGTGCTAGTATATATTTCTGATTTAACATCATTTGAGGAAGTATGGCAACCAGCACCAGCAAACTCACATTCAAGCCAAAAGTCGTCACCAAGCGGCTTGTTGCGGTGTTGCCTGAACGAGCGCAAGACATCATCAATCGACGATATGGCTTAGGTGAAGACGACACTCGAATGACACTTGAAGCCATTGGGCAGATTTATGGCATTACTCGTGAGCGAGTCCGACAGATCGAGAACTACTCACTCGCAACAATTCACAAGTCAGACCAATACAAAAAAGAGCAAGCAGTTTTTGATGAGCTTGAAACATTGGTGCACGGAATGGGAACAATCGTTGCTGAAGACGAGTTTTTGCGACACATGGCAAAAGATACGAGTACCCAAAACCACATCCACTTTTTGTTGGTGTTGGGAAGTTCATTTGTGCGAATGAAGGAAGACAAGCACTTTGTGCACCGATGGCACGTTGATGCAGATGTTGCTGAAAAGGTTGAAAACGCAATTCACAAACTCTACACCAATCTTAAAGATGAAGATTTGATTTCGGAGTCTGAAATCATTCGAGCATTTCTTGAGCATTTGCAAGATGTTTCAGAACAGTACCGTGATGAGGAGATTTTGAAACGATGGCTATCACTTTCAAAGAAAGTCGATCGTAATCCACTTGGCCAATGGGGACGAGCTGAGTCAGCAAGTGTTTCGCCACGCGGCATTCGAGATTACGCATACCTGGTTATTAGTCAGCACGGTTCGCCAATGCACTTTAGTGAAGTTGCACGACAAATTGAGAAAGTGTTTCAAAAGAAAGCGCACCGAGCAACAACCCACAATGAGCTCATTCGGGACGATCGCTTTGTTTTGGTTGGTCGCGGACTCTACGCACTAACTGATTGGGGATACATGCAAGGAGTGGTGAAAGACGTGATCAAAGAAATTTTGCGAAAGGACGGACCGCTCACTCGTGAAGAAATTGTTGACCGAGTATTGAAAGAGCGATACGTCAAGGAAAATACTATTGCGGTCAATCTTCAAGACACTGACGTATTTCGAAAAACTGACGAAGGAAAATACGAATTGGTATAACATGATATGAAGTGCGCGGCGGCCTACAGGCCGTCGCGCTTTGTGATACTATTGAAGCGATGATTGAGTTACTTGATCCGGTTTTTCGAGCACTTCGATTACTCATACTCGCATTCCCAATTTGGGGACCGCTCTTTGTGGTGGCAGTGTTTGTGCGTGTATGGATACGATATGTACAACTAAAAACAATCGCTGGCAAAGAATATGTACTCCTTGAAGTTCGATTGCCACAAGAAGTCCATCGCTCACCAAAGGCAATGGAGTTGTTGCTGAACGCTTTTCACAATCCTGGCGAAATGGGTACGTGGGTGAAGAAGTACTGGAAAGGAAATGTTGTACCCTGGGCATCACTCGAGATAGCAAGTTTTGGTGGGTCAATTCATTTTTATGTTCGCATTGAAAAGATTTTTCGAGTATGGGTTGAATCACAAATCTATGCGCAATTTCCTGATGCTGAAATTTTTGAAGTCGAAGATTACACAATGAACATTGCATACAACGAAAACGAGTATTCGATGTGGATCGCTGAATTCAAATTGACTGACCCTGATCCATATCCAATTGCAACGTATGTCGACTATGGTCTTGATAAAGATCCAAAGGAAGAACAAAAGGTTGATCCAATGACGCCGATGCTGGAGTACTTTGGTGCGATCCAAGAAGGAGCACAGGTGTGGGTACAGTTTGTAATTCGACATCATCAAAAGAGCCCAAAAGGTCCGTGGTGGAAATTTGAAGACACCGACAAGTGGAAAGATGATGCAAAAAAAGAAATAGAGAAAATCAAAAAAGAAGGAACAATTGAGGGCGGCGATGGTGAAGGCGACAAAATTGCACTTACACCAGGACAGCGCGATAAAATCGAAGCACTCGAGCGAAGTATCAAAAAACCAGCGTTTGACGTTGGTATCCGAGGCGCCTACATTGCGAAAGAGGACGTGTTTCAAAAGCCACAAATTGGTGCGCTCATCAACTCATTCAAGCAATATAGCACTGCTGGATACAATGGATTTAAGCCAAACAATGTTCCCGGTGGTCAGTATCCATGGAGTTTCATTGCAAATCGGCGAGAAGAAAGTGATAAAAAAGGTCTCCTCCAAGCATATCGCGCGCGTGGTTTTTTCCATCCACCATACAAAAGCGAATGGGTAGTATTAAATACTGAAGAACTTGCAACCGTGTACCACTTCCCAGGACGAATTGCGCAAACCGCAACACTGCCACGTATCGATTCTCGAAAAGCTGAACCACCAACTAACCTTCCAATCTAAATATGCTACGATTATTGTTGGGAGTAGTGTGTGGTGTCATAGGTATTACGGTACTCGCAGTGTACGCACTTCCGCGTGAGATGCCGCGACAAAATTACATCACGATTGATGAAGGAATGGGAATTGCAGAGATTGCGGCGACACTCGATGCGGCAGATGTTGTGTATTCAAAATTGCTCACGCAAACACTGATCATCTTTCGTGGTGGCGAGCGAAGTGTGCAAGCAGGCATGTATGCGTTTTCAGACCGAGCAAATGCGTGGGATGTAACAACGCGATTGCTTAACGGTGACCTTGGCATTGATCCGATTGTTGTTCGAGTCCCCGAGGGTGCAACGCGGGTTGAGATGGCGATGCTCTTTGAAGCAGAACTTCCATTTGTTACGGCTGATGAGTTTCTTACTCTATCAGATGAGATGGAAGGGTATTTGTTTCCCGACACCTATTATTTTGTTCCGACCGACACTGCAGAACGAGTTATTGATCGATTGCGTGACACTTTTGACACCAAAACAGCAGATCTACGATCTCGCGTCGAGGCGAGCGGACAAACATTTGATGACATCGTGATCATCGGTTCATTGATTGAAGGGGAAGTTGCTGATCCAGACGATCGACGACTGGTGTCAGGAGTGATCCAAAATCGATTGGCGATCGACATGGCGCTTCAGCTTGATGCATCGTTTGCTTTTCTTTTGGGGAAAGAAAGTGCTGAATTAACCCGTGACGATCTTTCGTATGAGTCGCCATACAATACGTACCTCTACCCAGGCCTTCCGCCTGGTCCGATCGGAAGTCCAAGCCTTGACGCAATGGAGGCAGCATTTGCACCAACACCATCTGACTATTTCTATTACCTGTCGGCATCGGATGGTACGACCTATTTCGCAGAAGATTTTGAAGGACACAAAGCAAATCGTGCCCGTTATCTCGATTAGAAATGTGCTATACTACCTCTCGTTATGATTATCACGTACCACGGAGCAACGACGTTTAAAATTACTCAAGGAGACCTCACCATTGCAATTAATCCGCAAACAAAAGGCGGGCCACGTTTTGGGTCTGACGTCGTGTTTGTGACAACCAATCACGACGACATGAATGGTGTCGATGCGGTCACACGAGGCGACAAAGTGCCATTTGCAATTACTGGTCCGGGTGAATATGAAGTACGTGGTGTTACCGCACAAGGTTTTGGAACTGCGTCTGATTACAAAGGGACTACGCTCAACACGGTATATCTTGCGACAATCGAAGACATCAAAGTGTGTTTCCTCGGAACACTCAAAGGAACAGACCTACCAAACGAAATGTTTGAACGAATGGACGATCTTGGTATTTTGTTCGTACCGATTAATGGCGATCCTCGTGGAGCAGCAAAGCTTGTGGTGAAGTGCGAACCTCGATTAGTTATTCCAATGCACTACAGTGATGCAGACCTGAAGACATTTTTGAAGGAAGCTGGTGCTGAAGGGACGAAAGCAGTCGACAAATTGACTTTGAAAGCAAAGGATTTGACTGGAGAAGGGGAGGTTGCGGTTCTCAAGGCAGTGTAAGGGAGGCACTTGACAAGCATATCTATATCTGATATAATATATCCAGACTATTCAACCCTAACTTGAGGAGGAAGCTATGTGCTATACAGGCCACCTCTTCGAGCGAGAGGTTGTTGGCCAGTGTTTGGCCCTTTCGGATGGTAGTTACGTATCGTATCGACAGGCCGAACAAATGGTGTTGCGGTCGCAGCCATGGGATCCGTCTGACCCTGGAACGAGGGTTGGCAATGATCTTCATGCACAGATCGCACTTGCACTTGGGATTGACGACTGGAGCAGGCTTGGTCTGTTCACTGCAATCGGAAGTCCACTCGATCAGTTTCATGGAGTCGATGCGATCATCGTTCTCCGCACAGATCGAGGATGCAAGAAGGTGACGGTTGACCTGACGACAAACCCGACCAAGGGTGAGTACAAGGCGACCATCACTATCGAACCACACCAGTTGGAGTCAGCGAACATGGCAGAAACTGCTGCCATGATCGCGCGCCTCCTCGTCTAACGTCCCCAGTCGCTTCGGCGATCTGGGGACTTCACATGCGCACACATATCGCGTATAGTGATGCTCCACAATAATTTATCAAGGAGTGATTGTGGCAGATACGTTCTTTGTTGTCAAATACTTTGTGCGTTGCGAGCGATGTTTTAGTTCTCAGACGATCTCAGAACAGGAGTTCGTAACAGCACTCGACGCCCCCGCGAAGGCACGGCACAGAAGCCTCAAGCAGAAGGGGCGCCTTGCAGAAGGACACATCACCTTCCGGGAGGCTGATGGGTGCAGGAAGTGTACCGGCAACCTGAAGGGGATTGTCGAGTTTCGAAACTATCGACATGTCTAGGCGTTCATACCAACAGGTAGGGCGCCTTTTCTCGTGATATGGTATATACATGTTCGCATTTATTCGAAAGCTTCAAGGAGAATCGGAGGGGGCGCGTCGTCGGTACGCACTTGGTGGTGCCCTCGTGGTGACTGCAATTATTTTCATTGTATGGCTCTCGACCTTTTCATTTAAGACCAGTACCGATGAAGAAATTGGCCGCCCTGACATCGGTCCGCTCGACAGTTTGATCCGCGGATTTGGGCAGTTATTCGACTAGGAAAACTACCACTTTTTTGGTATACTAAATGACCAAATATGGCTAAAGAAAAGGGTGAAAAAGCGCCAGAACGCACGACGGCAGGTATCGAATCGCGCAACATTGTAAACGAAATGCGCGAGTCGTTTTTGGATTACGCGATGTCGGTTATTACCGATCGCGCATTGCCTGACGTTCGAGATGGATTAAAGCCAGTGCACCGTCGCATTCTCTACACAATGCACGCGATGGGACTTACCTCGGGTGCAAAATTTCGAAAATCAGCAACAGTTGTTGGTGATGTGATGGGAAAATACCACCCGCACGGTGACGCTGCAATCTATGACTCGATGGCAAAGCTCGCACAAGATTTTGGTACACGATACCCGCTTGTTATCGGGCAAGGAAACTTTGGATCAATTGACGGTGACAACCCTGCTGCGATGCGATACACCGAGGCAAAGATGAGCAAGGTGGCAGAAGCGCTACTTGCTGACATTGAAAAAGATACAGTTGATTGGCGACCAAACTATGACGGTACTCGTAAAGAGCCGATTGTGTTGCCCGCAGGTGTTCCCAACGTGCTTCTGAATGGAGGGCTTGGTATTGCAGTTGGTATGGCGACGAACATTCCGCCGCACAACCTTGGCGAGGTAATTGATGCAACAACGCATCTCATCGACAACCCAGACGCGACAACTGATGATTTGATGGAATTTGTCCAAGGCCCAGATTTTCCGGTTGGTGGAATTATTTTCAACAAAAAAGATATTCGACATGCATATGCAAATGGTAAGGGGCGCATTGTTGCTCGTGGGCAGGCAGAAATTATCGAAGGCACTAAAGGAACGCACCAGATTGTGATTACCTCGATCCCGTTTCGAGTCAACAAAGCAGACTTAGTTGCAAAGATTGCAGACCTGGCACGTGCTAAAAAACTCGACGGTATCAAAGACTTGCGTGACGAATCAACTGCGGAAATTCGCATTGTGATTGAGCTCAAAGGTAATGCGCACCCACAAAAAGTTTTGAATGCGCTCTACAAATACACGCAACTTGAAGACAATTTTAATCTCAACATGGTGTGCTTGGTTGATGGTGTGCCACAAACACTTTCGCTCAAGGGTGTGCTTGAGGCATTTATCGGGCATCGGCTCGATGTCGTCAAGCGACGCACACAATACGAACTCGATAAAGCAGAAGCGCGAGAACACATTTTACTCGGACTCACCAAAGCGCTCGACAATATCGACAAAATCATTGCGCTCATCAAAAAAGCAAAAGACGTACCAACTGCACGCGAAGAATTGATGAAGACGTTTAAGTTTACAGAGATTCAAGCAAATGCGATCCTTGAGATGAAGTTGCAAAAACTTGCTGGTCTTGAGCGTCAAAAAATTGAAGACGAACTCAAAGAACTACAAAAGAGAATTGCGGAACTCACGGCGCTCTTAAAGAGCAAGGCGAAAATGCTCGGTGTAATCAAAGCAGAACTTGCGGACTATGTCAGCAAATTTGGTGACGTGCGCCGCACCAAAGTAGTTGCTGGTGGCGTCAAAGAAATGAAAGTCGAAGATCTGATCCCTGACGAAGACAGCATGATGATTTTGACCGCGGGCGGATACATCAAACGAACTAACCCGAACGAATACAAAAAACAAAAACGTGGCGGCGTTGGTGTGGTCGACCTCAACACAAAAGACGAAGATTTTGTAACGAACTTTGTGACAGCAAGTACGCACAGTGATCTCCTTTTCTTTACTGACAAAGGAAAGGTCTATCAAATGAAAATGTACGATTTGCCAGAAGGACGACGCGCAACCAAAGGCAAGTCGATTATGAATTTCCTCAGTCTTGAAGGGGATGAAAAAGTAACGTCAGTTTTAGCAATGCCAAAAGGTGCCGCAGAAGATGCGAGAAGTCTCTTTATGGTGACCAAGCATGGTATGGCAAAAAAGACCGAGGCAAAAGCATTTGCAGATGTGCGACGAAGTGGTCTCATCGCCATCAAACTAAAGAAAGGCGACGAGTTGGTGCGTGCGCAATTTATGAACAAAGGTGCTGATGCAATTGTTGGAACACACGACGGAAAGGCAATTAGATTCAAGCAGTCAGATGTGCGCGCAATGGGACGAACTGCAGCAGGTGTGCGCGCAATCAAGCTTGGCAAAGGCGATGCGGTTGTCGGCGCAACGATGGTTGAGCGTGATGACAAGAACGCAGAACTTTTGGTGGTGATGGAGAATGGGTACGGAAAAAAGACGCTTGTCTCAGAATACAAAGTACAAAAACGGGGAGGTTCGGGTATTAAGGCAGCAAACATTACCGACAAAACAGGTAAGATGATCGCACTTCGAGTGTTGTCAGGAGCACAAACAGAGTTGGTGGCGATGAGTAAGAAGAGTCAAGTTGTGCGTACGGAACTGAGCGAAATTTCAACATTGGGACGTGCAACGCAGGGGGTGCGGATTATGAAATTGCGGGTTGGCGACTCTATTGCATCACTCGTGTGTTTGTAATTTTAAACGCAGGAATTGTGCGAACTACTTCGTCATAATCTGCGGATGGCGCTCACGGTACCTCGAGTACCGCTCGCGCCCGTCCTCGACTATTCCTTGTATTTCATCGCAATTCCTGCGTTTAAAAAATACAAATACGTACACTGATTTCAAAATTTCAGAGATACAGACTAAGTTTAAAGTCAAAAATTTTACCCCACGGCAGCGTACAAGCGTACCGTAGGGCATTTTTCTATTTCCGAGAGAACCACCAGAAGCCGGGGAGTCCTGGTTCACCGTTCCAGTAGTTGAAAGTCACCCAGGTGACTGTGAGTAAGTCGTTTTCCTGGAGATCACTTTCCCCGGTGAGCCCGCTGTAGTCCATGGCGAGCTTTCCATCTGCGAAACCTTTTGCCTTGATCCTCCAGATCGGAAGTCCGGTGACCTCGGAAAAGTCTTCCAAGTAGCCATCGAACCGGACATCGAGATGATCGAGGTAGTCGAGCTGGGTTACTGCTGGTCGGTGTGACATGGGCAACGCAGCATCTGGGTCTTCGTCGGACATGCACTCGACCCACAGGAGTGTGGCCGCCAAGCACATGGTACCGAGAACCAATAGATCAGTACGCATCGTAGTACCCATCTGTTTCTCCTTCTGGTTTTTGTGTGATCCGAAGTTAAATTAGCATATATATGTTAATTTGTCAATATTTCGTTGTGTACGCTGTATCCTTGGTCAAAACCACATCTGCGATACAATAAGGTCACGAATTGTAAAACATGCACCACACATCATTAGTGTATTCACTTTAGAGGTAGATGATGTGTGGTATATGATACGAGTTATATGCATTTTTCGAACCCAGAGAAAAATATAAACCAACTTGGTGTTGTCGAAGGCTCAGTCGTTGTTGATTTTGGGGCTGGTTCAGGGCACTACACGATCGCTGCTGCAAAAAAAGCGGGAACTGATGGCACGGTCTACGCGATTGATATTCAAAATGATCTTCTCACCCGACTGAAAGACCATGCACGAACGGAAGGTGTTCCCGGAATAGTCAAAACATATCGGGGCGATCTTGAACACATTGGTGGCTCACAGCTTCGCGACAGCATGGCTGATCGAGTGATTGTCGCCAACATTCTTTTTCAGGTAGACGACAAAGAGACGTTGCTTCGTGAGTGTTTTCGAGTATTGAAACCAAAAGGTAAGGCGCTTATCGTCGATTGGCAAGATTCATTTGGCGGACTTGGACCAGCGGGCGATCATGTTGTTTCAGAAAGTGTTGCGCGTGATCTTGCAACCAAAGTCGGTTTTGAAGTACTTGAAAACATCAGCGCTGGTGCACACCACTATGGTTTTGTTGTGCGTAAACCTGCATAAGCTTCAAGAGCTAGTCGGCTATTTATCCCGTTAGAAAATATTGATACTGAAAACGGGGTGCTATACTGATAGAGACAGATATGACTATGATTACGAAAATGTTAGTAACTAATATTTTGTAACGGGATGGGAGAACTTAAAGGATTTCAACTCATTGTCCTTATTGTGTTTGGTGCATGTGCCATTGCAGGCATTGCTGCGTTTGCGTTGTATCGTTCATCTGGTTCGGATGATGGGATCAACGAAGTGGCAGTGTGGGGGACACTTCCTGATGATGTTATTGATCGAGTCGTACAGCAGTACAACGAATCAACCGGATCACGATTTCGGATCACATACGAATCATTTCGAGAAGAGGCGTTTGATCAAGAGTTGACCGAAGCAATTGCGGAGGGGCGAGGGCCAGATGCGGTCATTATTTCCGAGCAGCACATACTTCGGCACGAAGCAAAGCTGCTTGCCGTCCCGTATGAATCATATTCAGAGCAGCAATTCCGGTCGACATTCATCGAAGCGGGTGAGTTGTTTATGACACCAAATGGCATTGTTGCACTTCCGATAACAGTTGATCCGCTCGTGCTGTATTGGAACCGGACACTCTTTGCCGACGCAGGAATTGCACTTCCACCGACGAGTTGGGCAGCGCTGCCGAGCTTGATCGAAAAGCTCACGGTACGTACCGACACAAACACAATCACGCAAAGCACGCTCGCACTCGGCACGTTTGATAACATCACCAACGCTCGGGACATCATCACCGCACTATTGTTGCAATCAGGAAATGAGATTGTTGATCGCGATCCGACACTGGGCATACGATCAGCCTTGTCAGTTGGTGCTCCGGGCGAGGCAGTTCGACCAGCTGAATCAGCGCTTCGTTTTTATACGTCACTCGTCAACCCAGTGTCAGAGCTGTATTCATGGAATGCTGCACTGCCAGCGTCTCGAGAGGCATTTCTCGCTGGCGATCTCGGAATGTACATTGGTCGAGCAAGTGAATTGTTTGAACTCCAAGAACAAAATCCCAATCTCAATTTTGACGTCGCATTGTTGCCACAAGCAGACACGAGCGCGCGAAAAACATACGGAGAAGTATATGGTGTTGCTGCGGTTCGGACGACAAATGATGTGACCAGCGCTTTTAACGCAATGAGCGTGATGAGTGATGCGGCATTTGGTGCACTGATCGATCAGCGATACGGTTTGCCGCCAGTACAGCGATCATTATTGAACACGACACCACCGGATGCGTTTCGTACCGTATTGTATGCGAGCGCACTGATCGCCGATGGCTTTCTTGATCCAGATCCAGATGCGACAAGCGACATATTGAAAGCAGCGGTGAGCGACATTACATCAGGTCGAAAGAACATTACAACTGCAGTACAAGATGCAAACCAAAAGCTCGAACGCTTACTCGAATCATAGTATGAAATTATTGCTGACTGGTATATGTCTCGTTATGTTCGGCGGAGCACTGTGGGTTCCGACAATTGTTGATGCGCAAATCGATCGGCCAACACAACAAGTGGCGGATCCTTCGGACGGCGGTATCGTGCCGTGTCAGGGAACTGCAGAAGACCCATGCACGTTTAGTGACTTTATCGAACTGATCCAAAACTTTATTAACTGGCTTATCTTTATTGCGGTACCACTTTCGGCAGTGATTTTTACATTTGCTGGTCTCAAATACATTACCGCTGCAGGGGATCCAGGGAAAATTAAAAGTGCGCATGGGATATTCAAGAATGTGGCGATTGGGCTGTTGTTTGTCCTTGGCGCCTGGTTAATCGTGTATACTATTACGAGTACACTGCTTGATCCAGATCGGGGAGCAGGTGCGCAGTTTTTGGAATAACATGAACGTACATAAGCTAATTGCATACGGTACCGTGGTTGCGCTCAGCATGCCAGAGTTTGTATTTGCACAATGTCCGCCAGAATGTGTAAACGAGGGAAGTAAGCTTGTCAATCCGCTCCGATTCGAGAGCATCGGTGCATTTTTGATGGGTGCTGTGCAAGCATTTGCGACCATTGCCGGCGTGATTGGCGTGATGGGTATTCTCTATTCAGGATTTTTGTTTGTGACTGCACAAGGCAACGAGCAAAAACTTTCGGACGCAAAACGCGCATTTCTCTATTCAGTTATTGGGCTTGGTATTGTGATCGGCGCAACTGTACTCGCGGCTGCAATACAAGCAACAATAAATTCAATTCGAGTATAACTATGACACGATACATCACATTAATAATCACATTTGCACTACTCGCACCAACGGTTGTTCATGCGCAGGGAAGTGGCATTGCAGGCTTGATCGCATATTTTACCGGTATGATTAACGGACTTCTTGGACTCCTCACCGGTGTTGCACTCCTGGTCTTTATTTGGGGGTTGGTGAAATTTATTTATCAGGCAGATAACGAGCAGGGCCGTGCAGATGGCAAACAGCGCATGGTGTGGGGAGTTATTGCATTGTTTGTGCTAGTATCAATCTGGGGGATCATTAGCTTCTTCCAGTTGAGTATTTTTGGCGAGGAGCCAGATACGGTGCTCGATATTAATTAGTTATTTATTTGTATGAAAGGACGTATAGTAATTGCAATCGTGTGTGCAGCAGTGCTGGTGCCAGTATTGGCTCATGCGCAAGAGCTCACTTCATTGCTAACTGCTGTTGAGACAATTGTACGACGACTCATTCCACTTGCTGCAGGTCTCGCACTCCTTGCATTCTTTTGGGGGATTGCTCGGTTCATCTTTGCTGCAGGTAATGAAGAAGCGCGCAAGGAAGGTCGACAGTTTATGGTGTGGAGTGTTGTCGCACTCTTCGTGCTCACCTCAATTTGGGGCATTGTATTTTTCCTTCGTGATTCACTTGATTTGAGCCGACAGAAGAATATCGCGCCACCATCTATTAATTTTTAGCCAAAAGTGTTATCCACACAAACTTGCTTTTTGAGCGAAACGTGTTAGTATTGAGCGAGTTACTGTTAGTATTAAGTAATTTTTAGACACCACTATGCACAAATTATACAGCGCAGGAGCAACACTACTTGCATTTGCAGTACCTGCAGTTGCTTCAGCACAAAACCTCGGCAACATTGAGACCTTGGTGCAATCAATCGGGCGAATTATTGATCTTGCAATTCCAATTGTTGCAAGTATTGCCCTCATTGCATTTTTCTGGGGACTTGCAAAATACATTTTCTCAGCAGGAGATCCAGAAAAGCAAAAAGAAGGTCGCGGTATTATGATCTGGGGTGTGATCGCACTCTTCGTACTTGTATCGATCTGGGGAATTGTTGGATTTATCAGCAACGCACTTGGTATCAGCAACACAGAAACTGACACAATCCCAACCTTCAACAACGGTCCAGGAAACTAAGGACTTCTACGTACTACATGGATGTCGTAACAAATTTGATGAATCAAGTTGTTGACGCCGTCTTCGCACCAATTGCGACACTATTGTTTGGTGTCGCAATTGTCGTGTTTGTATGGGGACTCATTAAAATGATCGGTAATTCTGATAGCAGTGATGCAGTGGCAGAAGGAAAGCGAACTATGGTCTGGGGGCTTGTTGGTATTTTTATCATGCTGTCAGTACTTGGGATCAAGCAGTTTGTGATCGACTCAATTCCTGGAAATCCGAACGATCCGACGGAGGGTATTTTCTAGGATAATGGAAGAAAGCGCTGCACTATGTGCGGCGCTTTCTTCTGTGTATTCAAAAAGAAAAGCACCGGCGCCCCCGAAGGGATGCACGGTGCTCTGGTGGAGCGCGAGTCAAACTGCGCTCTTGCTTCATTGAAGAGTGAGGGTGAATTCCACTGTGTCCTCGCCAGTCGCGATTCCAAAGTAGTTTCCTGGAGAGGTGGATTTAGCAGACCACTGGCCTGATTTATCCGCTTGACTCCACGTTCCCTCGAGGAGAATCTGCCCTGGGTATACGCCCGGACTTCGTTGTGCACTCATGACGAGTACGTCGAAATTCGGGTTGTGAACCGTAAACGAAATACGGTCAAGCGTCTCATCTACGTCTCGAACCTTAAGGCAGCGTTGCTGATCTTGCCAGCACCACTCACCGCCACGGTTTTTGGCTGATGGGTTGGTGCCTTTTTCATCATCTCGATACCGCCAGATCCAAAGAGTCTCGGCAGCAAAGTCGGTTGACTTTTCAAGAGCAACTGCTGCTCGCTTGCCGACCCAGCTTTCTTGCAGGCCAGTCATGGCATCAGTGCCCCGGAACCAAACGACGATGAAAACCATCACCCAGAACGCAACGCGGTGTACTTTGACGTACTCGTCGAGCCCCTTGGTGAGGAGCCAAACAGAAACGGCAAAGCACATGGCACCAACCGCTGAATAGTCGTTCCCAACCGCCGCAATGCCGGCAAGGAACAGTAGCATATTGAGGGTCGTCATTTGGCGTTGCTTTCGCTCCGCCTCCTTGCCGTCGAGAACGATCACGTGCCATGCGAGCTGGACGCCACGAAGGACAACCAGCGTGATGGCTCCGATCGCAAACGACAACAAGACCTTACCAGCACCAGCTGCAAGAGCAGCACTGGCAAGTCCGGTTGGCACGAAGAGCGCCAACAGAACGATGACAACCACTGCGACAGCAGCTACCCAAGGGACAAGCGCCCACCACTTGGACTCACGAATTGTCTTGATGGTCCGTGTGAACGGTCCACCTTTGGCAACCTTGTGCATCCGAGCAATGGAGCTCGCCAGATCATCGGAACTGGTGAAGCCGTTGATCCATTCCTGGTATGCCGGGATATGATCCCGGACAAGAAATGGTTCCTCGACTTCAGCTTTCACGTTGCCGCGATTGCTGAACTCTTTTCGCTTTCGCTTTTCCGATTTACCACCACCGTGTTCACGATAGAACTCGGCGAAGGCGAGACCGAGACAGAGCTCGGCTTCGTCTGCCGGAATCTCCTGGGACGATTCCAGTGTTGCGATGGCATCGGTGACCAGTTGCCGTTTCTTAGGCGGCAAGTGGACCTCCGAGAGTACCGAGAAGTTCCGAAGAGCTTCTCGATGTGCCTGGACGCGGTTCCGGACCTCGTCTTTGGAGCGGTTGATGAGTTGCTCCGCAGTGAAGAAGATTCCGCCGGAAAGGATTTCTTCTTTTCCTTCTTTCCAAAAGTCACGAAGACCCTTGGAAAGAGATCGGAAAAGCTGCATTAGCTACTCCTTTTTGTAGTTGTGCTTGATGTTGATGGTGTCACCACGTCGCGCGCGACCGAAGAATTCGACGAACGAGTCGTCGTTTTCACGGCTGCACAAGCGTTCCATCGCGGCAGCGCGCGGGTTGTTTTCGTGCGATGTGGCAATCTGTCTCGCTTTGAAGGCGAGGAGCAGACTACCACCGACGACCGATGTCGGGATAGCAGCGCCGATCAAGACGAGCACGATGTAGCTCGTCCATTCAAGGGCGGAGTACCCACTTTCGTTTTGGAGCGCCACGACGAGCGCTCCGAGCACTCCTGCGGTGAGCAGGAATACGAGCGAGCTCACGCTGGCGACCCACACCCAGGAGGGCATGAGCTTCCGGCGCGTTTTGCTGGGACTTTCGTCCGTAGCTCTCGCCGCTTCCTGCGCCTCGCGAACGAGGCGCTCCTTTTCGGCATCGTTGGCAGCTGCCAACGTTGCCTCGAGGAGCTGCTGATCGTCGAGCTCGGGGCCATCACCGTTCTCCTTCTTCCTGAGCTGGTCACCCAACTCTTCCAGAGGGATTCCGGTTTCTTTTTTGGCCATCTTAATTAATCTCCTATGAAGCTTTCAAGGTACATCTTGAAAGCTGGTTTTGGGTTCCTCCCGGGCGGGAGGAGGCTTTCAAGTCTGGCGGAATAGTATCATATTAGACAACAAAAGTCAAGTCTGGCAAGAGCCTTTGGCGGCTCAACAGAGTAGTCAGAATTGGTCAAAGAATGTGTTTTTTGCTACACTATGATTCGTCGTATAGACAATAGTGCATATCCGCCCATAGCTCAGCTGGTAGAGCATCGGACTCTTAATCCGCAGGTCCCAGGTTCGAGCCCTGGTGGGCGGACCATACGCGGAGCTCTCAATAATATGAGGGTCCGCCCCGTTAGAAAGCATAAAGATGTTTTTTAACGGGGCGAGTGGCGGAATTGGTAGACGCGCTTGGCTTAGGACCAAGTATCCTTGCGATGTGGAGGTTCAAGTCCTCTCTCGCCCACATTGCAGCAAAACTCATGGAAGTATCCATGAGTTTTGCTGTATGTCTTCGACAGAGGTGTTTTTCGTTATAAAGCTATTATGTTTTTCATAGTATGATTAAGAAATGAAAAAAAGAAGTATCCCGATCGGAGCAGTCGTGTTGGGGATTATAGCCGTTGTAGCTTTTTTGTCGACGCCGCACAGTGCGATCAAGCAGCATTTGTCAGTACCAAAAGCGCACTATCATATAAGCTCTGGGGATGCTGAATTGACCCACAATCTTACCGAAGACAACCAACGTTTTCTTATCGGCTCGATAACAAAAATGATCACCGCATCGCTCGTCTTTATAATGGAAGATCGTGGGCTACTCTCGCTTGATGACCTGGTGGTTGATTACATCGATTGGTATCCGATCGATGAAGATGTGACCATCGCCGACTTGCTTCGTCATACGTCCGGCATTCATGACGGTTCACACGAAGATGTTTTTTATCCTGCATTCTTCAACCAAACAGAGACAGTCACGACAGAGGTGCTTCTCTCATTTTCAACATTTGATAATGCACGTTTTACGCACTACGCAAATTCAAATTATTGGTTGCTCGGCATGATCCTCGAACAGGTAACAGGACAATCGTATGAAGCGCTTATGTACACCGAGATATTCGGGCCACTCGGACTTGATGACGCATGTATCCCAGTGTTTGACGAAGCGTGTGATGTTGTTCGAGGATATGTTCGCTTGCCAGACGGTACGGTGTTTCAATTTGATCATTATGATGCGTTTATTAGCATTGCGGGAAGTGCAGGAAATGTCGCAATGAGTGCGCCTGATCTTGAACGATTTATGCAGGCGCTTATGGCTGACGAGTTGTTTCCATTTGAGCGGATGTTTTGTGCACCGTCATTTGAACAATATCAGTGTGGTATTCAGTCGTATGGTGACGGGTGGTACGGACATGATGGGCAAACACTTGATAGTGCGTCGTTGGCGCTTATGAATAGCGATACTGGAGATACAGTAACATTACTAATTGCAGACGCAGGAGCTGATGTGTGGGCGATTGTAGAGTCGTTGCAATAGTGTTGTTGATGTCTGCTCGGAGCGGGCTGCGCAGAAGCGCAGAAAACCATCCCGCTCGAATATCGCAGTAATTGTGGTCGTGGTTCTGCTCGGGGCGGGCTGCGCAGAAGCGCAGAAAACCATCCCGCCCGAGCATATGGCATTAATCACAGGACAGAGTCCTGTGATTAATGCCATAAGTGCTCGGGGCGGGAATCGAACCCGCACCCACACAATAGCGGAAGGGATTTTAAGTCCCTCGTGTCTACCAATTCCACCACCCGAGCACAGCACCATATATAGTGCCGAAGACCATTTTAGCAAAAATGAGACCAATTTACATGTTATGAGATTAATCGTATGGTGGGCGATACTGATTTTCAGATATAATATCTTGATATTTCTATACCAATTGTATGCGCATTGTGTCTTTTAGGGCTATTTGGGCAGGTGTGTTACTTCTGATCTCCGTCAGTGTCTTGGGCATTGTGATGCATGCAATAACCGCACAAGCAAATATTTCAACACTCTATGCGTCGTCATGTCTTGGAGGATGGGAACATGCGCATCGCGCTGCAGGAGCTCCAGAAGCAATTCAGAGTGATGCCGCACCCATCTTCAATGAAGCTAATGCCGCAAAACTGATTGCCAATACACATGCCCAGATATTCTGTGGTGGATTTGATGGTGCGATTGTGGATGATACAGTTCCTAAAAAAATAGTGGTGCGCTTTTCATGGAGTGTTGTGTACCCAGAACTACCAAAACAAATCGAAGAACATGAGGAAATAGTTGAGGAGCCAATAATCGAAGAAGATGAAGAGAGCGAAGAAAGCATGAATGAAACAGAAATGGAAGAGGGAGTTATTGTCGAAGAAAGCATCATAATTGAAGCAACCACAACAGAAGATATTGTCGAGGACGATCCAGTAGTGCTGCTACCTGAGACTGTAGAAGAAACAGATACGTCAACAACAACAGACGCGACATCGACGCCGACCACATTCTTAAATCGTATTGCTCGAGTTGCGTTTGCTGAAGAACCTGAAGATGTGTATGGACTTGTCGAAGTGTTGTACACGCTTGATGGGATTGTGTGGAAGAGTCTTGGATTTGTAGCAGGAGATGCGTTTAGTGAGACGTACTTTGAAATACCAATAACCGAAGCATCTGAATGGGAGGATGTTTCAAACACTCAGATCGGCGTACAAAGTGTTCCAGTGTTTGATACTGTTGCGCCAATTATATATCTTGATGCTCTATGGATTGAAGCAGAATACGAACATGTAACCACTATGTTTGATATGTTTGCAGAAACGCTCATGTCGGTTACCGAATTGCCACTTGATGAAGTGGAAGAAGTGGGGCTTGAAAATCAATCGTTTGTTTCAGAAGAATTACCACCAGTGGCGCCGCTGCCCGTTCGAAATGTTCCGATCGAAATAGAAGTCGATACTGACGCAACGCATTCGTGCACGTTTGACCCATTTACTATTACGACGGGAAAGCGGTCATCATTTGTGACGTATCTTGCGGTGCATGAATTTGGGGAGGCGAGTGAGGCGGAATATCAGCTCGAGATAGGCTCGCTTCCCGAAGGAATTGACATCACCTTTGCAGCAAATAGTGACTATGTATATCGGCCTCGTTCGGGAGAAACAGAAATCAAACTAAACATCACCAACGTGAAAGGATCACGAAAGGGTAATTTTAGTATTTCTGTTATATATACCAAGGAAACAGAGGACACCCCTGACTCGGTCACGCTGTGCCAAATGAATATAGTTAATTTGTAATGGTCTCATGCGTATCAATAACAACATACGTGCAGTAGTTGCTGGAGCAGTACTCTTGATTATTGGAACCAATATTGGTACGTGGTGGCTGGTAGCTCGTACTCGAGATACACACGGTAATCCAAATCCATATTCACTCGTCGATCCGTCGAGACGTTTTGTCCGGCAAGAAGATTTGATCGTCAACCTACAACCGCTCCGCGACAGTCTTAATCGGGCATATCAAAATGACCCAGCGGTATCTCTGTATTTTGAATATCTGCCAACTGGTGCAAACATCTCAATCAACAAAGATACGACATTTTATCCAGCATCGTTACTCAAGGTGCCAGTTGCTGTCGCCGTCGCTAAAAAGATTGAGCGTGGGGAATGGAAATGGACGAATGAACTCGTATTGCTTGCCGGAGATCGTGATGCACTATTTGGCACGCTGTATCTTGAGCCAACTAATTCGACCCATACGATAGAAGAGCTCGTCGCTCGTTCATTAGTTGAATCGGACAACACCGCACATTTTATTTTGTTGCGAAATCTGGAGACAGAAGAAATTGAAAGTGTGTACGAACACATTGGATTGAAAGATTTTTTTGATACCGATGGTAGTATCAGTGCAAAACAATATTCGGTTATTTTCAGAATGTTATACACGTCTTCATATTTATCACCCGAGTATTCAAACAAACTACTAAGGCTCATGACGAAGTCGTCATTTGGTGAATTCGTACAACAATCATTACCAGATGAGGCCGTGTTTGCACACAAAATCGGTATGGCAACTGATCGGGGGGTGTATGTTGACTCAGGTATTGTCTACGCCCCTTCGCGACCATACATCATAACGGTAATGGTTGCAGCGAGCGACGAAATAGCAGCTCGACGTGTTATGGCTGACATATCAAACAGCGTCTATACCTACATAACATCATATGTTGAAAAAGACAGTTAAATTGGCGGTTGCTGTGGTGCTTATTGGTGGCAGCACTATGTTGAATACTCCCTATTTGATTTTTGCTGCGCTTCTCGGATCGTATGTCAATTCGTTTAATATTGTTGACAGTGCGTGGCGAGTATCAAGAGATCCAAATGTGGTTGATCGTTTTACATCGCTTCGTGGTGTTGCGGATAAAATTCGCGTGCAGGAGGCGCATGCTGCTATTACCTATCAGTCGGCTGCTGCTGTTGTTAATAGTAATATTACGACCATTGCACCTGCATACCCAGCTTCTATCACGCAAGGAAACATGCTGGTGTTATTGATTGGTATGAAACCGAGTACGGCAAACAGTGGTTCGGTCGCAACGCCTGAAGGATGGACGGCAATCACTTCATTAGTTGGCGCTGGTGGATATGGAGCAACGCTTGGTGTTGATACTGGAAACACAAACGTTTTTGCTTTTTATAAAGTCGCCGAGGGTACTGAAACAGGTTCACTGTTGGTGCGTCTTTCAACAATAAACGTTGCGTGGGCACAAATATATCGACTAACGAACGCGACTGGAAACTGGTCAGTAGCAGGAACGACGGGTTCTGATATTGTCGGTGATGCCAGTGTCTCAATTGCCATGTCTTCTGACCCTGGTGTTGCATCAGGGGATTTTATCCTCGGCGCCATGGTCATCCCGACTGACGTCACGACACCAGCACAATTCTCAGCACAGTCATTTACCCAAAGTGGTGTGACATTTGGTACGGTCACTGAAATTAGTGAGCCAGATACCACCACAGGGAATGACTTGGGTGGGTTTGTGGTTCGTGCATCTGTTACTTCGGGCACATCCTCAGGTGCTCCGACACTCGCGGGAACGGCAGGAGGAACGGTTACTAACGTGCGCGGACCTGGTGTATTTGTGCGTATTCGTGCAACAGGAACGATCACATATCAGTCCGCTGGAGCGGTTAACTATATCGGAGCGACACTGGCGACATCAGTATGTCCGACGCATCCATCATCAATCGTCGCGAATGATGTGTTGGTGACGGTCATTGGTATGAAGCCAAGCACAGCAAACAGTGGTTCAGTTACGACACCTGCAGGATGGACGGCAATTACAAATGGTTCTTTGGTAGGGGCGGGAGGTTATGGTGTGACACTCGGAGTAGACACGGGTAACACAAATGTCTTTTCATTTTATAGAGTAGCAACTGGAGTAGAAGCAAGCGAGACATGTTTTGCATTGACGACCAACAACGTAAGTTGGGCACAGATGTATCGACTCTCGAATGATTCCGATGTATGGAGTCTTGTAGCGACGACTGGATCAGATGATACGGGCGACACATCTGTTTCGATAACGATGGCGACAGATCCTAACGTGCGTTCAGGTGATCATATCCTCGGCGCCATGGTCATCCCGACTGACGTCACGACACCAGCACAATTCTCAGCACAGTCATTTACCCAAAGTGGTGTGACATTTGGTACGGTCACTGAAATTAGTGAGCCAGATACCACCACAGGGAATGACTTGGGTGGGTTTGTGGCGCGGTCGTCGGTATCGAGTGGCCTGAGTACTGCAGCACCAACAATGATTGCAACTGCGGCCGGAACGGTCACGAACGTTCGAGGTCCAGGTATTTTTATTCGAATACGAGAAACACTACCGGCTTTTGATCAATCAGCATATCGACTTTTTAGTAATACAAACTCAACGGACGTTGGAAGTCCACTCGCGCTACAAAACACAGCAGCAACACTTTCGGCAACCGGTGATGCGTTTCGACTACGAATGCTCATTCACGTCAGCACTGCACAGCTTATTCAAAATGGACAAAACTTTAAATTACAGTTTTCCCAAAAAAGCGGTACGTGTGACACTGGATTTACTGGCGAAAGTTATGCAGATGTGACAGGTTCAACGGCAATTGCATTTAACAACAATGCTTCACCTGCGGACGGTAACGACTTAACGGCAAACGCAAATGATCCAACACATAGTGGCCACACGATCGTCAACCAAGATTACGAAGAGGCAAACAACTTTAGTAACACGGTTGCGGCCATTTTATCTGGGCAAGATGGTAAATGGGATTTTGCATTGATCGACAATGGCGCTGCCTCAAATACCGGATACTGTTTTCGTGCGGTTTTATCAGATGGAACACCGCTTGATGGATACACTGTTATTCCTGAGATCACTACTGCTGTTGGAGCATCATCTGGTGCACTTTCGTTTAGTATTTCTGATAACTCAATTGGATTTGGTGTTTTGAATTCGGGTGCTTCTCGATACGCAACAGGGGACACAAATGGTTCGGGAAGCGAAACAACAGCACACACGATTAGTGCGTCGACTGATGCGGCGAGTGGATATGTTATTACTGCACAAGGTGCGACACTTACATCGGGCGCACACACAGTGACGGCAATTGGCGGAACGAGTGCTTCTCCGACAGCTGGTACCGAACAATTTGGTTTACGGATGACCGCAAGTGGAGGTAATGGCGTGGTTACGAGTCCGTATAATCACGCGACACAGTATGCGTATGCAGGCACCGCAGTGTCGGCAAGTCAGGTTGCCTCAGATCCCGACGGGGACAACGTAGAAACGGTCTATTCAGCGCGGTATCTTGGCAATATAACCGGCGCAACAGAGGCGGGAAACTATACGGCAAGCCTTACCTACGTTATTACGGCAGGGTTTTAGTTATAAACAGTCGATCTTGTGTGGCCTGGCACGTCGTCTATATAATTACTCATTTGAGGAATTGACCTCAGCGTAAATTAACAATTACATACTATGCAGCGAATATTTTTTTCATTGTGCTCGGGAGCTCGGTTACTCGTGTCGATTGTTCTTGGTAGTGCTATTGTCGGCACAATGATGGTTCCGCATAGTCTGCTATACGCGGCAGCATTGACGAGTAAATCTGACGCAATGACAAACCTCACTAACTCTGGTAGTGGTGACCAACGATCAGATCACGCGATTCAATTTGTAACACCGACCGGTGTGTCGTCAGGTCAAACGATTGTTGTTACGTTCCCGTCAGATTTTGATGGCGCGAATGACCCACAAGGAGCACTCGATTTCAACGATGTTGATTTATCGGTTGATACGAGTGCCGACGGAGTATGTGATGGTACCGCACAAACATTAATTGCGTCGGGGCCGTCGTCATCACAATGGTCTGCTGTATTTTCTGGTACTGAAAACCGCATACTCACGCTTACTTCAGGAGGTGCATCAGCAACCGTTGGGGCTGGGAATGAGGTGTGTATCCGAATTGGTGAAGGAGCAACTGGTGGTGCTGCAAACTCACAATACATCAACCCAACAACCTCAGGTTCAAAGACAATCACGCTGTCAGTTGGTTCAGGAGCTGACTCAGGAGATATTGTGGTGAACATTCTAGATGATAGCCAGGTATCAGTGTCTGCAACGGTGGATGAATCGTTAACCTTTACAGTGTCTGACAACACAATTGGTTTTGGTACGTTGAGTGCATCGGATGATTATTTTGCAACAGGTGATACGAACGGTTCGGCGACAGAAGTAGAAGCACATACACTGGTTGTTGGAACAAATGCTGCAAATGGATACACAATGACCGTCAATGGATCGACATTAACGTCAGGCGCTCACACAATTACGGCAATCGGTTCGTCAAACACTGCGTCGTCAGTTGGAACCGAACAGTTTGGTTTACGCCTCACTGCTTCAGGTGGTTCGGGAACAGTGTCGGCACCATACGCAGCATCAGGATTTGCATTTGATTCAGCAGCATTTCCAGATCAGGTTGCATCTGCATCAAGCGCATCTGCCAACACAACGTACTCAGCGCGGTATCTGGCAAACGTTACTGCAAGTACTGAGGCGGGGGCATACACAGCAACGCTGACGTACATAGCAACGGCTAACTTCTAACACACGAGTAATGCGCACAATTGTTGTTTTTCAGGTAGGAATACTGTGGTGCTTGTTTGGTGTGCACACTGCGCATGGGCTTACGGTGTCACCTGCTAAAGTTGAAATACAGGTAGATCCTGGGCAGTCAGTCTATGGTGAAATAGAATTGTTCAACGAGCAGGTAGAGACAAAAACTTTTTTTATCTCGTATGAAAATTTCGAGTCACGGGGCGATACGGGCGCGCCATACTTTACGGGTGGACGGACTGGTCTAGCAACATGGATAACAACTGATGCAGATATTAGTATCGCTTCTGGTGAGCGTGTAATTGTGCCGTATTCAATCACTGTTCCAGCGTCCGCAAAACCGGGAGGATATTTTGCTGCAATCTTTTTCGGGAGTCAGCCGCCACAAGGCGACGGCGGAGGCGAAGTAACTATTGGTGGCAAGGTGGGAGTACTGCTCTTGCTTCGGGTTTCAGGTGAAGTAGCAGAAGCTGCTGGTTTGACTGATTTTGGTACGCCAGAGCAAACTCGTTTCTTTAGCGTCCTACCGATTACTTTTGAATATGGATTTAATAACGTTGGTGGTGATCGAGTGGTGCCACGAGGCGAAATACAAATACGAAACACATTTCGTTTGAATTCAGCAACGCTGCTTGCCAATGACCGAGAGGGAAGCGTGTTGCCAGACAGCACTCGTCGATTTGAAGTAGTGTGGAATGAAGGTGAACAAGACGTGTCTTCGGGTGGTTTTTTCGCACGCGCTAAACAACAACTTGTCGATTTTCATTTTGGTTGGTATACCGCAGATTTAAATGTGACATGGGGAGCGAGTGATCAAACAGCTCGTGCGGATTTTAGTTTTGTCATTATTCCATGGCAGTTATTGAGTATTGTTGGTGGCGTGGTTGGTGGTTTGTGGTTTGTTATGAGTGTATGGCTCAAACGATACAAACGTCGAATTATTGCTGAAATGATGCAGCACAATGAATAACGATGTCCGATACCTGTTACTTGTAGTGTGCGTAGTGCTCGCAGTTCCACCACAAGCGAGTGCCATTACCATTGAAGTAACGGCGGTGGTGCCTGGATGTGGCAACGGTGTTATTGATTATGGTGAACAATGCGATGGGATTAATCTTGGTGGCGCGACGTGTGGTACGCGCGGTTTTGGTGGCGGCGTACTCGTATGCTCGTCGGCGTGTACATTTACTACAGCATCATGCACGGGCGTATCGTCAGGTGCAGGGAGAAGTGGACGCCGAGCTGGATCATTACCAAAGAGTACCATTCCTCAAACGACAGTAGTGTTTACCGGAGTGGCACAACCAAATACAACCATCACACTCTTAAAAGATGCGCAGATCGTAGCAACTACTCGTACAGGAGAAACACCTAATTTTCAATTGGCACTTGCAAATATATCGGGCGGAGATTATTTATTTGGAACATACGCAGGTAATGATCTTGGAGATCGATCCCCACTACTCACTTTTCCGGTTTCTATTGCGGCTGACGTAACAACAAAAGTAAGCGAGATTATTGTCGAGCCTGTCGTTTCAGGGCGAACAAAAGCACTTATCAATGGAGACAGAAAAGTCGATCTTGTCGATTTTGGAATATTGACGCACTGGTATGAAGCGCCAAATCCACCAGTTGTGATTGATGTTAATGGAGATGGCATTGTTGATCTTGCTGATCTTAGTATCATTGCGTTTCAGTGGACTGGATAATATGCGCCAAAAAATAACGCTACAATTAATTCTTCTGTGGGGAGTCATAGCATTGATGCTTGGGCCGAGCACTGTTACTGCTGAAGAAATTCGGGCGCATACACATAAGGCATTTGTGCGAGTTGGCGAAGAATTTGTTGTTTCGATACTTGTCGACATAACAGAGTCGCCAGTTAATGCACTTGAAGGACGCATTACATTTCCGGACAAGGTGCTCTCGGTTGCGGCAATTCATGATGGGAATAGCAGTATCAATCTGTGGATTAAGAAACCGCACCTCGATGAAAATCAAATTGTGTTTGCTGGTATCACTCCTGGAGGATTTGTAGGAATTGGAAAACATCTGTTTTCAATTGTGTTTGTTGCGGAAGAAGCAGGCATGGCTTCGATTGATGTTCAGTCATCTCAAATACGTGCACACAATGGGCAAGCAACGATCATTCAGCATACTGCGCGATCAGCGACACTGGAGATTGCTCACGGTGACAGTAGCGAACGCAAAGAAGTTTTCGTTGATACAGAACCGCCAGAAGATTTTGTTCCGATTATTGCGAATGATCCAAACGTGTTTGGCGGTGATTGGTTTATCGTGTTTCAAACGCAAGATAAAGGACTTGGTATTGATCGATATATGATCAAAGAAGGCAAGTGGAGTAGGTATAGAGTTGCCGAGAGTCCGTATCATTTGCAGAATCAATCGCGGGATGTAGATATTTATATTACCGCACTAGATGTTGCAGGGAACGAACGATATGTGGTGGTGCTTGGTGAGACGAAGTCTTCAAATTGGATGGTTGTTTCGGTAATCGTACTGGGAGTAGGTGCACTTCTCTCGTGGTGTGTACGTCGTCGATTGTTTTGAGGCACGGGCGGGAATCGTCCCGAGAGTTGACTCAGGTATAATTCTCGCTTCACTCGAATTCTACCAAGTACTCCTGGACGCGGCTCGTGGTACTCGTATACTCGTACAACACTCCGCCGTTCGATTCCCGACACGAACAAAGAAATTTGTTCGTTCTCGTGCCCAAAACTCACTTGTTCGTTTGAGGCACGGGCGGGAATCGAACCCGCGCATGGCGGTTTTGCAGACCGCAGTGTTACCACTTCACCACCGTGCCGTATTGTTGTGGATGTCTCTGATCGAAGAACTACTTTGATTAAACGCTCAGGTGATTACACCCACTTAACCACCATGTCATATTTATTGTGGGTGTCTTTTTGATTCAGAAGGATTTTGATTAAACGCTCAGGTGATTACACCCACTTCACCACCGTGCCGTATTATTATAGGTATTTCAACTTCTGAAACTTTTTAACTCTAGCAGAAATTATGATGTCTTGCGAGTGAGGCAGTGCTCAGGTAAAATCTCGTCTAGATACGAAAGGGGGAGAGAGATGGCGCCACGACCACAGCAGCCAAACGTCACAGACTTGTTTCGGGCACTATGCCGATGTAGATCACACACACCGATGCTGGTGCCTGTTCTCAAGAAAAACATCAAGGAGTACTACAGGGGTCTCGGGAAAACAATTGCTTCAAACAGAACAATTGTTACGGAGCGCGATCCAGTAGATAGTGCATTCGTGAGGGTCACGGTGCCGTTTACGGATGGCACGACCGAAGAGGTTCGGTTTGCGATTCGTGACTGATCGCATCGAGTAGGCCAGCGCGGCCTACTCGTTTTCTATTGTACGAGCAAGTTCATCAATTCGTTGTCGGTTTTTCTCGCCGTCGTCAATGACAAAATTGAGATAGGGAATACGTCCAAGTCGAGTATGTTTTTTAAGATGTTCGCGTACGTGTGTTGCTTGGCGTGTTACAAATCCAAGCGCTTTTTCTTCTTCTGACTCGGGAAGCACGGTAATGCCAACATCTGCTCGTTGCATATTTTCTGATAGTCGGACATGGGTCACAGTAATCAACGACGAACGATTTGATTCGCGCCCAAGAAATGAGGCGATCGTCTCAAGCAAGAGTTCTTCAACTTGTGTGTGTCGGTTGGCACTCATAGTTATGTCGCGATCATTTTCGAAAGGGTGAATCGATCACCTGCTGCAATTGCTACTTTTGATTTGAGCTTAATACCACATTCAGATTCTTCGGCGACCTCTTTCACAACTTGCCGACCAACTTGGATCTCGCTAATGGCAGCAGTGCCGAGCACTTCATCGCCACGGTGCACCGTTACGGTCGTTGGAGTAAGTGTGCCCGACAACACGCGGCCGCCAACTACTTGCAAGTCTTTGCTCTTACTAAAACACTTCAGCACTTTGAGTTCACCAGTCACGCGCTCTTCCATCACCTGTGGTCGTCGGGTGGTCATAACATCAGCTAGGTATTCAGACAATTTATAAATAATGTCGAATGTTGATACAGTGATCCCTGCACGTTCGGCAAGCTCGCGAACACCGTGTTCTACTTTTGCATTAAATCCGAGAATGATCGTTCGACTGTCGCCACCTGCTGCTTTTACGTCTGCTTCAGTAACGTCACCAACTTCAGCTCGTACGACTTTCAAAATGACGCGATCGCTTTCAAGTTTCGCAAGCTCATGATTGATCGCATCGATGGTGCTCGTTACGTCGGCTTTGATGACGAGCGGCACGATAGCAAGATGTTCCGTGTCTTCAGGAATGTCGATCATTTTTTTGGTTTGTTTTCTATGCGCCGCTGCATCCGCCTCAGCCTGCTTTTTCGATGGTGCAATAACAAACGGTTCACCAACAGCTGGCAATTCATTCCATCCAATAATTTGTACTGGAGTTGAAAACGAAGCAGTGTCGAGTTTGGTGCCTTGCATGTCTTCCATAATGCGGACTGGAGAAAAGCTGCTACCAGCGACAACATACGAACCAGTTGTCAGTGTTCCGTCGGTGATGATGAGTGTTCCAGAAATTCCTTTTTTGGGATCGCGGTGTGCTTCGACGACGAACCCTTCGGCGGGCACTGATGCATCGCCAGTAAATTCATTGAGACTGGCAACAAGCAGCAATACTTCGAGAAGATCGCTAATGCCATCGCCACGTTTTGCTGAAATGGGTGTGTACGGAATGTCACCACCATATCCTTCGAGATAGACTTCGTGTTCGATCAAACTCGAGATGGTGCGATTGATGTCAGCCTTGGGTGAGTCGATCTTGTTGATCGCGACGACGTAGGGCACGCCAGATTGTTTGATGACATTGAGTGCCTCAATCGTTTGTTGTTTGACACCGTCTTCGGCTGAAACGATCAAGATAGCAATGTCGGCAATGCTTGCGCTTCGGCTGCGGATTGCACCAAACGCCTCGTGTCCGGGAGTATCGATAAATGTGATGCGCTTTCGAGTGCCTTCATGCTGGTGCTCAATTTCGTATGCAGCGACATGTTGGGTAATACCACCAGCCTCACCGTCGACAATTTTTTCAGTATCGTCACCGAGCGCTGCTGTGCGCAAATAGTCAAGGAGCGTTGATTTACCGTGATCAACGTGGCCAAGTACCGCGATAATTGGAGGTCGCTCGGTCTTCATAGGAGCACAGAATAGCATATTTCGTCTGTGGGCGATACAATGCCATGATATGGAACGCGAACGAATCTATCTTGATTATGCCTCAACAACACCAACGGATGAGCGGGTGCGTGAGGCGATGGAACCATACTGGAGCGATGTTTTTGCGAACGCTAACGCACTGCATTCGATGGGTCAGGAAAGCAAGCGGGCACTTGAGACTGCGCGACAACAAATCGCAGGATTTTTAAATGCACGAAGCGAAGAAATAATTTGCACATCGGGCGGTACCGAGTCAAACAGCTTGGCAATTTTTGGAGTGCTTGATGCGCTCGGCGAACTTGCCGGAAAACATATCATTACCAGTGCGATTGAACATCCGTCAGTCTTGGACTGCTTCAGACGACTCGAAGAAAAGGGTGCGCGAGTGAGCATTGTGCCGGTTGATGCACTCGGCGTGCTTGATATGAAAGCATTTGAAGAGGTACTTTCTCCTGAAACAGTGTTGGTGTCGATTATGATGGTAAACAATGAAATTGGAACAGTGCAACCGATTGCAGAAATTGGAAATATGCTTGCGGCCTATGCGAAGAAGCATGGCACAAAGAAGGCGGCATTTCATACTGACGCAAGTCAAGCGCCAGTGTATCTAAATGTCGATGTTGATCTGCTCCATGTTGATCTCTTGACGCTTGATGCGCAAAAGATGTACGGACCAAAAGGAGTTGGGGCGCTCTATGTTCGAAATGGAGTTTCGATCTCGCCAATTTTTTGGGGTGGTAAACAAGAGCGCGGTATTCGACCGGGGACCGAAAATGTTCCGGGGATTGTTGGCATGGCGCAAGCATTTGCAATTATCGAAGAAGAACGAGCAGCAGAGTATGTGCGAGTGAAAGCGCTTCAAGAATTGTTTCTTACTCGCATAGCGGAAACAATTCCATCCGCGCTCGTCAATGGCTCGCTCGAACATCGCCTACCAAACAACGTCAACATTTCATTTCCAGGGAAAGAAGCGCAGTTTGTCGTCTTACAACTTGATGCAGCAGGGATCATGGCATCGACCAAGAGTACATGTTTTGGTGACGATGGGGAAGGGTCGCCGGTTGTTCGCGCGCTCGCTGAGGACAGCTCGCGCGCCAACTCCGCAGTCCGCTTCACGTTCGGACGCTTCACGACCGAGGCAGATATCGAGCGTGTGGTTGAGGTGCTTGCACGACTGGTGCAGGGTTGACCAAGATAATTACCTGGAGTATTGTACGCACAGCGTGTACGTTGTCGTGTGGCTTGATTCAGTACAGTGTGCTAAATCAACAACGCCCTAAAAGTTGGGAGAAAGGTAGGAGATGTACAGTAGCACAAGAAGTATGATCGAAATACTCGGCGTCTTCGGTGTCATCGTTGGAGTCATGGCGACGCTCTCTCTCGTGCCCGTGGCCTGCTTCACGCCCGCGGCACTGATAGGTTTTTTCTTCATAGCCGTTGGAGTGAATTGCAAGGAGGACGCGGTGGTCTTAGCTGTATCGGCAGTCCTCGTTGCAACCGCTGCGGCGTTTGCGATTCTGTGCTACAGAATTGAAGGCCTCGCCGACTACAAGGCGGTAGCCGCCATCCCGTACGCCATGATGTTCCTGCTCATCCCGAGCAAGGACTCGGTTGGTATCGGCGGCGTCACTGCCTCCGAGTGACGGCCGCACGAAGACAGCCCGCGAGGTTTCCGAAAGGAAACCGAGCGGGCTCTGTTTGTTTTACTGCACCATTCACTGTTACAATACACTCATGAATATCAATGAGCTCAACGGCACTCAAATCGTACTCCTGACACTGTTGGTTTCGTTTGTGACATCAATCGCAACCGGTATTGCGACCGTGGCACTCATTGAGCAAGCACCAGAATCGGTCAAACAGCCAGTCTTTAATGTTGTCGAACGCACTGTCGAGCGTGTCGTCAAAGAAGAAGTTGAGGTGCCCGGCAAGGTGCTCACTACCGAGAAAACAGTTATTGTCAAAGAAGAAGATGCAGTTACCGATGCAATCGCGACACTCGACGCACGTCTTGTCCGCATACACGCTTTACTTCCAACGCAACCAGCGGGAAGCGAGATCACCAACGTAGAAGAATTTCTTGGCTTTGGTGTGGTGCTTGGTGAATCAGGAAGGATTATCACAACAGCACCAGGCGTTGCGCGTGGTTCATCAAACGATTATGCAGTGAGTGTCGGAAATGGTGAACCGCTCTACGCACGTGTGGTATCTCGAAGTAACGATGGAGTGAGTGCAATCCTTGATTCATCAATTGTCCGATCTGCAATCACCGTTGCCGACAGCGCATCGCTTCGTCTGGGGCAAACAGTACTTGGTGTTTCAGGAGAGACCGACAGTGTTGTCGCGTCAGGAATTATTACCGCACGAAATCCACTTGGTGTGAGTTTCGATACGACAGCTGATGGTATGCCGATTGTGAATTTGTTTGGGGAAGTGGTTGCGCTCTCGGACGGCGAAACACTGATCTTTGTGGATGCATTGACATTTGAGTAATTTCGTTTTGCCTTGTCCAAGGTCTAGAAACTGTGCTACAATAAACGTCTATGAGTATTGGAGAAACACCAAGCGGACCGCCACCATTTGGCAAATTTACGAGCAAAGCGCGTGAAGCAATTCGACGCGCTCATGAACTTGCTATTGAACGTGGTCAGAGCCACGTGCATGTGTTGCATTTGCTTGCTGCTCTTGTACTGCAAGAAGAAAGCATGGTGACATCGATCCTTGATCGACTCGAAGTTGATACGATGCTTTTGATCGACAACCTACTCGAAGCAATCGAAGGTTCGGACGCAGGGACGACACTTTCGCCGTCATACCAGATTTATCTGACACCAGAACTTGGTCAGGCGCTCGAGCAAGCGAGCAAGGTATCAAGTGATATGAACGATGACTTTATTTCAACCGAGCACTTGTTTGTTGCGGCGCTATCAGTACCAGGAGATAGTCAAGAAATTTTGAGTCGGTTCAAGATCAGCACTCGAGATGTGATGGAAGTATTGCAGGAACTTCGTGAGGGTGGCGCGCAAGGTGCTGGTGGCGGATCAAAACTTCGTCTCATCAACAAATATACGCGCGATCTAACTGAATACGCGCGTGAAAACAAGCTCGACCCAGTTATTGGTCGCAACACTGAAGTTGCGCGTGTCATTCAGATTTTGTCACGTCGCACCAAGAACAATCCGATCTTGATCGGTGAAGCAGGTGTGGGGAAAACAGCAATTGTCGAAGGGCTCGCGCAACGCATTGCGCTTGGCGATGTACCTGAATTTTTGAAAGATAAAAAGCTTGTGTCGCTGGACTTGGGGATGTTGATTGCTGGTACAAAGTATCGCGGTGAATTTGAAGAACGCCTCAAGGCAATCATTAAAGAAATAGAAGCAGCAGAAGGTGAAATCATTTTGTTTGTGGATGAGATCCATACGATCGTTGGTGCTGGTGCAGCAGAAGGAGCGCTCGACGCAAGCAATATGTTGAAACCGGCACTTGCGCGTGGCGAATTACGCGCAATCGGTGCAACGACGCTCAAAGAATACCAAATGCATATCGAAAAAGACCCTGCGCTGACACGTCGGTTCCAGCCAGTGTATGTGAACGAGCCATCAATCGAAGACACAGTCGCTATTTTGCGAGGACTTAAAGAAAAATACGAACTGTATCACGGTGTGCACATCACCGATGACGCGCTCATTGCAGCGGCTGAACTCAGCTCGCGCTACATTACCGATCGACACTTACCAGACAAGGCGGTTGATTTGATCGATGAAGCATCGTCGGCACTTCGTATTTCACTCGAAAACAAGCCAGCTGAACTCGAAGAAGCAGAGCGTAAAGTGATGATGCTTGAGATTGAAAAGGAAGCACTCAAAAACGAGACCGATGGTCGGAAAAAACAAAAAGCACAAACACGTATTACCAAAATCAACAAGGAGATCAGCAATCTTAAAGAGACAACACATGAGCTTGAGCTCAAATGGAAAAACGAAAAGGAAACACTGTCGGACATCAAAGAAAAGCGAGAGCGGCTTGAACAATTGCGGGTGGATGCTGAAGCTGCTGAAGCTGCAGCAGATTTAGCGCGCGCTGCTGAGATCCGGTATGTCGAAATTCCAGCAATCGAACGAGAGCTTGGAGTAAAGACAAAGCGCTTGCAACAACTTCAAAAGTCACGACGGATTTTGCGAGAAGAAGTTGATGAGCAAGATATTGCCGAAGTTGTCAGTCGGTGGACGGGCGTTCCTGTTTTCAAAATGCTCGAAGAAGAAGCAGCAAAGCTAGCAAAAATGGAAGACATATTGAAACAACGTGTTATCGGGCAAGATCCAGCGATCAAACAAATTGCAGATGCAGTCAAGCGAAGCCGCGTTGGTGTGTCTGATCCGCATCGACCAAGTGGTTCGTTTATGTTCTTGGGGCCAACTGGTGTGGGAAAGACGGAGCTTGCAAAAGCGCTCGCGGAGTTTATGTTTGATGATCCGAAAGCGTTGGTGCGAGTCGACATGTCTGAATACATGGAAAAGCATTCAGTTTCAAAATTGATTGGTGCACCACCAGGGTACGTCGGTCACGAAGAAGCAGGTTCACTCACCAACACAGTGCGACACCGTCCGTACTCGGTCTTGTTGTTTGATGAGATTGAAAAAGCGCACCCAGAAGTCTTCAACATCTTGCTCCAAGTGCTTGATGACGGGGTACTGACTGATGCAAAAGGACGTAAGGTGAATTTCAAAAACACAATTATCGTTATGACGAGCAACGTCGGCTCAAGTTATATCGACAAGATGGAACAGATTGGATTTGTTAAAGATAAGGATGATGCACGGCACAAATATGAGAATGCAAAAACAAAGGTGATGGATACGCTGAAAGACAACTTCCGTCCCGAGTTCTTGAATCGACTCGATGCGATCATTCTCTTTGATATTCTCGGGGAAGAGGCAATCGCAGAAATTGTGAAGCTACAACTCAAGCAGACCAACAAACGCTTGGCCGAGAAGGAGATTACGCTTGAAATTGACGATAAAGTTATTGAGCATCTTGGCAAAGAAGGGTACAGTCCGCAGTACGGTGCGCGACCACTCAAACGAATGATCCAAGACAAAATCCTGACGCCGATCGCAACACTTATGGTTGAACAAAATCTACTTCAAGGTGGAGTGATCGCGGTATCACTGCAAAAAGATGGTACGACATTTAACTTCGATGTTAAAAAGAAAGGGCACGGTGTTCGGACACCAAAGAAGCGAACGACAAGGCAAGTGCCAGCAGGCGCGACAGCATAGTGAAAAAGAAAACACCTCAAGAGAAAGAGGTGTTTTCTAAATGTCGATACGTTTTGTGATTACAATTGATCTGGTGTTTGGACAAACGTGAATGTATCCACGAGCGCCATAAAGTCTTGGAGGAGTGCGTCTCGTCCATCGGGGATCATTGCGGTCAAAACATACATTTTGCTGTCGTGTGCAACTACGTATGTGTGGAGTGGCCAGAGTCCGTCAGCAACAAAGTAGACTGCGTTTGCGCCACCAACGACCGCTTCTTCAGGCGCACCGATTGCAAGTCCTTCGTTGGTGAGGTCGCTATTTTCAGTTGACCATACCGCTGCAGATTGGTTCTCGTCGTTTGCGTAGACTGCTACACCAAGCGCAGGAGGTCCTTCGCGAGCATCAAGTGATGCTGATGCAATGAACGCTTCGTATTCAGCACGATCGAAAAGTGAGATGCCCCCAGTTGTGTCAACGAGCACATAGCCATCTGGACTTTTAGTGTAATTGAATTGATACCCTGATGTTTCGTCAGTGTACGTACCTGTCACAATCAAGAAGTGATCGTCTGATTCACACGGAACGATAGCACCCGTTTCGTTGATAATGCCATGCACGTGCACAGTGTCGCCGACTTCGATGTCGCCAACTGAAGCGATGCGATCAGCTGCTGCACAGAGTTGAATACCCATTGATGGCACTTCGATCACATGCTCGTTGCCATCGGCATCGGTAATCGTAACAACGTATGGGCCGTCAAATGCAACTTGATCAAGATCAACTGCGCTCGCAACTCCGGTTACTGTTGGGTGTGATGTGTCGACACTGTCAGTCGTGTCGTCTCGAAAAGCAAAATAGCTTCCAACCACTGCGAGGAGAACAATTACGGTAAAAATATATTTCATATATGTACTATGTAAGCCTGACGATATTTCGCCAAGGCAATAATTATACGGCCTTCGGTTCTTCTGTCGAGGGTGTGAATAAGAAAAACCGCCCGAAGGCGATTTCCATGTGCTTGGGGTCGGGCTCGAACCGACGACCCTCTCGGCTTCAGCGAGATGCTCTAGCCAACTGAGCTACCCAAGCGTCGCTTTTTACAGCCACAACATTGTAGCAAAAACCATAGCTTTTTCAATTAACTTGATGTCGTCGTAGCGGTGCCGTCATGTGGCCCAACAGCATCCATTCCGGGAATAAGCTCGAGCAATTCTCCAATCGAAAAGCCAGGCATCGGACCATTCATGTTATCAGTAATTGCTGAGTACATTGCAAGGGTTTGTTCGATCCATGGTTGCAAGAAGTAAAACGCACCCACTGCAAGACCGACAATGACAAGCCAATACAGCACCTGCATGGTACGTCCAATTTTTTGTGATCGGCGCATTTGTTTGAGGAGTTTGTTGTTTTCCTCGAGTAAATGCATCATGCGCTCATGATCGGGATTCATGCCGGGAGTTGGCGGAAAATTATTAACGGGCATATGTACGTAGTATATCTGCTTTTTACCGCATGCTATAGTGCATAGCGCGTCCCTGTAGTTAAACGGATATAACCGCTCACTCCTAACGAGCAATTCTAGGTTCAACTCCTAGCGGGGACACAAATAACCAAAGGCAGCACAATGTGTTGCTGTTGTTATTATTTGCATCCCCGCTAGGAGTTAAAGCGCGCAGGCGTACGAAGTCCAATCTGATTGAGATCAGATTGGACGCCGAGCGAAGGAGATGAGCACTTGGCAATTTTGATTTTGAAGAAAGCAAAATTGGTTAGTGACTCCTCGAGGACTCCTAGCGGGGACACAGAACATTCATTTCATAGGGGAAAACCCTGCGCAATGAACGTTTGCCTCCGGCTAGGAAAATTTTCTATGCTATGCATATAGCCTAGCGGGAACATAGGTACAGCAAAAGAGGTGAATGATGAGTCTATTTTAGATAGTGATAGTGGTAGACTAGATATAGTGTCAATAATATTTATATGCAGGTCTATTACATTTGACATCTGGGTAACTAGGATATAGAACCAATTATATGGCGGCAATACCTGCACACAGGGCAGAACAAGTTGCGAGGTGGTATGAAATTGACGGAATGTCGATGGCTGATATTGCGAAAAAGTTAGACGTATCACTCAATGCAGTGACATACTTCATGCGGAAACATGGCATTGTACGGCGGTCTGCGAGTGCTGCTGGCAAACAGTTATTTGAAAATACACCAGTCACTTTTTCCAAAAATAAACTGATAACCGAAGAGTTGCGATTGCTACATTCGCAAGGCGTTATGCTGTACTGGGCCGAAGGCTACAAAACCTCAAAGGCAAACGGTGTTGATTTTGCCAACAGTGATCCCGATATGGTCCGATTGTTTGTTAAGTATTTACGAAAAACATACGTGCTTGATGAAAATCGTTTGCGAGCATACGTGTACTGTTACGAAGATCAAAATATAGAAGAGTTGGAAAAATTTTGGTCAAAAGTTACTGAGATACCAGTTTCCCAATTCACGAAAGCACATGTACGGAAGAAGTTTAGTGTAAACTCTCGAATTATGCAGCATGGTTTAGTGCACGTACGATACGCGGATAAAAAGTTACTTAAGGATATTATGGATGACATTGAGATGTTTCGTGACTTGGATTCTTGAGTTTGGATATTTTTTTGGTACAATTCGTAGGGTCCATTTGCGTCGGTACTCAAGCGGTCAACGAGGTGGGGCTGTAAACTCCATGGAATTTCCTTCGCAGGTTCGAATCCTGCCCGGCGCACACCCGAAAATATCCCTCAACCAGAGGGATATTTTCTTTTGACCGAATTGGAGAGTTCGAAACTTTGGTATAGTTAGAAATATGAATGAATCAGAAACTATACAACTTGTTGAGAATGACGAATGGATGATGAGTGTCTTGGGCGAGGCACAAAAACTTAACTTACCAAACTGGATGATTGGGGCAGGTTTTATTAGAAACAAAGTGTGGGATCATCTGCACGACATAAAAAGAAATGTGGCTGATACAAGTGACATTGACCTCATATATTTTGATCCTGTAAATGTTTCTAGAGAGAATGATAAAAATCTATCCAAGAAAATGAATGGTGTGCTTGATTTGGAATGGGAAATTGTGAATCAGGCATATACGCACGAATGGCATAACAGAAGAGAACCGTATCGAAGTTCCGAAGAGGCATTGTCAGAGTGGATTGAAACTCCAACATGCGTTGCTGTGACTCTTGAAAACGGAACTCCAAAAATAATAGCTCCCCACGGAATTGATGACCTAGTGAATTTGATAATTAGACCAAGTCCTAATGCGACTGCTTCTGGAGATGTGTTTGCCGTTTTCCATAATCGGATTACAAGTAAAGATTGGCTTAAAAAATGGAACAAGTTGAAGATTGTTGTTGACTAAATACTTTTCGAACCCCCTCCATCTACACACAAAAACCGCCCATGAGGCGGTTTGTGTTTATTCTACGTGGACTTGGAGTTTGGTTTTGCGGTGTTTATCGAGCTTAGGTAGATTGATGGTGAGTAAACCATTTTTTACCGATGCCTTTGCTTCTTCAACGTCGATTTCTTCAGGCAATAAAATGTTACGAGAGAATGATCCCCAATAGAGTTCACGGTGTACGTAGTTATCGTGTTCAACTTCATGATGCTTTTCCCGAGAACCATGAATGCTGACCATGTCGCGAGTAATATCGATATCAAGGTCATGAGGCTCGGTACCGGCGACAATTGTTTGCAAGATGATCGCATCGTCGGTCTGGTGCACATCGACGGTGAGTTCTGCTGGCGGCTCATCGCTATCGATTGCGATCTCGTCGACATCAGATGCTGGTCGTCCTGTTCGGGCTTCGTGTGCTCGGGCTGAACGATCGATCGTCACTTCAGTCTCGTCTTCAAACGCATCGTACCCGTCATCGGCGTTGATTGCGCCGGTCAACTTTTCAAAAAATGAGCTCTTTTTTCGTCGAATCATACTGTGTGCAAACGTTTAATTTTTTCAAAAATAATGAGGAGCGCGATAATACCAACCCATACACCAAACAATGCTCCGGCAATGTGTGTAACCTGTGCACTTAGTATAAAAAAGTTAAAGACAGCATGCAATGCGGTTGCAATGAACAACCCAACAAAGCCTGCCCACACTTTGTGCCCAAAATTACGATAAAACGCGAGCGCAAATGCAACACCCATAATACTTGAGGTAAGTGTGTGGAGGAGCGATGCACCAAGGAACCGGATATTTCCGGTGATAAAACCTGCCAAAATGTCACCAGTGCTAAATGGTTCAATCAAAAAGAGTAGGTTTTCAAATGCCGCAAACCCAAGAGCGGGCGTGATCATATAAATGAGCGCATCAACTGGTTCGTCGATGACACCAAACCGCCACGCACCAAGAAAGCCGGCCAGGAATTTGAGCGATTCTTCAATAAAAGACCATGCAATGATAATGGTGAGTTGCGATGTAAATAGTTGCGCAGTGAAATACTCAAGTGGCACTGCGATAAGTACACCAACAATACCGAGAATGAACGTGAGAATGATAAATTGGTTCGGCTCGGGGTGGAGTGTGTCTTCTCGAAGCCAAAAGGCAAGCCAGATAATTGACGGAATAATACCGGCGAGCGCGGCGAGAATGATCGTATCAAATCCAATCATGCGTTTAGTGTATCGCAAATATGTCTGGGTTGACAGTTGGCTGTGTATGAGTAGTATGCAAGCAGAAAAACAACAAAGGAGAGTTCAGTGATGTATTTCAACGATCACTTAACGGGCATTGCTTTGAAGGAGCTTGTTCGACGAGCAATTTCTGAAATTCGAAAAGCTCGCATGATGTTTGAGGTTACCAAAAAAGTAGCATATGACGGCACGAGTGAGGATTTGTTCACCACGGCCGACACTGCAGCACAGGCGGTGTATCTCAAATCGCTTCGTGAAGGTTTCCCAGATTTCGGAATCATCGCTGAGGAAAATGAATTACAGATTCCATGGCAGGGTGATGTTCCTCGGTATTTTACGATTGATCCACTCGATGGTACCAAAGCATTCGTTCGACGTCAGTCACATGGCGTTGGCACCATGATTGCATTGGTAGTTGAAGGAGTCGTTCACTCTGCATGGGTTGGTGACGTTAACACACAAGAGATCTACGGATTTCGTCCTGGCTCAACTAAAGTACACCGAATTTACGAGTATGAAGTTGCCGAAAATCTGCGACTGATTGACCGGCGTAAGTCACTGTCTGATTCAGAGATCTTGCTCCGTGAACCACTGCAGCGTCATTCGCGTGGAGTTCAAGATCTGGTACAGCAGTACAAGAGTCATTTGATAGACGGTGGCAGTATTGGAACCTGGATGGCACGTCTGTGGAAAGGTGAAGTTGCAGCGGTAGTGTTGTATCCTGGGTTTGACACGCCGTGGGATTCAGCACCGGTCATGGCAATTACCGAACGCTTGGGTTTTAAAATGTTCAGATACGTCTCAAGCATTTCGAGATGGTCATTGTATAGACACGTCAACAGGGATGTTCCAACGCTGCGCAATGATGAAGTCCTCATCGTGCACCCAAGTCAGATCTCTCAACTCCGCTCTTCGCTCTCGTAGCTCGCATGCCCGCGCTTGATGTAATCAGGCGTGGGTTGTTTGTTGTAGCGCAGCAGGAGAATGTATGGTTGTGAGCCTTGCTTTGATTTGTATTTCTGCCTACTACGATCTACTCGCTACGTTCTGTGTTGTTTGGCCACTTTGAAACCATAAGCACGTCAGTGTCGCGTCGTTCCTCGGGAATTGATCCCCAGATTTCTTCGGTAATAAATGGCATAAATGGGTGCAGCAAGCGAAGGGAAGTCGTGAGGATTTCCATCAAGAAATGTTGCGTTGTTACTCGTGCTTGTGGATCGTCTCCGTTTAACGTGTCCTTGCTGGCCTCCAAGATTTCGTCGGCAAATGTGTGCCACACATAATGGTAGAGTTTTTCGCCAGCAAGATAGAGGCGATAGGTATCAAGATCGCTGCTGACATCAGCAACGAGTGCACTCAGTTCTTCACGCCGCTGTATTTGTGTATCAGAAAATGTAACATTTGCATTCCAATCTGTATCCTCAGTATTTTCCAAGACAAATCGAGCGATGTTCCACAATTTGTTAGCAAACTTTTTGTATGCTTTGACTTTGTCATCGCCCAAGCTGTTGTCGGCACCTGGCCCAACACCAACGATAAGTGCCATGCGGAGTGCGTCAGTGCCAAATGTAGTAGCAAGTTCTACCGGATCAATGTTATTGCCGAGTGATTTGCTAATCTTCTGACCTTTGCTGTCGCGTACCAATCCATGCAAATACACGGTCTTGAATGGAATTTCGCCGAGAAGGTACGTTGACATAAGAATCATTCGTGCAACCCAGAAAAAGATAATGTCGTATCCGGTTTCAAGGATAGTGGTGGGGTGATACTTTTTCAAATCGTCTGTTTGCTCTGGCCAACCAAGTGTTGAAAACGTCCAGAGACCACTTGAAAACCATGTGTCGAGTGTGTCTTCATCTTGCACCCATCCGTTGCCGGGTGATGTTTCAGCGATACGTACTTCGCCGTCTTTGTACCACGCAGGGATGCGATGTCCAAACCAGATTTGTCGCGAGATGTTCCACGGTCGAAGATTTTCGATCCAGTTGAAGTACACTTTTTCAAAACGGTCAGGAAGAATGTCGATTTGACCGCTTTCGACAACATGAAGCATTGCACGCTTCATGGTTGTTTTGGTGCCTTTCGGAAGTCCATCGAGGCCATCGCCTTTGACGACAAATTCTTTGTCGACGTCGATAAACCACTGCTCCATTATTTGGGGTTCGATGATACCACCGGTGCGTTCTGCTGTTGCGAGTTGGTGTACGTAGTTCGTGTCGACTTTGACGAGGAGTCCTTTTGCGTCGAGTGCTGCAACTATTTTTTCACGCGCATCGGCAATTTTCATGCCAGCAAATTCGCCAGCTATAGGCAAAAGTTTGCCGTACTGGTCGATAATTTGTACTTTTTCGAGGTCGTATTTTTCTGCGAGTTCAAAGTCGACTGGTGAGTGCCATGGTGTGATGGTCATGGCACCGGTTCCTTTTTCCATGTCAGCAACTTCGTCTTTGAGTAGCGTTGTGGTAATCTGCTCGTCACCAATCCAGTCAATCGCAAACGTTTGTCCATGTTCGTACTCTGCGTATCGCGCATCGTCAGGATGAACGATGACATACTTATCGGCGAACTTGGTTTCTGGTCGTGCGGTACCGATCGTGAATGGTCCGTACTTGAAATAGTAAAAGTTGGTTGTTTCTTCTTCCCGCACAATTTCATCATCTGAAATTACCGTCTGACCTTTCGGATCCCAGTTGACGACCCGATGGCCACGGTACAAGAGGCCATCGTCATACATTGTTTTGAATGCGGTGAAAACTGCGTGTTGGCGATCGTCATCAAGTGTATAGGCAAGTCGCGACCAATCGAGCGACGCACCCATCGCTTTGGTTTGCTCGATAATAGTACCGCGAGACTCTGCCGTAAATGTTGCAACATGTTCGAGAAATGCTTCGCGACCAATCTCGCGCTTGTTGATTTTTTTCTTGGCGAGCTCTTTAGTGACCTTGCTCTCGGTTGCGATAGCCGCGTGGTCAGTTCCAGGAACCCATAATGTCGGTCGGCCTTGCATCCGTGCGTGTCGCGCGAGAATATCCTGGATCGCGATCATGGATGCGTGTCCGACGTGGAGGATCCCAGTTTCGTTTGGGGGTGGCAATACCATCGAAAACGGTTCAGCATCGTGGTTGGTGGTGCAATTGTCTGGATTGAAAAAACCTGATGCCTCCCAACGCTCGTAGTGTGCGCGTTCGGTTGCGCTGGGGTCATACGCTTTCAAAAATTTTTCTGGAATTCCCATACTGGCAAGTGTAGCAAATACTGACGTACAAGAGAATGAAGCAAAAATATTCGCCACAATTGCTGCATATGCACTATAAAGCCCACAGTAATGTACTAATTTAACTTCACGATCGTGAGAATAAATTATTGAAATGAGTACCCATTCGTAGAGAAAGTCGGCGGACGATCAATATAAAGAAAACACCCCTGCCGACCAGAAGTGTTTTCTTGTGGCGGGCGAAGGGGTGGGATGGGGTCAGACTTCTTGGTGAGGATCCTTGAAGCCGAAGTGCCGCTTGATGAAGTCGCGGTGCTCCAGCAGGATGTCAGGATCCTCCACTCGTCTCGCCCAAAACAGGCGAGCCTCCACGTCGTCCGTGGGTATCTCACCGATGACGTCTTCGACATCCACACCAGCTCGTTGTGCGATTGCCTTCACGAGGGCATAGGATACTGCACACCCGAGCTTCGTTTTACAAACGAAGGCGTGGTAGTTGGATTCGGTGGCGAGCTCTTGGATGAAGGCTAGACTGAGTACCTTCATTCCATCTCGGACATACTCTGAGAGTGCCTCGTACGCGATGCTTCGGGATTCGGTCAGAAGCTGACCGTCTGTCTGCTGCTCTTCATGACTCATTACATCTCCTTCTTGTTGTCGTTTGCCGCGGATTTGTCGGCGGCAAATGGGTTGTCGTCAGTGAAACCGAAATGCTTGCTGATGCGCCTATAGAGGGCTCTTGAAACATCGGAAGCATTTCGACGCGCAAACCAATACCGACGAACTTCCTGATTGTCGGTTGGGAGCAGAGCAACCGCACTGAAAATTGTTCGGTTCATCAATCGTCCGACGAACTCTACGCATTCGTACTCGTAGAATTCAGTTCCAAAGTTCGCGAAAAAGTCGCGCGCAGAGTCCTCGTCGGTGACGTGACTCTCAATGAATCTTTCGAGCCTTTCCTGCATGGAGCGTCCTTTTTTGAGGTACCTTTTGCGCTCGGAATGAGCGCTTCTTTCCACACACTACCCTCAAACTCTAGCTTCGTCAAGATTTTCGCGTTATACTGGTGTTCTCATGCCGCAGGGTACTATTGAACAACTTATTACTGATGTTCGTGATGGCAAGCAGGTCTCGATCGTCGATTTGGTGAACCATCTGCTCGAGTATGCGTACGACATGCACGCCTCGGACATTCACATTGATCCATTGTCGGACATGGTTCGAGTACGAATGCGTATCGACGGTGTACTCCAAACAGTGTTTACACTTCCGAAAGAAGTACACGCGGAAGTGATCTCGCGCATCAAAGTGATCGCAGGACTTCGAATCGACGAACACAATGCCGCACAAGACGGACGGTTTCGGGTGATGCTCGACGGACAACCAATCGACATTCGTGTATCGATCGCACCAACGTATCATGGCGAAAATGTCGTGCTTCGATTGCTGTCTGATCGTTCGGCAGATTTTACACTCGAGCGCCTTGGTTTTAGTGCAAATGATCAACGTAAAATTCGAAAAGCGATTACCAAAACAAGCGGTATGGTGCTTGCGACTGGTCCAACAGGAAGCGGTAAAACAACAACACTCTACGCGCTCCTCAAAGAATTAAACACCGAAGAAGTATCAATCGTCACTATCGAAGATCCAATCGAATACGCGGTTGATGGCATTCGACAAATCCAAGTCAACACACAAACCAATCTCACGTTTGCCAAAGGGTTGCGATCAATTTTGCGCCAAGATCCAAATATTGTAATGGTGGGGGAGATTCGCGACACGGACACTGCAGAGATTGCCGTCAACGCAGCATTGACCGGACACTTGCTCCTTTCGACACTCCACACCAACGACGCCGCAACGACACTCCCGCGCCTCTTTGACATGGGAGTCGAGCCGTATTTGGTTGCATCAACAGTCAATGTCGCGATCGGACAACGATTGGTGCGAAAAATTTGTGAGCAGTGTCGAACGACGCACCGCATTACTGATGCAGAAGCAGCAAGTCTTTCGGAAGTGCTTCCCGAAGGTACTGTGCATGCTGGTATGGAAGTAACCCGCGGACAAGGGTGTGAGCGATGTTCAGGGCGCGGATACCAAGGACGAATCAGTGTGAATGAAGTGCTCGTTATGAATAACGACATCCGCGAAGCGATTTTGCGCAAGGCATCGGCGCGAGAAATAAAAGATATTGCAATCAAGAATGGTATGACAACAATGATAGAGGACGGATTTGAAAAAGTGCGTGCCGGTGTTACCAGTATCGAAGAAGTGCTCCGTGTCATTCACGAATAATATGACAAACGATCGAGTGACAAGTGCGCCACAAAAGTCAGAGAGAACGCAGCCATCGCGCAGCACGACACCGCTGTTTGCGCGGCTCTCAATCAAAGACACGATGCTTTTTGCCAAGCAGCTGAGTTTTTTAGTGCGTGCGGGAGTGCCTATTCTTGAGAGTTTGCGTATGTTGGCACGACAAACACGAAGTCGTGCAATGCGAACAGTATACAGTCAGATGATTGGCGACATTGCCAACGGACAAGCACTCTATGTAACACTCGGTAAATTTCCACGTCTCTTTAGTGACTTCTCGATCAATATCATCCGGATTGGTGAGATGGGTGGCGCGCTTTCGGACAATCTCAGCTATCTTTCGGAAGAATTACAAAAGAAAGAAGCACTTCGCAAGAAAATAATCGGTGCGTTGGTGTATCCAGTGTTTGTCACGCTCGCAACACTCGGAGTAACTGGCGTATTGACGACGTACATTTTTCCAAAGATTACACCAATTTTCCAAAGTTTAAATGCAGAGTTGCCGCTTTCGACACGGATATTGATCAACGTGAGTAATTTTATGCGTGAGTATGCGTTATGGGTGGTGCTCGGCGTGATCGTGATTGCGGTTATTAAAGTTGTGGCGTATCGGAAGATTGAACGCGTGCGAATGTTTGCGGATCGGATGTATCTCATGACACCGATCATTGGGCCGATTATTCGAAGTTATAACCTCACCAACATTTGTCGGACAATGAGTTTGTTGCTCAAGAGCGGTATCCCGATTACTGAAGCGATTGATATTACTGCAGACACAACAGTCAATCGTGTATACCGACGCGAACTTCACGCACTGACTGCGCATGTTATGAAAGGTGATCGTTTGGTGACCTATATCGAAACACGAGCGCGCGAGTTTCCGGGATTATTTGCAAATACCGTTGCTGTTGGTGAACGCACTGGGCGACTGTCTGAAACATTTATGTATTTAGCAGAAATGTACGAAGCAGATGTCGATGACGTAACCAAAAATCTCTCAAACACGATCGAGCCAATTTTGATGATGGTGATGGGAGTTATTGTTGGTTTTGTTGCGGTCTCAGTTATTACGCCAATTTATGGAATTACGCAGCAACTACAATAATAGAAAGTCGACACGACACAAAGATCACACCGCAGGATTTACATTGATCGAAGTGTTAGTAACGCTCGGTATTGTTGTGCTTGCGCTCGGCATGACGCTGAATGTTGGTTTTGATACCTTCAATCGGACAGATTTTAGTGCTGAACGAGATGCGATTGTTCGACTGCTGCAACAAGCGCGGGGTCGCGCGATTGCAAACATTGATGCCGAGCGACATGTATTTCGAGTCGACATCTCACAGAACGAATACGTGCTCTATGCTGGCAACACCGCGTCAGAAGATCCCGATCGAGTAGTTATTCCAATTCGTGATGGGATTGAAGTGCGTGGCGCTAATCCGGGGGATGTTGAAATAGTGTTTTATCAAGTGAGTGGTCGCTCGCTCGGTGGCACATTATTGATCCGAGACGAAACACGAGAGGCGACGATTGAAATTAACCAAGAGGGTGCAATCATATGGTAGAGCACCATCACAACAATCGTGCATGGCGCACAATGCGTGCCAGAGGTTTGAGTACGCTCGAAGTCTTACTTGCGTTTACCGTACTCACACTCGCATTGTCGGCGGTTATCATGATTGTGTTTGGCAATCAATCACTTGCGATTACAACTCGCGCTATGCACGAAGCCTTGTATGTTGGACGAAGCGCGGTTGACGTCAATCAATCTGGATTTGATTCGCTTGTCTCGGCAACATATACCGTCGACACGATATTTGAAGTGTCTCGAACAGTGCGCGATCAAACACCGTGTGTGAAGGAAGTTTCGGCAGATGTTAGGTGGTCAGAAACTGCACGACCACTATCACTCGCAAGTCTCGCGGTTGGTTTTGATGCAATTACTGCCCGAGGTAATGATTGTGATGTTGTGCCATTTCATAATGAGTGGGACATGGTATCTCGAGTGCCAACAACAATTGAAACAAGTGGTACATATTTTGACGGATCATCGTACGTGCTGGGTGATGTGACCGCAATGGATGTGCACCATTTTGATGGTGTGCCATACGTTGTGTTTGGTGCAGACGGAGGAGATGACGATGCTGCAAGTGACATCTGGATCATGAGTCTTGCGGATTACAACAATCCGCGTGTTGTTGATGCAATGATCCCAGTTAACACCCCAGGACGGATTACCGCAGTTGATTTTATTGATGAATATATTTATGCCGGCGGTGTCGATGCGGCAGGGAATGCATATCTCTATGTGTTTTCGGTAAGTGATGAGTTTGGGCTCGAACAGCGTGCACGAATAGCACTACCTGGAGTGAATGTGCTTGGTAACGACGGCAATGTTGGCACGGTGTATTTCTATGACAATCGAGTATACGTCGGGATTGATCGTAATGTCGTTGGCGCCGAGCTGCACGTGTATGATGTGACCGATCGAGAAAATCCAACTCCACAGAGTGCGATTGATTTTGGAGGGCACAATGTGCATGACCTTGCGGTTCGAGATGGGTATCTGTTTGTTGCGTCTTCCGACGAGACGGGCGAGGTCACTATTATGTCAGCAAGTGATCCGCGTCTTCAAGATGCGACGTTTGTTGATTTGTTGGGCGATGCCGATGCTGAAACACTGACGATTACGGGCGACACACTCATTGTAGGCCGAGAAGGAGATACTGCGTTCGGAATGACTGAAGTAACCTACTATCGAATAGTTGGGTCACCACCGACACTCGAACTTCTCACTGGATATGATTTTGGACCAGAGTTTGACGGTGGATACTACGGCACAACCGACTACGTGATGGACGTAGTGGCGAAAGAGAATTTTGTTTTTGTAACGACAAAAGAAGGAAATGATGGATTATTCTATATTTTAGAACTTCAGTCGGGATTACTGGCAGAGTCGTGCAATACAATCCCGAGAAATCCGAACGAACTTTACCGAGGAATTGACACCTACGGCGACTATGTGTTTATTGGAGGCAACAGTCCGATGATTACTATATACACTGATGAAGGAGCAGTATGCAGCGAAGAATAACCACAACCGGATTGACACTGATTGAGGCGATTATCTATGTCGCACTCTTTGGACTTATTATCGCGACTGGTCTTGCAGCAACATACAATCTCATCGACGGGTCAGAAACATTAAACGAGGGAACGCTCACTGATGTTGAGGCGCATTTTATCTTGCATCGGTTAGGATACGAAATTAAACAAGTGGCAACTGCGACAACGCCAGTCAGCGATACGCTCATGCTTGTTGATGACAGTGGAGGAACAACGACCATAACACGAATAGGTGCATCAGGAACAATTGCGATTATGCGCAATGATTCGGATCCAATTCCGCTCCATAGTGATGTCCTTGAGATAAGCTATCTTCGGTTTGATGTCGTTAATGGCTCACCCCAATCAGTGTTGCTCGATATGACTATTGAGGATCGTGTCTTTAATAATGTCCGTTATTATCTGAATAAGTAGCTATGGCACACCACAGTACTGAACAAGGATATATTGCACTCTTCACGGTTCTGATTCTGACAGGTGTTCTTATGATTGTCGTTTTGGCAACAAGCACAGGCGGGTTTCAATCGAACTCGGTTATGCAGAATGCACTTGCCAAAGAAGAGTCGTACCAAGCAGCGCATGGTTGTTTGGCGCTTGCCCGAGCACAGCTGTTCCAAAACAGGGACTACGGAGGTGCTGAAGACAAGGACATTCTCGGTGTCGAATGTCGCATAGAACCACTGTCGGAAAATATAATCGAAACACGAGCAGAAGTACAAGGAGCTTTTACGCGCCTTCGAGCGACGATCAACGAAACAACACTTGCAATTGAGAGCATTGAAGAGCTTACCAGTTAGCTGTACACTAGAGTCTATGAAATCAAGAGGGGGCTTTACGCTCATCGAAGTACTTGTAGTTATTGGTATTTTGGCGATTTTGGCAGCGATCGTTGTCGTAGCGATTAACCCAGCGCGGCAGTTTGCACAATCTCGAAATGCACAACGAACAGCAAACGTCAATGCAATCTTAAACGCGATCGGGCAAAATATGGTTGATAATCGGGGTGAATTTGAGTGTGGAGCAGGGGCGATCCCAACGAGCGAAACAGTGCTCAGCAGCAGCGGATACGACATTCGGGACTGTATTGTGCCAATCTACATCACCGAGCTACCAGTTGATCCGGCAGTCGGATCACCGTTTGATGGCGGTAGTTACGACACTGGTTACACGATCGAAGTCGACAGTACACTTGCCGACAGGATTGTCGTGCGTGCGCCAGCAGCAGACGAAATCGATGGGGAAGCAGTAGAGATCAGCGCATCACGCTAGAGAGTCCTTGACATATCCACACAATATCCACGTCTTAGTCGTTTTTGAGTCGTGTCTGTTTGACAGCGACACTTTCGAAGAGTAGTGTGAAATTACCTAGCTTTTATTAGGGGGTAACTTATATAACATGAATACTATTCGGAAGTGGAAGAAAAGCCTACGCGTAGCAACAAGTGCTGTCGTATTGGCTTCTTTTGTTATTACAAGCTTTGCAGCACCGCTAACACCAGCATTTGAGTTGAGTGAAGCACATGCTGCGTCAACTATTTTCGCAGATGGTTTTGAAAGTGGTGACTTTTCTGCATGGAGTAGTGCCGGTTCAAAGTGGAATACGGTTAATAATGCTCCAGGAGCTCATTCAGGGAATATTCGAGCCGAAGGAAAAGGAAACACTTCAGGTAGTGCTATCGTAAAAAGTATTGATGTGAGTGGTTATGAAAACCTAGCATATTCTTTCTGGTATCAACTTGATGGAGATGGTTTTGAAGTTGCGGATTCACTCACATTCGACTACACCTTAAATGGATCGACATGGAACAATCTCGAGACTTTTTCTGATGGAGACGAAACAACAGACTGGACCCAAATCACTGGAACTCTTCCAGATGTATCAACCGCTACTAACTTTGGAATTCGCTTCAATGTAATTGCAGACACGGGTAGTGATGTCTTTGAACTTGATGATTTTGAACTAACCGGAGAGGAAGTAGAAGTTGTTATCGAAATTGTAGATCTTAATCTTACTTCAATCTGTACATACGAAGACGGCGGCGGACGATGGCGTATTCACAACACAAATGACCAAGAAGTGCCAGTCGATTGGGAAGTTGTAACAAATCAAGAGACAGGTTCACTTGTTGCACCTAAGGCAGGAGAAGGAGTAATTAAGTTTGAAGGGGCAACAGACGGTGCGGACTATGTGTTTTTTGACACGACGATAAGTGGTACAACAAAGATCTACTGGGAGGACGAAAATGAAGAAACACAAAGTAAGGTAAAAGCGCAAAATCCAACATTGTGTCCAGAGCCTGGAACAGTTATTGTTGTGAAAGAAGTGGTTGGTTACGATGGCGACGCATTGTTTGAGTTTGACACAAGTTGGGGTGCGGACTTTGAATTGAGTCATGGTCAATCTTCTACCTCAACAGTTGAAGCCGGCGAAGGTTTGAGCGTTATGGAGACTGATCTCGGCGAAGAGTGGAACCTTACTGCAACATGTGATAGCGACGCAACTGACGAGGATGACGAGCTTGATCCATCAGACTTTGATCTTGGTGCAGGAGAAACTATCACGTGTACATTCGTGAACACATATGTTGACGAACCAGACACGGAACCATTTCCAGAAGATTCATGTGATGCGTTTGTTGAGATCGCTTTGAACGACACATCAGACAAGGACGGAGTAACCAACAATCTCACAGAACTGAACCTTGATGGCGATGTGCTTGTCAACACGGACACTTTTGATCTCTTTGTTGAAGGTGACTTACCAGCAGAAGGTGCATACACAGACCAAGTTCGTGTTGAGCGAACACTCGATGGGTTTGAACTGTACTTCTACGGTGATTCAGAACGAAGCGGCAGTATTGTACGAGAGTTTAGTGGATCATTCAGAATTGATGACGCAGATTTCTCGGGCGCAGTAATTACCGAAGGAAACGAGCCACTTGAAACAGCAGGGAGCTTTATTGACGAAGTCGATGTTAATACAACGACAGGAGTAGTGACGTTCCGACTCTGGGTCAGCACAGGCAATGACAGTTTTGTATTGAGTGGGCTTGTTCCAAACGAAGAATGTCTTACTGACGAAGAACCAGAACTAGCAACGCTTGTTATCACCGAGCCAGCAGTTGATGGCGAAATGTTCGCGGCAGGACCGATTGATCTCAAGGCGCTCTACACTGAAGACGACGAGATCGAAGACCTTATCCAATGGGCGGTTCGACGCGGCACTTGTGCAGCAAACACCAACACAGTTGCAGGTAACGTTGATGGATTTAACACGCCATTTACCTACGACTTTGAAAGTGGTGAGTTCATGACAACCGTTGACCTCACTGGACAACCAGAAGACGAATACTGTTTTGTGGTCAATCCAAAAGAGCAAGCTGGTGAAGTTGATTTGCGCGAAACACGAACGTTCTTCCTGAAAGAACCACGAGACTTCTGTCAGGAGGCAGAAGGAGGAGTTGAAGTCTTTGCACAAGGAAACAGCCTAAACGATGGAACACCACTTGCAACGAGTATTGTACTCGAAGACGGCGACATCCTCGTCGTGAACCAAGTTGATCCAGAAGATACATGGATTGCTGGAGCAGGAGCAACACGAGAAGGTGACGCTGATGGACTTCCTGCACACGGCGACTACTTTGATCCGACCTCAGGACAAACATTTCCATTTGGATCACTTGTCGGAAAGATCGGTGAAGACGGTGAATGGTTCTTGATCGGTACAAGTTTTGACGAAGAAGTCGACGAATCAGGTGAACTCTTCTTGGTCTACTGGGACTCAAACAACCACGACAACAGCGATTCGATCACATTCGATATTGCAGTTGAGTGTGATGATAGCGACGACGGCAACACAGGTGGAGGTCCAGATGACCAAAAACCATTCTGTAACGGTCTTGAGGCGACGGTGTATGTCGACCAGCACGACAACATTGTCGGTGGACTTGACGACGGATCACTCTACACACCTGGTGTAACACTCCTTCGAGGAACGCAAGGTGACGACGTGATTGTCGGAACAGACGACGATGACTTAATTGCCGGTCTCAAAGGTAATGACACAATCTGTGGTCTTAAAGGTCAGGATACTATCGACGGAAACGCGGGTAATGACTGGATCCAAGGAAACCAAGATGCAGACACAATCAACGGTGGCGATGGCGACGACTTCATTCGCGGAGGCAAAGACGCTGACGACATCAAAGGTGGAGCAGGCAACGACGAGATCTATGGTGACCGTGGCCATGACACGATCAACGGTGGTGGAGGCGATGACGTAATGTATGGTGGTAACGGTAACGACACTATTACAGGAGCTGCAGGAGACGACACAATCTATGGTGAAGGTGGCAACGACACATTGCTTGGTGGTGGTGACAACGACCACATCGAAGGTGGTAGTGGTGACGACTTCTTGAACGGACAAGAGGGCGACGACTTCCTCCAAGGAAACCAAGGTGATGACGTAATGCGTGGTGGTGCAGGTAACGACACCATGCGCGGAGGCAAAGACAATGACGAAATGGAAGGAGGTGCCGACAACGACTTTGTCTGTGGCGACCGAGGCAACGACACACTCTACGGAAACCAAGGTGACGACGTCCTCTGTGGTAAAGATGGAGATGACACGCTCTTTGGTGGACCAGGCGACGACAAACTAAGTGGAGGCAATGGCTTTGACACACTCAATGGTCAAGCAGATTACGACTTCTGTGTTGAAGGAGAATCAGACAGCAACTGTGAAAATAGTGCTGCTCCATACGACTTCTGTGAATTCGGTATACCTGGAGAGATTACTATCGTAAAAGACGCAACGACGCTCTACGGAGAAACTGAATGGGGATTTGAGTTTTACTGGGATGGATATGAAGGATTTTGGATTGATGGATACGGCAACAACTCATCGTCACAACTACTTACAAACGTAGAGCCAGGATGGCACACGATTGGTGAGTATCAAGATTATGATTGGGCATTAACAAACATCTCGTGTTCAAGTTCGTTCGGTGAAGCAGATGTTGAAGTTGAAATGTATGACGGTGAAGTACACATCAATGTTGCCTCTGGTGAAGAAATCATGTGTACCTTCTACAACGAAGAACTACCAGACGCATGTGTGGTTGAAGGATACAAGTATGACGAAACAGGTGAACCACTTTCAGGCTGGACAATCGGACTTGCAGGGTACCTCTATCCAAACCGAGGTGATGACACAACGGACAACCCACTCTTTGAAGGTCGCGCAACGATCAGCACTGATGTAACTGATGAGAATGGATACTACTGTATTACTGACGGAGATGACTTACTCGAAACCTACGAAGGTTCAGACTATATCGTCTTTGAGGAATTACAGAGCGGATGGGATGTTGACCATGTTGAATTAAATGGAACCACAACGGAACACTTCTCTGACGAAGAGTACGAAGTGTACGTGCCAGTCAACCTCTACAGTGAGTACACACCATTTGTTGAGTTCTTCAACTTCGAAACCGAAGACCCAGAAACTCCAGAAACTCCAGAAGATCCACAACCACAACTTCGTGGACGAGTAGGTGGTGGTACAGGATCAGGTGGTCCAAGCACGCAAGTTGCTGGTGCGACGTTTGATCCGAGTGGATTGGGCGCATCGTGCCCGATGATGTGGATTGAAGACTTCTTGAGTATTGATCGAGCAAATGATTCAGAGCAAGTATTGCGCTTGCAACTCTTCCTCAACACGATTGGTATTCCAGTACCACAAACAGGAATTTATGACCAAGCAACGTTTGATGCGGTGTCACAATTCCAAGTATTGCACCTAGCGGAAGTGTTGGCGCCATGGGTTGCCGAATATCCGCAACTGGATCTCTCGCCATCAGGAATGGTATACCTCTCAACACGATGGAAGATCAACGACCTCGTGTGTCCAGGAGCATATCCGTTCCCAGAATTGGTACTCGCGAATTAATGAGCTAGATGATGAGTGCCCGCGGCCTTCGGCCGCGGGCACTTGATCATTCCGTTTTATCCTGACATAATCTCACCACATGCAACGACATCTCAAAAACCTAGCTGTACCGCACGAAGGTAATGAGTATCGTCCCCACGCACTGCGACCACGAGGAGTTGTATTTCTTGGGATCGTTGCACTTGTCTTTCTTGGATTGGCACTCCTTACGTCATATATAGTGCCCCGTTCAGATTTTCTGGCAGCGGTTATCCCAGAAGTGCTGATTGATCTTACCAATGATGATCGACTTGCCAACGGTCTTGGTCAACTCAGCTACAACAGTACGCTTGCCGAAGCAGCACAGCTCAAAGCAAACCACATGGCAGAAAATGGCTACTTCTCGCACAACTCGCCAGATGGTGTTACGCCGTGGTTCTGGTTTACCGAAGCAGGATATGAGTTCAGCAGTGCAGGCGAAAACCTCGCAGTGCATTTTACCGACTCAGAAGATGTTGCGGACGCATGGATGAATTCACCAGGGCACCGCGCCAACATTCTCAACAATAATTTTACTGAAATCGGTATTGCAACTGCGCGTGGTCGTCTCGATGGATACAACACGGTGTTTGTTGTGCAGCTTTTTGGACGACCAGCACCAGGTTCGGTAGCGGCAGCATCAACAAGTGAGACTGAACAAGCTGAACCTGAAGCAGCCGAGCCAGCAGAAGTTGTACCGGCCGAAGAACCAGAGCCAGAGCCAGAACCAGAGCCAGTAGAATCATATGAAGTTATTGAAGAGACAGATACGTTTATTGCTGTTGAAGTGCCAGAGCCAGCTGACGAACCAGCAGAGCCACCAGCAACCGACGATACATCAGGCACGGTCGGTATCCAAGACGAACCAACAGATGCTGTCGGACTTCTCGAACCGCAATCAACACCGTTTGAGCGATTACTCGCATCGCCATATCACATCGTGCAGTGGGCATACCTTATCTTAATGCTCTTTATCGTGATCGTGCTCATTCTGACTATCGTCATTGAATTTGAGAAACAACATCCTAAAAATGTTCTCTACGGTGTTGCGCTCTTACTCTTTGTTATCTTCTTGCTCTACATCACTCGAACGCACGTGTTTACCGATGCACTGATTGTGTAGCGTTGTTGCAGGTATGATCATTGGAATTACGGGAACAATTGGTGCGGGCAAGGGGACAGTGGTTTCGTATTTAGAAGAGCACTACGGGTTTCATCATTATTCAGCACGAACATTGTTGACCGAAGTACTGAATGAGCGTGGCGTGCCTATTGATCGAGACGCGATGCGCACACTTGCAAATGAATTAACCGAACGTCATGGTGCGAGTTATATTGCAACTGAATTATTTCGACGTGCAAAAGCACCTGCGGTCATTGAATCAATCCGGCGCCCGAGCGAAGTAGAACACATACAAGTAAATGGTGGTGTTGTACTTGCGGTTGATGCTGACCAAGAGTTGCGATTTGCACGGATCAAAAAACGGGGTAGTGAGACCGATGATGTAAGTTTCGAGACATTTCAAAAACAAGAGGCTGTTGAAATGAATAGTGATGATCCAAACGAACAAAACATCGCGAGCTGTATTCAATCAGCTGACTACGCACTTTCAAATAACGGGACGTTTGAAGAATTGCACACACAAATTGATACCGTGATCAGAGAACTACAATCGTAGGTTGCCGTTGGCGCGGAGATCAGTGTCGGCAGGGCTCGTTCCGATGATGTGGTTGATGTAGGCAGCAGCTCCGATCATGACAGCATTGTCACCAGTTAAACTCATGTCAGGAAGGTGAATGGTTGCTCCCTCGATTGCGGCAAGACGTCGGCGAAGTTCAGAACTTGCAATAACACCGCCACCGACAATGACATCAGATACGCTAAGCATATCAAGTGCCTTTCGTGTCTTGGCGATGATGCAGTCGAATGCAGCATCTTCAAATTCTCGAGCAATAGTGCGGACAAGTTCTTCTGTCAGTTCGTTCTCTCGCACAGCATACAACACAGCTGTTTTGAGGCCAGAATATGAAAAATCGAGATCGTCACTATCGATCATTGGTCGAGGAAGTTTTATTTGGGCTTCGTCATTTGCCTCTCGAGCGAGCTGTGCATATTTTGAAATAGCTGGTCCACCAGGGTACGGAAGGCCGAGCATACGTGCCACTTTATCAAAGGCTTCGCCGATTGCGTCGTCGCGAGTTTCACCGATGATTTCATAGTTGCCCCACGCATTTACTCGCACTAGTTGTGTGTGTCCGCCTGACACCAAGAGGGCGAGTGCAGGAAAATTAATTTCTTTGGAATTTGAAACGTGATCGTGTTCAACTAATACAGAAATAATGTGTCCTTCCATGTGGTTTGTCGGAATAACTGGAATGTTCCAGATAGCAGCGAGTGCGCGTGCAAGATTGACGCCCACCCACAGTGCTGGCTCAAGTCCAGGTCCGTTGGTTACTGCGATCGCATCAATGTCAGGTCGTGTGATTATCTGAAGGAATTTCCAGAGTTGCTCAAATAGTTCAGGTTCACGCTCGAGGATTTCTTTAAGTTCGTCGCGTGTGTCATTTGATATTTCAGATTGTGCTTTTGTAAAGAGCCCTGCATCCTTCAAAACTTGTTCTAAAATAGGAACGAGATTTTGCGCATGCTCTCGTTTTGCAAGGTTGGGGTAGACACCACCAAACTCGGCGTGTTTGTTTGCTTGTGACAAAACAAGACTTGCAAGGACGTCAAAACGTGGCGCGTCTATCGTGCCACTGCAGTCGAGAACTGCAATTGCGCTCTCATCACAACTTGTTTCAATCGCCAAAATTTTCATAAAAGGTAGTATAGCATTTTTGTATACAAAGAGGCTGCAGCGGAGTACACCGCACGCAGCCTCGAGCTCGGGAGAGGTTCTTGTTCACCGTGAGCTAGTTCACGGTGAGTCGACGTCGTTCTCGTTGGTATGCGTGTGTTGCAACACGCAAGGCGATGTTGAGTCTCTCATTTGCGAAATCGTTCAGATCATCCGAAGCAACTCCGCTTGAGGCAGCAAGATTGCCAAGTTCTCGCCTCAATGTTGCTGGGTTGGCATTTGGCACGATCAGATGTTCGTCAATCAGTCTGATCGCTATTTCGCCCCAACGGTCGATCATGCCTTTGTCGGCACGATGCACTTCGCTGCTGATTGCAGCTCGGAACAACTTCTCGAGCTCTTCGGGTTTGCACTGGATGTTTCTCGCGAGTCCTCGGATGCTTTTCTTGAAGGACGGTGAATCAACCTTCAATGCGAGAACCTTGCATCTGGTTCGCTTTTGTCGCGCACTCGCTGCGACGATCCGAAGAGCAATCTCCTTGCTTTCCATGGTAGACCTCTCCTCTGAGAACATGCCAGCGATATTACTGGCTCCAATGAGACACTACATATTTTTAGTTTTTGTGTCAATTAGGCTAGTTGTTTAGAAAGAAACTCTTGTGCTGGTGTTTGACCAAGTTTACTTGACGGCAACCCACTTGTATTAAGGTGGTTACCAACGAGCCAGTAGCCAAGTGAATAGCCTGTCCATCGTTTTAAATCTGCATTTTCCGATCCAAAAAACCATGCATTATAATCAAAGTCACTGGAGCTTAGTTCAGTTTGTGCTCGATTCCATACGTGATCTAGCTCCTTAGGAGTTAGGTGTGTCGAATATGGTGCCGGTTTTCCGCCATGCCATACTTCTGTTTCAAAATGCTGCGTGAGGCCTTCGGCTATCAATGCTTCGAGTAGCGTACATCCTTCCCATGGGATTTTTTCTTCTCGAAACGCATGCATGTATTCGTGTGCAAATGATCGGGTGACTTGTTCCTCAAGGTTTTCTTTTAGAAATTTACAATTGGAGTCAAACCAAATTTGAATTGTGCGATCAGATTTTGTATAGCTGCCACTGATGCCCAATTCTGGAATACATTGTTCAGGGTCTTCTTCAATCACAGTTAAGAGTTTGATTTCAGGTAAAATCTCATGGATTTTTGATTCTGCACCTACAAGAATTTTTTTGATAGCATCTTTCATAAAATGAAGTATAGCAGAGAGAGGGGTGGGTATGACGTGGTGGTACTGTTTCAGTTTCCAACCCCCTGCTTCTGCAGGGGGTTGGAAACTGAATGCAGGGGACCTGCATTTCGTAGGGTCATGATGGCAAAATCCGCTTCAATTGAAGCGGATTTTGCCATCATGACCCCACTGCTTGGCTTTCAGAACTATATAAAGACCGTGAATATATCAAATCAAGCATAGTATCACTCTCCTTACTAACTACAAAATAAACAAAAACAGCCCGATATGGGCTGTTTTGCATTGGTGAGGTTTTCTATAATCCCTGTAACATTTGTCTCATCTGTGCTATTTCAGCAGATTGAGTTGAAACGATAGCTTGGGTAAGTTCAGTAATCTCACTGTGTTTGATATATGGTTGAACACTTTGAGCCATCATAATCGCTCCCATATGATGTCCAATCATATCTTCAAGAAATACTCGGTCGAGTTCTGCTCCTGATAGATTAGAAAGCTCACGCATCATTGGCATATATTCACCTGTGTCAGTATATGGTGCTCCGTACCAATCCTGATACCATTGCTTCATTTCAGTGATTTCAGCTTCTTGAGCAATGACAATATCTTCTACCAGTTGTTTGATTTCAGGTGTTGAGCCCCCTCGTTCAATCACTTCTTTTGCGGTATCAACTGCTTCTTGGTGATGAGGTATCATCCCTTCTATAAACTCACGTTCACTTGATACCACCATAGCCATCATATGGTCCATTTGGCTCATACCAGTGTCAGTATTTCCCATCAGTGAACCGTCAGGCATACGATGCATACCCATCGGGACATTGTCTGATATCTCTTTGTCGTACCCTCGTTCTCCATACGACTTGTCTTTATCTGCGATAGCGTAGCCACTGATACCACCAATAAGTAATGCGACAATGGCTACTAATATAGTTTTATTGTTCATTTTCATTTAGATTTTAGATTAGCGAATAAGATAGAAAGTTACTCACTAAAATACTTTGGGATGAAGAATGCCGTTAGAAAAAAGTTCTTGAAGAGGTCTATGAAAGTATGTGTATATACGTTCCCTTATTTGTTTATATAGGGGTGGAGAGGGTTTATATTTTTTTAGGAAAAAAACAGGAAATGTTGATATTGCTACAAACAATAAAACAATCAATGTGAAAGTGGTTGGAAGAACAGAGGCAAAAACTGATTGCCAAGCTCCAATATGCTCTGTGATATTCATAGAACATATAACTTCACTGTGCGACATAAATGGACAATCACTCATTCCTTGAGACATATCCATTGCGAAAGACATTTGAAATAAACTCAAAAACATCGCCCCAAGAAAGAGGAATAAAATCAAGATAGATGATGTTTTGAGAACTTTATTCATACCTTATATCAATATCATCAATGCCATTATCGCCATCAACAAATCCTCTCCCAAAGTAACCCAAGTCATCGGGACCTTGAAAACTGTTCCAAGACAAGCACAAGGTATCTCTTCACGTTCTTTGAGTTTCAAATAAACACCATAGGCACCTATAAGCATAACTATAAATACCACAACAGAAACTACTTGTGTTTGCCATACAAAAATATACGAAAGTCCAAAAGCTATTTCCAAGAACGGATACAGGTATGCATAAAATCTACTTTTTTTCGCAACAACATCATACATCTGATAAGCATCTGCAAATCCTTTTATTCGCATCACTTTCAGTAATCCAAAAACTAAAAAGAAATATCCCATAAAAGCCAACATCGGCTCTTGGTTGAAATACAGAACACCAAAAACACTCAAGATACCAACGATTGCCAGTATGAAAATAAGAGGGTAGAAATCACCCAAAGAGTGCCCCATTTTTCTTACTATATGTTTTTTGTGGTTATGTCCCTCCATTGAGCTATATTATAACTAAATAAGACCTTATATAAAATAGGTGTAATACATCAGCCATATCCAAATACCTATATTATATATACCGTGTACAGCAACGGGTGCGAGTAATGCTTTCCATACAAATCTCTTATATTCAGTGGCTCTTGCTTTATAAAAGTAATAGGAAGAAGCAATACCGCTTGCATAGTGCATCAGCATTGTGTGAATAAGAGCTTTGTCTCCGTAGGCAACGTGAATAAGCTGTTCAGAGAAACCAAACCCCAGTCCTACAAAAGATGCTGTTAGAGGAGAAAAACCAAACTTTCTTATAATCAAGTAAGAAACAAGGAACTTTAGGACTTCTTCAAGTCCTGCTCCATAAGTCAGTACACTCAAGAGCAAAATGTCTATATCAGGAAGTCCGATGTAGATAATAAAGAGACGTAGTAAATACAACAAAATAGCACCAAAAACAAATGATGCTACAAACTGAAAAATATGTCTCTTTCTTGTACTTACAACCATTACAATCTCTTGAGTTGTTCTATAACTCTATTTGCTAAATCTCTCTTGTCTATCATAAAGGCATCCCACTTATTACTTTCTTTTTTGGACTTTCCAGAAATAAAACCAAGTAAATCATTTTTATCTACCGATGCTTCTTTTATAAAATCTGGTGCAGGGACAAACCAAACATAATCGTGAACATCTCCTTTTGAAGTATCAAAAAGACAAAATACAAATCCCATTGAAAAACTGTCCACGGTATTATGTTTCTTTACTGTCGCCACAAATGGACGGCTGAAATCACTACTGAAGTTACTTTTTACTTGAATATAGATTGATTTGAGTGTCCCTTTTTCTTTTACAATCAAATCTATTCCTTCGTCATCAGAAATCGGACGGTAACAAGAAAGATTTTCACCATAAAGGGTTATAAGTTCAGCTACACGTGCTTCAACTATATTTCCTTTTTGTGGTGCGTTGAGGGTTGATGATACCTTGTACTCTTTTTGTTCCTGTTCTTCTTTGAGGGATGTTTTCTTTTCTGTTCCAACATCACCATTCAAAGCAAAGGTACTTGGTCCAGTTTTTATAAATAAGGACTGGTCACCAAGTTTATTCACATCAACAATAAGTTGTGCGTTCATAGTTGCTTTAGGTGTTTTTCCTGCGGTTTTGAGCCAACCTCTTTTGAGTGCAATCTCTGTTATCTTGTCAGAGTGCATAGGCGTGCCAACCTCCTTCAAAATCTCGTATGCAACTCCTTTGAATGTGTTTGTGTTCATAGTTTCTATTTATCAAGCTGTTCAACAGCTTCTATTACTTTTTGTTGATGAGACAACACGGTTCCATTGAAGATAATGTGGTAGTCAAAATCATTGTTTAGCTCATTGAACTCTTTGAAGCCAATCTCTTTCATCAGTGGACCACTTGTAATCTCATCCTTTGATATTTCACCTTTTTCAAAACGTTCTTTTTCAGCTTTATAAGTCATTTCTTCAGCACTACTCTTTACCTCCAGAACTAAATAGCGACCAAAGGATGTTTCAATAAGAAAATCTGGAAAATACTTTGACAGTTTGCAACCACCTTCAACAAGGTTCTCTTGATAGTCAAAAAAGAACTCGTTATGTTTTGCATTGGTAATACCACCAGTAAAGTACACATCGTTCACACGCTCACCTTCTTTTAGGTGGGTCCGTAAATACTGGAACATTTCAAGCTCATCTTTACTGTCGAAGTTGTAAGGATTTACGTGAAAACCAAAATGAGACGTTCTCCCGTCTTTTTCTTCTTGTTCACGGTAAATAACCAAGTTGCGTGCAAAAGCATCTGTATCGGCTTCTTGTAGCTCTCTCTTTACGTTTATCTTGAAAGGAAACGCCTTTGTTAGTTCAAGCATTTCTTCTTTTATGGTTTCCTTCTTTTCGTACTCAATAGCTTGAGAAAGTATCTGATTTGCAATACCGTGAATGACAAGATAGTTCTTCTTTACTGCCTTTATAAGTGCATCTCTTGTTATTTCATTAGCTTCCAAAACCTTATTGATTTCGGCAAACTTCAGGTGTGTTTTTCTCTGTATTACTGCAACAATGTCATAGAAACCAAACTCTCTTTCGTGAGTTTCTGTGGTATCTGATGTTATTGCAATAGGGTCTTTATAGATTGCCTTACCGTCTTTACTCAAGGTGATTTCACGCTCTTGAATGATAGGAATGTGGCGTGCTTCGGGGACCTTTTTGAGGTCTATTGTTATTTTCTCTGGTTCAACTTTCTTTGAAGAGAGTATCTCGATAAGTTTTCTTTTTACTTTCACCATTCGTTTCTTTTCGACCACCAAATCAACCTGCACTTCGTTTTGTTGTTTACCAGTGATTTGATTTATGTTCGTATTGAAGTTGTTTTCAAGCTCTCTGTTCAAAACACGATAGTTTTCGTCTGAAAGAAATACTCGTGCTTTTACACTGTTGTCTCCGATACGTCGTAGACAACGACAAGATGCCTGTAATACAAAGTTATTACTGGTTGAGTTTTTGTAGAGTGCTACAGATACAAGCGATTAACACTCACTGGTTTTAGTACTAACGGCATCATTTCAGAGAAGCACTCTGGCTTCAAAGAAGATTTGGATGTGATTGTTAGTGAGGATGGTGTGGTTCAATATCGGATTGATAGACCAAAGTTTCAAAAGTTATTGCAGTTTGTCAGTCAGGGATACTTCAAAGGCGTTGTGTGTCTATGTTGGGACCGTATCAGTAGAAATAAAGGAGATGACACCATCATTAGAAAACTAATGAGAAAAGGTGTTGATTTTCGATTTGTATACGCAAACTACGACAAAACAAGTTCTGGTGCCCTGCATATGGACATAGACGGTATGTTCTCACAACACCACTCACGTGTTACAAGTGAGAAAGTAACCATAACAACAAAGAACAATAGAGAGAAAGGTATTTGCACCTACAGAGCTCCCATTGGTTATTTGAATGAGGGAAAAATGGACCACAAACCACAAGACCCAGAACGAGCTCCGATTATCAAGAGGATGTTTGAACTATATGCTACTGGTGATTGGAGTTTGTCAGATATAGCTCGATATGCAAAAGAACAAGGTTTTACGACTGTACCAATGAGACGGAGGAGGACTAAAGAAGAAATGCTTGATGAAAATCTTGAAATAGAAGATATTCCTAAAGTATCAAGACCAGTTACTGAAAATCATATAAGTAGAATACTCTCCAATCGTTTTTATACTGGAAGAGTTCTCGACTCCGAGAATAACTATATCCCAAGCATCAGCCACGAAGCTATCGTAGATGATGAGCTTTTTGAACAGGTCCAACGTGTATTGAAAAAGAAGCAAACAAGTGTTCACTACACAGAAAAACTGGACCAACCGCTTCGAGGTGTTGTACGTTGTGCACATTGTGAACGTGTGTACACCCCTTACACTAAAAAAGGTATTCAATACTACAACTCACGATGCACCAAAGGTTGTCCAAACGACTTCAAAAACTTCAACTTCACCTTTATTGATGAAAAGATAGAAGGTCTTTTATCTGGCTTGTATTTCACAGATGAAGAGATTGAACAGATGGATGCGAAAGCAGGTACAGATATAGCACTACTTGAAGTAAAAAGACAAAAGGAACTGGACCAGATTGAACGAAAGAAAAAGAAAATACGAGAAGACCTATCATACATCCGCTCAAATAAACTGACACTACTAAAAACAGGGGTTTACACACCAGAAGGTCTTATTGAAGAAGAAAACAAACTCAACGATGAATTGCTCGCTCTTCAGAACCAAGAACAAGTTTCTGACGTAGCTATGCACGAGACAATGAAGGACGTACAAAAACTTTCAGAACTCGTAAAAAACGTTATCCCGTATTACAAGTTCGCAAAACCACACGAAAAGGAGCAAATTGTTCGTGTTATCTTTTCAGAACTTTATGTTGCTGAAAATACGTTGGAATATAAGTGCAAAAAAGGATTTCAGTGCTTTGAAAACCGTTTTGTTGCTTTATGTGACCCTACGGGGAATCGAACCCCGATTTCCAGGATGAAAACCTGACGTCCTAACCGTTAGACGATAGGGCCGTAGCTTGTAGTGTACCAAAATGTCACTAGTAAGCGATCACGAGTATAGCATCTTTATCCTCTGTTGCCTACAGAGTATTTTGGTATGATCAATGCATTGGTAGCAAACACAAATTCACTATGACACACTATATTTGTACAGGTGGGTGCCAGGGAGTTGCTGAACATCCAGGCGTCTGTCAAGCATCAGATTGCCACGATGTTGGGAAAGATCTACAGACTTGTGAGTGCGAGGATGGAGCACACAGTGCTGTAATCGAAGGAGAAAAATAAACCAATAACCCTAAAATCTATTCTAGCGTTCTTAAGAATGCTAGAGTATTTTTTGCTCTAGGGTTGTGTGATATAGTGTGGCATTATTGGCTAATTTGGGGGAATTGCCATGAAAGCATTAATGATAACGCCGCGTCGTTCGCGGCAGCTTGAAAACATCGCAAAATGATTTGACCAGTTTCGACGTATTCAGATACTTGAATTACTGGGTCGACATCCTGAATTATCAGTACAAGAAATTGGAGACAGCGTTGGGGTGAGTATCAAAAACGCGTCCCACCATATTCGCACCATGAAAATTGCTGGTCTTGTGATGAAGCGTTCGGATGGACTGTCTGTGAGACACCGCCTGACGGATCGAGGTGTCACGGTGCTAGCATTCTTAAGAATGCTAGAATAGTTCTGGAGTGGAGGAATGGAGAGAGGTGATTTTTATGGATGTATGGAGTAATCTACAATCTGTCTACAAGATCCGACACAGAGAAAATACAGAGAGAAGAGAAAAGATGGTATGAAAATTGTAACGTTAACTGAACAAAATTATGAGCGAGTCGTAGCAGATGCTGCGGCGATCATTCGTCGTGGCGGTATGATTGTGTATCCAACCGAAACAGCGTACGCGCTTGGTGTTGATGCGACAAACAAAGGTGCAGTACGGAAACTCTACACATTCAAAAAACGTGCAGATGATAAACCAACCCACGTACTCGTTAGTGGAATGGAAATGGCTAGCGAGTATGCAGAAGTTAATGAATTTGGTAAAACGCTAATGCAACGATTTTGGCCCGGCCCACTTACTATTGAATATAGCAAAATCAAATTGATTTGTAATTCGCCATCATGTACTCAAAAACAGATTGCAATGCGACAGTCAAGCCACCGCTTCGCACAAGAACTTGTAGAAAAAAGCGAAGTTCCAATTACAACACCAAGCGCCAACTATCACGATGATAAGACACCGTACACACTCAAGGACATCATCGATAATTTTGGTGATGCAAATCCGCACATTGATCTTGTTATCGATGGCGGGGAATTGTCTGGAGGCGTGTCGACACTGGTGTCAGTTGTCGACAATACACTGACAATCATTCGCGAAGGAGTCATTACTGCCGAGGACATACACGACGTGCTACACTAACAATCTTGGAGGAGTGCCGGAGTGGTTAAACGGCGTTGACTCGAAATCAATTGGGGGCGCAAGTCCCACATGGGTTCAAATCCCATCTCCTCCGCAATCGGCCGAACCGAACACGCTATGTTCGGTTCGTGTACCGTTTCGAGAGGAAGGGGATTTGAAACGAAGCTTTCAAAAAATGTCATGAGCAATGCAATTATTTTGATATAATTTGAGCATGAGCATGACAACAGAATTTTCATTTGTTCTTAAGCCATCAGAACATGGAGTTGGCGTTTTTGCAGTTCATGACATCAGTAAGGGTGAGCACCTAAGGCTTTTCCCAAATGAATCAGAGCCACGAACGTGTGTGGCAAACCAAGTTCCAGAGTTGTTTCAAGAATATTGCCTCGGGAGAGGGGAGACATTGTTGTGTCCAGAAGATTTTGGTTGTATGTCAATCGGTTGGTATCTTAACCATTCATCCAATCCAAACGCGGTTCCGGATGAAGAGTTGCGATGGTACGCTCTTCGTGACATTCGTGCTGGTGAGGAGATTGTGATTGATTATAACTCGCTCAAAGAACCGCCAGAGGACCGTGCGGACTACTATGCTTCATAAAGTTTGCTAGGCAACTTTCTTCTTTGCAATTTTGCGTGCTTTTTTGCGGGGTGCTTTTTTCTTTGGTGCTCCGGTGCGCTCAGCAATGTAGCCTTCGACAAATTTGTAGAGCATTGCTGCAAGTGCACCAGATTTGCCAGCTAGCAGGTTTCGGATTGAACCAATGTCGTGCTTCATGAGCTCAACACCGTCTTCAAGACTGCGTGCAATCCGTTTTGCCGAACGAATGAGTGTGAGTGCGTAGAGGAGAACAGTACTTGCAATGACGGTCATTACAAAAATACCAACACCAGCGATGACCAAAAAAATTTCGCTTACTGATACATATTCCATGTATTCACTCTAACACGAAGTAGTGTGAACATATGATGTGAATAAGGTATACTACAGATATGACAAAACTTTTTTTGATTGGTGTAATCATTATTGGACTTGTTGTGTTGGCATATATGATCTATGCACGATCGCATGTGTCGACCACTACAAAAACGAACATCGAATCGCACATGTCGGGCGCACCAGTTTCTGCCGATCTCTTGTCAGACAGCGACGATAAGAACAATACGGAGCAGGGTACGGCGCTAACAGCAGTAATTCCGCCGAATTATCAGACAGCACTACTTGCCGGCGGATGTTTTTGGTGTGTTGAAGCTGATCTTGAAAAAGTAAATGGTGTGCTGACTGTCGAGTCAGGGTATGCAGGCGGGACCACCAAAGGGCCGACATACAAAAATTATGCGGACGGCGGCCATCGAGAAGTTGTACTGGTGACGTATGATGCAAACGTTGTTACGTACGGTCAATTAGTCGAGTATATGTTAAAGCACGCCGATCCAACCGACAAAGATGGATCGTTCCATGATCGCGGGTACGAGTATTCACCAGCTGTGTACTACAAAACCGAAGCAGAACGAGCAGATGTCGAGGCTATTGTTGCGCACCTTGATTCGCTTGGTGTATACGAAAAACCCATTGATATTTATATCGAGCCGTGGACTGCATTTTGGCCCGCTGAAGAGTACCATCAAGATTATTATCTGAAGAGTCCGTGGAAGTATAAGTATTATCGACAAGCGTCAGGACGGACTGCGTTTATTGAAAAACATTGGGGAGATGAATCCGATCGTTATGTTGTGCCGATCAACCAAGGAGTACCAGTTTCGCCTGAAACTGAAGCAGAAACATCAATAGAAACAAAAACAGATGCAGATGAAGCGGCAGATACAACGCCATGGACTTCGTATGTTAAACCAAGCGATGCAATTTTGAAGCAGACGCTCGATCCACTGCAATACAAAGTAACGCAAGAAGAGGGAACGGAGCGTGCATTTACCCATGCGTACGCAAGTAACTACGAAGATGGAATATACGTCGACATTCTTTCCGGAGAGCCGCTCTTTTCTTCAACACACAAATTTGATTCAGGCACGGGGTGGCCATCATTTACCCGACCAATTGATCCGCGATTTGTGTCGCTCCACGAAGACAACCGATTTTTCTTGCAGCGAACAGAAGTGCGAAGTGTGCATGGTGACAATCACCTCGGACACGTGTTTAATGACGCGCCACAAGAGTTGGGAGGTATTCGATACTGCATGAACGGCGTGTCACTTCGTTTTGTTCCAAAAGCAGAGATGGTTGATGCAGGATACGAAGACTACCTGTACTTGTTTGAAGAATAATGAAAGGCACATCCAATGAACAACTGCTGTCAATGGTCAAAGGTGACAGGCACCAAGTGTTTGTGTGCGAATGTCCAATTCCAATTCCATTTAACATCGGTCGACATGCATGGTTTGTGTGCGTCACGCCAGGATTATTGCCCGAACGATATGAATTACTCTATCGACCGACGGACAGGTATAGTGAGCGTTTTGGATTTCTATACAAAAATGCACTGCCGCCGTTCGGGGTTGTACCTGAATTTAACGAATGGATTACCCGCGATCCAAACAATGTAGTGACGCTTCGCGGTATTGTCGAAGGAGAAGTTGCTGCGGCGATGATCAAAGTTATTACCGCAACGCCACACACGTATCCGTACACCGATCACTACCGTGTTATTCCTGGACCAAACAGCAATACCTATGTAGCGTGGGTGCTTGAACAGTTTGATACTGATATAACATTGTCATGGCGAGCGTTTGGAAAAAGTTATCCAGTGCGCTTGTCACGAGACTGACGAAGTGATCGTGCTACAAACACAGGAGTGAGAAAGGCAATCAAAAGTGTTGCAAAGAAGTGCGGGTCGCCATAGTATTCCATAACATTACTTGAGTCGTTTACCAGATATGCGATAGAGAAAAAGATGGTATCGATCAGAAAGCCGAGTAATATGGTGACAACACCAAACATTGCTCCAGTTACCATACTTGGGTATGGAAATTGACGAAGGTATTTCCATCCAAACCACCCGGTTACGAGTGCAGTGACTACCATTCCCGCATACCAAACACTTTGTGAAATTTCTGATGCGGTAACAGGAAATACAAAGCTGATGATAATACCAAGAACAAATGTTGTCGCGTATGCGTAGAATGCGTACCGAAGCGCTAAGTTGAATTTAAGTGTTGGCATAGTGCTTTTGATTTTAGCACGAGCGCCAGGCCTACTATCCACCACGCGCGATTAGCTGTCCTGGTAATCCGGGACAAAACATGGTCCCTAAATCACGTCAATTGCACTTTTGTATAGTGTGTATACACTATACAAAAGTGCAATACGCGCGATTAGCTCAGTCTGGTTAGAGCGCTACATTGACATTGTAGAGGTCACAAGTTCGAGTCTTGTATCGCGCACAATTTGTTCTATTGCTGTTACAATACATGTAATGCATGGGCGAACAAAAACAACATTGACGTTTGTTGTGGTGCTGTGGGTTGTCTTAACAACAGCGGCAGCGTGGTTTGTACATAGTTTGTTTGGTGGTTTTGATTATGGCTACATTCGTTCGGTGCCGCTCCTGCCATTGTCTGCAGAAGCTATTCGATACGGATTAGTCATTGGCGCATTTGCATTTGCAACACTGGTGCCATACATCGTGTATTTATTGGGTGCGGGAAAGTTTCGTGCACAGAAAGTTGCGGCGGGTATGGTTGGAGAGCTTGCCAATGCTCAAGAACAGCTGCGTCGATTGTATGATCAGGGGCCTGTGCCGCACACGATGCTCACAACCAAAGGAGTAATGCACAACCCCAACAAAGCAATCGTACGGTTTTTCAAAAGCACGTACGACGAACTTGAGGGGAGTGATTTTTTTCAGCGATTTCACGAAGACGATCGAGATGTGGTGACTGATATGCGAGCAAAACTCAGTCGCAATGTACCATTTGATCGGATTGAAGCGCGCGCTATCCGAAGCGACGGCGCAGTGCGGTGGGTGTACGTCTCGATTTTTGCTATTACTGATCCAAAAACGAACGATCGGTATGGTTTGGTAACGCTCGTTGACTTTACTGAACAGAAAGAACTTGATGAAGCAAAGACGGCGTTCGTGTCGTTAGCCTCACACCAACTTCGGACACCACTTTCAACAGTCAAATGGTACACCGGCATGCTTGCTTCAGGTGATTTAGGGCCACTCAATGAAAAGCAGCACACGTATATCGAAAAGGTGCGCGCCAGCAATGAAGTGTTGATCGATCTGGTAAGTACACTTCTTGATGTGTCGCGCATTGAGATGGGGACACTCCAGCTTGATATTGGGCCGGTCGATGCAACAGCGCTTTCAGAGAGTGTGCTCGAAGAACAAGCACCATATATTGCCGAAAAACAGCTACGAATTGAAAAACAATACGACCCTCAATTCCGCAACATCCAAAGTGATGAGCGATTGTTGCGGGTGGTGTTTCAAAATCTCTATTCAAACGCAATCAAATATACGCCAGCAGGTGGTTCAGTTACGATTGATCTTCGTGCGCGCGGTGGCGAACACACAATTGTCGTTACCGATACCGGTTTTGGTATTCCGGTCGATCAGCAGGACAAAATCTTTAGCAAAATGTTCCGTGCAGACAATGCTCGTGAGGCGACCTCGGACGGCAATGGTTTGGGGCTCTACCTGACCAAGTCGATTGTCGAGATGCTTCGAGGCGAAATAAGCTTTACATCTGAGGAAAATAAGGGCACAACCTTCACGGTGACATTCAGATAGGAGGGTGCTACACTAGGATTACTACTCATAAACTGTAGATACACTATGACTGATACACAACACAGCGTACTTATCGTTGATGACAACCAAGAGCTTGTCATGGTGCTCAAAGATAAGTTTGAAATGGAAGGATTTACCGCGCACGTTGCGCACGATGGTGAAGAAGGGCTTACGCAAGCACTTGAACATCACCCAGACATTATTTTGCTTGACGTCATGATGCCCAAAAAAGACGGATGGGAAGTGATTGCCGGTTTGCACGAAGACGAATGGGGCAAAGATGCAAAAATTATTTTACTAACCAATCTCAACGACATGGACAGTATTTCAAAAGCAGTTGAAGCAGGTAACTTTGAATACTTTGTGAAAACTGACTGGGAACCAGGTGAGATTGTTGCGCGCGTTAAAGAAATGCTTCAAAACTAAGTATGAAAATGACAACTGTTGGATTTATTGTACTCGTGCTTGCTGTTGCGATTGGACTCTATGTTATGAGTACACGAAATGATGAGACTGGAGACGAGACACGAAACGAACCACCGCAAGTACAACGAGAATGTGTTGTTGGCGGATGTAGTGGAACGCTCTGCGTGAGCGCGAGCGATGAACCAGTCTTTAGTACGTGTGAATACGCGGCATGGTACGCATGTTACCGCGAACCATTTGCTGTGTGTGAAATGCAAGCATCAGGACAATGTGGTTGGACACCATCTGCTGAACTCGATCAATGTATTGCCGATAACCAAGAATTTCCAACACCAGACGACGCCAAGTTCTAGTTGAGCGCTCTGGTTTCGATTTCCTCCGTTAGCTTTTTAAGAAGTGCTTCAAGCGAAAGTGTTTCTTTGGTACCGCTTCGATGTTCGAGTGTGACAGTTGTATCGGACACTTCGTTGTCGCCGATAACAATCGCATACGGGGTTTTGCTCATTTTCCAGTTCCGAATTTTCTTACCAAGTCCGTTATTGCTGTAATCGAGTTCGGTACGAATGTTTGCTGCTCGGAGTTGTTTTTCTAATTCGTGTGCATAGTCGCGATGTGCTTCGGCAATTGGAAGGACAGTAACTTGTACTGGCGAGAGCCACGTTGGGAACGCACCACCAAAGTGCTCAATAAGTGGTCCCATAAATCGTTCAACTGAACCCATGATAGCGGCGTGGATCATGACAATTCGTTCCTCTGCACCAGTTTCGTTGATGCACGTCAGATCAAAACGCTCTGGCATATTCATATCAAGCTGGATTGTTGCGACTTGGTGTGTTCGATCGAGTGCATCAGTTGCCAGAAAGTCGATTTTTGGTCCGTAAAATGCTGCTTCACCAACACATTCTTCGACGACAACCCCGCGATCTGCAGCAAGTTCTCGCAGTCGGTTTTCGGCTTTGAGCCATACTGATTCATCACCGAGATATTTATCAGGCTCTTTCGGATCGTGGAGCGAAAGTGTTGGCGTAAGAGTAAATCCAAATGCGCCATAAAACGTATCAATAATATCCCAGATAGCGCCCATCTCGTCTTTAACTTGTTCGTATCGGCAAAAAACATGTGCGTCATCTTGTGTGATTGATCGAACACGAGTTAGACCGGCAAGCTCACCAGTTTGTTCGTCACGGTATACTTTTGTTGTGTTCGCATAGCGTTGTGGCATTTCACGATAGCTGTGTTTCTTGCGATCAAAAATTTGTGTGTGGTGCGGACAGTTCATTGGTTTGACCACGAACTCGTGTCCTTCGCGGGTTTGTATCTTAAATAGTTCGTCACCAAACTTATCCCAGTGTCCACTTCGTTCGTACAAGTCTTTCTTGGTCAGGTGGGCGATGTCGACACGTTGATATCCTTTTTGGGAACGCAATTCCCACACAAATCCATCGAGTAAATCACGGAGCAGTGTTCCTTTAGGTGTAAAGAGTGGCAATCCAGGTCCTACAAGATCTGAAAACAAAAAGAGATCAAGTTCACGTCCGAGCTTTTTGTGGTCGCGCTCTTTCGCAAGTTCACGTCCTTCTTCGTATGCTTTGAGTTTTTCAGGTGTTTCAAACGCGAGCCCGTAAACGCGAGTGAGCATCGTGTTGTGTTCATCGCCGCGCCAGTATGCACCAGCAACTCGGTCGAGCTTGAACGAAGCAGGATCAATATCGCGTGCAGGATTTTCACTGTGCCCACCACGACACAAATCGGTAAACCCGCCGCAGGTGTAGAGCGTAATCGTCGAGCCTTCGCGAGCCAATTCGTCAATCAGTTCGAGTTTATAGGGGTTTTTGGCAAAGTGTGTTCGTGCTTCATCTGCACTAACTTCGTTTCGTTCCCATGCTGTCCACAAGGCAAGAGAGTCACGCATTGTCTGCTCAATTTTTGATAGATCTTTGTCGCCTATGGTGAGATTATCGAAATCATAGTAGAAGCCATTATCGATCGCTGGTCCGATGGTTGGTATTGCGTCTGGGTAATGTTCGTTGACCGCTGCGGCAAGCAGGTGCGCCAATGTGTGTCGTATGCTGTGTAATTCTGTCGTCATAGTTGCTATTGTAGTCTAGATACGCGGAAAGAACAAAGTGATTGACAAACTGGGGTACATTCGTAGTATTGGTTAGAGTTCTTTAAGAGAAAGGAGGTGGCCGATGCCACTAACGTTCCTTCCGGGAGCGCATACCACATATCTCGAACACGAAAGCGGAGTTCGAGGTGTGTTGGAGCAAGCGCTGGTCAGAGCGAGGCTCCCACTTCGACTTGATTGGAAGTTTTCTATTGCAAGTGGCGCAAAAGGTACGCCACACTCGCCTCGCCTTCGAGTGCATGGTGTTGATCAATTTCAAACCCTGCGTTTGACGGTTAAGTACGGAGGCAATGATACTGCGGTTAAAGTCAGCCTTATCGTTCCAGGGGGATATGCACCACATGAAGTCGAGCGACGATTGCGTGAGATTGAAGACGATATCAATTGATCAATTCTTTGAAGCAGCATCGTGGCTTCGCTATGAGCACGCACAAGAGAAGCAGCACCTGTACGAAACGTACCTCCACCGAAGAAAAAAGAGCATTCCGTTTTTCGTTTGGTTGGTGCTGTTTCTCGACAAAGATCGCACGTTTGTAGAAATAGCAGCTGTTCTCGATGTTTCAGAGAATGTCGTTGGTCAGACGTACCGAAAATATTTCGAGTCGATATTGCCGGAGACATTTCGCGGCATCGAACGAATGCGTCGGTACCATCAACGGATCGCCCGAGGAGAATGACCTCGGGCGCTTTTCATTACAGCGCTTTGATTTTGTCTGCTAGCAGTGACAGATCACCGCCACGGTCAGAGAGTGTTCCTTTGATCGCAACGCATCCACCGGCCTCCAAGATCGCACGCACTTCGGGGTAGAGTTTTGGAAAAACAACAATCTCCATCGTGCTGTGTTTGTCAGAGATGAGGACAAATGCCATGTTCTCACCACTTCGAGTGTGAATTGGCCGAACCGTTTCAATCACGCCAAGCACAATCGTCTGAATACCCGCGGGCACTTCACTTTTGAGCGTGGCGATATCGCTTCCATATTTGTCGAGTTTGTCTTGATGCGCATCGAGTGGATGCCCGGTAATGTAGAGTCCGAGCAATTCTTTTTCCCATCGCAACATCTCTTCGGCGCTTGCGGCTGGTGCGTCGTGGAGTTGTAATGTTGGCACAGTACTCTGATCCTCCATTAACCCAAAGAGTGAGTCTTGGCTTTCCGCAATCGAGCCAGTGTGACGAGAATATGACAGCAAGTCGTCGAGATTGCCGAGCATGCTTCCACGTTCACCAAGATTATCGAGTGCACCACATTTGATGAGCGATTCGAGTGCACGCTTGTTGAGCATCTTGCTATTTGATCGACCCAGTAGGTTTTCAAGCGACGTGTATGGACCATTCGCTTTGCGTTCACGAATAAGTTCACGAGTGATGCCTTCACCAAAGTTTTTAATGCTCGAAAGTCCAAATCGAATACCGTATGCCTCACGGGGATCAGTATCATATGCAACAGTAAAGTCAGCGAGTGATTCGTTAATATCAGGCGGTAATACTTCAATCCCCATCGATGCACACTCGGCAACAGTAATTGCGACTTTATCGGTGTCGCCAGACTCGGCGGACAACACCGCAGCCATGTAAGCGTGCGGATAATTCGCTTTCATGTATGCCGTTTGGTATGCAACGCGCCCATAACTTGCGGCGTGTGCTTTGTTGAAACCATATCCTTGAAATGGTTCAAACAAGTCCCACAATCCTTCGGCTTCTTCGACGGTCATGTCTGAATGTTTCTGACAGCCGGCAACGAAAATATCGTGCTGCTTTGCCATCTCTGCGGGAATTTTCTTACCGATCGCTTTTCGAAACTTGTCGACTGTTTTCCAGGTGTAGCCAGCAAGTTCGAGCGCGGCTGACATCAAGTCGTCTTGATACACCAAAATTCCGTATGATTTATCCAAGAAGTTTTCCATTTTTGGATGATGGTACGTCACCGCTTCGTCGCCATGCTTGCGCGCAATATATCGTGGAATGTTTTTCATTGGCCCTGGTCGGTAGAGCGCGATCATCGCGTTGATGTCGTGAATGGTGTCAGGACGAAGTTCTTTCAGGAACTGTGTCATTGCTTGTCCGCCAAGTTGAAACACACCGTGAGTTTTACCTTCAGCAAGCATTGCAAACGTCGCTGCATCATCGAGCGGCACTTTTTCAATATCAATATCGACGTCATAGAGTTTTTTGACACGACCAATAGCGTCCGCGAGAACGGCAAGGTTGGTGAGTCCCAAAAAGTCAAACTTCAGAAGTCCAATACCATCTTCACCAACGGCGTGCATGTTGTATTGCGTAATAAGTTTGCCACTCCCTTTCGGATCGGGTTGGATTGGCACGTGTTCGTCGAGTGGGTCAGGCGAGATGACCACTCCGGCCGCGTGGACACCAATGTGTCGGGCATTCCCCTCGATTTTTTTGGCCATGTCGATGATGGTCTGAACATCCTCGTCGGTTTCGTAGAGTTCTTTGAGTTCTGGTTCTTCTTCAAATGCGCGATCAATAGTCATCGGAAATCCTTGCGCACCGATAGGAATAAGTTTTGCAATTCGGTCACCCATGCCGTAGTCGTAGCCGAGCGCACGCGCGGTGTCACGAACGGCCGCGCGCGCCATCAATGTTCCAAATGTTCCAATTTGCGCAACTTTATCCTCGCCATATTTTTCGCGAGCATATTGGATAATTTCGTCGCGTCGATCGTCGGCAAAGTCCATATCAATGTCGGGAGCTGACGGCCGATCGGGGTTGAGGAATCGCTCAAAAGGGAGGTCATACTCGAGCGGATTGATTTTAGTAATTCCAGTAAGGTAGGTTACTAACGATCCGGCAACAGATCCTCGAATGGTCGTCAAAATACCGCGTTCACGAGCTTCACGGAGCAAATCTCCAACGACCAAAAAGTACGTTGCATATCCTTTGCTTTCAATCGTTTCCATTTCAAACTCAACTCGCGCACGAAACTCTGGTGTGTCCTCGAGTCCTTTTTCTTCAATACCATTTTCAACAATCGCACGAAGTTTTTCCTCAGGGGTTTTGCCATCTCGGATGACATAGTCGGGAAACTTCCACTGTTCAAGCTCAAGATGGAATTGACATCGCTTCGCAACACCAATGGTGTTTTCAAGTGCTTCGGGAGTGTCGGCAAAATACTCAGATGCACGATCTTGTGAGATAAATGAAAAATCTTCTTGGCCGCGAGCAATGTTTCGTCGTTCGGTGCCTTGGATGGAGAGCAGTGTGTCGCGCACCTGCTTGTCACCTGGCTCCATGTAATAAACATCGTGCGCGGCAAGGAGCGGTACTCCAGAGTCGGCACTGAGCTCAATGATTTGTTGTTTGCGATCAAGTTGTCCATCCATCTCGGGGTGGTGAGTGAGTTCGAGATAGACGTTCTCTTTACCATAGAGCTTCGTATACTTTTCTAGAACACGCTTTGCGACATCCGGTTTTCGTGCCAAAAGGCCATCAACATGTTCACCAGAAAAATGTGGCACGATACATATGAGTCCGTCAGTGTGACGTGCGAGAAGTTCATGGTCGACACGAGGTTTGTAATAAAACCCTTCGATATAACTTTTTGTTACCAGTTTGATGAGATTGCGGTAGCCAGCGTCATTTTCTGCAAGCAATACGAGTCGGTGACGTTTCGTGTCAAGACCTGCTTCTTTATCGTGGCGTGTTCGAGCGGCAACATAGAAATCAACACCAATGATTGGTTTGATATCCGCTTTGGTGCATTCGATGAAAAAATCGACTGCACCGTAGAGATTGCCGGCGTCGGTAAGTGCGAGTGCTTCCATGCCATCTGCTTTGGCAGCGGCGACAAGATCCTTAATCTTCGGAAGTGCATTCAGGAGACTAAAATGACTATGGGTGTGTAAATGCACGAACTTCGGTTGCATGCTTACTAGTATAAAACACTCAGAAATGAAAACCGAAGAAGTGGTATCGAAACCGACGACTGTCAAATGATACAATGCACACATGCACTACATTATCGGAGTTGATGAAGTGGGTCGTGGACCAATTGCGGGGCCGGTGGCGGTTGGCGCAGTTGTTGTTGCAGAAGAGGCGATGCCCGAGCTGGCGGAGCGCTGCGAAGGGTTTCGTGACTCAAAGAAATTGTCGGAAAAGAAACGTGAAGAGTGGAGTAGTCGAATTAAAGAATATGCTGATCAAGGACTACTTCGCTACACAGTGTCTTTAATAGATGCACACTATATTGATCGAGCTGGAATTGTGCCTGCTATAGGACATGCAGCTTCTGAGTGTCTGAAATCGTTCAAGCTTGATCCGAACAAATGCCAAGTTCTTTTGGACAGAGGGATTACAGCCCCGGAAGAATATGCTGATCAAAAAGACATCATAAAAGGGGATGAGACTGAATTGGTGATCGCGCTTGCCTCAATTGTGGCCAAGGTGACGCGTGATCGAAGAATGGTCGAATATGCTAGCGAATACCCAAACTATGGCTTTGAGCAGCACAAAGGCTATGGGACAAGCAAGCACTACGAGGCAGTGAAAAACCACGGATTGACACCTATCCACAGGCGCTCCTTTATGGGTCGAAAATAGTTGCGTAGATTCGTTTTATGGGGTAGTATAATCCCCGTTATGTCAGTACGAATGCGACACACGCGGTCTCACACCAAGAACCGCCGAAGCCACCACGCACTAGAACAAGTGCGACTTTCGAAGTGTGCCAATTGCGAATCACTCCACGTTCGTCACCGCGCATGCGGAGATTGTGGACAATACCGCGGTCGGCAAGTTGTTGACGTTGCTGGACAGAACAAACGACGAGCTGCCCGTGCTCGAGCAAAAGCAAAAGCACGAGGAATTGATCCTGACGCAGCATCGTCAGGCGAGTAGTTTGGCTTTGACAACTGAATACTCGTCAAAGTAGATTTTTGTACTTTGATATGGCACATCGACATCACGCACGAGCAATAGTGTTGCAATCGCTCTACGAGCTTGATTTTAATCGTGACCGACGCCCCGACCAGGACGTCGTTCTTCAACGAAACATCGATCGCTTCGCGGGGAGTTTGGGTGTTTCGGATGCAAAAAATGTTGCGTTCATGACCGAGCTCTATGCAGGCATCCTAGCAAAACAAGCAGATGTCGACACTATCATCGAAAAAGCAGCCCCTGACTGGCCAATAGACAAGATTTCATTAGTTGATCGAAATACTCTTCGACTCGGACTCTATGAACTGTTGTTTGCGGACCGCGGGGAGGTTCCTCCAAAAGTTGCTATCAACGAGGCAATTGAACTTGCAAAACTCTATGGAAGTGATAGTAGTGGTCGTTTCGTTAACGGCGTACTCGGTAGTGTGTACAAAGAGCTTGGCGAGCCAGGAAAAGAACAAACGACCAAAAAACGAGTCGACGTTCCATTTGAAGAAATGCCAATTGAGAAGCTTGGCGGTGCGGTTGTTTACGCACTTCACGAAAATGAGATATATCTTGCCTTGGTCCACGATGTGTTTGGTCACTGGACGCTTTCAAAAGGGCGCATCGAAAGCGACGTGTCCGTTGAAGAGGGAACGATCAAAGAAATCAAAGACGAGATTGGGTTGACGGTCGAGATTGTCGAGGAGTTAGGCTCAAATGAGTATGTTGCGAGCCATCCAGAAAAGGGCAAAGTCCGCAAGCAGGTCAATTACTTTCTTGCCAAAGCGCCATTTGAGGATTTGCAACTTGGTTCGAGTGGGGGACTTGATGATGCAAAGTGGTTCAAGCTCGCCGAAGTGATCAGTCTCAACACGTACGACGATATTTTGCCAATTATTACCCGCGCAATTAACATCTTGATTAAGCAGTAACATGCCGGATTTTGCACAACTTGAAGAGCGACTCGGAGTATCCTTTCGTGACAAAGGCTTGTTGCAGCTTGCGTTTACTCATCGATCGTATCTCAACGAACATCGTGGAGAAGTGAAAGAGCACAATGAGCGAATTGAGTATTTGGGGGATGCAGTACTTGAGCTTGCGGTGACGAACTATCTCTATCATGAGTTCCCGGAGACGCCTGAAGGTGAATTGACCGCGTATCGAGCAGCATTAGTTAATACTCAAACACTCTCAATGATCGCCGATGGGCTTGGGATGAACGACTATCTCTTGCTTTCGAAAGGCGAAGCACAAGATACTGGACGTGCGCGAGTGTATATTTTGGCGAACACGTTTGAAGCGTTTCTTGGTGCGCTCTATTTGGATCAAGGATATGAGGCTGCAGAGAAGTTTGTGGAGGCGCATCTTTTCCCGCACACCAAAGAAGTTATCGAGAAAGAGCTCTGGAAAGATGCCAAGAGCCGGTTGCAAGAAGAAGCACAGGAACGAATTAGTGTCACGCCGCACTATGAGGTTGTGAAAGCAGAAGGGCCGGATCATGCCAAGGAGTTCACGATTGCGGTCATGTTTGGTGAGGAAATGGTCGCCGAAGGGACGGGTTCGTCAAAGCAAGAGGCTGAGCAGCAGGCCGCCGAGCGGGCACTATCGGCGAAGGGGTGGTAAACGACAGCTGACCACCCAGCACCTTGTTTTCACACGTATTATTTGGTATATTCTTCCCACTGTATTTGTAACTTAGGAGATATAGAAACAAGGTGCTGGGTTGGCTTTCAGTAGTCGCTCACTCCTCAGAAAACCATGGCAAAACAAAAGCAATTAATCAAACTGGCGTGTACGAAGTGTAAGGAAGTAAATTACTGGTCACGCAAGAACAAAAAGCTAGTTGAGCGCAAAATCGAGCTCAAGAAGTTTTGTAATACGTGCCGAAAGCACACCGAGCACAAAGAAAAGAAAAAGTAAGATATTGAAAGCATGTTGCATACAACATGTTTTCTTTTTGATTGTTACACTTAAATAATAGCTATACATACTGGGGGGGTATGAAAAAAGAAGAAAAAATAAGGGCGATTGCCCTTCGGAAAGATGGATATTCAATTAGTGAAATAGCTGATCTCACAGGTGTCTCAAAGAGTTCTGTGTCAACATGGGTTCGAGGTGTGGTTTTAGATCGTGCGGCACGAGAAAGAATTGAATACTTAAAGAAAAAAGGGCGTTTGAAATCACATAAAACTCTTCGTGCCCGCAAAAAACAAAGGAAGAAAGATGCGCTACGGCGTGCACAACAATTGCTGGGCTCTGAGAATAAGGTGCTTTGCGCCATGCTGTGTTGGTGTGAGGGCGCTAAAGACGAAGATAGGTCATCACTTGCTTTTACTAATTCAGATCCTCTGCTAGTCTCGACATTTTTGAGCTTGCTAAGACATCATTTCGAAATTGATGAATCCAAGTTTCGAGTTTGTTTACATATCCACGAGTATCATAATTTTGATGATCAAATACTGTTTTGGTCAACAGTAACTAACATCCCACGGTCTCAGTTCATAAAGCCTTTCCGAAAAGAACACACCGGAATTCGGCGTCGTGCAAACTACCAAGGATGTGTTAATATTCGGTATCATGATGTTCAGCTTGCTCGGGTACTTAACTTGTTGGCGGTTGAATATATGAAGCAGTATGGGTCTATCGGTTAATTGGTAAACCACGGGACTCCAAATCCCGGACTGCAGGTTCGAGTCCTGCTAGACCCGCAATGATTCGATTATTTGTCCTTATTATCGCCTTGGTTGGAATTGTGACGATTGTGTTGGCACTTGTTCGCGCTGATGCGCCGCATGTGTCGGTTACTACTGACAATACTGCAGTTGTTATCATGGGAGGCGAAGACTTTCGTGTTGCAGTGGCAGACAATAGCGCAACTCGTGTACAAGGATTAAGTGGCAGAACAGGATTGCCAGAAAACGAAGGGCTGCTGTTCGTTTTTGAGAGGGCAGGTCAGCACGGCATTTGGATGAAAGACATGCAATTTGCGATTGATATTATTTGGATTGATGCGAATGGCGCGATTGTGCACATCGAACATGTCGTTGCTCCAGAAACATTTCCACATATTTTTGTTTCCGACACTGACGCATTGTATGTCCTTGAAGTTAAAGCCGGCGAAGCAGAGCGAGTTGGTGTGTCGGTTGGTGATTATGTTACGTTGCCGCGACTAGACAACTAACTATTTGTATTCTCGACTTCGATATCCACACACCACATACGTGTACAATTGAATACAAGTCACATACGAAAGAACATGTTGTCGCGCATGTTCTTTCATTATCACCGCGACATAATTACCACAGTGTGTATGACCACTCCCGTTCAGATTCGTAAGCGCAATGGAAGCTTTGCCCCATTTGAAGCAGACAAAATTACCAATGCGATTAGTAAAGCGTTCTTTGCACACACTGGAGATGCACATCGAGCGGTTTCAGAAGAAATTACCCAGTCAGTTCTTGCTGATCTAGAGGCAAAAGATGATCGCGCAGCGGGTGAGTGGGTGCCAAGTGTTGAAGAAGTACAAGATTTAGTCGAGCTTGCAATCATGGAGCGCGGCTATTTTGATGTCGCGAAGTCATACATTGTGTATCGGTTCCAACAACACAAGCGACGAGAGACTGAGCGAGCTGAAGTTGCAGAAAAAATTCGTCACAATGCACTGACGGTCCGTTCTGACGATGGATCAACTGAAATTTTTTCACTCGATGCAGTGCGTGCGGCATTTCGACATGCCGCTCGTGGAGTTGAGGACGACATTGATATTGATGCGTTGGTAACACAAGTTGAAGCAGAAGTGTACGAAGGCATGACAACACGAGAGATCGCACACGCACTTGTGTTGGTCGCTCGATCATTTATTGAACGTGATCCAGCGTACAGCGCAGTTGCATCACGGCTCTTGCTTGAAAACATTGTGTACGGAGATGCAGTGGGAAGTGATGACGTTGAGGATCCATTATTTGTCGCGCACTACCGCCAAAACTTTGCGAGTTACATTGATGAAGCAGTAAAAAAAGAATTGCTTGCACCAGAAATGCTCGAGTTTAACATGGCAAAAATCTGTGCTGCGATTAAACCAGAAAACGACGATTTGTTCCGGTACCTAGGAACACAAACACTCGTTGATCGATATTTCATTCGAGACAAATTTAATCCAGGGCACACGCGCTACATGGAGACACCACAATATATGTGGATGCGTGTTGCGATGGGACTTGCCCTTCGTGAAAAAAACAAAGAAGAAAAGGCGATCGAATTTTACAATCTCTACTCAAGTCTTCGATTTGTATCGAGTACGCCGACGTTGTTCCACTCAGGAACGCTCCATCCACAACTCTCGTCATGTTATCTTGGAACAGTAGGGGATGATCTCAATAGTATTTTCAAGACGTACAGCGACTGTGCACAACTCTCAAAATATGCTGGTGGTATTGGATGGGACTGGTCACCAATTCGTGCAACTGGTGCACGCGTCAAAGGGAACGATATCACCAGTAATGGAGTGATCCCATTTTTGAAAATTCAAGACTCAACCACTGTTGCTATTAACCGCAGTGGACGACGACGTGGCGCAACGGCAGTCTATCTTGAAACATGGCACTACGACATTGAAGACTTTTTGAAGTTACGTAAAAATACCGGTGATGATCGACGACGAACGCACGAACTCAATACGGTCAACTGGATCCCAGACCTCTTTATGCAACGAGTGCGCGACGACGGCGAATGGACGCTCTTTTCTCCAGATGAGGTGAAAGATCTGCACGATCTCTATGGTGCGGCATTTAAAAAAGCATACGAAAGTTACGAAGCAAAAGCTGCACGTGGTGAAATGCGAGTGTGGAAGAAGGTGCAAGCGCGAACGCTCTGGAAAGAAATGATCACGCAAGTATTTGAAACAGGGCACCCATGGATGACGTTCAAAGATGCGTGTAACGTGCGAAGTCCACAAGACCATGTTGGTGTAGTCCACAACTCAAACCTTTGTACCGAAATTACACTGAACACAATCGCTGACGAAGAAACAGCGGTATGTAACCTCGGGTCAATTAACTTGGCGCGACACATGGCAGATGGTGAGCTCGACATCAAGGCACTCGAGCAGACGACCACAACAGCGATGCGCATGCTCGACAACGTGATCGACATCAACTTTTATCCAACTGTTGAATCAAAGAAATCAAACTTACGCCACCGACCGGTTGGTCTCGGGATCATGGGATTCCAAGATGCGCTCTATATGGCTGACATCAATTTTGATTCAGATGAGTGTGTTGCGTTTGCTGATTACAGTATGGAGTTGATTTCGTACCACGCGATTATGGCCAGCTCGGAATTGGCAAAAGAACGTGGTACGTATGAAAGTTACACTGGTTCAAAATGGGATCGAGATATTTTTCCGGTCGACACTGTTGCATTGTTGGCAGAAGAGCGTGGTGAAGACATTCCAGTTACTACACAAGGGAAACTCGACTGGAAACCAGTTCGTGAACATGTGAAGCGGCACGGTATGCGAAACTCGAACTGTATGGCGCTTGCACCAACAGCAACCATCTCAAACATTGCTGGATGTTTACCAACGATCGAACCGATCTACAAAAACATTTACGTCAAAGCAAACATCTCGGGTGAATTTACCATTACCAACCACTACCTTATCCAAGACCTCAAAGAAGCAGGGTTGTGGAACGGCGAAATGCTCGAGCTCATCAAGGGTGCTGAAGGAGACATTTCACACATTTCAAGTATTCCACAGCGCTTGAAAGATAAATACAAAGAAACATTTTCAATCGATCCAATGTGGCTCATTAAAGCAGCAGCGTATCGAGCAAAATGGATCGATCAAAGTCAATCATTGAACGTATTCTTCAAGGGAACCTCAGGAAAGGCAATTTCTGATTTGTATCAATACGCGTGGACTTTGGGACTCAAAACAACGTATTATCTCCGCACACTTGCTGCATCATCGGTTGAAAAGAGTACTGTTTCGCTCGAAAAACAATCAACAACGTCGATCGCTGATCGAGCTCGAAACGAGCGTGCGGCAGCGGCAGTTGCAGAGGTCAAAAAAGAAGTAGTCGCGGCACCGGCATCAGTCGTTGCATCGTCGCCATCTTCGTTTGGGGCAGCACCAAAAATCTGTAAAATTGACGACCCTGATTGTGAAGCATGTCAGTAAGAATACAGAACGAGCTTGTGAGTGACTATATTCTTACTGACCCAGCACCTTTGAACCTCATATCTTTTGCTGTGCCAAAGGTGCTGGGTTCGTAATTACTCAATTCGTAAACTCATTAAGGAAAGTATGAAAAAGACAATCATTAACTCAGAAGGGACCGATCCAAATAAAATCTTGCCACTGAAGTATCCGTGGGCACGTGAACACTACAAGACTGGTATCAAAAATAACTGGGTACCCGAAGAAGTGTCGATGCAGCTCGACGTTGAGTTGTGGAAAAAGAAGGGCGAAGGAGCATTGACCGACGACGAACGGCACATGATCTTGTGGAATCTTGGCTTTTTCTCGACAGCTGAAAGTTTGACTGCGAATAATATCGTGCTTGCTGCATATCGACACGTCACTAATCCAGAATGTCGGCAGTACATGCTTCGGCAAGCATACGAAGAGGCGGTGCACACAGACACGTTTATTTATTGTTGTGACACGCTCGGCCTTGATCCCGACGAGATCTACAACATGTATGAAACTATTCCATCGATCAAGGAAAAAGACGAGTTTGTGATCAATATGACGAAGTCGGTGCTCGATCCCAACTTCACAACCGATGGAACAGAAAACATCCAAAAATTTGTTAATGACTTGTTCGGATTTTACGTCATTATGGAGGGAGTTTTCTTTTACGCTGGGTTTGCGATGATGCTCTCACTCCTTCGACAGAACAAAATGACGGGTACTGGTGAGCAATTCCAGTTTATTTTACGAGATGAAAGTGTGCACCTTGCGTTTGGGACTGATCTTATCACGACTATTGTTGATGAAAATCCAGAGATTTGGACGAACGAATTCAAGGCAAGCCTTCGAAGCAAAATGGAACAGGCGGTTGAGCTTGAAATGAAGTATGCTTACGAAGCATTGCCAAAAGGAATTATGGGGCTTAATCCTGATGCGGTTGCAGAATATATCAAGTTTATTGCTGACCGTCGATTGGTCCGATTGAACCTTGAACCACTCTACAACATCAAACAAAATCCATTGCCGTGGATGAGTGAGATTATGGACATGAAAAAAGAAAAGAATTTCTTTGAAACTCGCGTGACCGAGTACCAAACAGGAGGGCAGCTTGACTGGGATTAAAGAACTTGTATAATATTTCTGTCTGTATCAGATGATCGCGCTTGTCCGACGCTTCGGCGTTTAGGGCGGTGAGGAAAGTCCGGACACGTGTCCCGGTTCACCGGGAGAGCAGGGTAGTGGGTAACCCCCATCTGGCGCAAGCCACGAGGTGCGAGCAGAGATGCCAACGCCGAAAGGCCGCGGGTTCCTTTGAGGAATAGTTCTATGGCAACATAGAGGTGAAACAGCTAAATCCTTACCTACGTGCAAGGTCGTGTCCCCTGATCACGCAAGTGGTCAGACGGGAAGTGCCGCAATGATCGTGCTGGTAACAGTACGGCAAGATAAATGATCATCATCCCAGCTTGCTGGGAAACAGAATCCGGCTTATCGATACAGCACCACACTATGTTAAACGTCCCGTTTTCGCGGGACGTTTAGCGTTACCAGGATATTTTAAACTCACGATCGTGAGTTTAAAATATCCTGTGTATAGGCATCGTGTTGACCAAATTATAAACCGTTCGTATAATGAGAAGTACGCTGGAGTTATTCTAGTGTTAGAAACGTATAACCAGAAAATGTATGAAAGAGCTTGAACAGGAATTTTTGGAGTTTGTAGTTAAGAGTCTTGTGGACAACCCAGACAAGGTAAAGGTTGAGCGCAAAGTGGACGAAATGGGAGTGCTTTTGACGCTCGATGTTGCACAAGAAGACATGGGTAAGATTATCGGGCGCCAAGGAAACACCGCAAAAGCAATTCGCACACTCCTTCGAGTGGTTGGTATGAAAAACAACGCGCGAGTAAACTTGAAGGTCAACGAACCAGAAGGTGGTTTGCGATCAGGAGATCAGGGAGGCGTACCAAAAGACTACCAGTCAGCCAATGTTGACGACGCGATGAACGAACTCAAGAACTAACGATTTCCTCAAAATAAACAACATATTCAGTCCAGCCAGTATGGTTGGACTGAATTTTGCTATACTGTACATATGAAAAACTTTCATGTGGTAACACTCTTTCCGCAGATTGTCGACGCATACTTATCTGAGTCAATGCTTGGTCGTGGGAGAGAATCAGGAAAAGTTGCATACCACGTGCACGACCTTCGATCATTTGGTGCTGGCAAACACAAACAAGTTGATGATCGACCATATGGCGGCGGTCCAGGAATGGTACTCCAAGCAGAGCCAATCGTTACTTGTGTTGAAAAAGCATTGTCGGGTGTGGATAAGAATTCAGCGGTTATTGTCATTACGAGTCCAGGTGGAGACCAATTGAGCAACGGTCTTGCAAGTGTGTGGCTCGAACAATATGACCACGTACTTATTATTGCTGGCAGGTATGAGGGAATCGACAGTCGAGTCGAATTGATTTTACGGGATGTCGGATACAATGTCGTTTTGATTTCTATAGGACCATATGTGCTAACCGGCGGTGAATTGCCGGCGCTGGTCATGATCGACAGCATGGTGCGTCGTATTCCGGGCGTCCTTGGGAATGATGAATCGGTTGAAGAAGAGCGTACGGCAAGTCACGAAATGTATACACGGCCAGAAATAGTTACGTACAACGAAAAAGACTACGAAGTGCCCGACGTGCTACTTTCTGGCAATCACGCTGACATAGAAACATATCGTCAAGGTTAATCCACACTGAGTAGAGTGCCAGTTGGTGCTACACTTGTACACATAATATAACGGGGTTAATTTTTGGTATGAGTTTTTTGAAACGGAGTAATGTGATGTGGAGTGCTGTTTTGTTTTTGGTGCTTGGTGTGTTCGTGGTTTCTGCCGCACCTCCAACCTCACAATACCGTCCCGCTGAAACACTCGATCCAACATGCTCTCCTGGAGACGCCAACTGTAGCGTCTCACCACTCAACCTCGGTCAAGCCATCGGAGCAAATGCCAGTGGCACTAGCCCAACCAGTGGCGGACTCTTCTTTGCAAGTGCATCAAGCACATTCACCCAAAACGCATCACTCCTCTGGAACACACTAACTGACCACCTCAATCTTACTGGTGCTGGACTGGATATGACGGTGGCATCGTCGTCGTTGTCTATTGTTGCGACGACAACTCTGAATGATCCGCTCAAGCATCTTTTTGTTGATGCTGGTGTGGCATATTTAACGTCAATCAGTAACCCCGATTTGTATATCGTTGATGTTAATGATCCAAACAATCCTACAATAATTTCACAAACCAACTTTCCATCATTAACAAACTTGGCAGAGATTGTTGTCATTGGTGATTATTTATACAGTACAGGTAATCAAGGACTAACAGTTCTAGACATATCTGACAAAACAAACCCGCTACTACTTGTTGTTGAGCCAAACTTTGGAAAAAATTATGGGATAGCCTTGTCAGGAAGTATTGTCTACGGCGTTGATGATGCTGCAAATTCACTGCATGCAATAGATATATCTGATCCACGAAATCCCGTAGGGCTTGATGAGGAAGTGATCAGCACGAATCCATCGGCAATTGATGTGCGCGGTAATTTTGCATACGTTGGAGATTATTCAAGTGGTGAAATGAGCATCGTTGATGTGTCAGACCCGCGAAATCTTGAAGAAATTGCGAATGTTGATATCGGTGCTTTCATTTCACATCTGCGTGTTTCGGGAAGTTATGTCTATGCGTTGGAACGAAACTCTGATGAGTTGGTGAGTATCGATGTATCAGATCCAAATAGCCCAGCAGAAGTTGATCGAGTTACTGTCGGTGATCAGCCTCGCTGGTTTGATCTTGCTGGGGGATATGCGTACGTCGTGAATCAATCATCAGACGATATGTATGTTGTTGATGTATCAGATCCATCGGATATGGCAGTTGTTGGAGTTATCACTGTTGGTGAATCTGATTATGACGCGTTTCGTGTTCACGTTGCTGGCGACTATGCATATGTCACAGGACGTGGTTCGGCAGGTGGCCTCACCATCATCAACCTCTCCGGCCTCACCACCCACGCTGCCGAGATCGGTA